>Ga0256407_10001656_pt1 | contig 45685 bp, 17 predicted proteins | sample RumenRJG_04DNA_FD_193489 | JGI IMG/M metagenome (GOLD analysis project Ga0256407, IMG submission 193489) | Bovine rumen microbial communities from Lethbridge, Alberta, Canada - RJG_04 | ecosystem: Host-associated > Mammals > Digestive system > Stomach > Rumen | place: Canada: Alberta...
CCCCAATCCCCAATCCCCAAAAAATAATTTAAAAATTTTTTTAAAAAACAATTATTTTTAAATTAATATTAAATAATAAAACATAAATATAATATTTATATAAATTAATTATTTTGTAACTTAAAGTAATAAATTTATTGATTTTATTTTAATGTTTAATAATATATGAAATATTAAAAATACTTAAATTTAGGATAATAAATAAATAATTTTTGAAAATTAAATAATCAATTTTTAATCAAAGAAATAAACAATTAATTTTTTGTAAAAAAATATTAATTAAAGAAATAAAATCAAATATAAATTATAATTATTGATTAAAATTAAAAAAAAATTTAAGTAATATTAGGATTAAGAAAAATTATAGTTTTATCCAATATTTATTTTTTTATTTAGATAAAAAGTTAAATTTTCTTTGGTAGTTATAATCTTAATTACATCATTTATTTTATAATTTAAAGTTTCCTCATTATTAATATACCAAGCAAACATTTTATAATTTCCTTTTTGTAAAAATTTAAGAACATTTTTAAAATTTTCTTTCCCAATTTTTTTATTATTAATAAATAAATGAGTATAATAATTATTATTATCTTTCTTATTAAACATATATTCTTTATCTTCTAATTCTTTTTGTATTTCATTAATTAATTCATTGTCATCTAATTTATTATTTATTATTGATGAAAATGACTCAATTTGTTTTTTATTATTCAAATTTTTTTTTTCAATATTTTTAGCTTTTCTAAGTATTCCATTAATAACATTATTATTTGATATTCTGTAATTTATGTTATTTATTGGATTATAATCACTCAAAATATAATTAAAATACTCAAGAATATCTAATAAATATAAATTATTTATATATTTTAATTTTGAAAAATTTGATAAAATAATTTGATTTGATTTTTTTGATTCATAATCTGGAAATGCCAATTTAGTTAAAATTTCTTTAATATTATCTAAGAATAAATCTTCACAAGGTTTAATTTCCATTTTTATTTCATTATTTATAAAAAAATTATCAAATATATTTGATAAATTTTCATTTTCACATAAAATGGTAGATTTTAATGAATCATATTTATTACATAATTTTCTTAAATATCCTTCTTCTCTATAAAAATTTCTATTTATTTTTGTTTCTAAATTTGAAACAAGAGAGTTATTAATAAAATTTTCTATAAAAAGTTGTTTGTTAATATTTTTCAATATAATATTTTTATAAACAGAAATATTTAAATCATTATTCCTTTTTTTTATTTGATTTTTAAATCCATTATAATAATGAAAATCTTGTTTATTATTAAATGAAACTATTAAAAGTTTATTTTCTTCTTCATATATTTCTGCATAATAAGAAAGTGATGTAATTGAATAAAATTCAGGAGATAAATCTAGATTTTGAGTTAAATTCAAATATTCTGCCATTTTTTTTGAAAATTTATGATAATATGAATATACATTATCATTATCATCTTCTTCATTGAATAAAAAATTTTTTTGAATTTGTTTTTCTGTTGTTTCATTTTTTGAATATTCAGGATATTTTGGATATTCAATGATAAATGAATTTGACATATGATTATAATAAAAATTAAAATAAATATATTAATTAATCATAAATAAATCCATAAAATAAATAATTTTTTTTAATCCTAATTGTTCTAATTTTAAAGAAGAGTTTTAAAATATTTGTTTTTATAAGTATAAATTTTAATCTAATCTTTATTAATATTTTAAAATATGAAATTTAAAATTTATTTATCCTTGATTTTTTAATAGATTTTTAATTCATTCATATTTGATAAAAAAGTTTTTTAATTTATGAATTGAATGATGTTGTCATGAGTTGCTCTTTAAAATGTATTTATTTTCTGACAAAATATATTAATTATCTGTTAAATTAACTGAAATACTTTTTTTCTTTCTATTTTTTTGGAAATTATCATAATATAATTGAAAAGAAATCAGGTAATCCAAATAATTTAAAAAAAAACAATAATATTATTAATATGAAAAGAAATCAAAAACTTATAAAATAAGGGTGTATTTAACTTATCCTCTTTGAAATATATAGAATTTTTCTTTAAATGAGAAAGTTTAAAACATAAATATGAAATGTTGTTTCTTTTTATAATTAATTATTGTTATTTAATTAATATAAATAATTAATGATTATAATATCTATTTAAAAAGGCAAATTTAAATTTTATTATAGAAATATTTATTTGATTAATTAAATGTTTTAAAATAATCAATCAAAAATAAATCAAAAATCATATCAATAATCTTATTTATTATTTTTTTCAACTAAACCTTGTTTAATATATGATTTAGATTATTTAAAAATATTATTATTATATTATTAATAATATATATTAATTTATTATATATCTTTTTTATAATAATTGAATAGAATTAATATATCAAATATTAAATATTTTAAATATACGGCATAATAATTGTTATAGAGCTAACAAGTTAGAACTAATAATTTTTATTTAATTAAATCAATAAAAAAAATAATTGAAAAAAAAATTTAAGAATATTTTTTAATTTAATTTATATACTCATAAATTAAAAAAATCAAATTTAGTTATTCAATATATACATATATTATAAATATATATATTAGTAACCCAATTCTATAAATCAAAAAAAATTAAATACATTAAATAATGGGTTTCTAACTTTTTTACTTTCTTTAAAATATCATTTATAATTTTATTAATTTATTTTAGTTGAAAAAATTTCGAATTAAAGAATGGAAGAACAAAAACATTATCCAAAAAAGAACAAATTTTATTTAGAAAATATTGGAAGTTCAACAGAATTAGAAATAATACAAAAATTAATTGAAACTAAAAAAATAAATTTAAATGAATCATTAACTTTATCATATCTTCTTTCTCTTACAATAAAAACAAAAAAAACTACAACAAACAATATAAATTTATTATTATATTTATTAAAATTTCGTTCAAAATCAAATGATAATATTTTTAAAGAATTTACATTTCAAGCATGTGAACTTGGAAAGGAAAAAATATTAAAAATTATTCTTGAAAATGGTTTTAATATAAATTCTCAAAATGAATTAGGAGAAACACTTTTACATGTTGCAATATCAAAAAGTGATATCAAAATAATAAATTTATTATTAAAATATTGTCCAAATACTAATATAAAAACATATAATGATAATTTAAATGTTTTTGATTATGCATTTGAACAAGAAAATTCTTCAATAATATCTTTATTAAAAAAAGAAAATAATCAAAATAAAAAATCAATTACTATTGAATTTAATGATAATAATAATCAAATAATTGCACAATTTCATTCAAAAAAAAATGATATTAAAAGTGATGATTATTTAAATAATATTATTGATTATAAACCAAATATTGAAATAAATGCTAATATAGTTCAAAATGAATTATTATATTTTGATACTCAAAGTGAACAAGATGATTTTTCTAATCAAATTGATACTATTGAAATTAAATTAAATAATCAAGTTAATACAAAAGAAGAAGAATTAAAAAAAGATTATTTATCAAATGAAAATTATGAAGAAGAAGAAAATGATGAAATTTTTAATGAATTAACAGGAAATATTCAACAAAGAATTTCTAATTTTTCAAGTTTTGAAGATAATTTATCTTTATTTCATCAAAAATTTTCAATTGGAATAAAAGACAAAGATAAAAATTTAATATCAAGAAGAAGTGCAAAAACAAATATAATAGAAAATAATTCATATAATAAAATAATAAATAATAAAAATGAAAATAAACATTATCAATTACAAAGTAAACAATTTACAAATATATCAACAAATTTTCCTTCATTAGTTCTTAATTCAAAAAATGAAAATGAAGAATTACAAACAGAACAATCATTAATATATAATAATGCATATAATATGCAACAAAGAGAAAAAGAAAATTTAAATCAATTTACTATTTTTTTTAATGAAATTGGATTAGATTTTCAATATATTAAATTATTATCATCAAATGGTTTTGATGATTTAAATTTATTAATAGAACAAACTAAAAATGGTATTGCAATAACTGATGATAATTTAAGAGAAATTGGAATTAAATTACCAGGAATAAGAGCAAAAATTTCTATTCATTTAGAAGAATTATCAAATTTATTTGATTTTCCTATTGAAAGAGAAAAAGTTTATTTTCAAAATGATAGAAATTATAATTGTTTATATAGATTATTATCTTCTATTAGTATGGAATGTTATATTAATAATTTTATTAATAATGGTTATACTTCACCTGAATTACTTTTTGTTCAAATGCAAAGTAAACAACCTTTTAATGATGAGATTTTATTTAGAGAAATTGGTATTGAAAAAATTGGTTATAGAATGAGAATTTTAAATAAAATTAAAAGTGAAGGATGTAATTATTTATATAAATTAAAAAATGGGTTTTTAGGTAAAAATAATTTTGGTGATACTAAAACTGTGATTTTTGAAAGGAAAAAAGATGATGAAAATAATAATAATGAATTTTGCAATATGTGTTCAATAGTTTAAATGAAAAAAAAATAATAAGAAATACTAAAATAAAATTTCATGTTTTTTTCCATTCTTAATATAAATTATAATAGATGGAAAAAAATAAAATAATATATATATGTTATTATTTATTTAGTTTTAAGTTTTTTTTGATATGCAGAATATTTTTTGTTTTTTTAACAATAACAAATTTTATTTAATTTATATAATTAAACTACTTTTTATTTATTGAATATTTAATAAATAAATAAAATCAATTAATAATTTTTTTATTATTTAATAAATACAAAATTTAATAATGGAAATTATATAATTCTATTATTTAAAAAAAATACAAAATATTAATTAATGAAAAACAAAATAAAACATAGATTAAATCCTCAACTTATTATGAATAATTATTTGAAAAGTAAAAATAAATTAAAGAAAAAAAAAGAAATAAAGGGAGTAAACACAGGAAAAGAAAGACAAATTACAAGATTAATATTAAAAACTTATGTACAAACTCAAAAAGAAATGAATGATGAATATAAAATAATTCATGAAAAAAATAAAGAATTTCTAGAATCATATAAATTATTTGAAGAAATAACAAAAAAAAAATATCATATTGAAGATTCATTTAAAGATTTAATTATTAAATATAAAGAATTACATTATAAAATACCCGATTTTTCAACTAGACATAATTTATTTACTTCATCTCCATTATTATTACATAATAAAAAAATTGAAGATTTTTATAAATATAATCCTATTAGAGAAAATATTGATTTATCAGATCCCAACGTTAAACTCACTCAAAGTGAAAAGGGTAAAAAATATTTAGATAAAGTTGAAAAATTTTTATTGGAAAAAAATATTTTTAGAAGAAATGATGAAGAATATGAATATGATAATTTCAAAAAGAAACTTAATAAATTATCTAAAAATAATCTTACCAAACAAAATATATATATAAATTTAAATGAAATTAAAAATACAAAAAGTAGAAAAGAATATTTAAAAGAAATAAATGATTTGAAAGATGAAATTAATAATACTGAAAAACAAATTAAAGAAATGGAGAATGAAAATGAAAAAAAAGAAAATCAAACAAATGGTAATAAATATTTAAAAACTTTTAGAATAAAAAAAAGAAATAATAAATCAGTAATTAATAATCGAAATATAAAACTCAATTTCCATAATGAACCATCATATAATTTATATGATAAAAATACATCAAATGAATTTAAAACAATTTCAAATTTAACAAATGAAATTAATCAAAATTCTATTTTATATTCAATTGATGATTTTAACAATAAAAAAAATGAAAATAGAAAATCAATAAATAATATAAAAAAATCAATGAATAATAATATGAATATGACTCAAACAACATTTCATACGAGTTTAGGTTATTTTTTTAATACTAAAACCAATTTTAAAAAGCATTCAAGAAATACAAATAATAATATTTATTTCCAAAAAAGAAATCACGCAACTAAAATTATTCATAATTATAATAATGATAATTTAACAATTGAAAGTTATGAACATATTAAAAGTAAAACTGAATATTTAGAAAATGTAATGAATATTGATATTGGAAAATTAAATAGTCCATTTTACTTAAATATAGTTAGTAAATATTGTGACAAATTTGAAGAAAATAATAATACTTTTGATAAAGTTTTAAAAGGAAAATGTAATCCAATTACATTATTAGATAATATAAATAATGTACAGACTATTATAAAAGAAAAAGATCTTAATTCAATTATTATAACTTCAGATAGAAAAATGAAGAAAGAATTAAGGAAAATAAAAAGTCTAGATAATAAAATATTAAAAATGGACAAAAAAATGGCAATACAAATTATAAATATTAACGATTAATTATAATTATATTATATTACCATTGTAAAAAAGGATAAAAAATTATAAATAAAAAAAATTAAAAATTAATATAAAAAATAACTTAAAAATAAGATAAAAAACTCAAATATAAAAAAAACTAAAAAAAAAAAAATAAATATATAATTAATAAAATCAAAAAATATTTTTTCCCATTATCAAAAAAGATATTTTTTTAAATATTTAAATCAAATACCCTGATTATTTCTTAGGTATAATAATCATACAAGTCATATTATCACACCCTACACCAGTTTCATTATACAAATCCTTAGCACAAATAGTATCCATCATATCTTCAACAATTTTACTTAACTTAACATTCTTATCCTTAATCCTATTTAAAACAAAATCACAAGCTTGTTGATTATTTAAACAATCCCAAATTCCATCACATCCAATAATAATAAAATCAACATCACTTCCACAATCTTCAACAATAATATCAGGATTAGCAGTAATCATTTGTTCTTCAGGTTTCAAATTTTTATTTTGTTTATATTCTAAATCACCTAAACCTCTTGTTAAATTTAAATTCCCTTTAACTCTCCCATCAGTAATCCATCCATCAGCTTTATAAATACGATCTTTTTCTGTATCTAATTCAGGTTTATGATCTGTACTTTTAGGGAAAGCTTTACCTCCTTTACATAAAACTACTCTAGAATCACCAGCATTAGCAAAATATAATTTTTTAGTATTTTCATCAATTACACATACACATCCAGTACATCCTGTTCTCATTGCTATTTCATCACTTTCAGGATCTTTTTGTCCTACTAATTGTGCTAACATTGCCATTTGAGAATTTGGTGGTTCATTTTTATTTTGAATATCATCTTCTTCTTTACTTTTTCTAGCATATTTTTTTATTTCTTCTTTACCTTCACTAGTTTGCATAATTTCATCCATTTTAATAAAAGTTTCTTTAATTGCTGTTTGTAAATCACCATTTAAATAATTTTTATTTATTATCAATTCATCTGTGAAATGATGAGTTACAAATTGAGAAATTTCTTTACCTCCGTGACCATCAAAAACACCAAAAATGTCTAATTTGTGAGATGAACCTTTTGATATGTCTGTTATGTGTGCGTCTTCCATACGCTTACGCCATCCTTGCATGCCACATACTCCAAAACGTAACTATAATTTTTTTTTTTTAGAAAAGAAATTAGTTATATTTGGTTTATTCTTACAAATGTGTTCTCACCGTCGGCGCTTTGTTTTTCTTTATTTGGTTGGGATAGAAATTCACCCATTTTTTTGTTTTGATTTTATTTTGTATATTATTTTTTTTTTTATGGATTTTAGATGGATTAAATTTTATTTTTTTTTTGAATTATATTTTTTTTAGGGTTTTTTTATTTTTTTTTGAAGTTTAAATTAAATATTATGATTAATATATATATATTTTATTTTTTACATATTAACAAAAAATTATTTTTCTGTTTTTTGTACAAAATCTTCTTTTGTTACTACACCAATTAATTTTCCCTCATCAGTAACAAAAACATGTGAAAGATTCAAAAAAGTAAAAAGAAATTGAATTTGTACAACAGAAAAGTTTTTTTCTATAGTCAAACATGATTTATCACATCCTAAATTTTTATCATTTAAATCAATTTTCCTTCCAAGAAAAATTTTGTCTTTTTTAGCTTGTTGTTCAAAAAAAACCATAATCCTCATACAAGATTCCTGTTTGAAGTTTTTATTCAAAATCAATCTTTCTTTATCTCTAATACTCATATACAATTTTCTAAATTTTCTTTTAACTTGTTGAATAAAACCTCTTTTAATATTAAAAAATTTTTTCTTAGTAAAACTAAAATATTCAGTAAAATTACTTTGTCCTTTAATACTATAATTCCCCTTAACTTCATTATACATAGAAAAAACATAATTAAACAAATTCTGAGCTGAAATTTTTGATTTAATAAAACCTTTCTTATCTATAATGGGGACACTTAAAAAAGTATTTTTTGGCATTTTACTCATAACACTTAAAGCATTAACAATTTTCAAATTTCCCTCTTCTAAAAAATAATCAATTTTACTCATAATATCACCAGCTGTAAGAGAATAAGCATTTTTTGATTTAATAGAAGGTAAATAAGGCAAATTTTTTCCAACTAATAATACATCAAAAATTCCCATACTTAAACTTTGTCCAACTAAATTAGCAATTAAACAAGATAAAAGTAAAGGAACTAAATATCTTCTAGTACCAGTCATTTCAAAAACCATTAAAGCAGAAGAAACAGTATGAGAAAAACCAGAGAAGGTAGCTGCTGAAGCAACCATAGAACATCCACTTTCCATATTAACTTTAAATACTTTATATATTATATGACCATACATTCTACCGAACATTGCACCCATTGAGAAAATTGGCCCAAAAACTCCACTTGGTATTGTACATACTAAACCCATTATTGTAAGAATGTATTTACATATGAAACAAATGAATAAGGAAAAAAATTCATTTGGATGAGCCCATTTTGGGATTTCTGTTGCAGAGGCATTGAATAATGTGTACATTATGTTTTTATCTGTTTTTTGAAGTTCTGTTATATAGAATGTTGTTATTGATGTTATTAATCCTGTTATTGCTGCATATTTAAAACGGGATTTTAAAAATGAATATTTTGTGTTTTTACGGATGAAGGTTCCTTTTGCTATTAATGTCGCACATGATGCTCCAATTGCACCACAGACTAAACCAATAATAATAAAATTTATTAATTTTAAACCTTCATTAATTTGAATATCATTACTTTCATCAATAACTTGAATTAATTTTTCCTTTAAAAAAATATTTTGTATAATAACAACGAAAACAGAACTAAAAAAACTTTTCCATAAATTACTAACAATATAAATAGAAGCAGTAGATTCAATACTAAACATAACCCCTCCCAAAGGTGAGCCAAGAGCCCAAGTAATACCAACAGCACAAGCAATACTTAACATTTTAATTTTAGAAGAAGTGTTTTTATTAATAGTAGCAAAATAATTTAATTTCATACATCTATTACAAATTAAACAAGATAAATGAACATAAGGACCAACTTTCCCAACAGAACAACCACTAACTAAAGCACCGAATAAACCTAATGATTTACCAATAAAAGCATTAAATGAGAAATATTTAAATTTTGTTATTCCACTTAATACAGTTTTCATTTCTGGTATTCCACTACCATCAGCATCAGGACTTATAAAAGCTCCTACACTAGTAGCAAGTAACATAAATAAAATACCTGAAATTGTCCATAACAATAAATTTAATATTTGATAATTTGATGATGATATCATTAAACGCATTTTTCTACCTGAAATTATTAATTTTTCAAGGAATAATAAAAAAAATGAAGCTACGAATGTAAATGTTAATATAAAAATCCATTCAATTGGATTTGATAAATGAAGGTAGAATATTATTCTTTTTATTAAGGATTTTGATTTTTTTTCTTGAGTTGTTTTTACTGTTTCTATGTCGTCGACTTTTGCTATTTGTTCTTTTATTGATTCACGAGATAAATCTTCGAAATTTGAAGCAAATGATGTTATTAAATAGTTTGAACGTTGATTTGGACGTGCTGGATTGAAAGTGAGGTAATTTTTAATATTCATATATATACAATTTTTTTTAAATTAAAATAATTTTTATTTTTTTTTAATTATTTTTTGTGAGATTTGATGCTTGTTTTAATTAAAGTCAATAAAATTCATTTTTATGAATTAAAAAAAATATATAATATATAATTTTTATGAACAAAATCTAATAAATATAATGTTATATTTATAAAGGTACAAAATTACTTATCAAGATTAATTTTAATACAATTACTATTTTTAAATCTAACTATGATATACTTATATCTTTAACTTAAAAAAATCTAAAACCAATTAACTATAAAAATTAATTTAAAATTCTAAACTCGGACCAAATGCATTATTAAATGCATCTTTTCCTTGTAAATTTGAATAACAAATTTCACAAGGTTTATTAATTTTAAATGGAAATTTATCTTTATAACTTTTTAAAATGTAATTAATTTCTAAAATATAATAAGGATTAATAACATTTATAAAAATAAATCCCAATAAACGATTATTTTCATTTATTGGAATGTAAATGTAATCAATTTTATTCGGAAGATATATAATTTTTTTTATTGCTTCTAATGATAAACTTTGAGGAATATTTTTTATTATTATTGAGGTTCTTTTATCAATATTTGTTAAAATGTTTTTTGGGATTATTTCCATTCCCTTTTTAAAATTTTGTTTTTTTTTTTGGTTTTGTTTTCTTTTTACTTCATATGAAAATGTTTTTATGAACCTTGATTCTTTTGGATATGAAAAATATGGGAAAATTAATCTTAAATAGTTTTTTATTAATATTTCATTTTTTGGTAAAGTGAAATTTGAATTTTGAAGATTCAAGGTTTTCATTTTATAGATTTTTTATATTTTAATTTTTATTTTATTTATTAAATTTTGGATATTATTTTCTGAAATTATTTTATTTTATAAATTTTATTTTAATTAATTATATTCTAATATTAAATTATAATAATTTTATTATTATTTAGTTCTTGTAATTATATCTATTTTGATATCTTTATTGTAATACTAAAATAAAATTGTTATTAAAAATAAATTTTTTAATGCTTTAAAGTATTTTTAAATATAATTAAATAAATTATCTAATATATATATTTAAATAAAAAACGAATTGATTATTTTCTGTTTTTTAAATGATATATTTTTTATAATATTTATTTGATTAATATGAAATGTAAATTTCAATTTTGATTTTTATATATAAATAAATCTAGGATATGAATAAATTATATTTCTTATTCATAATTATTTTTAAAAAAAATTATTTAATCATATAATATAAGATTTAAAAGAATTATTTTTACATTGTAAAAATAATAACAATAATTATTTTGGAGAAAAAAAATATTTATGAAATCAGAAATTAGAAATATATTGAAGTAATATTTAATTTTAATATTTTCATTTTATATATATGATTTATATTCAATTTTAAATTTTATTTAATTAGCAATTACTTAAATATTAAAATCAATAAAAATTAAGAGATAAAATTTATTGACTAATTAGACAAATATAAAATGGATTTTAAAAAATTACTTAAAATATATAAATCATAAAAGATTATAATTTTATATCACATTTATCTAAAATTTACATTAATAATTTATTATTATAATAAGACCTTCTTTTTAAAATAATTTGCATAATTTGAAATTTTAATGATAATATTTTTTTTATAATTAATTTATATTTATTTAAAAATTGGGATTTGGTTTAAATTTGTTTTGATTATTTATTGTTATGAATCTAAATTATTTTTTTTATTGTTTATATTTTTCTTTTTGAATCTATTAGTTTAAAATTAATATTATATATTTTATTATGTTAAATATAACTATATTTGAATATTGAAATATTTGTTATTATTTTTGAAGTTAAATTAATATTTAAATATTTATAATAATACATCATATAAATTGAAAAATAAATTTTAATATAAATTTTTAAACTAAAAAATTAATAATTAAATCAATCATAAATAAAATTTCAATATAAATGAATATTTATAATATTTTAAAAATAAAAAAGATTTTTTTAATATGAATTCAAATAATTTCAAAATATTATATATAATTTTTGTATTTATTAATTTTCTTTTGAAATTTCCTTAAAATTAAAAATTAAAAATATTAATGAATATAAAATCCACGGAAATAAAAACAATATTAAAAAAAAAAGAAGAATCAATAAGTTTAGGACAACCATCACAAGAACATTCAATAGCAAGTAGTAACTTAAATAATTCAAGTTACTTTAGTAGAGATTCAAATATACTATTTGCAAACAAATCACTTTGTTTTGGAAATGATAATAAATTTCGTTATATAATCCAAAGAATAATTACAACAAAAGTTTTTATACGTACAATGGATATATTGATAATATTAAATGCATTTTTTTTAATTTTAGAAACAATTGATAAATTTGCAATATATTCAGATTATTATCACGATTCATTTACAATAGTATTTACATTAGAATGTATTTTAAAAATTATAGCATTAGGTTTTTTTATGGAAGATAATTCATATTTAAGAGATCCTTGGAATTGGTTAGATTTTATAATAGTTATAACTGGATTATTATATTTTATTCCTCATTTAAAAGCAAATGTAAATTCTTTAAAAGGATTTCGTTTACTTCGTCCTTTAAAATCATTATCATCATTACCATCAATGAGAAGATTTATAAATTCTCTTTTTAATTGCTTATATGATTTAATAGATATAATAATAATATTATTTTTTGTACTTTTTTTCTTTAGTTTATTAGGTTTTGCAATTTTTGATAAAAGATATTATTTTGTATGTAGATCATCATTAAAACCAATTTATGGTGATTTACCAGTTGATCCTTTATATAATAATCATTTATGTGGAGGTGAAGTGACTTGTGGAGGAAAAAAACAATTTTGTTTAAGTACTTGGGAATTTTATTATGATGGAAGGTATTTTATTCCTGAAGGTTTTCCTTATGATTCTCCAAATTTACATGAAAATTCAAAAAAAAAAAGTTTTAGTTATGGATTAACTAATTTTAATAATGTACTTAATTCTATTTTTGTTATTATTATGGTTGCTACTGCGGAAGGATGGATTGATTTAATGAATATTTATATGGATGGGTATAATTATTATATTTCTTTTATTTACTTTTTTTTTTGCCTTGTTGTTATTCATTATTTCATGCTTAATTTAATCACTGCTTTACTTTTGTATAATTTTAATAAAGAAAAAGATGATGTTGAAATTGCTATTTCTATTGTTAAAAGAGGAAAGAAAAAAAAAAATAAAATTTTAATGGCCATTAATGAAGAAAATTTAACTAGTATTAATCCTAGTTTAAATAATAGTTCTAGTATTTATTCTAAAGGAAGTGAAAGTAAAATTCAAGTTAATTTAAATATTAATTCTATGAATTTAGCTAATAATCAAGAAATGAATAAAATAAAAAGAAAATATAAGATAATTAATTATAATATGAATATTAAAAGAACTAGAAATGCTTTTTATATCAAAATTATAAATTCAATTAAAGATATAAAATTATTTAAAAAAACGAAAAAATTATCTCCATATCATAAAAATTTCTCTTTTGGTTATTATTGTTATGTAATAATATCACAACCTATTGTTCAAAAATTTTTTTTTTTATGTATAATATTAAATAGTATAGTCTTTGCATTTGAAAGAAAAGGAATATCAAAAAATGAAAGAAGACTTCATGAAAAATTTAATATAATATTTGTTGGAATCTTCATATTAGAAATTATTATAGAATTATTTGCATATAGTCCAAAAGAATATTTTAATAAAGGAGAAAATATTTGGGATTTTATAATTGTATCAATTGCGTTTATTGAAATCATTTTAAAAGAATTTAAAATAATTACTCAAAATGCAGGTGAAATTGAAGAAAGTCTTTTAACTTGTATGAGAATAATAAGAGTTTTTAAAATATTTAGAAAATGGGAAAGTTTTTCTATTATTCTTGACAGTATTAAAAGTACAATTATTAGAATGACTGATTTTTTATTTATTTTCTTTATATATCTTTTTATTTTTACTTTATTAGGTTATTCTTTTTTTCATGATTCTTTAAGATATAAAGATGGAGAATATTTTGCTCAAGCAAATGCAGAATATTTTAATTTTGATTCTTTTATTAATAGTTTAGTTTCTGTTCTTATTATTATCATTGGTGATCATTGGACTGATCTTTTATTTGATTGCTATAGAAGTGCTAAAAATAGTAAAGTTGAAGTCATTATTTATTTTTTGTTGGTTGTTTTGTTAGGACAAATTATTATTATGAAAATATTTCTTGCTTATTTAATTGAACAGTTTGATGTTGCTAAAAAACATTTTGAAAAAAATTTTACTATACATAATTTTCTTTTAGATTTAATTTATGATTCAACTTCAAAAAATATTAATTCTACTTCAAATAAAAAACCAATTGATGCTCAAATTGAAACTTATTTAAAAGCAATAGAACATATAAAATCAAATTATAATATATCAGAAAGTCCTTTTGAATTAATAAATAAAGTAGAAATTAATTTCATAACTAGAGAAAAGAAAAAACAACATATTATCCAAAGAAATTTTAGTGAACATGCATTAAGACATGGTGGTTTTTATGAAGAAATAGGAAATATGAAAATATTTAATTTTGATGATGTATTAATTAAACAAACAAATAATATTCAAATTGAATTATTTTACAATGATGAATTAGATAAAATAGATTATTACGAATTATCAGAATATAATTTAACAGATATTGAAAATATCGATAATTCAAATTCTGAAAAATCATATAATGATAATGAAATAAAAAAAAATATAAAAAATAAATATGCAAATGTAGATAATATTGTAATTGAAGAAGAAAATGAAAATGAAATTGATAATCCTATAAAAACAAATGATTCTTTTTTAAAACAAATTTCTCAAGATAATGAAATTCCATCAATTAAAGAAAGTGATTTTGATGTAGTATCCACAATAAATAATGATCAAAAAAGTTCAAATAAAACAAATAATAGAAGTATACTTTCAAGTTTTGCAGCATCAAGAAATATGGCATTAAATTCTATACATTCAATAAATAGTAGAGTTTATGGTTTATTTTCAGTTGCACCTGAATATTCTTTTGATGAAGATTCAATTAATGATGAAGAAAAATCTCGCTGGGAAAAATTTTATAATTATATTAGTAAAGCAAGTTGTTTTATAATTGGAAAAAATTGGAAAATTAGAAAAAAAATACATGATTTTGTTTATTATCCAGTTTGGTCGTATATTGTTTTTGTTTTAATTGTAACAAATACAATTTTAATATGTTTTGATAATCCTTGGTTAGATCCAAAATCTAATTTTGCAAAATTTTCTAAAAGAGCCAATCAATGTTATACAGGAATATTTTTATGTAATTTAGTATTAAAAATGATTTCAGATGGTATAATATTTAATAAAAATGCTTATTTAAGAAATATAATAAATTTAATTGATTGTTTTTGTTGTTGCATTGGATTTTTAGGTTTTTTTAACATTGCAACTGAATATCGATATTTAAGAGCATTAAGGTCAATTAAACCAATAAGAATTTTAATCAGAAGTGAAAATTTATCTTTAATGATGGAAACTATAATCGGATCAATACCATCAATGATAAATTTAATATTATTTATTTTTTTATATCTTTATACTTTTACTTTACTTGGATTAAGTATTTTTAAAGGGAGATTAGAATATGTTTGTACAGCTGATTTTACTCTTCAAAATGAAAGTGAATGTCTTGCTATTGGAGGAAATTGGATTTTTAATAGGGAAAATTATGCTAATTTTTTTTATGGTTTAAAATCAACTTTTGAATTAATTTTAAAAGATGAATGGGTTCAAGAAATGGAAGTTGCAGGGAAAAAAACTGGAAGTAAATGGGTTTGGGTTTATTATATTATTGTTATGTTTATTGGAAATACTTTTTTATTAAATATGATTATTGCTATTGTTATTCAAGAATTTAGAACTTTAAAAGCTAAAAGATTTCATTTTGCATTGTTAAATGATGGTGAAAAAGATTGGATTCAAACTCAAAGGATTGTTATGAAATTTCATCCTACAAAAAAATATGTTATTACAGGAGAAAAAAAATGTATTGATTATTTACATTTATTTTTCGAGTCTAAAATATATATTGGTTATATTATTGTTACTATTATTTTATCTGTTTTTATTTTGATTTTTAGAATACGTCATGAAGATATTTCTACTTTTTCATTTTTTTTAATTATTGATTATTTTTGTATTTTTTTATTTACTTTAGAAATAATATTAAAATTTATAACTTATGGAAGAGAATTTTTCAATAATAAATGGAATGTATTTGATTTTGTAATAATAATTTTAATTGATTTTACAATTCCAATAGATTACTTAAAATGGAATAATATATTAAAATCAACATTCGAAGCAGTACCTTTATGTTTAAGATTCCTTCGTATATTAGAAATAGTAAAATTATTAGCAAAAGATGGTAGAATGAGAGCATTATTAGATACATTATTATATGAATTACCATCAATAGCAAATGTTGCAGTTTTCGCTGGTTTTATATTTTTAATTTATAGTAATATTGGAATGAATATTTTTGGCCAAGTCCCATATAGAAAGAAAATAAATCCAAATACCAATTTTAGAAATTTCGTTTCTTCATGTTTAGTTTTATTACAAGTAACAACAGGAGAAGATTGGAATGAATTAATGAATGAATTAGCATATCATGATTGTAGAGACCCAAATAGTCATATATATAAAAATGATTATTATTGTATAATGTATAATGTTACATGTTGGGATGAAGAATATTTAAATTATACAGCACTTTCTAAATTAGGAAGATTTTCATGTGGTCATTCATTCTCATATGCTTATTTCATATCTTTTGTTATTATTTGTCCTATTTTTATTATGAATTTATGTCTTGTTATGGTAGTTCAAGGATTTGAAGAAAGTGTTTTTGAAAATGAAGGTATTTTACCTCAGGAATATATGGAGAAATTTGTTGCTTTATGGGAAAAATATGATCCTCAAAATATTAAAGTTGTTAAACCTTATGAATTTATTTTAATTTTAAAAGAATTACAACCTCCTATTGGTTATAATTATGATAGACATTTAGTTTCAAGTAATATTAAAAGTAAAAGAGAAAAAGAAGAATATGAAGAATTTCAGAAAATTGTAAATGAAATTAATGAAAAAAAAAAAGAAAATGAAAGAAAAAAAAGAAAAAGAAATGCAGTAATTTTAAATCCAAAAAATTTTACAAATAAATTAAAAATTGAAAATTCAAAACCTGAATTTGAAAGTAATATATCACGAAATATAATCTTTCATCATAATTTTAATTTTGATGAACCACTATCAACAAATCGTAAATTAAACTCATCAAAAGAAATTCCACCAATATCTCATTTAAAAAAAATAACAAAAGTTTCTTCTTTAAATTATCCTAATTTCACAAAAGAATTTCCAAAAAATAAAATTTATATTAGTAAAAATTTAAAATTTTACACTTCTGAAATTGAAGTAATTCAATTAATGAATCGATATAATATTTTATCATTTGATATTTATAAAAAAGATCATACTGGCTCAGGACAAAATATAATTTTTGATAAAAATGAAGAAGAAAAATATGAAAAATTTCATAAACATATTGATGGACATGGAGCTGATGATTTATATATTCATTATATTGATGCTTGTTTTTTTATTAGTAAATATGCTGTTTCTATTTCAAAAAATATTTTTTTTAAAAAATTAAGAAGAGCTGAAGTTAGTAAATATAGTAAAAAAATGTGGGAAGGGGAATATAATAAAAAATTACTTAAACAATTTTTTGTTAATATTGAAAGAAGAGAAGAAAATTCTGCTCTTTCAAAAAAATTATGTGCTAAGAGAATTATTGATTTATATCATTTTTATAAAGCTAGAAAAATTTATTATAATAAAATAAGAGAAATTAGAGAAAATTATTTTGCTAAAAAAGCTAAACCAATACGTAGAAGATCAACTATTTTTTCTGCTTTAGATTATAATAAGAGAATATCTTTAATAAGAAATAGAAGAAAAAGTTCAATTAATAGTAATACAAAAGAAATATTGAATTATAAAAAACAATCTAGTATAAATTTAAATAAGAATATTTTTAAGAAAAATAGTTTATATAAAAAATATGAAAAAGAAATATCAATTACTTCTTCATTATTAAATAAAAATGAAAATAAGTCAAATAAAAGTTTTAAAAGTGAGAATAGTAATAATATTAGTAATAATACAATAAATGAAGGGGATAAAAGTAATGTTACTGGAAAATTAAATTCATAAAATTTATTATGTAATAATTTAAATTTTAAAAGAGTGATATAATAGATATTTTAAAGTGTAATTAATGAATTTTTTTATTTTTTCCTCATGTTTTTTGATTTTATATAATTTTCAATTTAAATAAATAATTAATAATAAAAATATATTATATTATTAAAGGATAAATAGATTTTAAAAATATTAAAAAAAATTAAAAACAAAAATTTGAAACAATATAAAAATAAATAATAAAAAATGGGTAATAAATCAAACTTTTGTAATACATGTAATGAAGAAAACGAAGCAATATTAAGTAATCAAAATGAAAAAATAATAACTCAAATAAGAAACGATATGTCTATAATAAATAATTCACAAATAAACAAAAATTCAATAGGACATTCATTTATTATTCCATTATCAGATACAGGTGACTCATCACCTTCATTAAATTTATCTCCAATAAATCATATAAAAAATAATATTAATCAATTTCAATATAATGGAATTATTATTGATGGTAAAAAAGAAGGAAAAGGAAAATTAATTTATCCAGATGGTTCTTTTTATGAAGGTAATTTTAAAAATGATTTATTTAATGGAAAAGGTATTTTTGTTAATAATAATTGGATTTATAAAGGAGATTTCTTAAATGGGAAAAAACATGGTAAAGGAAAAATTGAAATTAATATTATAAAAAAGAAAAATTCAGATAATAATAATGACAATGAAAATAAAATAGGAAAAAAAATTTATGAAGGTGATTGGGAATATGATTATATTAATGGTGATGGTATTGAAATTATAGAAAATGAAAAAGGTAAAATAATATATAATGGTCATTTTATAAAAGGAAAAAAAAATGGTAAAGGAAAATTAATATTATCAAATGGTTGCGAATATTATGGGGATTTTAATAATGATTCAATTGAAGGAAATGGTATATTTAAATGGAATGATATTAAATATTATAATGGTCAATGGAGTGATAATTATATTAATGGTTTTGGTATTTTAAATGAGGATGATAAAAAATTTATTGGATATTTTAAAAATAATAAAAAAAATGGAATTGGTGGATATATTTATAAAGAAAATAATGTTATTGTTATTGGAAATTGGAGTAATGATAAAATGGATAATGGAATTGTTGTTGTTATTGATAATGAAAAAAATGAAAATATTATTCAAATAAATAATGGGATTTTTGTTAAGAAATTTAATGAAAATGAAATTAATGAAGAAAAAATTAAAGAAAGTAATATTTATAAAGAATATATTCAATTATATAATGACAAAATAAAAAATCAATTAAATTAATGTGTATTTTGTAAATCTTTAAGTTATAATTATGTGTTGTATATTTTATTTTTACACTTTTTTTGGAGGAATTTACTCTTTCTATAATATGAGTAAATTTTTTAATTTAATATGAAATATTATATATTGAAAAATAATATAAAGAATAAATTTTAAAATATAATAATTTATTTTATATATTTAAATGGTTAATATCATTTATTTCATTTTTTTATTTTAACAAATTTAAAAATTAAATAAAAAAAGATGTAAATTAAATGTTTTAAATATTTCTATTAAATTAAATAAGAATTAAAAAATTATATTATTTTTATAATGAAATAAATTATAATTTTAAAAAAATTATATATATTTAATTATTCACATTTTTTTCTAAAATAAATTTTGTTGAATGTTTTATTCAATTAATTGATTATTCTGCATTAAATTAAGTAAAACTTCTTTAAGAGCATTATATAATCTTGTAGTTTTACTAATTATTTGTAATAAATATTCTTGATTACTTTTAATTAATATTCCAGTTAATCTAGCACATATAACATCATCTTCACATTTTCCTCTAGTAATATTTAATTTATATTGAGGAATAAATTTCATTAAAAAATAATATAAAGTTTCCCCAAGAGCCTCTGTTCTTTCTTCAGGATTTTCAATTTGTAATTTTTTTTTAATAGTGTCAATTAAATTTTCACTCTCAACAGTAATTTTTTTATTTGGATTTGTAAAATGATTTGAATGATTATTATAATAATTATCTCCAATTTCATATTTATTATAATTTCCATTTTGGATTTGTTTTAAATTATTATTTGAATAACTAAATGAAATTGGTTGAGAAATTTGAGTTAAATTTATATTACGATATTTTTTTGCATCAACTTTTTTTTCTACATAATCAATCTCACATTTAATAAGATGATTTTTTATTAATATTTCTTTATCATTTGTTGTATTTTTTGCTAATTTTGCAGATGATATAGTTTTATAAGTTATTATTGCTTTACCTAAACTTTCAAAAATAAATTTTTTATTTACAATTTCTCCTTTTTCATTATAAACATTTGATAATTTTGCATGAGTTTCTATTTTAATTTTCTTAATATCTCCAAATTGAGAAAAATAATTCTTTAAATCTATTTCATTAATATCTTTTGTTAGATTTTTTATCATTAAAGTATTACATTCATTTTTAACTAAAATAAAACTTTGATTTGTTGATGTTGTTATACTTGTTGATGAACTCATTCTATTATCTTTATTCTTATAACCATATCTATAATTAAAATTATTATTATAATTATTATTTTCAATATTAGAATTTTCAATTTTATTAATAATATTTTGATCAAATGGAATTAAATTTATTTTTAATTTTTGACTACTCATTCCATTTTTTGCATTTTCAGCTTCTTCAATTTGAGAATAAATAATAACTCCAATTTTTTTATTATTTTCTTTTAAAATTCCATGTTTTTGAATTTTACCATAAATTTCAAAAATACTTTTTAATAATTCTTCATTATCTAAAGAATTAGGAAGATCATTTATAATTAACATAGGAACATTATTATCATCATTTTCATTATTATCATTATTAACTTTATCTTTAGATAAAAAATATTTAACATTTAAATTTTTTCCTCTAATATAAAATTTATCCAGAGAATTAATTGCATTATTTGCATCTTGTTCATTTTCAAAATTAATTTGAGCATAATTTGCATTATCACTATTTGGAAATGTTTTAATAATTAACATTGATATTTTACCAAACTTTGAAAAAATTTCAAATAATTCTTCTTGTGTCATATCATATGGTAAATTACCAACAAATAAATTATTTGGATTTATTCTTTCATCTATAGGAATAAATTGTTTTACTATTATATTAGAACCATTGAAATTTTGATTATTTAATAATTTAATTGCTTTATATGATTCGTTAGGATATTTAAATTTAATATATGCAAATGGATTTTTTCCTTTTGGTGTTCTTAGATTTATGTTATCAATAGTAAATTTTCCATATGAAAAAATAAAATTAATTATTTGATTTTCATCACAATTAAATGGTAGTTTAGATAATAAAATAATGTTTTTGTGATTAGACATATTTTAAAATAAATAAAAATTTTAATAAATAAATATTGTTTGATTTTCTTTAATAAATTATTATTTATTAACTACTTTAATTTTAAAAATGTTCTATTTTATTCAATTAAATGAATATATTAATGATAAGCACAATTCCTCTAAAAGGGAAATAATTCAATAGAAATCAAAGAAACAAATTATTAAATCCCCAATAATTTTTTTATTCCAAATTTTTTCTTGATGTTCAATTTAAAATATATTTTTTTGTAGTAAATGTAGTATTTTTATTTGTTGTTAATCTATTATTTAAATTATTATTTATATCATTACCAAATTCTGTCTCTTGCCTTTCTAATAAACCAAATTCTTGACATGGAGAATCATTTTCAGGTGAATATTCTTTATTATAAATATCATCAAAAATCACATTCATTTTTATGATAAATTATATTAAAAAAAAAAAATTTATAAAAATTTAATGTTTATAAAATTATGTTATTCAAAATTATTAACAACATCACAATTTTCCTTATCATCATCTTTCTCACTTTCACTATTTTTCCTATGTAAATTCCCTTCTTTTCCAAAACTACTTCCAAAATTAATAAAATGTCCAGCACGATGAATTTCATTATAAAAATCTTTAGGATTCCCAAGAATAAGTCCATAACTCATATTAGTAACAGGTTCAACACTAATAAAATTATAATTCCAAATTTCATTATCAGGTATCATATAAAAACCCATAAATTTCTCACTTAAAATTAATTGAACTCTCTCAAAATCAGCATCACTATAACCAATAGGATTATTACTAACTTCCTTACATTTTCTTCCCCATTCAAAACCTTGTGGAGTTAATTTATAACCACAAAGTGTACATGAACCTTGTGTAAAACTACAAGTCAAAACAATACTAGTTTCTATATCCCATGAATTTCTTTCATTTAAAAATTTACTCATTAATTGTGCATCATATGGTGTTAATTGATGAGTTTCTGATGGTTGAGTATGTATCCAACCTAAAGGTTCAAAATCTCTTAAATATGGATGTTCTGGTGGTTGAATTGGGAAATTTATATTAAGGTGGTTTCCTGTTTGAGGGACTAAGACTATGCAATGTATTTCTTTTACTAAAGGATCATTTTTTGGTGTTATTCCATATAGAAATCCTCCTATTTGTGTTCTTAAATCTGAGATTATTATAAATTTTTTTAAGAGATTTTTGGGGAGAACATATGTTAAACCATTTTCTTGGATATCTTCACTATTTACATATATATGATTTGTTCTTAAGTGGAGATTACTTGCAGATACTGCTTTTATTCTCCAATCAGTTTTTGATAGGAATTTTTGCTGTTCATATGGTGAAATTGTTTGAGATGTTATTGTCTCACCTAAACGATTTACTGTTGTTGATGTTGTTATTTCTCCTATGTTAACATTTCCAACTTCAAAACTGTTTGCTTGATTTTTTTTATTGGGTTCTGATGTTGGATTTAATATATTTGGTGTTGTAATTTCCATTCCCAATATTATATCTTTTATTTCACTTTGTGTTAGTGATGCTACATTTACATTATTTTTTTTACCATAATCTTGAAGAATTAAATTCTTTAATTCAACTTCAACTTTTACCCATTCTTCAGGAGTGAAATTTGGCCAAAGATATCTTAATCTTTCTTTATCCTCTCCTTCTTCTGTTACTTGAGTTTCAATTGGATGTAATTCTTGTTTTAAAATTATTTTAGTTCTTTCTTGATTAACATGTAAACTTCTTAATATTAATATCAATCTAATAAATGCAGTATATGATGATACAGTTTCAGTCCAATCATCATATAAATTACATAATATCATTTTTGGTTTTGTAGCTTTTAAAATTTGATCACCTAATTTTTCAATTTTTAAAACAGCTTGAAAAGGTAATTGTAATTCACTTCCTTTAATAACAATATTAGGGAAATCTAATAAATGAACTTCTAAAGGATCTAACATACCTTTCCTAGTAACTATAATTTGTTTAGGTTGTTCTTCAACAGGAAGTGAAGTAATTAAAGCAGAAACTTCTTCAGCAGTTTTCCATTTAGCTAATTGACCCAATCTCTTCTGTCCAGACCAAACAGAAGTATGTATAATTTTCAAATATAATTGTCCAGTTTGAGGATTAAAAACAAAAATCGCTCCATTAATTGGTTTTGTAGTTAAATTACCTTCAAAAGTTTTATGAATAGTAACTCGATATACATTAGTATCATCAACAAACCATATAATTTGTTTTGAAAATAATTCAGCATAATTTGAACTATTTAAATAAGGTTCAGTTGGTTCTGATGAATATAATTGAAGTCCTTTTCTTATTCTTTCTCTTAGAACATATAATGCAGGATTACTTTTCATAATTTTATTCATTGCTTGTTGTAAAAGTGGTTTTAAACCTGGAATATAATTACCATAACCACTATGTAAATTATATGCTAAATCAATTGCTAAAAGAATTCCTGTTGCAGTTGGATAAATTGATGTATTATCATCTGTATAATCTAAAAATTTACTTCTTGCATATCTTTCTATATCATGACTATCATAATCACCCCATCTTAATTGAACATCAATCCAAAATTTATTTGATGTTATAATTTTCTTATTTGTATCACTTGCTGATAGTGCTGTTATTGATGGATATAAATCTTTATTATCTGTAAGTAAACTTTGTTCTAATATTTCCCATTTAAATTGTGCAAATAATACTATATCAGCGCAGGAAGAATTCATTTTATAACTTTTTCTAGGGTGAATAGTTTCTTTTTGTAAATGTGAAATATCTAAGTTTGAACTTTCCATTTCAAAAACTTGACATAAATCCATAACAACACTTTCATGTATTTTCTGCCATAAATGAGCTCTGAAAATTTGAATTAAAGATATTTTCAAAGTAGGAATTTTTCCATGCATAAAAACACCAGTTAAATCAATTTGAACTTGAAAACCAACATAAACATTACTTCTATTAATAGTAGGTGACCACCATAAAGTAAATCTTCTATTAGGAATTTGATTTAAACCACTTCTCTGTGCATGTGTTAATTTCTTATATTTCATACTTTCTTCAAATCCAGAAGCTTTTTCCCAAAATAAACCTTCCCAAGTAACAAAATAAGTTCCTTTAAAAAGTGTATGTTCCAATATTCCTTCAACACCACCTAAAGCTTGAATCATATCAGTTCTATAATTATTTAAATTCCACAATTTTCCATCATGTTTTTGATGAGTCCACCAGAAAGGATTATGTTTCAAAACTTGATATTGTTTAAAATCTTGTCTAACTCTCCATCCTTTATCATAAGCTAAAACTAAACGATCTTTTTGAAATAAAGTATTAATCCTAGGAATTCCTCTATCCCAAGAATCTTCTAAATCTTCCAAATTCAATCTTCTATTTTGTGTGATAGCTTCTTGTCTTTTTAAAACATATTCACTCCAAACTCTCTGACTATCAATAAATTCACTTTCCCAACTTTGAATATATCTATATAAATTAGGAATTAATTGTTCTTCCTCATGAGTCATACCACTTCTATAATGAGTAATTCCAGCATCAGTTTGTTTACAATATCTTAAATCACTTTGAGGAATTAAAATATGTCCCATTGATAACATTCCTAATCCACCTAATTCTTTTGGTGTGTAAAAAACAACTGGAGGGAAACGAGAAGGCATTTTGGAATTTAATCCTATTTTAATTCTTGTTTGCATTTTATTTTCACATTTTACTAATGCATCTAATATATTTTCACTATTTACTACTGCTTCACGGAAAAATGTTATTAAACCTATTAATGTTGTATTCCATTTATTTGCTATTTTTGTAAAAGTTGTTGAACCACTTGCCATTAAAATTTGACGAATTCTATTTTCGAATTTTTCATGGGATTCTTTATCTACTTTTAATACTGCTTTTGCTGTTATTTCTTTTGTTAAATCATTTTGTAATTTCCATTCACCATCATTAAATGTCATTATTTCATTAATAGGTATTCTACATTTTGGAATTATTCTTACTTCAAATCCACACATGTCAAATAATAAATTTGGATTGTCTTTACTATATACTGAAACAAAGGAATTGTGCCATTCTATCGTAGTGACTGAACGAGGTAAACGATTTTTAATTTCCCAAAATGTTGCTCTTCCTAAATTAACATCATGTTTCATTAATCTCATTCTTTGATCTCTTGGCCAACATCTTTTATTATTATATCCAACTACATTTTCATTATTTGGATCAGGATTTTCAGTTAAGTATCTTTGAATTAAATCTTTAGATTCTTCTTCTGTAAATCTAAATAAAATATATATTTTATCAATATATCTACAATATAATCTAATTGGATGTTTTATTTCTGTTTCCACATCTTTAAATGTCATAAAATCATTTGGATTACTTGAAGGTCCTGCTAATTCATTTGCTCTTTGCAAACCTAGGATAAGTAAATCTATTATTAAACCATAATATTGAAATACAAAAGATGCAAATTGAAGTCCTCGAATCATACCATATGAATTAATATGACTCATATCTTTGAAGTATATTGTTACATTATTTTTCGTTGTTATATAATCTGCTATATTATGCTCTACTATTAATTTTAGTAAACGATTTAATAATGTTAAATCTACTTTCTCATATATTTTTTCTAATTTTGATTCTAGTAATACGTTACATTGATTTTCACTACAATTCCAAATATCATATAAATTATTTATTCCTTGACACCATTTGTAAACTAATAAAGGTGGTGGTTCACTATCACCAGGTTTAATCCAATTAGGAAATAAATTCCTTTTATCACCTTCATACCATAAATATTGATCTAAATAAGCATCAGTAATTTTTTCAAGAGGTTCAATTTCATAAACAGGAATTAAATAACTATACAAATCCATATATTGAATACCAACTTCTTTAAAAGCTCTATAATTTAACAATTGTCTTTTCACATTACCTAAAATCTCATGTGGATTGTCATAAGCATTTTCAATTAAACCAAGTTCTTCTCTTTGTGCTTGATTTAATCTACTTTTTACAGAATAAGATTCTTTTAATCTTTCAAGTGCTAAATTAAACAATTTTGTATCATGTTTATAGTTAACTGGTGGAAATGGAATAGGATTAAATTTTCTACTTTCTAACCAATGAACAATAGTACTATAAATAGCAACACCTTCATTTGGTGAAAGATATGGACCATCCTTTAAATAATTTTGTTGTCTTTCTTGTTCACTTTTTAAATACAATCTAGTTAATCTACCTAAATTTTTCTTACAGACAGTTTTATCAACAGTTGCTCCTCTCCTAATTCTTTCTCTATTATAATAAGCTGCATTAGTCCACCAATCAGCTTTGCTTTTAACATATCTTAAAATAATATTTTCAATAGGTCTTGGCATACCTTCAACTTTCCATGGAATATTTGCTTTCCAACATCTCCAAGCTTCTCCTAAATGTTGTAAAATAGTTTTAGTTTTATTGGCTTTTACACCTTCAGGCATCATATCAGTAATATCTAACATTACACTAGCTCTTAATTCTAAATCAAATTGACTTTCTACTCTTTGTTTAGTAACAGTTTTAGCACCTGATTTAGAATTTCTTCCTTCAAATTGTCTTGCTAATAAATTCCCTAACCAACGTTCCAATAAAGGAATAACACCTCTTAAGAAAAATAACCATACTCTCCACATTGGATGCCAGAAACCAACACCAGGTCCTTTACCAACAGGTCCAGTATTAAATCTATAATAAATAACATGTTTATAATCTTTACACATTCTAATTTGTTTCATTAATTTATATTTATAACGATACATTCCTGTTAATTGACCAATGTGACTAAATACATATTGAATTCCATCTGCTAATTGGAAAGCATCAACATTTCCTAAACGGAATTGTACATTTGTATCTACTATTAATTTCATTAAACGTAATATTTCACGACATAAATGAAAAGCATTTCCAAATCTACTTTTTTTTCTTTCTTTTGTTGTTAATGTTTTTACTGGTTTTAAATTAAAATTATAATCTAAATGAAGGTAATTTAAATTTTTTCTGTGGATTAATAAATTTAACATATTGTAACCTTGTCTACATACTTGTAATCCTACTTCAACCCAATCAGTTTCTGTACATTGGAAAAATTTAGTTTTTTTAAATGCTCTAAATAAACTCCTTTTTTTTTGTGATTTTGGGTGTTTATGATGTAAATAATTTAATACAAAATATTTTAATAATTTTTGATATGATACTCTTACTTTAACAGGATAGTCATTTGGACATCTTTCTCTAAACCAATTTGATATTAATGGAACATCATATGCTCGACGTGTTCTTCCACTTTTTTTATTAAATGGTGAAGGAGCCCAAAGTAAACTTATTCCGTTTAAAGTATTTTTTGTATATAAAGGATATTCAGCTAATAAAAGTTTAAATGGAAATTTATTTACCTCTATTTTATTTTTATTAATAGGATTTTTGATTGAATGTTCTATTTCTGTTGAGAGAAATTCTTCACTTGAGGAATCTTCATCTAATAAATTTATATTATTATTATTATTATTATTATTGTTATTGTTATTGCTATTAGTATTATTTTCAGAAGATGAATTTTCTTCATTACTATTATTATTACTTTTAATAATTTTATAATTTGCTTTATTTTGAATAGTAGAATTAATATCTTTTAATATATCATCATCAATTTCACAATCTTCAATAAATTCCTTATATTTAATATATGACTCTTTCATACCATCAACTAAAATTTTATTAGTTCCTTTTTTATCTTCAATATCAACAATATCCTCAATATCATTCCTAACAATAGGATTAATAATTTTATCAAATAAATAAGGAGGTGAATCAGGATCATCATTTTTAATATAAGCACAAGGTGGAACATGATAAGTTTCAATAACAACACTCCTAGGTCGATTATTATACAAAAAAGGAAAAGCAATTCTATATTCAGTTCTAATCAATGTTCTAACAATTAATTTATTAATATCATTAAATTCATTCCAATCTTCATCTTCCCTATTATAACTCATCCCTCGATATAAAGGTTCAAATTTAGGTCCACCAGGAATAGCAACGTTAAGTGCTTTAGCAGTATAAAAACTTTCCAAATCAAACAAATGAAAATAATTCATATCATAAATATCACTTAATAACTGATTTCCTAATCTATATAAATTGGACATAATTTTAGTATTTAAAGACCAAGTTTTATAAGAAGGTCCATTAACATATTTTTTATTTTTTGAAAATTTTAAAGGTTGATATTCATAAAAAAAGTCATAAACAGCATTATCTTCATTTTCATCTAATTGCATTTGAATAGGATATTCAAGTTCAATAGGAATAACATTATCAGCATAATCTAAAGGAGGTTCTTCATCATCAAAAGGAGGAAATCTCATTCTTTTAAAATGTCTCCTATCTCTTTTTTCTCTTCTCATCATAATCCACATAGTTCCCCATTGAGCAATATAAATTGGTTCAATTACTTTTGGTATTTCATCAACAAAGGAAATTGCACCTGTTATATGATAGAGTACTTTTACATTTCTAATTTGTTCCCATGGAAATGGTAGATTTTCTAATAATTTATATATTGCATGTGGAATGTATTTTAATGCTCCTAAGTATACTGTTTTGTCTTGCTTAAATTTTTTACTTGACATGTCACCGTGGTCTTTTATTATTTTACGAAGAACTTCTGGAGGAAGTTCTTCTTTTTCGAAATCATGTGGTTTTGGAATTTTTTTTCCAGGAGGAGGGTTTTCGGACTTTGGGTTTGTTTCCATTTTTTTATTTTTTTTTTGATTTGATTTTTTTTATTTGTGTAAAATTTAAGAGAGATTTTATTTTAATTATTTTTTTTTTAAATTTCTTTTTTTAAAATTTTATTTATATATTTTTTTATTTTTTTTTATTCATCATCATCTAATCTTTTCTTTTTCTTAGCTTCTTTTAATTTTTTTAAATTATCATCTAAATCATTTAAAATATATTTTTTCATTAAAGTTAAATTTTGCCTAACACTTTCAATATGTTTAAATTCATCACTTTGATCTAATTTGGATCTCGGCATCATAGGATAAACTTTATTAATAATATTAGCAATTAAATTTAAAACAAAAAGTGGTTTTTCGTCAGTTTTTTCTCCCATTTTAACAAAAGTTTCAACAATAAAAGGATCTAATTTCTCAACTAATTGTCTATAAACTTGATTAAGATAAAATTCAATAAATTTCATTCCAACTAACATTCCTTCTGTATCTTTAAATTTATCTTTTACTTTTTGATTCTTTTCTGCTGCTTTATAAACTTCTCTTTCAACTCCGATAAAAACATCTGTTATAAATGCGAAAGCATCATCTAACCAATTACCAAAATCACCTTGATCTTCTTTATCACTATCATTAAGATCATCATCTGTTATTTTTATATCATATCCATGTAGCATTGATTTATTTTTTTAAATAAAATAATTGTTTTTTAAAATAAAAATATGAGTTATAAATATTTAAAATTATTAAAATATTAAATACATAATGTTATATATATATAAAATTATATTAAATATTTCCTGAATGACTGAAACTATTATTTCTTCTATTATTTTTTATTTCTTTTAATTCATCACTGTTATAAAATATTCCTGAAAATTTATGTTCGTCTATAAAGTTATTATTAATATTATTTGTTATAATTGGAGCATAAATATTTGTATCATAAATTCCATTATTTAAATTAATATGAGTCATATTTATATACATTTGATTCATATTATTAATTAAGTTATTATTGTTGTTATCATTAAAATTATATTCAGAATTAACTCTTTTTACCTTTAAATAATCTTTTTTAAATTTTCTCATTTCAGAAAAATTTCCAAATAATTCCTTAGGTAAACTTTTTATTTTTAATTCCTCTTTTGCCTTTTTAATTCTTTGTTTAATAATTCTTTTAAATTTTAGTAAAACTTGACAAGCTAATAAAATACTTAATTTATTATCATCTCCTGAATTTCTCTTTTGTATATTGAAAAAATGTTCAATATTTTCATTTTTATATTCTCTTTTCCAGAATTTTTTAGTATAAAAACTAACAATATTTCTTCTTAAAGAATCAAAATGTACGTTCATTGATTTACTAATTGCAAATTGACTAATTATCATACAAACATCTAAAAAATGAACAAATAAAAATTTTTCTTTATTTTCAATCATATTATCATTACTATTCGAATCAATACTAAATTCTTTCTTTAATTTATTTGCAGAAAAAATAAATGAATTTCTATCCTTTTGTTGAGATAAAATATGATTATTTGAATTAATAAAAGGTTCTAATTTCTCTTCATTTACTAAAATTTGAAATTTACTTATTAATTTCATTACTTCAATGTCACTAGTATAAAATTTTCCATCATTACTTAAATAAATATTATTAAATTCATATGATTGTGAAAGAGAATAATTTGGTTTATCTAAATAAAGTTTATTTCTATTAGTATATATTAATTTTTTACAATTTAAAAATTGTTTATAATCTCTTTCTCTTTTATAAGTTTTAACAATATCATTTATTCCTTGAATAATATATCTATCATAATTAAAACCAATTGGAGGAGGTAATTGTTTCATAATTAAAATAAATTCATATGGTTTTACAACCTTAGTACATAAAGGATCATAATCCATCCATAAATTTATAAATTTTTCCATTAAATCTAAAGGCATATAACCTCTATTTTCATATATTGATTCATTAAATCCTTCTATAACCATAACAACACATAAATTCATCATAAAAATAGGACCAATTATCATAAATGAAATAAAGTAAATATATGAAAAATTACTTCCACAGGAAAAATAACCTTTTTCTGTCATTGTGTCATAATTAATTAAATTATTATTATAACATCTAACATTATATGTAAAACAATAATAATCTTGATTATATTTTTCTGAAGTTGGTTCTCTACAATCATGATAAGCTAATTCAGACATAAAAAAAACCCAATCTTCACCAGAAATACATTGAAATAATAATGTAATAGATGAAATAAAATCTCTAAAATTATTATTTCTTGAAATATATTTTCTATAAGGAATTTGACTAAAAGCATGCATTCCTATATTACCATATATTGTAATTAATATTAAAATTAAAAAACCTATTCCTAATATTGATGGTATTAAATATAATAAAGTATCTATTAATGATCTTAATTTACCTAAATTATTAATTAATCTTAATATTCTGAAGATACGTAGTAATCTCAATACAATTATTGGTAATGCACTTAATGATTTTACATTTAATAAATTTGTAAATGATAAAATGTTTAATATTGCCAAAAGATCTCCTAATATTATTATTACAAAATCAAAAATATTCCAATTATTCATAAAATATAATTTTCTATAAACTATTAATTTCATTATTAATTCAATTGTAAATAATAATGAGAAACATAAGTTTATTATTGTTAGAGTATTATCATAAAATTTACTTGAACCTTTATGTTGAATTACAAGATTACAACAAGATAAAATAATTAATATTGATATTATTAAATCAAATTTTTTAGATGTTACTATTTTTGATATTTTTTTTCTAAAAGTTTCTTGATTTGGAATTCTTAATTTTGGTATTGGATGATATTTCATAAAAATTTTTTGTATATGAACCCATTCTCTTTCAGGCTCAGTTAATTCTTTATTATAATTTCTTCTTTTTTTAATTTTATGATATTTCTGAATAATAATAGCAATAATTAAATTTAAAAACAACATATGTAAAAGAATAACAACAAAAACATAAAAAAATATATAATTTTTTGTATGTTTTGTTAATGAACTAATCATCATAATTTTACTCCAATTCTCAGCAACCATTATTTCAAAAATAACTTTTAAAGCTTCAAAAAAATTTGCAAAATTATCTTCATTATCAATCCAAATTCCATTATTTTTAATACATTCATCTCTAGAAAATTTAGGATTAGATAAACAATATTGATATAAACTAGTTTTAAAAATACTAACTCCAATCAGAGCTAAAATAATTATAAAAATTATGCAAATAATAATTAAATTAGCCATTGAAGAAACAGAAGCAACTAAAGTTTTAGTCATCATATATAAATTTTCACTATGAGTAATTATTCTAATTATTTTTACAGTTCTAATTGCACGAAAAGTTCTTAAATAACCAATATTTTTACTCCATATCATATCAATAATACCTATAATAATACAAATAAAATCAATTATATTTATTACACTTCTCAAATAAGCATTTTTATTAAATAAAAATCCCTTACTTATAATTATAATAAATGCTTCTATTATAAAAATAATATTAAAAATATAATTAAATGAATTTATAATTTGCTTCCTCTTTGATGATGGATCTAACCAAGGATGATTCAAACAAATAATAACTAAATTACCTAAAATTAATGTAATTAAAATATAATTAAATAACCAATGATTAAGAATAGTAATACATAAAAGTCTTAATTTATTATTTGGTGAAAAAATAAATAAAGAATTATCCATAATTATATTATTTTTTTCAGATTCTGAATCAGAAATTGTTTCTAAAGCTTCACTTTTTATTATAAATTTTGTTCTTTGAGAAATCAAATTGGTTGGTTTTGGTAATTGATATGTATATTTTTTATGAATATTTACATTATTATGTTTTTTTTCAATTAAAATATTTTTTTCTATTTTTGATATTGATGGTCTTTTTAATGTTTTACTTAATTGAATTTCATTTTCTCTATCATCAAATTTTTCAAATTCATCATAATATAACTTTGATTTCTTTGGAACAAAACTTTTCCTCATTTGAAAGGGTTTATAATCAGTTTTTATTTCATCACTTTCATTATCTTTTTTTTCATTATTTGAATAAAAACTGCTTTCATTTATTATTGTTAAACTCTCAGAATCAGAGTTATTTATACACATATTTGTTTCACTATTTATAATATTTTCTAAATTTTTTGAAGGTTCAGTTTGTGAATTTTTCATAATATAATATTTTACGAAATAATACATCATTTCATTTACTTTTTCATTTGTTTTTGCATCATTTTCCATTTCATAATTAATTTTAAATTCATAATATGAATCATGAGTATCAATATATTTTATTGCATCATTTCTTGCTTTTTCTTCTTTTTTTGGGTCATCATCTATTATTTTATGTAGAGTAAATGTTTTTTTTACTATATAGGATTTTTCCATATCTAATGATGTTTCTAATATTGTTTTTTTATAATATTCTGAATCTCCTATTTCAAATAAAATAAAATCTATTCTATTTTTGGCTATTAATTCTAATTCTCCTTCAAATTCTAAATTTTTTGAATATAATTTCATTAAATAATAATTATATACTGAACTATATCTTTTTTGATTGGTTGGTTTTTTAATTATTTTTTCTAATAACTTATCTCCTTTTTTATTTATTATTTCTTGATAATTTATAATTTTACTAGCACTAATTTCACTTGATTTATATATTAATCCCAAAATAAAATAATGTACATTTCTATTTTTTTCTAAATGATGTAAAGATGATTGAAAATTTTCAATCAAATAAGCAAGAAAAATATTTAATAATGTAATATTACCAAATACAATTAAAGTAACAAAATAAATAATAACTAAAGCAGGATTATTTTTATCACTTCTATAACAATCATAAAAAATTTCATACCAATGATCTCCAATAATAACCATAAAAACACAAACTAAAGAATTAGGAAAATTATCAAAATTATAAAAAGTACTTTCTGAATTAGCATGAAATTTACCATCAACAAATCTAAGTGAATTATTAAAAAATTGAAAACCTAAAAGTGTATACATAAAAATAAAAATAATAAACAAAATTAAAAAATCAATAATTCTAATCATTGTTTCCCATATACTTTCCATTATAATTTGAAAACTTTCCCAACTTCTTAATAATTTAAAAATTCTAAATATTCTCAATAATTGAAAAGTAGAAGTTATTGAGGTAGAATTATTTTTATGTTCACCAAAAGCATCAAATTGATTTAATAAAACTTCAATTAATGAAACAAAAACAATAACTCCATCAAAAATATAAATCCAATCATAAAAATAATCTTTACCATAACCTACAATTGTAATAAACATTTCTAAACAGAAAATACTAACTAAAATAATATTAATTTTTTCATATAATTCCCTTTCTGTATTTGATATATTTATTCTATCTAAAGCTACAATTACTCCATTTAATATTATACATATATATATGAAAATTTGGAAAATTGGTTGTTTACATAAGATATAACAATAAAATGCAAATTTATGTTTTTTATGATATTGACTATGCTCTTTTATTTTTGAGAAACAATGTATTTTTCTCCATAATTGTTTCCAAAATGAAATTTTTATTGAATTATAATTTTCTAATAAATTGTTTTTATTTTCTATAATATCATTATTATTATTATTTTCATCATATTCATTAAAATTATGGAAATTTTGAATAAAATTTTTACTTAATTCAATTGGACTATACTTTAATTGATACATTTTTTTCATTTTCCTCTCATTATAATTATCTAAATTAATATTCATCATTATACTATATTTTTTAATAGTTTTCCCAACATTTCCATTTAGATCATCATAATAAAGAATGACATCATTTTTTCTTGCTTTTCTAAAATTATAAATTAAAACAGCAACAATTAAATTAATCATAAAATAATAATTAATAACAATACATAAAACAAAATAAATAATAGAAGCATAATAATTATAACCATCCATTAATAAAAACATAATATTATTCCAACCTTCTCCAGTTAATACTTGAAAAACTGTTAAAATACTCAAACCAATATTATTAAAAGTAGTTAAACCATAATTAAATTGTTCATAATTTAATTCATTTTCATATTCATAAATTTCTGATAAAAAAAAATGTTTTTCCCTATAAAAATTCATAACACTTAAACAATTATCACATTTAATTTCTCCACCACATAAATTATAAAAGTATTTACTATCAATTTCTAATTTACCATTTATTGGTTCTTTACTTGTTCTACATCTATATTCAAAATTTTCATTCCAAAGAGACAAACCAAAAATAGCAAATATAATAATAAAAAATAATAATAATAAAAATACAATTCCAACATCAATTAAACTATTAATTAAAACTGTTATAAAAGTTCTCATATGAGGTAAAATTGACATTGTTTTTAAAGGACGAAGTAAACGAAAAGTTGTTAAAGCAAATAAATTTGCATTAATTTGAGGAAATAAATTTATTAAACTTGATATAACTACTATAAAATCTAACCAATTCCATGCATCTCTTAAATATGAATATGGTTCTAAAACAAATCCATATGCAATTACTTTTAAAATAAATTCAATTATGAATAAAACTGTAAACACATATTTACTATATACTGATATTATTTGGAAATATTCTATTGTTTCTAAAATTAAAAAAATACAATTTAGGAAAATTAATGTATTTATTATTAAAATAAATGATTTTGATGACACTAATTTTTGAATTGATATTCTAAATTTATTTTGACTTGAAAATAACCATAAGGAATTATTAGCAAAATTTTCATCAGTAAATTCATTATTATTTATAAGATTTTGTAAATTATTTTTTGCATATATTATTCCAGATTCTTTTTCATCAATTGAATCAGATTCATTATTTTTTATTTGAAATATTTCAAAATTATACCTTTTTTTTCTCCTTCTTATCATTTATAATTAAATTTTTATTTAAATAATTCAAAAAATATATAATAAAAAATAAATTCCCATATATAAAAACCAATTTAAAAAAAAAATTTTAAATAAAAAAAACTAAAAAAAAAAAATATTTAATTCTCATTAGGATCTTTATTAGTCAAAACAAAAATCCCCATAATAATCAAAACTCCCCATTTAAGCATAGGATAATCATTAAGTAAAATAGTAGCAATTCCAACATAAGGACAAAACATTCTAATCCTTCCCATAATATGTTTCTCATTTAAAAATAAATCACCTCTTTCATATAAACCTCTATCATTAACAGGATTATTATCACCTTTAGTCAAAGCTTTATAACCTCCATTCTCAGTTAATTCAACAGAAATTACTCTATGTACAATTGGTATTTCTTGAGTAACTACTTTATATACTACAATATCACCTGGTGTTGGAACTGTATTATCCCAATTTATTAAGAGGATGTCTCCTCTGTAAAATGATGGCTCCATTGATCCTGTTAGAACTACTACTATTGGACTGTCACTGTTTGTTATTATCATTAAGGATTTCCACATCATTAAGGCTGAAGATACTACTGTTCCTAATACTACGAATTGGGTTAAAAGTTGACGAAATTTCATTTGGGAGATTTCTGTCAAGGAATTTTTTATTGAATCCATTTTTTTAAATACTTTGATTTTTTATTTTTTATTTTATTTTTATTTTTATTTTTTTTTATCTATTTAATTTTTTTTGGAAAATCTGAAATAAATTATATTTATTCTTTCTCATTAAAAAAATTAATCAATATTAATATATATCATATGATACATTATCATATATTATAACTCAGATGGAATTTCATATGATTTTTGAGTTATTAGAGAATTTATTTATTCAACTATTATAATTATTGTTAATTTTAAAATTATTGTTGATACTAATACACATTCTATTTCTAGTTTTATTTTTAATGTTGTATTGCTTTATATTTTTTAACTATTTTTAATTTTTCAAAAATTAAATAAAATTCATCATTTTTATCTATAAATACAATAATAATTAATATATTAAATTTTCAATAGTAATATATTTTAATAAAATTTTATTATCTACATAATTTATTTCCTCAAAAATTTATTAACAAAAAGAAGAAAAGAAAATAATATCTAGAATAATAAATACTAAAAATCTATTTATAGATTCCTTATTTTTTTATTATAAATTTAAACTTTTATTGATTAAGATTTTTAATATATAAATAATTTACATTAAAATATTAATAAATTATATTATTAAAGTCAATGATAATTTATTTTTTAAGATATAATCTAAATTTTGGAATAATATTACTTCTAATGATTTATTTAATATATTATAATTAATGAAAAAATAACTTATAAATTGAACTTTATAAACAGATTAAAAAATTTATACATTATTAATGAAATATTAAATGATAGTACAATTGATACTATATTGTGGTAAAATGTGTAAAAAAATAAATTAAATCAAAAACAATTTATAAATATTCAATATAATTTATTTATATTTTTTCTATTTTTTTACACCTCATTATTTCATTAAAATCTTTTTATAATTTATTAAAATTTAATAATGTTTATTATATAGCAAGTGATTTTTTAATTGAAATGAAAAAATTTTAAAAAAATATTTTTAGTTTTTTAATCTTAAATTTGTTATAATTAATTGAAATTAATCATTATATTCAGAAAATTAGGAAATAAAATATTGCAATTTTTTATTGATTATTATTAAAAATATAATTATTTTTTTATCAATCATTTAATATTGTGGATTACTTATTTTTTAATTTGAATGTATATTTTTGTTAAAGAAAAAAATTTTTTGAAAAAAGATGAGATGAATTAAAGAGAAAATAATCAAATATTAGAATTCAAATAAAAGGAAAGGAAATTGTTTTTATATGGGTACAAATTTAGTATTTAATATATGATTATAAAAAATATAGAGAATTAATAATAGATTATTTGATATCTTATATTGAAAATATTATTTATTTTTTAATTAAAAAAATGAAAAAATTATTAAATAATAAATAATTATATGAAATAAAAACTTCTTTAAAAAGAAAAATAACAATAAAATTATTAATAATGTAAAAAATAAGTGTTAGGAAGAGAATAATTGATGTTGCATGTTTATAAGTTAAAATATTAATTTAGAAAAAAATTTGTTAATTTTTTACTTTATTATAAACAGTATTTTACATTTTTCCAATAAATAATTAGAATAATTCAAAATGATAGATTATATTAGAATGTTAATCAACAAGTAAGAAAACAGAAAAAAAAGAAAAAATTTGGAAAGGAAAAAAATTCTCTTTTTTGATTTTATTTAGTGAAATAAATTTTTATTAATTCAGAACATTCAGTAATTCTTAAATATAAGCAAACTATTATAAATTGCTTAATCATTAATATAATTAATATTTCATTTATTATTAATCCATTTCAATTTTTAATATGACATCATTTTTTTTAAAATTCAAAAAAATGTTTATTTTTCAATACAAAAATTATTTTTCAGTAAATTGAAAAATTCATTATTTTTTAAAATTAATAACACAAAATTTAAATTTAATAAATTATTATTTAAGCAATTTTATATTAAAAAAAATCAAAATAAAAATCAAAAATTGATTATATCACATATAATAAATAATATTATTTAAAAAAAATAATGTTAGATGAAGACCTAAATTCAAAAAAAGAAGATGATGATATTTTAAAAAAATTTGAAAACATAAATATGGCAGATTTAAATGAAGAAGGAGAAGAAGAGCCATATTTAATATTTATAAATTCCCCTAAAAATAATCCACCTGAAAGAAATAAAATAAGTACATCAAAATATAGATGGAATACATTTTTTCCAAAAATGTTAATGGAACAATATTCACGTTTAGCCAATGTATATTTTTTAATAATTGCAATTTTACAATCAGTAAGATCAATTTCATATACTGGGCAAATGCCTCTTATTTTAATACCACTTTCAGTAGTTGTTATTTTAAATGGAATAAAAGATTTATATGAAGATTTTACTAGAAAAAAAAGTGATAATGAAGAAAATAATAAAATTACTCTTGTTTATGATTCAATTTCTAAAAGTTTTTATCCTAAAAAATGGAAAGATATAAAATTAGGAGAAATTGTAAAAGTTAATAATGATGAATCATTTCCTGCTGATTTATTATTATTAAAAACTTCTGATGATAATGGTATTTGTTATATAGAAACTAAAAATATTGATGGAGAAACTAATTTAAAAAATAGACAAGTTAATAAAGATTTAATTAATATAATAAAAGAAGAGAAAGATTTATCTAATTTTAATTATGTTTGTGTTACCAAACAACCAAATGAATTTATTTATCAATTTAATGCAACTTTATATGAATTTGAAGGTATTCATTTAAAAGATAGAGATAAATGTATTTTAGTAAATGAAAAATCATTTTTATTAAGAGGGTCTTCTTTAAGACAAACTGAGTATATTATTGGAGTTGTTATTTATGTTGGAGAAAATACAAAAAGTATGTTAAATTCACCTATTGCAAGAAGTAAACATTCAACTGTTGAATATATTATGAATTTTTTAATTATTATTATTTTCTCTCTTCAAATTCTCCTTTCAATTTTTTGTTCTATTTGTCATTTAATTTTATATTTAAAATTTAAAAAGAAACATAATTATATTGTTCTCATTGATAAAAATAATAAAGAATTATTATCTCCAAGTATATTTTTAATGTTAACTGGAACTTGGGTTTTAATTTTTACAAATTTTGTTCCAATATCACTTTTAGTAACATTAGAAACAATAAAATTTTTCCAAGCAATGTTTATGGGATTTGATACTGATATGTATGATGTTGAAAGAGATATGGGAGCAAAAGTTCAAACAAGTACAATTAATGAAGAATTAGGACAAGTTAAATTTGTTTTTAGTGATAAAACTGGTACTTTAACTAAAAATTATATGCAATATAAATGTATGTCTATTGGAAATAATGTTTATGGTGATATGGAAAGTTCAATTAATAAAAAAGATAATATTGAAGATAAATATGGTATTATTACCAATGTTGAATTTGATGATATTAATAATGATTTTAGTAAAGATTTAAGTAAAAATATTGATTTAATTAATCATTTTATGCTTTGTTTATGTTTATGTAATTCTGTTATTATTGATAATAAAAAATTTGAAAAAGAAAATAAAATTGAATATCAAGCATCATCACCTGATGAAAAAGCATTAATATATTTTGCAAGAAGTCAAAATTATATTTTTATAAATAAAACAGTAAATAATGAAATAATATTAGAAATAAAAGGAGAAAGAAAAACATATGAAATATTAAATGAATTAGAATATTCAAGTGAAAGAAAGAGAATGAGTGTAATATGTAAAGATCAAGAAACAAATAAAATAATTTTATATGCAAAAGGTGCAGATTCAATGATAGAATCATTATTAAATCAACAAAATAAAAATTCAGAAATGTTAATTAAAACAAATGATTATTTAAAACAATTTGCTATAAAAGGACTTAGAACATTAATGTTAGCATATCGTGAATTATCAAAAGAAGAATATGATGAATGGAATGAAAAATATATAAAAGCATCTCAAGATGTAATTCAAAAAGATAATTTAATTCCAAAATTATATGATGAAATAGAGAAAAATTTTAATTTAATAGGTTCAACAGCAATAGAAGATCAATTACAAGATGAAGTTGATTCAGTAATTCATTCATTAATGGAAACTGGAATAAAAGTTTGGATGCTTACAGGAGATAAATTAGATACAGCAAAAAATATTGCATATTCATGTAAATTATTTGAAAATCATATGAAAATAATACAATTTGATACAGCAAAAGAATTAGAAACAGATTTAAAAAATATATTAAATGAAACAACATTTTATCAAAAAAATATAGTATATGGTTTATTAATATCAAGTGAAATATTATCAATAATATTTTCAGATAATAACTTATTAAAATTATTTTATAAAATATGTAATAGATGTTTAAGTGTAGTTTGCTCTCGTGTATCACCAAAGCAAAAAGCAGAAATGGTAAATTTAATAAAAACTTCAAATAAAGCAATAACACTTGCAATTGGTGACGGAGCAAACGATGTAGGAATGATAAATGAAGCTAATATAGGTATAGGAATATATGGTTTAGAAGGTACTCAAGCAGCAAGAGCATCAGATTATGCAATAACTCAATTTTCTCATTTAAGAAAATTACTTTTTTTCCATGGTCGTGAAGCTTATAGAAGAAATACATATGTTGTCTTATATAATTTCTATAAAAATATCATTTTTATTTTACCAATGTTATTTTTTGGTTTTATTAATTTATTTAGTGGATTAACTATTTATGATCCTTTTATTCATCAAATGTATAATACTTTATATACTGCTATTCCAATTGGTTGGTTTGGTGTTTGTGATTTAGAATTTGACCCTACTTTCCTTGTTAAAAATCCTAAATATTATATTCAAGGTATTTATGGAAAATTATTTCATATTAAAATATTTTGGGAATGGATAATTAATTCTTTTATTCAAGCTGTAATTCTTTTTTTACTTTCTTATTGTTCATTTAGAAATAATGACTCAGAAGGAATTACATATGATTTTTGGGTTATTGGAGAATTTATTTATTCAACTATTGTAATTATTGTTAATTTTAAAATTATTGTTGATACTAATACACATTCTATTTATAGTTTAATTTTTAATTTTGCCAGTATTGCTTTATATTTTTTAACTATTTTAATGTTTTCTAGTATTGAGAAAACTTCTATGTTTAAAAAACAAAATTTTTTTGTTGCTGGACATTGGAGTAATGTTATTTTAGATTTTAAATTTATGCTTTCTCTTTATGTTGGGGTTTTGTTTTGTCTTTCTTTTGATATTTTTCTTAAGAAGTTTATGGTTTTGTTTGGATATAGAATTGAAGGAGATAAATTACCTCCTTATTTTGATGAGAGTGTTTTTATTGATGATAAAAGAAATAAGAATTCTGATGAAATTAGAAGTTATAATGAACCTTTAATAGATAATAATTAAATTATTTAATTCAAAAAATATTGTTCAAAATTATTTTATGAATAAATTTTAAAATTATAAAAAATTGATAATTTAATTAATTATAATACATTTTAAATTTACTTTTTCATATTTTGTTCATTAAAATGAATAGTTTTAATAAAAATTTTATTGAATTTGAAAATTATTTGATTTTTATTTAATGAGAAATATTGAAAAAAAGATAAAACTATTATTTAATAATTTATTTAATGAAAAATAATATAAGATAAAAAGAAGAATATGGAAAATATAAGTTTTTATTTAACCAAATAATAATTTAAGTAAAAATTAAAAAAATGAAAAGAAGAAAAAAAGAAGTATTTCAAGTAAATGGATATAAATTATTAATTATAATACTATTGATCAAAAATGAATATATCTTTATATCATAAATATTTGTTCATATATTTTTATGTTTAAATAACAAACTTTATTAAAAGTTTATTTTTTAAAATATTTTATTTTTCTTTTTATTGTTTTTAATAAATTATCAATAAATTTAATTTTTTAATTAAATATTTACAATTATTAAAATTCTAGATTTATTTAAAAATATTTTTTATGATTTATTTCATATTTTCATCTAGCTCAGAAATAAATGGAATATTATTAAAAGTTATTGATGAATTAATTGTTGATAAAGTTTTTTGATATGTATGATATTTTTTGAATTCTTCATCTTTTTTTACCAATTTATTAAATTTTTCTTTGATTTTAATTATATTTTTAGAAATTACTGTTTTATTTTGATTTTCATTAAAATCACAATTAAATGAATTACTTCTTTTTTGACCTAAAAATTTTTCAATATTAAAAATTTGTTTTTCTTTTTTTTCTTTAATATGTTCTTCAAGTTCAATTTCAAAAAGATCAATTAATTGAATTAAATTTGATATTGATAATCTGAATTTTTTGAGATTTGAATTAATTTGATTCATTTGTTCCATTAAGATTATTTTTTATTTATATATAATATTTTTTAATTTATGCAAATTTTTTTCTCTTTTTCTGTCGGAATAAATTAATTCTGAAATATTTATGTTATAAATTAATTTGTATATGATTTTTATAAAAAAAATAAAATTTAATAAATACTTTTAAAATAAATAAAAAATATATTTTTTTTATCATTTTATAATTTCAGCTTTCAAAAAAAATATAAAAAAATTATTTTTTAAATAAAACTTTAAAAAAAATTTTAAATTCAAATAATTTAAGAAATAAAAAGTAAATCAGAGACATTTTGTTTAGAACCTTTAAGCATATTTAAAGTTTTATCTCTTTCTTTAATAATTTCATTCAATCCTTCAATTTTATTATTATAATTAACAATTTCTTCTTTAATATCTTTTGCTTTAGAAGAAATAGCCATTTTTTGTTTTAATTCTCCTTTTAATTTTTTACTTTGAGAAATTTTTTCTTCATTTTCTAATTTAATAGCATTATTTAATTCAATCATTTTTCTAATCATTTCATCTTTTTTATAAATTTCTTTATCTTTTAAATCAACAAAATGACTTAATTCATCTAATTCATTTTTATATTTTTCATTTTCTCTTTCAGCAGAAAGAATACTAATAGCTTTTTTTAAATTTTCAATTATATTTTCTCCAGTAATTAAATCTTTTTTAAGCATATTATTAACATTTTCTAATTCTTTATTTTTTCTTTCTTGTTCTTTAAAATTTTCAACAAGTTCTCTTGATTGATTTTGAATTTGTTGATATTCACTTTTATATTTAAGTAATATTTGCATATATTGAGATTTTAATTCATTATTTTCTCTTATTAATTCTTCATTCATTTCTTTTTTTTTTGTTAATTCATTTCTCAATTCTGTATTTTTATTAAAAATATCTTTTGATTTATTTTGTAAATAATTATAATGATTATCTAATTCTTTACTTGCTGCTTGTGATGAAGATAATTCATTTTTTAAATAATCAACATAATTTACTAAATTATCCATTACTTGATTACTTCTGTGATTAAAACTTTCCATTGCATTTACTTGATTTTGAAGATCAAAATTTGATTTATTTAAAAGTTGATTTACTTTTGAAATTGAAGCATTTTCTTCATTCAATAATGGATTATATGGAGATGTTATTTTTGTTGATGTGTTTTGAATTAATGTTGATTCTGTATTTATATTTAAAGGAGAACGTTTTATTTCTGTTGCTTTATAGGGAATTGGGGATTTTGTAAGAGGTGAATTTTTAATTGAGGTAAAGTCCATTTTTTTTTATTAAATTAAATTTATTTTTTTTCTTTTTTGAGATTTTTATTTTTTTTTATTAATTATAGAATTTTTGATTTTAAGATATTTATTAATTATTTTTTTATACATTTTTAATTATATTAATAAATTTATATGTTAAAAGAAAACTATACCTTTTTTTGATAATATTTACAAATAACACTTTTTTTATATGATTAATTAATTATTTATATTTTTTTCTTTGATGAAAAAACTGTTATTCTTATATGTTAAAACTAAATTAATTTTTCATTAATTAATTCATCTGATATTATACTACCCTTTGTAATTAAATAAATTTCTGCTTCTTCTTTATCTTTAAATTGATAAGAAATTTCATTATATTTTTTTAATTTTTCTTGAATTTGAATATTTGATTGTATAATATCATTTAAAAAAGATGGAACTATAATTTCATTATATAATAAATAACATTCTTTTTTAACTAAATTATTATCGTTTATTTGAGTTTGAGTTTCATTTGTTGAAATAAAACTCAAATTATTTTTATTATTTTTTTTATCTTTT
>Ga0256407_10001658_pt1 | contig 45599 bp, 36 predicted proteins | sample RumenRJG_04DNA_FD_193489 | JGI IMG/M metagenome (GOLD analysis project Ga0256407, IMG submission 193489) | Bovine rumen microbial communities from Lethbridge, Alberta, Canada - RJG_04 | ecosystem: Host-associated > Mammals > Digestive system > Stomach > Rumen | place: Canada: Alberta...
CAAGGAGCTCTTCACAAAGGCAAACGGCGGACCTTTCGAGGATTCCTTCGTTCATGCCGACGAAGTCGAGCAGAGCTGGTGCCTGGAGCTCTTCCCTGAGTTCATCCACATGGAAGATGCGATCAAGGTCGACAAAGCTCCCCTGCTTCCTCCCGGACACATCAATACATCCTCCGAAGAAGGCCCCGGCCCGATCAAGTGGTACAACGCATTCGGTTCCACCGGAATGGAATGCATCTGCCAGCCTGAAGGCGTCATCGGAGACGCAAGGAAAGCGGACGGCAAGAAGGCCGAGGCGGGCGTTGAGGCTTGCCTGGACTATCTGACAAAGCTCGTCACCGACATTCTCGACAAATATCCCGCAGGAACTCTGCCTCCGATCGACAAGATGACCCAGAGGAACAGAGAAGATATCGAAGCCGTCATCAAGGGACCCAACGAGCCCGGCGGCCGCCACATCTATACACTTGAGTATTGATCGGCTTGAAGCTGATCATCCGGAGAGCACCGACCCTCCTATCTGCCGGCCAGTGATTGGTCTGGCCCGTAACAATGCTGAACAGATGAAACCCTGATCAGCGAGGATTTCTGTTCACGGCTCCCCCGGGGAGCACGTGAACAGGGTCCGATAGGGATCCTGCTTACATCCGGAACATCTAATTACAATTCGGAAAAAGAAATATCTTTCAGAATCAATAACCGCCAGGTTCCGATTCGATCAACTACGAGTTTCCATTGTTTCAATTCAATACGAATTCAATACGGCATCTGAATTCATTTAGACCTCATGATACGGATTTGCTGTTTCAGCAGCACCGGCAGCAGATCTGTCTGGTTAAGTTTGCCAATTTACCTGTAAATACACATGTCTTTACATATAAACCAGCATAAAAAGAAAGGAAAAAAACCATGAAAAATCGTCCTACAAAATGCAAAGCAGCTTTTATGCACGGCCCCTTCGATCTCAGAATTGAAGAGCTGGAGCTTCCGCCCCTTAAGCCCAATCAGGTCCTGATCAAGCTGATCGCCTGCGGTATCTGCCAGTCGGATGTAGAGTGCTTCGAAGGCAAGTCCGCAGAAGGCCGTTATGACATCGCTCCCTACACCCCCGGTCACGAGTGGGTCGGCAGAGCTGTTGAGATCGGTTCCGGCGTCACCTCCATCAAGGAAGGCGACAAGGTTGTCGGCGACTGCGTCCTTCCCTGCCATGAGTGCGCAAACTGCAAAGACGGCAAGATGTCTTCTGCATGCCTGAACATGAGAGAAGTCGGTTTCAGACCTGACTCTCCCGGCGGATTCGGCGAGTACATGATCCTCGAGGAAGCCTACACACACAAGATTCCCGAAGACTGGTCGGATGAGATCGGCATCTTCGTCGAGAACTTCAACGTCGCATACTGGGGCGTCTGGGGCAATGGCTGCGATCCCGATGCTTCTGATGACTGTGTCATCATCGGTGCGGGCCCCATCGGCTGCTCTGCTGCCATGGTCTGCGCAACTTCCGGCGCAAACGTCATCGTCGTGGATCCCGTTGAGTCCAGAAGACAGAATGCCATGATGTATGGCGCAACCCACACTGTAGATCCTACCGTCAGGCCTGTTGAGGAGCAGATCCTTGAGCTCACAAACGGCCGCGGCGCATCCGTCATCATCGAGTGCTCCGGCAACGATGTCGGTATCGCATCCGTCTTTGACATTGCCGGCCACAGCTGCCGCATCGGTTTCGTCGGCCACTCCATCGGCCGCAAGGTTCCCGTAGAAATCGGCAAGACCATCTGGAAGACCCTGAAGATGTCCGGTTCCGGCGGCACAACCAACTGGTTCCCCAGAACCATCCGCTTCATGTCCAAGATCAAGGACACTTATGATTTCAAGGCTCTTGTATCTCACTATTACAAGTTTGATGACCTGGCAGAGGCCATGGAAATGGCACAGAACAAAGCCGTTGCCAGAAAGGTCATGCTTACTTTTGATGACTGAGTAGGAGAGGAGCAGTCCGCTGCTTCTGACATACATTCCTGTCAGCAGATATTCCTGCCTGCAGACACACTTGTCAGCAGGCACATCTGTTAGCAGACATGCCCGTCAGGGTACTGACGTATGGTCCTGAAGCACTATGGCTGCATGATATAGAAAACAAAAGCTATACGGTTGGGGCGCTCCGGCGCTTCAGCCGTATAAGTCGAACAGGCAGCGTTTATTCAGGCGCTCCGAAAAGGGGTATCACCATGAAAAACTGGAAGTATTCTGTTTCCAGCACGGATACGGCGCCGTCTACGGCACCGCTTCTGCTCCTGGGAACTGTAGAGGACAATCTGAGGGCGGCGAAGCAGATGGGCTATGACGCTATCGAGATCCATACCAGGGAAGACGAAGATCTGGATATCGATTCGATCCGCAGGACTATGCAGGAGAGCGGGATGAAAATCTCCGCGATCGTGACCGGGCGGCTCAATACAGAAGGCCGCTGTGACCTCATGTCCGATGAGCCTTATATTGCGAGAATCTGCATTGAATGTATGAAGAGATATGTGGACCTGGCAGCCGAACTTGATACCGACCTGATCCTGGGATGGGTCAGAGGCAGGATCCCGGCAGGCGGCAGCAGGAAAAAATATATGGATCGTCTGGCACGGAACCTGAAGGTTGTGGACAGCTATGCCGGGGAGAAGCATGTGCGTATCATGATCGAGGTCATCAACCGCTATGAGATCAATACCTTCAATACCGCAGAGGAAGTAATGACCTTTCTCGAGCAGCATGATCTGCCCAACTGTTATGCCCACCTGGATGTCTTCCATATGGGAATTGATGAAGAAGATCCCTATGAGGCGATCCGCAGGTGCGGCTCGCGCCTGGGGTATTTCCATCTGGCAGACAACTCCAGAAAGTACCCGGGAACAGGACAGATCGATTTCTACAGGATGCTGCAGGCCCTGGAGGAGATCAACTATGAAGGATACCTGTCTGTGGAATGCCTCCCGTGGCCCAATCATCTGGAGGCGGCGCAGAAAGCCCTGGCCTACATGAAAAAGACAGAACAGCAGAAGGGGGCATGATGCTGCAAAAAATAATGCGAAAGGAGGGGAAGAGTGTCAGAAAACAGAAAAGTTGCAATTGAGCTGAAAAATATATCCAAGTCTTTTCCGGGTGTTAAGGCGTTGGATAATGTCAGCTTCACGGTGTACGAAGGGGAAGTACACGTACTGGTGGGTGAGAACGGTGCCGGAAAATCGACACTGATCAAATGTATCAACGGAATGTATACGGCCGATGAAGGAGAGGTATATATTTTCGGAGAAAAAATCACCACACACAATCCCAGATACATGAAGGAAAAGGGTGTGGCAACCATCCATCAGGAGCTGAACCCGGTACCGGATCTGACCATCGCAGAAAACATTTTCCTGGGAAGACTGCCTCAGAACAAGTTCAAAATGATCAACAGAAAGTTCATGTTCAGCGAAGCGCAGCGCCTGATCGACGAGCTGGGATTCAAGTATGATGCCCATGCGCTCATGCGTTCCCTGACTGTCTCTGATTGCCAGATTATTGAGATCATCAAGGCAATCTCGGTCAATGCCAAGATCATCATCATGGATGAGCCGACATCCTCGATCACGGAAGCAGAAGTCAAGATTCTTCACGAGCAGATCTTCCGCCTGAAGAAAATGGGAATCGCCATTATTTACATTTCCCATAAGCTGGACGAGTTGAAAGTCGTAGGAGACAGACTGACTGTTCTTCGTGACGGGCAGAGTATTTCTACGCACAACGTTGATGACCTGACCCAGGACGAGATCATCGCCAAGATGGTCGGCCGTAAGATGGACAATGTCTATCCCGAAAAGGTCAATAAAGTGGGAGAGCCGCTCTTTGAAGTCAAAGGACTCAGCGGAGAGAAATTCCACGATGTCACTTTTACCCTGCACAAAGGTGAGATCCTCGGTATGGCAGGACTGGTAGGCGCAGGCCGTACCGAGACCTGCCGCGGTATCTTCGGACTGGATCCGATCACTTCCGGAACGATGACTCTGAACGGCAAGGAAGTGACCGTCAAGACGGTCAGGGATGCTGTTAACCAGGGCATTATCTATCTCTCTGAAGACCGTAAACTTGAGGGGCTTGTGCTGATTCGTTCCATCTGTGAGAACATCGGGCTCGCGAACCTGGATAAGTATAAGGGCCTGCTGTTGAATAAGAAAGCCGAGCGTAAAGATGCCGCGGAGATGAAAGAAAAGCTCCGTATCAAGACTCCTTCGATCGATACGCCGGCGATGAGCCTTTCGGGCGGCAACCAGCAGAAGGTCGTTATCGCGAAATGGCTGCTCCAGAATCCGGTGGTGTTCATCTGCGATGAGCCGACCAGAGGTATCGATGTTGGCGCGAAATATGAGATTTACAAGATCATGATTGACCTTGCAGAACAGGGCGCCGGTGTTATCATGATTTCCTCTGAGCTTCCGGAGATCATCGGTGTCTGTGACAGAACTCTGGTCATGGCAGAGGGTCGTGTCACAGGTGAGGTTATGAGAGAAGACTTCTCGCAGGAGAAGATCATGAGTTATGCATTGGGAGGGAGCGCAGCAAATGGATAAAAAAGTGGAGAAAAAGAGCTTTAACTTAGGTGAGTTTTACAGTAAATACGGTATATTCCTGATTTTCATCCTGATGGCGGTCATTTTTTCGATCGTCAACCACAATTTCCTGTCGGCATTGAACATTCGTAACATCATGAGGCAGATTGTTGTTATCACACTGCTGGCCTGCGGCGAGCAGTTCATGATCATCTGCGGAATGATCGACCTGGGTGCGTCGCGAGTCCTTGCATGTGCGGGTACTCTCGCTGCGTTCTGTATGCTGACGACACATAACGTCCTTCTGTCAATTCTCGTCGCTTTGTTCACTGGCCTTTGTTTCGGCGTTTTCGCCGGATTCTTCATTGTCCGGTTCGACATTCCGCCTTTCATCGCAACACTGGCGACCATGATGGTTGCAGAGGGTTTCATCATGACTTTCACCGGCGGCCAGAATTATTCCAACCTGGGTGACGCTTTTACATGGTTTGGACAGGGCTACATCGGAATTATCCCGGTTCCCGTCATCATCATGATCCTGATCCTGCTGATCACCTACTACATTCTGTCCTGGACGCCGATTGGACGCGGTATGTACGCGGTCGGCGGCAACCAGAATGCGGCGAAAGCCTCCGGTATCAACGTCGGCAAGGTGAAATTCTTTGCAGCGGTCTACTCCGGACTGATGGCGGCTGCCGCAGGCATCGTCCTGATGGCCCGTATGAATTCCGGTCAGCCCGCAGCGGCTCTGACTTACGAGATGGACGCAATCGCGGCTGTTGTCATGGGAGGTACTTCCATGAGCGGTGGTACTGGTACCGTTGTCAACACGATCATCGGTTCCCTGATCATCGGTATCATCCGTAACTTCATGAATCTGCAGAATGTTCCCGCATCTCTGCAGAAGCTGGTTTTGGGTCTTCTGGTTCTGCTGGCAGTTATTATCGACACGGTGGTCCGTAACTCCAGAAGCAAAGGCTGATCCCTTACAGGTAATACCCCGTACCATCATCCGGTCAGGATCCGGACAGGCTGTGACCGGTAATGATGCTTCCCGGGCGTGCCGGATAGGAACAAACATCATTTTCAAAGACATATATTTTGGATATTTCTAAAAATATATGGGATAGTAACATCTTTATTTTCAAAGGGAGGTAAAAACATGAAAAAACGTATCCTTGCAACAATCCTTGCGATTGGCATGGTAATCAGTCTCACGGCATGTGGCGGCGGTGCAGCAAGCGGCGGCGCAGCAGCAGGCTCCACTGCAGGAGCAGCCGCGGATGCCGGTTCTGGTGATTCCGAGACAGATATCATGTACACCAAGGCGGACATCGAGGCTTCCGTCAATGGTATCGGCGACTGGGAGTCCCAGTACGACATGGCTGTCCAGGGCGATGAGAAATTCACCTGGGGCTACATCGATATGGGATTCAAAGACACTTTCACAACAAAGATTCGTAACACCTTCAAATACTATTGCTCACTGTATTTCCCTAACGTCACGATACTTGAAGGCGACGGTGAAATGGATCCCAACAGACAGCTGCAGCTGGCTGAGAACTTCATTACCCAGGGTGTCGATGCGATCATCCTTGACCCCACAGATGCTGATGGATGTCTCGGTATCGTTCAGGCCTGCCAGGAAGCCGGCATGCCTCTGGTTTCCGTTAACGCGATTATCCACACCGACCTGCTGAACAACGGCGTCGGTTTCGTAGGTTCCGATAACTATCTCGCCGGCCAGCTCGAGGCTGAGTGGATCATTAAGAACGTTCCGGATGACGAGAAGGTTTACACCTGCTACCAGAAGGGCCAGGACGGTTACGATCACACCACACTTCGTGAGAAGGGTGTCTTCGAGACTCTTGACAAGGCTGGTTACAACTATGAGAACCTTGCTACCCTGTACTCCGACTACATGCGTGACAAAGCTATGAACAACGCTGAGGACTGGATCACCAAGTTCGGCGAGCAGGTCAAAGTTATCCCTTGCTGCAACGACGAGTCCGCAATGGGTACTCTGCAGGCTTACCAGGCGGCAGGACTTGCCGACAAGATCTTCATCACAGGTATCGATGCAAACCAGGATGCTCTGGAAGAAGTTAAGAAGGGCAACCTCGCCTGCACCGTTATGCAGAACGGTCTTGCACAGGCCAAGTGGGCAGCTGCTTCCGCATATGATGCTTGCGTGAACGGCACCGTTGAGACAAAGGGCGTCGATGTTCCTTTCGAGCTTGTTGATTCCACCAATATTGACCAGTATCTGAAATAAAGATCAGTACACGCCCTATCAAGGGCAAGTACATGTTTGGATTACTAAATAGTGAGGATAACAAAAATGGCAGCAAGAAAAGTAAAACTTGCGCTGCTGGGAGCTGGCCGCATCGGCCAGCTCCACGGCACAAATATTCAGAATAACATCCCCAATGCAGAGATCATCATTCTGGCGGATCCCTACCTGAGTGATCAGGCAAAGGAATGGGCAGCTGGTGTCGGTATCCCTGTTGTCACAACAAATCCCGACGAAGTCTTTGCCAATCCGGAAGTCGAGGCAGTCTTTATCTGCTCCTCTACTCCCACACACGCGGACTTCATCAAAAAAGCCGCAGCTGCCGGAAAGCACGTTTTCTGCGAGAAACCCATTGACACAGATATCGCGAAGATCAAGGATGCCATCGATGCCGTAGAAAAAGCGGGAGTCAAGCTTCAGGTCGGCTTTGTCCGTCGTTTTGATCACAACCACAAGAAGGTCTGCGATGTGGTTGCATCCGGAAGACTCGGTGCACCCAATATCGTCAAGGTCACTTCCCGTGATCCCGCCCACCAGAGCATGGATTATATCAAGATCTCCGGCGGCATTTTCATGGATATGACCATTCATGATTTTGATATGGCCCGTTACCTTGCCGGCAGTGATGTCACCGAGGTCATGGCCTACGGTGCAGCGCTCTCCGGTGAGGGGTATGACAAATATGACGACGTGGACAATGCCATTGTAATGATGAAATTCGAGAATGGCGCCATCGGCGTGATCGATAATACCCGTGCCAGCCACTATGGTTATGACCAGCGCACAGAAGTGCAGTGCGACAAGGGCTGTGTGCAGGTTTCCAATGACCTCAACGACCAGGCTATGATCTCTTCTGCGGAAGGCGTTGAGATTGCAAAGCCCACCTGGTTCTTCCTTGAGCGTTATAATGATGCTTTCTGTGCGGAAGATCAGGCCTTTATCGATGCGATCATTTATGATACCGAGACGCCTGTCGGAGCCCGTGACGGTCTCGCTCCCGTCGAAATGGCAATTGCGGCAGCAAAATCCCTCAAAGAAGGACGCCCTGTAAAGATCTCTGAAATCAGGTAAAGCAGGTAAAGCGCTTTTTTCTTCAAAGGGTTAAACGGGAGATCACAGAGTTAAACTGGAGGTCATGGAATGGAAGTAAAACTTGGTATTTGTAATTTCTGTGTGCCGGGCACGGGGGTGTTCGCACCGGAAATCGTAAAAGAAATGGGGCTGGACGGGATGTCCATCGAGTTCGGCTCTTATGAACACGGCTGGCCCCTGTCCCAGAGAAAGCTGCAGGACTATTATCTGAAAAAGCAGCAGGAACTTGGGATTGAGTACCCCAACGTGGGCGTGAGCGATGGTGACAATATTCCTTTCCATGCACGTCCCGGTACGAGATGGGATCCCGTTGTCAACGCAGAGGGCACCAAAGCAATTGACGCAGCTTCATATATGCAGATTCCGCTTGTCTTTTTCTCCAACTTCAATGCAAGTCTGATGAAAAATGATCAGGACATCGAATATACGGCAAAGCGTTATCAGTATTTCTGTGACTATGCGGGCGAAAAGGGAATCAGCATTGGCTGTGAGAACCCCAACAGCATAGAAGACCAGAAAAAGCTTGTCCAGCTTGTTGACAGGGAGAACTTCTACCTCTTCTTTGACAGTTGTAATCACGCATGCCTGTCAGACTATGACGTCCATGAAGTTCTTCGCGAGATGTATCCCTATTATTATCCCCAGATGCACGTCAAGGATGGTGTTGTAGGGGCAAACGCCCAGTATGTCCTCGGGACCGGCACGACCGGTTTCAAGGAAAGCATCAATTTCCTCAAAGAGAAAGACTATAAAGGGTGGCTCATCCTTGAGAACCTCTATGAACTCGATCCAATGCGCCGGATCAATGATGACTATTTTGAGATCATGAGACAGGACATCGAGGTGCTCCGGGAGGCAGTTAAGTAGCAGATTTGTTTCTGACAGTCATACCATATATTGTCGGGACATTCTGCCGATTACACGGACCTTTCAGTCACCAGGAAGAGGCTGTGATGTCAGTTGCGAACAACATGTGTGCCGGTTGTTTTACTGTACAGCAGCCACTTCCAAAGGACTGTTTGAGTGTCATTTTCCCCCATAGCGGCACAGCCATTTCGGTGGCTGTGCCGCTTTCTGCGATAAGATCCGGTCTGTAAATGCAATATTCGATGTAAATGAGATATTAACAGTTTACACCCCGGTAAGGAAGTGACGGGCAGCAGTGCCCCATGTTCTTTTTGACGAAAGCAATTTGGTGATATGTCAAGAAAGGAGACATAGAATATGACAGTTGATAAGTATCGTTCTGAAGTTGAACAGGAGTTCAGTACTTTTGGACCATGGGTTTATGAAATCAATGAAGCCTATCCTCTTCCTGCCCTGTTTGCCCCTTTCTTTTTCGATGATGATCAGGCAATTATGAAGATCAAAATCCCACGGGACATTGATCGCAGAAATGCAAAACCCGGGATGAACCTTTATGATTACGTAATAGCCCTTTACAAAGATCAGCTCAGAATCCTGGAACGCAACGAAAATGACACTGTCAGTGAAAAGCTTGTCCAGGCAGCTGATTTTATGGGAATCCGCATCTATAAAAATATGCTGAGGGCAGCATGCACAATCTACTCGGTTGACGGATCGATATCTTTCTCCTTTAACGCCTCATCCATAGACATAATCTGGAAATTTGCGAATCAGGTTCTTGCATCCCTGGAAAGGAACAAACCTCTCGACGTATCTTCTCTGCCGGTCACTGAAGCGGAACCGAAAACTATGCTGCTTCAGAATATGCTGCAGGATATGCGGAGAGAAAGAAGCGATATTTCTATGGGCGCTGTTCAAAAGGCAATTGAAGTCTATCCCAGGGAAGATACGACAACAAAGATTGAACGGATGCTCTGGAAGGAACTGAATCCGGAAGCCGTTCACCTCTTTACGCCAAAAGAACTGATCGTCCTGGAGAACGGTTTCTTCCCCAACCGTGCCGGTATGCCGGATTTTGGCTTTACCTATACGATCATGCCCCTCAACAAGCTCACAGCGGTAAATATTTCCCGCTCCAATGAATACTCGCTGCTGATGGAGTGCACAATCTATCTGGGACCCAGTCACCTCACCTATCACTATGATGTAGACAATGAAGAAGTGGGTGAATTCTACACGGCATTAAAGAACCTGTAATAGCGTAGTTGGGGACGGTCCTTTTGGGGCGTAGTTGGGGACGGTCCTTTTGTATCTGTCCCCTTGTTCCGAATAGAACAAGGGGACAGATACAAAAGGACCGTCCCCAAAACATGCCCAAAACATGCCCAAAATATGGGCTTATTGCCGAGCTGCTTTTTTGTTGACAAGGGCAGTGGCCAGCAGAACAGCGGCGGGAAGCAGAAGGACCCGCATGGCGATCCGGATGCCGGACGTCTCCGCAAGGGTACCGATGATGGATGGAGTGATGATTGATCCGAATCCGGACAGGGTGACGAAGATTCCCATTGCCAGGGGGTAGCGCCCGAAGACATCCCCCGCATTGGCGACAGTTGTCCCGTACATGCCGGAAAGGGATAAACCAAGCCCGATCGTACCCAGCAGCATAAGGGGAAGCTGGTTTGCAAGCAGGACGATGCCCAGAAAGACCAGGATTCCCAGAGACAGGATCCGGATGAGACTGGCGGGCGTGGTCCTGCCGCCGAAGGCACTGCATCCGAACCGTCCGACCAGGATCGTGATCCAGAGCAGGGAGGTCAGAAGCTGGGCGGCTTCGGGAGCGATCACGCCGCTCTCCTCATAGTAAGTGACCATCCAGCCCATGACGGTTGCCTCGACACAGAGATACAGAAACATGATCACCAGAGAAAACAGAAAAGGCTTCTCCTTCAGAAAACCGAAGGCGTTTCCGCCGCTCTCTGTCCGGCTGTAGGACACGCTGTCCATTTTCATAAAGGCAGACGTAAAAATAGAGAGAATCCCCAGACCGATGATGATGCAGACAGCCAGCCGCCAGCCCCTGTCACCTGTCTTCGCGCAGGCAAGCGCGATCAGAGGCGCGGAGACGGCGCCAATGGCAAAAAAGCCGTGCAGGGCATTCAGCGGGGAGGAGTTCCCTCCGGAAAGAGTACTGACTGCCTGATTGTTGTAATTGCTGATGGAACCTCTTCCCAGACCGGTCAGCAGGAAAGCGAAGACCAGCAGCCATGGATTGCCTGTGGCCAGTGCGATCGCGAAGCCCGCGTAGGGAAGGACATTCAGGATCATCAGAGAGTTTTTCAACCCGATCATCAGAGGAATCAGCCCGGCGAAGAGGCCGGCGGCGATATTTCCGGTAGAGTGCGCGGAGATCAGATAGCCGCCGATCTGATAGCTGAGCCCGTATTCTGCCTTGAGCATGGGCAGGATCGAGCCGATGAGGATCGTATAAATCCCCTGGATCAGATACAGGAAAAAGAGGTTGCCGATCATATAGCGGTCTTTACTGTTCAAAGAATGAAAGAAAGATTCCTTTTTCATGGCTTTCGTGTCTCCTTTTGACTTCTTTTGACTTCATCCTTGTGCTGAAAATAGTATAAAAAAAAACTGTCGAATTCAAAATAGCGATTGCGACAGAAACTATAATAAAAGGGACAAAAATAGTTGGGGACGGAAAAATAGTTGGGGACGGTCCTTTTGTATCTGTCCCCTTGTTCTTTTTGGAACAAGGGGACAGATACAAAAGGACCGTCCCCAACACCCATATGCATTCAGTCGGACCAGATCTTCAAGGGTCTGCCCATTTTCCTGCGTGTGCGCAGCGGCAAATGGATCAAACATCTGACAAGGGATGAGGACTGACCTCGCTTGATACCGGCTGGGACACGAGGAGACGATTTTGAGTCACAGGGGGCGGTTCTGGAAAAACTCCAAAAGGACAGGAATGCCTTGTTGCCATCTGTAGATATGGATATAATAGTGATTAGAATCTGACGGTTTAAAGAATAGACAGCGCACTCCCGCAGTTTCATAGCAAATCACTGAACACATATCCGTTCGAAAGGAGGAACCTGTATGAAAGTAATCGCCATTAACGGATCCCCGCGCAAAGGCGGCAATGTCTCCCAATGTCTTGATGTCATGGCTGCGGAATTTGCAAAGGAAGGGATTGAATTTGAAGTCCTCCAGCCCGGCCCCCGCGTCCATCCCTGCATGGCCTGTTATCACTGTCTCAATAACGGGGACATTCATTGCGTTCAGAAGGATGATATGGTCAATGAGATCATCGACAAGTGTATTGAGGCGGACGGCATTATCCTGACCTCTCCCGTCTATCACGGGGGAATTGCGGGCGGCATGAAATCCGTGCTGGACCGGGTCTTCCTGGCGGCCTGCTGCGGCAGTGAAAACAAGTTCCACCACAAAGTGGGCGCCGCTTTCTGCACCCTCCGCCGTTCCGGCGGCATGGCCACCTATCAGCAGCTGCTGGGTTATATGAACGCCATGGAGATGGTAATCGCCACTCCGGATTACTGGGGCGCCGTGCACGGTGCGGATCCGGGCGAGGTCCAGCAGGACATCGAGGGCCTCGAGGTCGTGGCCAAGCTTGCCCGCAATATCGCCTGGATGGTAAAAGTCATTGATGCGGCAAAGGGGAAGATCGACCCGCCGGAGACACACCCGCGCACATTCACAAACTTCATAAGGTAGGGCTGTCAAGGGGACGGTTCTTCTGACACTTTGCGCGCAAAGTGTCGGAAGAACCGTCCCCTTGACAACCCCTGACAACCCTTATAAATCTACCCAGACGCTTCCGCGGCGGTTGCTTTCCACGCAGGCGTGGACGAATTTCATGCCATTCAGGCCTTCCTGGATGGAAGGATAGGGGAGTCCCTGGTAGGGCTTTCCTTCCTTGAGAGCCAGGAGATTCTGGCAGAAGGGGCGGTAGATGTTGCCGAAGGCCTCGAAATAGCCCTCGTGGTGGGCAGCGGAGACCCTGACCATGCTGTTGCTCTCTTTTGTCATGTAGTCTCTTCCGGCAGAGAGGAGCCGGGTGGGCTCGTTGTTGGGCGTGTATTTGAGGATGGAGGGAGTCTCGTGATTCCATTCCAGGGCGCCCTTGGATCCGACTACATAAATGAAGGGGCTGCACTCCTTGCCGATGGCGATCTGGGAGGCCCAGAGTTCGCCCGTCACGCCGTCTCCCAGATCCAGCAGGGCGGTGACGTTGGTCTCCAAGGGAAGGTAGTCCGGCCAGGTGTTAAAGACAGCCAGCAGGCGCTTGATGGTCAGGCCGGTGAACTGTTCGACCAGCTGTTCCGCATGGGTACCCAGGTCTGCAGAGCAGAGGGATTCGCCTGCCATTTCCGGATTGAAGCGCCAGGGGAGTTTGCCCGAGGGCTCCTCGGGGACAGAAGAGATGACCCAGTCCTCGGGGTGTCCGGCACGCAGATAGATGAGCTTGCCGATCACGCCCTCCTCGATCATCTGCCTCGCCTGGCGGATGGCCGGATAAGCGGTGTAGGCATAGGGGACTGCAAAGAGCAGGCTTCTCTCCTCCGAGATCTTTTTCAGTTCTTCCGCCTGGGCTACGGTCATGGTGACAGGTTTGTCACAGAGGACGTGAATGTTCCTCTCCATGAAATATTTTGCAATCTCATAATGGCTGGAGTTGGGCGTTGCGATGGTGACGAAGTCGATGCCATCTTCGCGGCATGACTCCTTGTCCGCCATTTCCTGATAGTTGCTGTAGACCCGGTCCTGCGGAATCTCCCAGGCATCCGCCGTCTCCAGATTTTTTTCCTGATGTCTGGAAAAACAGCCGGCGCAGAGCACGGCCAGATCATCCATCATGGCGCCGTGGCGGTGTACATCGCCGATATAGGAGCCGAGTCCGCCTCCCACCATTCCATATCTCACTTTTTTCAAGATCATTACCTCCTCTTCTTAATACTCCTGCCGCAGAAGCAGCACCCCTGTCTGCTGTTCCCTGGAGTCTTTTTGATAGGATTATAACATGTTTGTGCAAGGCTGTCCCAACACCTGAGAAATAATCAAATGATTGTTGAAAAAATGGAAGTGGAACGTTTTTACGGAAACGGAGGAAAGAATCCGCGCCCGCATTCAGGACATGACCGGGATTTCCGAGCGCCGGATCAGTGTTTTTGCAATTTCCGAGATTCCACGCAGCAGTTCCGGAAAGATTCAATACAGTGTTCTTATTAATAGATGAAAAACCGGTAAAAAGACCGCACTCGTTTTCATTTCAGAACGGGTGCGGTCTGTATTTATGTGAAATCTTTTTTATGTAAAAAAATGAATATCGACTGCAGTCGTAAGGGGAGAAAGAGACAGCTGCCCGCAGTCAATGTGATCTTTTCTTTATTAATTGCTGGTATGGTTCACAATTTCCGGTGTTGTTCGATCAGTTATCCCTTGCGATGAAGGTTCCGGAAATGGTTTTGTAGCTGTTGGCACCCTTGACACGGACACCGGAAATCTTGTAGGTGTACTTCTTGCCGATGGTCAGTTTGCTGACCTTGACTTCAATGCTGTCGCTGTCTTTCTCTTTGATGCGGGTGACATAGTTTTTGCTGCCGTCGGTGATGGTGACTTTCGTGCCCTTCCACTGTACTCTGGTCGTGAATTCAAATTCGACTTCTCTGTCGCCCTTATCATAGTCGACCTCTTTGACCTTGGGGGTTGTGGTCGGTGTCGGGATGGTAACCTTGCCGGTGACTTTGCCGTAGCTGCTCTCATTGTTTTTCTTGACGCCGGAAATGGTGTAGGTGTAGGTGCGGCCGGTCTTGAAATTCTTGATGGTGAAGGCCAGATCGTCATTGTCCTTCTCGTTGATCTTGGTGCTGTAAGCGGCTCCCTTGTTATCCTTGACGGTCACTTTGACATTTTTGTATTTGACCTTGGAATTGAAGTCGACTTCAACACGGCCCTTGCCCTCATATTCGGCTTTTTTGACCTTGGGGGCTGCGAAAGCGGGTACTGCTGCGACAATTGCCCAGATTGTGATCATAAGTGTCGCAAACATTCTTCTTACCGTGGTCTTTGTCTTTTTATTCATATGCTTCTCCTTTCCCTTCTGGTTGTTTTCTTCCCTTTTTTCAATGAAGATTAGTTACTCAATGAAGATTCATTCCAAAGACAATCCTCTTTAATGAAAAACAGTTTCAATGAAGATCCGCAGGCAGGCGCCAGGGAAATTCCTGCGGTTACTGTTTTCTTTTATGAGTATAGTTTACAGAAGGATTATTAAGGAATTCTTAGAATAAACACAAAGTGGAATTTTTTCTGCTGCCTGCTTTAAACGGAGACAGGGGACGGTTCTGTGTCTCCTTCTCCTCAAGGAGACACAGAACCGTCCCCTGTCTCCCAACGTTACATCCCTACCTGAAACTCGAGGTGCTCAGTTGACAGACTGCTTTCGGCAGGGATATGATCCCGTTTTTGACAGTTCAGAAGGTTAAAAAGGCAGAAAAACGCGATACCTACGCGGAAAGACGCGAGAGTCTCGCAAGCGGGACTCTTTCTTTTTTAAAATTGCCGGACATCCTTTTACAAATGTAAAAAAAACGGCGGAAAACCGCTGTAAAAAAGGACAAGACAGATTTCTTGTTTTATAAAGATGGAGTGTGATAGACTGAAAAAAGCTTCACCTTTCTACAACAGTGCCGCTGGATTTGTATATCATAAAAGGCTGCTGTGTTCTACGGAAAAACTCCGCAGAAGCGGGATATGACTGCTTTTGTGTACAAGTGTGTGGAAAATGCGGGGAGAGTGCTTACAGAGGGAGAATATGTCATGAATGAACAGTGGCTTAGATCCTTTATTTTGTCCGCTGAGTGCGGGAGTTTTTCCAAAGCAGCCAAAGCTTCTTTTATTTCTACGACGGCCCTGGTTCAGCAGATCAATCTGTTTGAAAAAGAGCTTGGCTTTTCCCTGTTCCGGCGCAGTAACAGCGGCCTGAAGCTTACGCCTGCCGGTGAATCTTTTTACAGCACGGCAAAACAGATTTGGGAGATCTATGATACCGGGAGAAAACAGGCTGCTGCTCTGGCGAAACAGAACAAGGCTGAGATCCGCTTTGCTTTTGAACCCTATCAGTTTCCCGAGAACTGGATCACACTGATCGGCAGTTTTAATGCGGAGCAGCCCGACATTAAAGTCCGGATGAAGAATATTCCGATTACCGAGCAGGTCAACGCCATTCATGCCGGCAGAGCAGACTGCTGTATCCTGGGGAGACCGAAGGAGGAGTATCTCGATGGGCTGGGCTTTATGACTCTGCTGGAGGATACCTATTCCTTCTGTATGAATCCGGGACACCCTCTTGCCGGCAGAAGCCTGCTGACAAGAGAGGATCTGCGCGGCAGAGCTGTAATCTGCGGCAACTATCCGACCCTGGTGCAGAGTTTTGAGGACGGACTACGGGATGCGGCCTCGGTGCGGACGGTTGAGAATGACTATAACCTGGGTGCACGGATGGAATTCGGTTCCGAGGACGAAATGTACGTCATTCACGGAAGCTGGCGGGATACTCATTCCCTGCTGAAGCGCGTCATTGATTCCGATATACCGGCAGGGGAAGTTGGGTTTATTTACGACCGGAAAAAGGAAAATCTCATTCGCAGGCTTCATCAGTTTTTTGCGGAAAATATATAGGCTTTTTCGGATAGACCAAAAGGCTTTTGATGGATCATTTATCTAAAGATATACAGGGTGTTTTATGCGCAGGCTGCGGCCTGCGCTTTTTCTATGCCCGGATCCGGATTCTGTGCAGAGTATCTTCCCCTACCTACGCAATTTCATCTTGTCGAAAGATGAAATTGCTGAAAAAACAGATTGTTAAAAAACATGCATAAAGTCCTGGCTTTATACGTGTACAGAGTTTTGAAATGGCGGATTTTTTGTGCAAATGAAATAATATTATCAGAAAATAAAGGCTTGAAATCAAAAAAACGCCGAAACACAAACACAACTCTTTGTATCTGACAACGTACATTTTTCTTTCATTTTTTGACAGACGAACAACTCACTTCACCGGACGACACGTGCTGCATAACCGGTAATCCACTCGTTTTTCAAAAAACACACAGATCTCTGCTTCCAAAAACAAAGTTTTAAGCAAGCAAAAATACAGGCATTTCAGAGGCGAAAGCAGCATGCCCGCAGCCTTTGCCTGCACACAAAAAAGGAGGAATTCATAATGAAGGTATCGTATTGGAATCGTTTTTGCCCGACATTGTTTGGAACCGGCGCGGTCGATCTCATCGGCGAGAAGACAAAGGAGCTGGGGATTGAAAAGGTCATGGTCGTTACGGAGGCGGATCTGATCAAGTTCAATGTTGCGACCAGGGTCATTGATAACCTCAAGGCTGCAGGATTTGATCCGGTTATTTTTGATAAATGTAAAGCGGATGCTCCTTCGGATGTGTGTGACGAGGGTGCGAAAGTTGCCAAAGAGAACAAAGTAGACGGAATCGTAGCTGTCGGCGGCGGTTCCAGCCTGGATACCGCAAAAGCTATCGGCATTATCATCAGCATGGGCGGCGAGTCCATCACCGAGTTCTACACTACCTCCTGTAAAGAGAGAAAGATGAAACTGATCTGCATCTCCACGACGGCAGGCACCGGCTCTGAAAACTCCCAATATGCAGTCATCGGAGACTCCAAAACAGGTGTCAAGCAGGTCCCCGAGTACTCCCCTGATCTTGCCATGGTCGATCCGACCATGACCTATACACTGCCTAAGAGCCAGACAGCTTCCACCGGCATGGATGCATTGGCCCACTGCGCCGAGGCGATCACATCCAAAAACTGGAATCCTTATGTGTACGCAATCGGCGGAATCGGCATCAGCACAGTTATGAAATATCTCCCAACCGCAGTGAAAGATCCTCAGAATGTGGAGGCACGTGAAAAGATGGCTTTTGCAGCCAACCTCGGAGGTCTTGTTATTCTCGAGTCCGGCTGCCAGATGGGACACGCATTTTCGCAGGCTTTCGGCGGCAAATACCACGTTCCGCACGGCCTCGGCTGCGCATGGGGGTTCCCCGGATCCATGGTCTATGCGGCCAAGTATGGCGATCCGGAATCCGCCAAGATTGTCGCGGATGCAATGGGCGTCGCATATGATGACGGTACAGCTCCCGAGGAACTCGCAAAGCGCCTCGGAGACCGTTCGATCGAGCTGATGAAGGAAATCGGCATTCCATCCATGAAGGCAAGCGGTTACAGCCTTGAAGACGCACTGAGTGTTGCGGAAGTCATGTCCAAAGACGCTGCGATCGCCAATGCGCCCGGCGAACACAACCTCGACCAGATCAAAGAGTATATCGAGTATACATTCAACGCTTACCAGTAAAAGCATCTAAAACGTAAAAACATCTAAAACGGCGTATCAGTCTGAACTGTATCATAAATAATCCTGAAAAAAAGGAGGAAAGACATGGCAACAAAAATGAATTATATCAATGGCGAGTGGGTTCCTGCAAAGTCCGGAAAAACACGTCAGATTATCAATCCCGCAACAGGCGATCTGCTCGCGGAAGTCGCTGACAGTGCCGTCGAAGACGTGCGTGAAGCGATTGCGGCAGCCAAAGAATCTTTCTACGGCCCCGGAGAGTGGCGCAGAATGTCTGCTTCCGCCCGCAGCAAAAAGCTCCTCGAAGTAGCTGACGAGATTGAGAAGATCAGTGACGAGCTCTGCAAACTTGAATCCATGAACACCGGAATGACCTATAACAATGCTGTTGGCAATATCGGCATGGTCGTTGGTGTTTTCCGCTATTATGCCGGCCTGATTAACAAGTCCGAAGGACGCGTCAATCCACTTGATGCACACCCCGGCATCCAGTCCGTCACAGTCAAAGAGCCGATTGGTGTCGTCGGCATGATCGCTCCCTGGAATGTGCCCTGCCTTATGTTTTCCTGGAAGGCAGCTCCTGCGCTTGCAGCCGGCAACAGCATCATCTTCAAGCCTGCTTCCCTGACTCCACTCACGGCGATCCGTGTCTTTGAGATCCTTGACAAGGTCGGCTTCCCGAAAGGAGTAGTCAACCTGATTACCGGCCCCGGCGGCAGCATCGGCAGCGAACTTGCCTCCAGCATGGATGTCGACATGGTCACAATGACCGGCTCTACCCCTGTCGGCCAGGACATCATCCGCGCGTCTGCCAGCAATGTCAAGCGTGTCGGTCTTGAGCTGGGCGGCAAGTCCCCGATCATCGTCTATGACGATGCCAATATTGAGAATGCGGTGGAATGGGTCATGGAGACTGATTTCTCCAATCAGGGCGCCAACTGCTGCGCAGGCTCACGTGTCTTTGTCGATGAGAAGATCCACGATGAATTTGTGAAGATCCTCGTCGAGAAGACAGAGAAGGCCACTGTCGGCATAGGCCTTGACAATCCCAACATCGGATCCCTTGTCTCCAAAGAACAGCTGAAGACAGTCATGGGCTACATTGAATCCGGCAAGGCGGAAGGCGCAAAATGTGTCGCAGGCGGTTATCAGCTCACCGAAGGCTTTTATGCGAAGGGCAACTTTGTCCGCCCGACTGTCTTTGACGAGTGCACACCCGATATGAAGATCGACAAAGAGGAGATTTTCGGACCCGTTGTCACAATCCAGACCTTCAAGACAGAGGAGGAAGCTTTCCGGAAGGCCAACGACACCTGCTATGGACTGGCAGGCGGTGTCTTCACCGAGAATTACGCCCGCGCGATCCGTGCATCCGAAGAACTCCGCGCAGGAATCGTCTGGATCAACCACTACAACTGGGCATATGCACAGTGCCCGTGGGGAGGATATAAGATGTCCGGGCTTGGTCGTGAGCTTGGAGAGGAAGGTCTTGAAGAGTTCCAGGAGACCAAGCAGATCAATGTCATGATGAACTCCAACGCTCCCGGTATGTGGTGATTTCACAAAGACAGTTTTTACATTGAGAACAGTTGATTCCGGCGGGGACGCTGCTCTTCGCCGGAACAATCGAACCGTTATCCAAGAAGTCTAAATAAAGGGGAAATATCATGAGTGAAACAACCACTTTATCCAGCGCACCGTCCTTCAGATGGTTTATGCTGCTGCTGAATATTCTGGCATATGGCCAGTTTTTCCTGACCGTTCAGATTCCTACAGTATTCAGCTCTTATATTACGGCTGATCTCGGAGTCTCCGCGATGACAGTATCTCTCTGCGGAACGATCATTCTGGGCGTATTTGCTCTCACGGGAGGTTTCGGAGCCAGGCTTGTAGCTAAATTCGGGCTGAAGCTCAGTATCTGCATCGCAATCATTGTCAATATCATCGGCGCTCTGCTGATCCTCGTGATCGGGCATTCCTTCCCGGGATACGCCGTCTGCTGCGCAATTGAAGGTCTCTCCGGCGGTCTTATCTGCGGACCGATCACCACCATTAACACCTACTGGTTCCCCATTCGCGAAAGGGGTATCGCATCCGGTATCCTTCTGGGTATCCTTGGAGTCGCATTCTCGATCGACACCTTCTTTGCTCCGAAGATCATGGCTTCGGGTGTTGCCTGGCAGACCGGCGCAAGCCTTCTCGCAGCCATTCCCAGTATTGCTATCGTCATCATTTACTTCCTGTTTGCCAGAGAGGTCGCACAGGTTTATCAAGGACGCCTGACTGTGGCGGAAATGCTCCCCGCAGAGGCAGAAACCTCTCCCAAGTCGAACGTGGAAAACCTTCCCAAGTCCATGGATGAACTGAAGAAGCACAGCTACCTTTGGTTTGCTGTCATCTGTGGCTTCATCACCGGCGCGAATGTCTACGGATTCCCGTCTTTTGTCAACGGCCTTCTTTTGGAAAAGGGCATCGACATGGCTCTGGCAAACGGCGTGGCAAGTATCACATTCTTTACTTCCATCCTCGGCTCCCCTCTCGGAGGACTGATCTCCGACAAAGTCTTTAAGGGAAGCCGCTGGCAGATCGTCTGCATCGGCAATATTGTAATTGCGGCAAGCCTTCTGATCGTCGCGGTTTCCGGCGGGACACTTCTGGCTGTTTTCATGGTCATCGCTTACGCGGCCGTTTCCACGGTTATGGGTCCCTTCTGGGCAATTCCTCCGGAACTCGGCCATCCCAGCATTGCTGCAGAGGCATCCGGCTTCTGCCTGATCTTCGGAAACCTGGGCGGAACGATTATCGGATTCGTTCTGACAGCTGTCGCTTCTGCAACCGGTACCTACTACGTGCCTATGTTCATCTGCATGGGTATGGCGGTCGTCAGCGCGCTTCTTGTCTCCAGAATTAAGAGATGACCCGGATGACTGCACTTTGACAGAGGCTGCTGCAGCCCGCATCCGGCTTGCAGGACTTGAGGCCGGACGTGACTGTCCACAAAAAATTTCGTTTTTGAAAGGAGTACTCCATGAATAATGTTGTGATCGTAACCGGCGGAACAAAAGGAATCGGATTTGCCACAGCGAAAAAGTTTCTGGAAAAAGGAGATAAGGTTATCATTCTCGGCCGTCACGTGATTGAGGAAAGCATCAAGGCCCTGGAAGCAGTCGGAGAGGTGACTTTTATTCAGGCGGATGTCTCGAAAGAGGACGACTGCCGCATGATCGTTGAAAAAACAATGGAAAAATACGGCAGGATCGACGTGGTGGCAAACGTAGCCGGCGTCGTCGGCGAAAGAGCCGCTTTCACAGAGATTGATCTGAAGGATGTCGAGAAGACCATTATGATCAACCTCATGGGAACCATTTATCTCAGCCACTATGCTGCAAAAGAAATGGTGAAGGTAAAATCCGGCGTGATCGTCAATGTCGGCTCCATCTGCGGAATCATGGCAAACACAGAGTCCATCGGCTACCACGCCAGTAAGGGCGGTGTGCGCATGATTACCCAGGCGATGGCAAGAGAGCTTTCACCTTACGGAATCCGTGTCGTTTCCGTGGCTCCCGGCTGGGTGAAGACCGGTATGATCGATAAGCCTATTGAGGAGATTGGCAGCAGACTGCACATGAAGGGCAGGATTATTATGCCGGAAGAAATCGCCAATGCGATCTATCTGATGTCTCTGCCTGAGGCAAGTGCCATCAACGGCTCCACGGTCATGGCAGACGACGGCTATGCCTCCTTCAAGGGTGTCGACGGTTATCAGGCTTGATTTCTGCTGCGGCAGGAAAAACAGTATTCCAGGAATCTACAACCGCCCGGCTTTTCTCCGAAATGCCGGGCGGTTGGGGCGTTATACAAACATATTGCATCACATCTATTGTGGGCAGGAGGTATACAAATGCATGAACAGATGATGAACCGGGAACTGAACGCCAATCTGCTGGAGCTCCTTGCGGAGAACCCCGAAATACAGGTCTTTTTCGATCGGATGACGGAACTGCTGGGCAACCCGCTCACAATGGTGGATACCCGGTTCCGGATCATGTATGCCTCCCGGAATGTTGAAATCGAGATTCCGCTCTGGAAGGAGTCTATTACCGAACATTTCGTCTCCGAGAGTATCATCAGCTCAATGGAAAAGAATGAGATACTGGCAAAAATCCGCAAGGGCGTGAACCATACATTTCACAGTGACCTGCCGGGCGGCTATAGCGCACTCCGGACACCTCTTTTTTACCGCGGAAAGTTCTGCGGTTTTCTTGGACTGTATGACTACATCCGGCCGTTCACAGATACGGATGCATCAAATCTGATTGCCGCCGCGAGAGCGTTGACGATTTTTTACAATGCGGATTCCAATATTCTGGGTGCCATGGATGACACCAGAGACAGTTATTTCCTTGAATTGATCAAATGCGGGACCCGTGACATGGCGGAGATTCTTACACGCAGGAACAGCAGTTATCAGCTAGGCTCCGATAAAACACTTATCTGCCTTACCCGCCGCATAGAAGGAATGAGTGCGGAAAATGTCGCTTTCGGACGGCTTAGGGAATATTTGAGGCAGGGAATCTATACACATGTGAGCGCGGTCTACAACCACCATCTTCTGCTCCTTTTTTCCATGCGGAATGTATCTTCGGCGACCCGCAGATCTATTTGTGCAGCTATCGAGGAGTGCTGTAAAAAATATGACCTGTATGCGGGCCAGAGCTTTCCCTTTGAGGACGATTCCTTCATCCCGCTAGCCTATAAACAGGCTTTGAAAGCTTCTCTTTACGCAGAGCCCGGTGACAAAACACTGCCGCATATCTGTTCCTATGAAGACTACTTTCTTTACGATGTCATGAATGCTTCGCTTCGCATTTATCCGGCTGCATTTTACGAGCACCCGATTGTTTCCAGATTGTCTGCATATGATAAAGAATTCGGCACTAAATATCTGGATACCCTTCGAACTTATCTTTTGAACTTCTGCAACATGAAGTCGACGGCTGTTGACCTGGGAGTGCACTATAACACGATCAAGTACCGCTTCTCCATGATTGAGGAGATCATGGGACGCGATATCCGAAGCGACCCTGAACTTCTCATGCGGCTGGCTATGTCTCTGCGCATCCGTGATTATGCGGGTGAACATCGCAGACTCCATGAGGGGACATACCGGCAAAAGGGCGTATAGCACTCATGCTGGTATGCCATGTGCCAGGAAGGTGCTTTTGCCCGTTTTCATATTTTGACAAAGGATTCTTTTCCGATTGACTGAAGCGTACAAAGACAGAGAATACCCCGGTTGGTAGAATAAAAACACCAAAGAGAGTTGTATACATCGGTTTGAAAGCGGAGATCAAAATGTTTCGGGAGATAAGCCTTTTGAGCACCTGTAACCGGCAAACTGAGTAAAACCAAAATGTAAGGGATTGTTACTTTTATTTATTTAAGGAGGAAATCATGGAGAACAAGTATTTTCTGACAGAAGATCAGCTGGCCATTCAGGCACTGGCCAAAGACTTCGCCGATAACACCGTCGCAAAAACCGTCCGTGAGCTGGACGAGGCACATGCCTTCCCCATGGAAGAGGTCAAGATGTGCGGCGAGCTCGGATTCCTGGGTGTCTGTGTTCCCGAGGAGTACGGCGGAGCAGGAATGGATCATCTCAGTGATGTCCTGGTCATGGAGCAGATCGCGAGACATTCTTCTTCCCTTGCCTCCATCATCGATGCACATACTTCCCTCGGATCCATGCCTCTGCTGCATGCAGGAACCGAAGAGCAGAAGCAGAAATTCCTCGTACCTGCCGCATCCGGCAAAACCCTCTGCGCATTCGCACTGACCGAGCCCCAGTCCGGATCCGATGCTGCTGCAACTAAGACAACGGCGATTCTTGACGGCGATGAGTACGTCATCAACGGCTCTAAGGCATTCATCACCAACTCCACTTATGCAGATACTTTCCTGGTCGCAGCCAAGACCGACCCCGATGCAAAGGGAAGCCGCGGAATCAGCGTTCTGATCGTTCCCCGCAATACACCCGGTCTTGACATCGGCAAGCCCGAGGAAAAGATGAGCAACCGCTCCTCCTACTCCTGCCCTCTGAGCTTCCAGGATGTCCGTGTTCCCAAAGAAAATATCGTCGGTGAGGTCAACAAGGGATTCCCGCTCTTCATGAAATGTGTCGATGACGGCCGCATCGCGATCTCTGCAGTTGCTGTCGGTATGGCGCAGGGCGTTCTCGAGCGCGCAACGAAATATGCCAAAGAGCGCGTGACATTCGGAAGACCCATTTGCGAGTATCAGGCGATCAACCATAAGCTTGCTGAAATGGAGACCGAGATTGAAGTCGCCCGCCGTATGATGTACGAAGTTGCCCGCATGAGCGATGCCGGCATGAAGTTCAGTGCCGAGGCGACCATGCTGAAGATGTACTCCTCTGAAATGTGTGTCCGTGTCTGCGACAAGGGCGTTCAGATCATGGGCGGCTACGGCCTCTGCAACGAGTATGAGGTGGAGCGCTTCTACCGCGACGCCAAGCTCCTTACCATCGGAGAAGGCACCAGCGAGATCTGCCGCATGATCATTGGCCGTCACGTGCTCAGCAAGTACGAGTGATGTTACTATTCGCAGTTCCGACTTTGAGAACCGAGTGATTTCGGATGTAATCCACCTGAATATTGTTCCTATGCGGGCGGAAGGATGCAGTGCACAGGCACCGTCCTTCCGCTTGTTGTTTTTTCTTCATTGCCTGATACCGGTAATTTCAGCCGCGGGACCCTGCATATGACTCGCGGGTGGGCCTTAGTATTTCGTTTTTTAACAGAAAGGAAAGAACATGAGTAAAGAGAATCGTACCTTCCGTTATCTGAGTGAATTTAAGGTGGGAGATGTTTTCACCACAGCAGCAAAGACCGTGACGGAGACAGACGTTGTTCTGTTCGCAGGCATTACCTGGGACCTCAATCCCATCCATACCGACCAGACCTATGCGGAGAAGCTTCCCTTCAAGGGCAGGATCGCCCACGGACTCCTTGGATCCTCTATTGCCTGCGGCCTCTGGGGCAAGATGGGCCTTGTCGACGGCAGTGCCATTGCGGCCCTCTCCACCGAATGGAAATTCGTCGGTGCCATTAAAATCGGCGATACCATTCACTGCGAGATTGAAGTTCTCTCCTGCGACCGGTCCAAGTCCAAACCTGACCGCGGCATTCTCAACATCGGCTACAAGATCATCAACCAGGATGGTAAGCTCTGCCAGACCGGATCCATGGCGACTATGCTCAAGTGGGAAGAATAAACATCCCGATAGCGGGGAGCGGGACTCAAGAGAAAGTCCTGAATAATGCCCGTAATGCCCGAGAGATACAAAATGCAGGTCGATCAGGCCTGACATGAAAGACTTGCGAAATGAATTTCGCCGCATTTTACCGCTGTACACGAGCGCCGCGGCACAGGAGATCATCATGAACTGGAAAGAAAAATACGCAGATAAAATCGTATCCGCTGAATATGCCGTCTCACTCGTGAAGGACGGGGACAAGATCATCTTCGGCGACTGGCTGGGTGAGCCTCCCGCCCTGGTCGAGACACTCTATGATCACGGCATGGAAAAACACGACGTCACCATCATACACGGCATGAGCCCGGGATCGAACCGCTGCGTGGATCCTGCCTATGCAGGTCATTTCAAACACGTTTCTACGTTCCTGGGCCCCAATTCCCGCCCCGGATATCGGGAAGGCACTGTCGAATACATCGGCGGAACTAACTTCCACAAATGGCCTGAGATGTTCGCTGTCTCGGATATTCTTAACCCCCACTGGGCCTTTGTCCAGGTTACAGAGCCGGATGAAAACGGCATGTGTTCCTACGGTGTCGACTGTTCCTTCACCGAGCCTGCAGTCCGCACCGCCGCTAAGGGAAAGGTCGTCGCCCAGATCAATCCCAATTTCCCCCGGATCGGCGGCAAGATGCTGCACATCGATGACATCGATTATATCGTCTGTCAGGAGTCTCCCCTGTACACGATCGGACGAGCAGGTGTCAATGAAAAAACACAGAAGATCGCAGATTGCTGCGCGAGCCTGATCGAGGACGACTCCACCATTCAGCTGGGCATCGGCGCTCTTCCGGATGCCATCGCCCGCAATCTCATGGACAAAAAGAACCTGGGTGTTCATTCCGAGACCCTGACCGAATCCATGATGGAACTCGTCGAAGCAGGTGTCATTACCAATAGTATGAAGACCATAAACAAGGGCGTCTGCATCGGATCCCAGCTGGCAGGCTCCGAGGCCTTCTACCGCTATTGTGAGAACAATCCCATGTTTGAAGTCCATCCGGTCGACTATGTGAATGATCCCTACATCATCGGCCAGAACTACAAGCAGGTCTCCATTAACGCCTGCCTGGAGATCGATCTCAAGGGCCAGGCTAACTCCGAGAGTATCGGCGGAATCCAGTATTCCGGTATCGGCGGCCAGCTCGACCATGTGCGCGGCGCGCAGCTGTCCAAGGGCGGAAAATCCATCCTGGCGCTGAATTCCACCGCCAAGGGCGACACAATCTCCAAAATTGTCCCCTTCCATGCGCATGGCAACATCGTGACCGTACCCCGCTACGATATCAACTATGTTGTCACTGAGTACGGTATCGCCGATCTCAAGTACAAGACGGAGCGTCAGCGCGCTGAGGCCCTGATCGCCATCGCGCACCCCAACTTCCGCGATGAACTCCGCTTCGAAGGCAGAAAACTCGGCGTTCTGTAAAAAGGTTGCTTTTCCTGAAAAGTCATCTGTCTGTTAATAGCACAGACCCACGAGATCCGGAGGGAGTGGATGCAGTTTATCCATTCCCTCCGGGTATTTTTGTACAGCACCAAATAGGATTAATGGAGGTTTACCATGAACATTCTCATTCTTTCCTGCAGCAGTCATCCGGACGGTAACACACAGAAGCTTGCCACAGCCTACGAAAAAGGATGCCTCGAAGCAGGGCATGCAACGCGGATGATTTGCGCGTATGAGGCACAGGTCTCTCCGTGTCTTGGCTGCAACTACTGCAATTCTCACAGCGGCTGCGTACAGCAGGACGGCATGCAGACTATTTACGAAGGCATCGAGTGGTGTGACCGAATTGTCTTTGCAACTCCTGTCTATTTCTGGAACATCTCTGCACAGATGAAGCTCATCATCGACCGGCTCTACGCCACCGGAGTTCCTGATGACAAGGGATATTTTGCCTACCCGAAGAAACACTGCGCACTCCTTGCCACTTCCGCCGATACAGAAAAACACTTCTGGGTTTTCGAGTCCGTGCGTCAGTATTTCGAGCGCTTGACCGACTACCTGCGCTGGGAGCGTGACGGCATGCTCTTTGCGGGAAACTGCGGCGGCACCAAAGTTCCCCGACGGATTGAACAGACACTGTGGCTGGAGAAGTCGTATGAGATGGGGAAAAAGGGGTGAATCCCCCTTTGCCATATGATGACTCATGACTCACAACTTCACAATATCAAAAACAACACCGTGATGAACAGGTGCTGTTTTTGATGGTATGAGAGATGGATTGGTATAAGAAATGAATTGGTTTGAGGAGTATATTGGTAATATATGAAGGACTGATCAGAACAGTGAGAAACCGCCGTCCTCCATTGATCAAAGACAGCCTTGAGATGGAAAACGCCCCGTGATCAGGAGGAACTTCGGAGAGTATGTGGCCAGTAAGATCTGTCTTTTTTTCATTTTCTGACAAAGGTCATTTGACTGGTTGACTATCCTGTATAATGACCTGCAGTCCTACGACCGCTACAATGAAATCATGGAGCAGCTGATTGAGGAAGAGTTAAGCCATTTCGTTAATCAGTATAAGTATAAGGAGGTCATGATGAAGGTGGCGGGAAAAGAAAAGAAATATAAAGCGGCGGCTGCCGATGAGAAAGATGCTTTCCGTACACTCTCAACCGGTATCCCGGAAAGACTGGCTCACAGACGTAACTGGCTGAGGGAGAATTATCCTTTATGGACAAAACGGACAATCTACGCTCATCTTCGAGAGGCCGCGTCCAGATGGCCGGACAGGATCCTGTATCAGGATGGCCAGAAGAACATGACTTACAGACAGGTTCTGGAACAGGCTGACAAGGCAGCGGACGCACTTCTGCAGCTGGGGGTTCAGAAAGGAGACCGGATCGCAGTCAATTTGAACAACACGATTGAATATCTGATCCTTACCTTTGCTATTGCCAGGACGGAAGCTGTAAAGGTGCCCCTGAACCGCAAGCTGCCGCTTCAGCAGAAGTGCTATATTCTGTCCGAGACCGGGACGTCGATCCTTTTCTCCGACAAGGCGGAGGACACGGAATCTCTGCAGCAGTGCGCCGGCCTGCGCCGGATCATCCTCCTGCGTCATCCGGACAGACCGAGAAATCAAATCATCAGCTGGGACATTTTTATGGGCGTGCTGGCGCAGGCACAGGATGATTCTGGACGGACACGGGATGCGGAACCCGGTGCGGCGGAGCTTCCCTGTGACATTATCTATACATCCGGGAGCAGCGGCGCTCCCAAGGGGGTTGTTCTCACCCATGACATGATTCTCCGCAGTGCCTTTGCCAATTGTCTGAACCGCGCTTTTGAAGAAGGCAGGAGAGTCCTGATCACGGTTCCGCTTTTCCATGTCTACGGCTACATCGAAGGCCTTCTGTCCGTGATCTTTGTCGGAGGAACGCTTCTGTGTATGCAGGGACGTTTTGACGAGACCAGAACCCTGGACATGCTTCAGAAATACCGTATACAGGATATCCTGTGCGTTCCTTCCGCCATGCAGAAGCTTCTGGCTGCTCCGGATTTCGACAGTTATGATCTGCATGCACTGCACGCAATATACTGTTCCGCCTCTGTCTGCCCGGACTGGCTCTGGGATGAGATGAAACACAAATTCGGCGAGGTGGAGATTGTAACCGGTTACGGAATGAGCGAGACGAGCGGAGCTTCTGTCCAGACGCCCCCGGAAGCAGCTTTCGGTGATATGGAAAAACTCCGGCGCACACTCGGTCGTGTCCTGACAGATCACTTTTCCGGAAAACTGGTCGAATACAGAGTCGTGGATCCCGTTTCACTTGAAGACCTGCCGCAGGGACATACGGGCGAACTGATCTGCCGGGGTTCAATCATTACGAAGGGATACTACAACAGAGATGACGTCAATAAATGCGTCTTTACAGAGGACGGCTGGCTTCGCTCCGGTGATCTTGGATGGTTTGACAAAGACGGCTTTCTTGTTTTTCTGGGAAGGGATGGAGACAATTACAAGATCAACGGGGAGAATGTTTCCCCTCTCTATGTCGATCAGGTAATCTCTGAATCCAGAGATGTCATCCAGGCGCAGACAATTGGAATCCCGGATGAGAAACTGGGCTGGGTAGGTGCTGCATTTATTGAGCCTGCGGTCTCCTGTCCCGCTGTCAAGAATCGGATCATGGAATTCTGTAGCGAGAATCTCGCATCCTTCCAGGTTCCGAAATACTTCTTTTTTATTTCAGGAAAGGAATGGCCGCGGACATCAAATGGAAAGATTACAAAAAAGCTCCTGCGTGAGCAGGCTGTGCTCCGCATTGAACAGGAGAAAAAAGGCTTAGAATGATGGTTACAGGCTGGACCTGAAAGCTGTAATAATGACAGAACAGATTGGATAGAATGATCTGCAGCCCACGGAAGGATACTGATATACTGCCCCCAGGTAGGTCACTGAAATGTGACACTATTTGGGGGCATTTCTATAACATCATGTGATGTTTGGAGACCAAATCTGTGAATGGATCTGCCCGGCATGGATATCATTGTTTTGCACTTTGTTTTTCTGTCTCCGGGCAAAGAAAAACTCCGCCCGGAGAGATTCCGGCTGGAGTCTTTTTCTATAGAGATCCCTGAACTTTTTTGAAATGAACTACGGAAGTCAGCTTAGACCATTGCCTTTAGGATTCCTTCAGCTTTCGGATATTGTAGAATAGGATGCTTCCGACGACGATGGCAGCCCCTGCCAGAGAGAGCGGTGCCAGCACCTCTCCGTAGAAAATGGCCACCAGGATCGGATTGAGGACCGGTTCCACGGCATTGATGATGGAAGCTGTGATCGGGTTTGTATACCGGGTCCCGATGGAAAACAGGATATAGGCCAGTCCGACCTGGACACTGCCCAGAATAAAGACGGCTGCCAGCACAGGCAGAGTGAAAACAGTTTCCCGCATTACCATGGGGGAAAGAAAGATGCCGCACAAGAGCTGGCCGATCAGCATGGAGGAGAGAGCATCTCCCTTTTCAAACTGATTGAGCATGAACATACCGGCATAAAAAAGCCCGGATATTAGTGCGATAAGATCTCCGGCAATCCTTCCCGTGGACAGGCTGTCAAAAAAGAAACAGAGAATACCGATCAGGACGAGCGCAATTGTGATGACTTCCAGCCGGGAAGGCTTTTTTCTGAAAAACAGAAACATCAGAAGGATGAGCCAGATCGGCATACTGTACTGCAGGACGATCGCATTTCCGGCAGTGGTCAGCTTGTTGGCGATTGCAAAAAGTGTCGTTACGCCCGCCATACATACAGCGCCCATGAAAACTGTAAAATTGAACTTCATGCGGTGGCGCGTAAAGAAAACATAAAGACCGATCACACAGGCAGCGATCAGGTTGCGGACCCCGTTGATCGCGAAGGGGTTCCAGGGAATGATTTTGAGCAGAATACCGCCCAGGGAGAAACAGACGGATGCACAGAGCATCATCAGCGTGCCCCGTGAGTCCTGTGTTCGATTGCCGGAATTCATGGCAGCGGCTCCTTTTATCGTGATAGTCACCTGCATCCTCACCTGCAGCACACAGCCGAAAATGCAAGAGCAAATACCACTCTATCATGTTTTTGAGAAGATTGAAATGAAAAAACGCAGCGTTTCATAGTCATACCATGACCGGAGGGTGCCCGGATACCTTATATGACCGGAGGACGCCCGGATACCTTATATGACCGGAGGAGGCCCGGAAACGTTCTGTTGACAGACTGTTTTCGGCAGGAATATGATAGATATCACAGCTGTCTTATCGGCAATGATCCGGTAAGCAGTATGCATGCGCAGGCCTTCAACGAAAGAGATAATCATTATAAAGAGTAGAACCCATGCCTGCTCACAGCCATGCTCCGGCATAGTCGGAAGAGAGCAGATTGGAAGAGGAAAACATAGAGGAATTTTTATGCAGGATGGGCTGAAAATCGTAAGAGCAGAGACAAATCAATATGAAGAGATCAGGGCATTTTATCATTCTCTGATCGACGAGATGTACGAACGCCGCTTTCACATCACATGGAAAAAAGATATCAATCCGGATCCGGCTTTTCTCAAACAGGCTATTGAGAAAGGCCAATTCTATACGGGATACTGCGGAGACGCTATTGCAGCCGGAATGATACTGAACCATTCTCATAACAGAGAATATGAACAGGTCCGGTGGCAGGTCCCGGCAGAGGATTCGGAAATAAATGTAATCCATTCCCTTGGGGTTCATCCTCTTTTCAGCGGAAAAGGAATAGGAATGAGAATGGTGGAAAAAGCTGTTTCAACTGCCCGGGAAACCGGGATGAAAGCAGTCCGCCTGGATGTCCTTCGGGAGAACGAACCTGCGAAAAACCTTTATATAAGGTACGGTTTTCAATATATAGATACACGGAAGCTGTATTATCCCAATACCGGATGGGCGGATTTTGAGATGTACGAATATCTTCTCTGACAGCAGTCTTCGGAACAGCAGTATTCGAAGCAGTATCTTCGCAGCAGCAGTATTCGGAACACCGGTTTTCGGAACAACATTTTTCGAAACAGTATCTTAGCAACAGCACTTTCGCAGCAGCAGTCTTCGGAACACCAGTAATACAGGAGGACGGAAAGAAACAGAAACTGATAAACAGCCGACAAACAGGAGGTGAAAGAAATGAAAATCAAACTGCCTGGGAATAATGCCGGAAAAGTTTTCAGCACCGGAAACGGGACAGATCAAGGTGCGGGTAATAGTAAAGGAAGCGGCGCCGGCGCTTCGGCCGGCGGCGGAATCGCCAATCGTATGAAGAACTTCAAAGGAGGAGGGAAAACAGCGGTCTTTTTGATCATTTTGCTGCTCCTGATCCGTACGGCTGCCGGCGGCTTTTACCGTGTGGATGAGCAGGAGGCAGCGGTCGTCACCATGTTCGGAAATGTGATCCGCACGGATTCGGCAGGCCTGTATTTCAAGATTCCCTGGATCCAGCAGGTGACCAAAGTCGATACGACCATCCACGGCACGGGAATCGGATATGCGATCGATGACGACGGACAGGAATTCACCGTTGATACGGAAGGAATCATGATCACGTCGGACTTCAATCTCATTGATATTGATTTTTACATGGAGTACCGGGTGTCGGATCCGGTCGCCTACCTGTTTAATTCCAAGGAGCCCGAGTATATCCTGAAAAACATCGCGCTTGCGGCGATCCGTTCGACTGTCATTGATTTTACAGTGGATGACGCAATGACAACGGGCAAGGCACAGATCCAGGCTCTTGTAAAACAGAAGATGCAGGAGGAACTTACCGCCAGGAATATCGGACTTCAGATCGTGAATATTACGGTGCAGGATGCCGAGCCGCCCACGGAGGAGATCGTCCGCGCCTTCAAAGCAGTGGAAACCGCCAAGCAGGGCAAGGATACCGCCATTAACAACGCGAACAAATACCGCAATGAACAGATCCCTGCCGCCGAAGCAAATGCAGACAAGATCCAGCAGAATGCCGAAGCCCAGAAAACAGCGCGTATTGCGGAGGCCGAAGGCCAGGTGGCAAGATTCAATGCGATGTACAAGGAGTATGCCAACAGCCCCCTGATCACAAAACAGCGTCTTTTCTATGAAACAATGGAAGATGTTCTGCCGGAGCTGAAGGTGATCATCAGCGACGGAGAAACGCAGACAATGTATCCGCTTGAAAGCTTCTCGTCAGTCACAGAAAGTGCGGCAGAGGAGGGAAATTAAGAATGAAGAAAAATATCGCAAAGGTATTGCTCGGAATCGTGGTCATTGTTGTCCTGATGATTATCTCCGGATGTGTGTATACGGTCCAGCCGAACCAGCATGTGGCCGTCCGCCAGTTCGGCAGGATCGTAAAGATCGAATCCGAACCCGGTCTTAAGTTCAAGACCCCTTTTGTACAGAACATCCAGAGGATCTCTTCTGCTACGACACTGTACGATGTGCCGCTCTCGGATGTCATCACCCGTGATAAGAAAAGCATGATTGCCGACAACTATGTCCTCTGGAAAGTTGTAGATCCCACCAAGTATATCAGGACACTGGACGCAATCGATGCCCGGGCGGAGGAAAGGATCGAAGCGGCTGTCTACAATGCCCTGAAAAATGTGATCTCTTCTATGACCCAGGACGAAGTCATTGAGGCCAGAGGCGAGAAACTTACACAGATGCTGACAAATGAGGCTAATTCAGATATCGGTGATTACGGAATTGAGATCATCACGGCGGAGATCAAGGCGCTTGACCTTCCCGATGACAACAAATCCGCAGTATATGACCGCATGATCTCCGAGAGACAGAACATTGCCGCCTCCTACACGGCCCAGGGCGAATCCGAGGCCCAGAAGATCCGCAATGAGACAGATAAAACTGTCAAGGTGATGGTGGCAGAGGCCAACAAGAATGCCGAGATCACGATCGCAGAGGGAGAGGCCGAATATATGAAGATCCTGCAGGAGGCCTACAACACTTCCGAAAAGGCAGAGTTCTACAACTATATCCGTTCTCTCGACGCATTGAAGGCATCCCTGAAAGGAGATAATAAGACGATCATCCTGGACAAGGATTCCGAACTGGCAAGGATCCTCTATGGTGCAAACATCACTACCGGCAGCGGGGAATAATCGTATAAAAAAGGAGCCTCCTGCGACCGCCGTGATGATCGATACCCGGCATGCCGCAGGAGGCTTATTCTTCATCGCGCAAGACTCGCGAGCGAGTCTTGAAATATGTAAACGATTTGTGATCTCAAACGCTGTTTATTCATACATGTTTGAGGGCACTCGCCCATGGCCACATGTATGATTAAACATATGTGGTAATAAATACAAATCTGTGCCGACCGATGTCGGATCAGAAATCCAGCTTTTCGAAAAGCATGTCTCTGCCGGCATCTTCGTCCGCATCTTCCCATGTGAGATTTCTGCCGTCAAATGAGAACTGCGCAGATTCGTCTGTGGTGTCGATTGTCTGAGAAGCAATCTCGCCGTCTTCGTTGAAACTGGTGGTCATCTTGAATCCTTTGCCGTCGCAGAGCAGGCTTTTGCTTGCTGTATCGTAAGTGCAGGGATAAGTCCATTCAACGGTTTCAGAAGCACTGTTTCCCCAGACCACACTGGCAATATACTGAGAATCGACTCTTTCGATCTCCAGGAATGCACGGCCGCAGGCGTAGCTGCCTACATACTGGCTTCCATCGGCAATTTCGTTTTGGGCTTCTGTATTTTTAAAGCTCTCAAGATAAGGAGCGGACTCTTCGCCTGAAAAACCCTTGATATCGGCGGCACATACAGTTGTTGTCATTCCGCCTAGAAGAGTTCCTACAGTTACGATTGCGGTTGCAGCGATCATTGCGAAAACTTTCATTTTTTTTTACCTTCCTTATCTGATTCAGCTCCTTGCTTTTTTGTTCGGCGCTTTTGTTTTTGTTTTCTATGTGCACAGTATATCAGCCAAAACAGCACAGAAATGTCACACACCCGAAAGAACAGAATGCATAATAAGCCTTTTGCTGATATAATGAATAAAACAGCGAGGAAAAGCCGTGCAAATGCCGAACTTGTTCGAGCATTTGCATGGCCTTGACGAGCGTCCACACATGAGGAAGGAATGGGGAAGGGGCCCCATGGAATCCGAATGTGTGGAGCGATGCGGGAGCGTCGAAGACGCGAAGCAGCGCGTGTTTTATTCAAGAAAAGAGGAAAAGCCGTGCAAATGCCGAACTTGTTCGAGCATTTGCATGGCCTTGATTCGCTGTTTATTCATATACCTGATCATTATAAAACTGTATAGACTTACAATATATTAAATATGAAATTTCAAATACCTGATTTAACCAATACAAAGAGGAACAAAAAGCGGGCCGGGGACGCCCGCGCCGCCTACCCTGCAGGTGCTGAGAGAGAGAAAACTCCCGGCGGCTACGGGGCTGTGGAAGAGCCGGAAACAGAAGAGTACTCTGAAGAGGATGCCGACGGATATGCTTCCGAGGCAGATCCGGGAATTAGCTACAGAGAAAAGCGTCCTGTCGGAAAGCGCAGTATGGCGGCAGGATATGCAATCTGGGCCGGTATCATCCTCGTCGTATGTATTTTGCTGGAACTATTTGTGTTCAATTACAATCACTGGCATGCGCCCGGCGGGACAGTTCTGACAGCCTCGAATTATATACAGTCTCCGCTGCGAGATCTTCAGGCGGGAAAAAGCGATGATTCACAGGCTCCCAAAGAGGAGACCGGCACAGGTGACCGGAGAGCACTGCAGGAGTCGTTCACGGTTTCCTGCGGACCCGGGCTTGAACAGACGGAGTACGGTACATTTCTGATCACGGATCCGGAAGAGGCTTATCTGGAACTGAGCGGCATCAATGCGCAGGTCCATAACATCTATCTGCACTTTATTGATCCTGCTTCACCTGCTGTACACTATTCCCTGCAGTTTACGGACAGCGCGAATGCAAATCTGCGGGATCTGGATGAAAAAACGACAATCAGCACGATCCCGGAGAGCCGGTATGTGAATCTGCACTTTACGGGAATCACCAGGACCATGCGCGTCTATCTCCATGCAGAGGCGGGAGAGGAAATACATATGCGGCAGATCCGACTCAATGCCGCGGAGCCTCTCTTTGTCCATCCGCAGAGGATCGCCTTCCTGTGGCTGATCGGAATGCTGCTGGTCATCTTCGGACCTCGTTCCTGGATCTATACTACAAGGCTTAACATGCGGGACAACCGGCAGAAGCTGCTTGTGGCGGGAATCCTGATCATCAATATTTTTGCCACTACCTGGGCAGGGAAAGCGGCAGACCCGACAGTCTGGCGTGAACTGCGGGATGAGCGGGACTACCAGGAAAAGGAGTACGAGCTGTATGCCGATGCGCTTCTGAAGGGGCACTCCTATCTCGACATACGTCCGCCCCGCTATCTCACCGGAATGCGCAATCCCTATGACCGCACATTGCGCAATGACATGACCTACAGGTATAGAGAGAAAGTCCTTTGGGATGCAGCTTATTACAATGGAAGGTACTATGTATATTTCGGCATTGTACCGGCACTTTTGACCTTCCTGCCCTACCGGCTGGTGACAGGTTCGGCTCTGCCCACATGGCGGGCGGTGTTGTTCATGGCAGACCTCTTGTGGATCCTTTCCTTCTACATGATCTATGTTCTGGTGCGGAAATATTTCAAAAAGACAAGCCTGGGAGTATATCTTCTTCTTTCCTGTGCATTTGTTCCCGCAGCGGGCGTGATCTACCTGGCGGCATTCCCGGTCGTTTACAGTGTGCCCTTTATTTACGGCCTGGTATTTACCGTGGCCGGACTGTCACTGTGGATGCGGGGCTTTGACAGAAAGGGGCGTGCCCACAGAGAACGCATGGCGGCAGGATCCCTGCTGATCGCGCTCACGCTGGCATGCAGACCCACCATGATCCTGACCTTTTTGCTGGCATTCCCGATTTTCTGGGAGGAGATCCGGGCCGGGAAGTTTTTCCGGCCTTCAAAAAACAGCCTTCTCAACACAGCTGCAGTCATCCTTCCCTTTATTCCGGTCGGCCTGCTGCAGATGCAGTTCAACAAGGCCCGTTTCGGCAGTCCCTTTGATTTCGGCGCGGACTATAATCTGAGTGTGACGGATCTGACGAAGAAGACCTGGTCCATCGCCAAGAATATCCCGGCTCTTTTCCAGGAACTTTTCCAGCCGCTGCAGATACAGCCGCAGTTTCCGTTTATAACCGGTATCGAGGTGGCTACGGATTATCAGGGATATATGTTTAAGGATCTGATGATCGGCGGCTTTTTTGCCCTGAATCTTCTGGCCCTGTTCTGCTTCTGGATCTTCCGTCTGCGCAAAAAAATGATAGCGGGAAAGACTTTCGGTCTGGCGGTATTTTCCTTCGGCCTGGCGGTCATTCTCATCGAGCTGGACGTTCAGGTCGGGGGCATTTCCCAGCGTTACATGATCGACTACGGCTGGCTTTTGATGCTGACAGCCATCCTTGCGATCCTGACAATACTGGACAATACAGATTTTCACGGGTATTATGCATATTTGAAGGTAGTGATCGTTCTTACGATTTTCTGTGTCGGGGTGAATTATCTCGCCGTTTTCAGTGACGGACAGGCAATCCCGGTACGCACATATAATCCGGCTCTGTTTTACCGGATCCAATATCTGCTGATGCCAAGTTAAGAATGTGGGAGAAAATGAGTCGGTCAGAACCGTCCCTTCTGACTCACGGAAAGGAATAACATGAAGAAAAAAGTCATCATCATCGGAGGCGGTCCCGCGGGACTCACAGCTGCATATGAGTTGCTGCGTACGCCGGATGAGTATGAAGTGGTGGTCTTTGAGGAGGGAAGCCAGGTCGGCGGCATTGCGAAGACTGTCAACTATAAAGGAAACCGCATGGACATGGGCGGGCACAGGTTTTTTTCCAAGATGCCCGAGGTAAATCAGTGGTGGAACGAGATGCTGCCGGTGCAGGGCGCGCCGTCTTACGATGACAAGGTGCTTTTCCGCGACTGCACGCTTGAAGAGGGCGGACCGGATCCGGAGAAGGAAGACCGTGTCATGCTGCGCAGAAACCGCATTTCACGTATCTTTTTCAACAACCGCTTCTTTGATTATCCGATTTCGTTAAAGCCCGAGACATTTACCAACATGGGGCTTGTGACGACACTGGAAGCGGGATTCAGCTATGTGGGCAGCATGGTGCACAAGCGCAAAGAGGTCTCTTTGGAGGATTTCTATATTAACCGCTTCGGTAAGAAACTCTACTCCATGTTCTTTGAACACTATACGGAGAATGTCTGGGGACGCCATCCGTCACAGATGACGGCCGAATGGGGCGCCCAACGTGTCAAGGGAGTATCGATCACGGCAGTCCTCAAGGATGCGGTCGGCAAGGCGGTACATCTGAAGGGGAAAAAGAACGGAGAGGTGGAGACCTCTCTGATCGAGGAATTCAGCTACCCCAAGTACGGCCCCGGCCAGCTGTGGGAGATCACGGCAGATGAGATCGTCAAAAAGGGCGGACGCATTGAACTGGGTGCCTGTGTCAAAAAGATCCATAAGGCAAAAGGCCGTGTCCTCACAGGCGTGACCTGGGAGCGTGACGGAGAATCCTTTGAGGAGACCGGAGATATCTTTATTTCCTCCATGCCCATCAAGGATCTTGTGGGCGGCATGAACAATGTGCCCGAGAAGGCTGCGGCTATTGCGGCCGGTCTTCCTTATCGCGATTATATGACGGTCGGTGTCCTGGTACCCGGCCTGAAACTGAAAAACAAGACAAAGATCCCGACCATCGGCAATATCGTTCCCGATGACTGGGTATATGTTCATGACCGCAGCGTAAAAATGGGACGTTTCCAGATTTTCAACAACTGGTCGCCCTATATGGTGGCGGACATCGAGCACACGGTATGGGTCGGCCTCGAGTATTTCTGCAACGAGGGAGACGAGATGTGGAGTATGTCGGATGAAGACTTCGCGAAGATGGGTGTCTCCGAAATGGTGAAGATCGGCATGATCGACAGCGAGGACGAAGTGATCGATTCCCATGTCGAGCGTGTCAAAAAGGCATATCCCGCCTATTTCGACACCTATGACCAGATCGGCCGCCTGCGCCGCTATCTTGACAAGATTCCCAACCTTTACTGTGTCGGACGCAACGGTCAGCACCGTTACAATAACCTTGATCACTCTATGATGACCTCTTTTGAGGCTGTCAAAAATATCCGTACAGGCAGTACCGACCGCTCCAATATCTGGAATGTCAATACAGAGAAAAGCTACCACGAAAAGAAATAAGGAGGTAACTTATGAAACTGGAACTCTATGTCGGAACAACGTGCCCCTACTGCCATCTGGTGCGCAGGGAGATTGACAAGCAGGGAAGGACAGATGTTGAAATCTGCAACATCGACGAGAGCGAAGAGCACCTCAACAGACTTGTGAAGGATGGAGGCAAGGAGCAGATCCCCTGTCTCTTCATTGACGGTCAGCCGCTTTACGAGAGCCAGGATATTGTCAAATGGCTCCGCAAAAATCCTCAGCAGTAAAAACATAACTCGACATCAACATCATAAAAAGAAATAAAAAGACTTGTACATAAGAAACAGGTGAAATGGGGCGGCATTATCTTGCCGGGCATTTCACCTGTTTGTTGTTCTGCAGATGTGCTGTATTTATTCTTCATCGCGTTTCATTGTATTTATTCTTCATCGTGTTTCATCGCACTTCATGGCGCAAGACCCGCAAGCACGTCTTGAAATACAGCCTGCTTTTACTCATATTCTGTTTTTATACAGGAACCGCCGCCGGGCTTTCGGAATTACATACCCGAAGCCCTGGAGAGATTACGGGCGGCTCTGGCCTCGCGGACAGCTTCCATCATAGACTCGCAGCGCTGCTCGATGTACCAGTCCGGATTGGACTGGCGATCCAGTTCACGGCTGTGGATCTGTGTAAACTGGACAATATCCAGCTGCCTGTCTCTAATAAAGAACTCCCAGACAACGGGATTTGTGCCGGGACGTACATCAATTTCAACATGATTCTTTTCCGCATAATTCATGATATCAAACATTCTGATACCTCCGTGGAAGTCTAATCTGATTTCTTTTCTTTTTTCTTTTTTCTTTGTTTTAACCGAAGCATACCGTAAATCATGGTCCGCATGATCAGAGTGGGAATGTATTGCCTCGATGATGTGGATTTTAAAGGAAAAACAGGATTTTGAAAATCGGAAAAAGTGACAAAAATTATGCAAATTCAACAAAAAAGAACGTGAAAAACGGATGAAACCAATATGTGAAATCGATTCCAATAGTCAATTTGCATAAAAATGAATGAAATGGGCACTTTTATCCGGCATTTTCTGATCATACCGTAATCAGAGGAAGTTCGGAAATCAGCTTTTACAGTGGATTTTAAAAATAGCAGTGCTATAATAGGCAGAGATGTGAAGATGCAGCAGACCCGACGACGGCAGTCTGCGGGGAGGAGAGCAGCATTGGTATGAGCATAGACCCGCCATGAGCAGGTCAGGAGATTTATGAAAAAAGGTATTTTAGTTATATTGGCTGTTGCGGCGGTCATTGTTGCCGCAGTGATCGGCGGAGGAACCGCATATGTGCATACCCTGCAGAACAGCGGGACATTTCTGGCAAAAACAAAGGTAAACGGTGTAGATGTTTCAGGGAAAACACCTGAGGAAGCGGCAGAACTTTTTACAAGCCGGTTTCTGGACAGACAGGTGGCGGTGACGGAGGACGGCAAAGAGGTCCTGCGGCTCTCACTCTCGCAGCTGGGCTATGCTGTGGATGATGAGGCTGTCACGAAGAGCCTGGCGGGGTTCATGGTATCTGAGAAAATAGATTTTGATACTGTAATGTCAGGTCTTACCCATGGGAATCAGTTTCAGCTGGCAGTTCCCTGCAAGTCAGACGAAGAGACTTTTAATAAAGAGGTCAGGGTGGATGCGCTTTCGGCTCCCCGCAAGGAGAATGTGAACGCCAAACTTCTTTATCATAAGGAAGAAAATATCTGTAAGATCGAGCCGGAAGTGCAGGGCACAGAGCTCAGAGATGAGGACCTGCAAGCCTGGCTGAAGGGCGAGATTGATGCTGTCCTGCAGGAGGAGGCACAGGCTGCGGCGCAGTCCGGCGAAAACACGCAGTCCGGCTCCGCAGATTCAACAGATTCAGCAGCTGCTGCGGCTTCGACAGCGGAACTCCCGGTTTCTGCGCAGGAAAAAACGGCGGTCGATGTGAAGGAAGTGAGTATGTCCGACGGGGAGACACCTCCGGAAAACGCCTCTGACAGCGGGACAGAGACCGCTCCTGCGGCAAATACAGCGGAAATTCTTCAGGAACAGGAAGAGCAGAAGGAAAACGGAGACATCGTGCGTACGATTCCGGCCTCCCTCTATATCCCTCCGGAGAAGAAGGCGGATGACGAGAAGCTGGTGAAAAAGTGCAAACTTCTCAATGAGTTCAGGAATGTGACGATCACATATCTGTTCGGGAGCGAGAAGAAGGAACTGAAGTTTGCGGAATATATGGACTGGCTCAGGATCAAAGACGGAAAGGTATCTGTGAAAGAGGACAAAGTCCGCAAATATGTCCGTAAACTGGCAGAAAAGTATGAGACCAGATATCTGGACAGGGTATTTACTACATCCTACGGCGGGCAGGTCACTTTCCCGGCGACCCTGAACGAGTATGGCTATACGATACTGGAAGACCAGGAGGCAGCGCAGCTGACACAGGACATACTGAATAAGGAATCTGTCGAGCGCGAGCCGGTTTACCAGACACTGGGCGCATGGGGAGATCCTCTCTTCCTCAAACGCAACGGCACGGATGACCTCGCAGGCACTTATGTTGAAGTCTGCATCAGCTCCCAGCACCTGTGGTACTACATCGACGGCAGCCTCTTCATCGAGAGCGACGTTGTCACCGGAGATGCCACTCTGGGCCAGGATACACAGACAGGTGTCTTCCCCCTGGCTTTCAAGGAAAGCCCTTCAACGCTTCGCGGCGGTACCGGAAAGAATAAATATGTGACCAAGGTGCAGTACTGGATGCCTTTCTATGAAGGACAGGGACTGCATGACGCCTGGTGGAAGACTGTCTTCGGCGGATCCGAGTATATGGGTAACGGTTCCCATGGCTGTGTCAACCTTCCTCCTGATGTTGCTGCAGCAATCTACAACAATATCGTGCCCGGGACAGCGATCATTATCTACAATTAGTATGAATAAACAGTGAGCCAAGCGGGCGCAAGCGTGTGCTTGCACAGACGCTTGCGCACATTTGGCGCAGACCGCTTGCGGTCTGTTGCGTCCGTAAACATGAGGAAGAAGCGTTTTGCGCATGTTTTTTGCGCAAAACGAGCGGATTCCGAATGGTTGGAGCGGGCTGGGAGCGTGTAAGCGCGACAGCACGCGTAGTTTATTCATACATGTTTGTGAACGCGAGACCATGGCCACAAGTATGAATAAACAGTGAGCCAAGCGGGCGCCCACACATGAGCACAAACCCCTTTTTGCAGAGCCGGGTTATGCTGCTTCAGAGCAGCAGACCGGATCGGCAAAAAGGGGTTTTTTGTTTTTCTATGGATCATTGCGTCCCATACAAATCCTCAACAGTACGAATCTAAGGAATCCATGCGAAGGATCTCAGGAATCCCTGCGGGACTGCAGAATACGGATGCCGTTGACCTCGATGTCATCTGCGACAGGAATCGTCAGATATTCGATCCCGTCTATAAAGCGGGTCTGGATCATGTCTGCCATCTCCGATTTGACGGTGATGCGAAGGCTGGGGGTCTTGATCTCCAGTTTCTTCGTGTCGGCAACATTTTCCGCTGCAAGAGAACCGCCCTCGCCAACTGCGGCTTCAAAGGCGGCGTCAAAGGTATCGAGAGAGTCCTGAGGAGCGCCGTTTTCATAGAGGATCCTGCGGAGCTGGACCTTCTCAATCTGCGGAGGTTCGCCGCTGTCCTTTTCCTGCTCTACATACTGGTTGATCGCCTCGTGGATGTTTTTGACATTCTCAAAATCGCAGTCCCTGCCAAGCGCAGCTTCGACCACATTTTTGAATACTCCGCGCTGATCTGCCTCGGGCAGAGGCATGGGGCATCCAAGGAGTTCCGCAGGAATCTCCTCGTGCATCTCGTCCGGGCGTCTGGCGAAGTAGAGAACCTGATGAATATCGCTGCCCCGGTCGTTGAAGGCCGGGAAGAGGAAACCTGCATCAGGCCGCTGCACCGCCCAGTCACTACGCCGGTCAAGGAAACACATTTTCTCGGAGTCGTAGCAGAGTCCTTCTTTGAGCAGAATCACAGGACAGATACTGCACAGGATGAAGTCGTAGACATAATCAGAGGCATCATCCATGTCGATGCCATCTGAAGTCCTGCCGGGAATATCGTAGATGCCGTGTGCCAGCAGGATCAGATATTTGTCCGGAAATACGACCGTCTCGATGATACGGTCAAACAAAGCGCGTACCAGTGTGCTGTCGTCAAGACCGGACTGCTGCACGCGATAGAGCAGGTCCTGTTTTCCGCCGGCTTCTTCCTCGGCAAGGGGAAACTCCAGATTAAAGAGATTTTTGCCGATCTTGCCGCCCAGTGTCTTGCGGAAGATCTCACAGTATTTTTCGACCGTGGATTCTTCAAGAGCCAGGAAGGTTTCCTTCAGCTCCGTGACGATCTCACGGTTTTCATCTACATAGCATCCCCGGATCTTGTCGATCCGGCAATTGTTCATAGTCATCAGTTTGCGGATTTCCGCAATTGCTTTCTTGTCCAAAAAAGATTACCTCTTGCTTCTTAATGTCTGTTGCCTGTGTGGATGTCTGCTTTTGTGCGGATCTTCGGCCTTCTTTTATGTGGCCCGTCAATTCGCTGTTTTGCGGCTCTTCAGTCCGCGGATAAAAGCGGACAGCTCTTCATTGCATTTGTGCTTCTGCAGGATCACGCACTGTCCCTGTTCGACTTCCAGATAGAAATCTCTGTCTGTTTCGATCATGTTGTGAAGCTTTGCGTATTCGTAACTTCCCTTGCTTTTTTCACCTCTGGTCTCAAAGTGATCATCATAAAACAGGACAGTGAACTTGTCGCCGCCCTGGGCTTTGATCCGCTCATAGTTTTTGCGAAGCTCCCTGTGGGAAGTGTAAAGATAGATCAGGGGGCAGCCGATCACGATAATGAGCATGGCGATGCCGATCAGGGTCTTTCCGCTGCGGAGGTTGGCTATGGCAGCATATAAGATCCATAAAACCGCAACAGCAGTAAAGATATAGCCTTTTTTCTGATCGCCCTGCAGCATTTTTGCAAAGCGCTTGATATCGTTCTCGTCGAGAGTAATGTCTACAGTATATTTCGGCTCCATAAACCGGCCTCCTTCATACGATTCTCTTATATTTTCTATACTTTTCTTAAAATTTCTGTTTATGCGCCAGGAAGCACTGCCTGAGAAGGCCCATGGACTGCGCATGTAAAAAACAAAGGGATCAAGTGCCTTTTTTAAGCATGCCAGAATGATAGCAAAATCTCCTGCGCGGTGCAAGACGGCGATTTTTCGTGCGGAGGAAAACAGGCAGGGAGGAGACAGGGGCTGTCCGCAAATAATCACGACACCGGCCTGGTTTCGTGATATATTATCTAAAAGGTTCTGCAAGACTCGCCTGCGAGTCTTGCGCGCGTATCCCGCAGCTGAAGGCACGGGTATTGCGCGATGAAGAATAAACAAAGAGGAGAACAGATGGCAGAAGGATTTTTGCCTGTGAGCCGGCAGGATATGCTGGAGCAGGGGATTGAACAGCTGGATTTTGTATATATCTGCGGTGATGCTTATGTGGACCACCCGAGCTTCGGGCCGGCCATTATTTCCCGCGTTCTGCAGTCAAGAGGCTACACGGTCGGGATGATTTGCCAGCCGGACTGGCGCGATCCGGAGAGTGTGGCCGTGCTGGGAGAGCCCCGGCTGGGCTTCCTGGTTTCTTCCGGCAACATGGACTCCATGGTCAATCATTATACGGTCAACAAAAAGCACCGCAGCCGCGACGCGTTTACGCCGGGCGGAGTGATGGGAAAACGGCCGGACAATGCGGTCGTGGTCTATGGAAACCTGATTCGCAGGACTTTTAAAAAGACACCCGTCATCCTGGGCGGTCTCGAGGCGAGCCTGCGGCGTATGTCCCACTATGACTACTGGTCGGACCGCGTGCGCAGGTCCATTCTGCTCGAGGCGGGCGCGGACCTGATCTCCTACGGAATGGGAGAGCGCAGTATTGTGGAAATTGCCGATGCACTGGCCAGCGGAATGGATGTAAGGGACATCACATATATAGACGGAACCGTGTATAAGACAAGGCGGGAAGAGGACATCTACGACGCTGTCCGCCTGCCCGATCACGAGAGCGTGTGTGAACCCGATGAGAAGGGGAAGCTGGCCTATGCAATGAGCTTTGCACTGCAGCATGCGAACACGGATCCTTTTCAGGCAAAGC
>Ga0256407_10001660_pt1 | contig 45579 bp, 37 predicted proteins | sample RumenRJG_04DNA_FD_193489 | JGI IMG/M metagenome (GOLD analysis project Ga0256407, IMG submission 193489) | Bovine rumen microbial communities from Lethbridge, Alberta, Canada - RJG_04 | ecosystem: Host-associated > Mammals > Digestive system > Stomach > Rumen | place: Canada: Alberta...
TTTTCTCTCGAAGACTTCGACAAGCAGCTCCAAATCCACAACCGCCGCTCCAACAACATTCCGATGCGCCCGCTCCACTGGCTGTCTCCTTTTGAGCTCGCTGTCCAATATGTTTGACAAACCTACAGAATTGAAATTTATTGATACCTTTGTTATACTCCGTTCCGGAAAAACGCATGACGGGAGGACGAAGCATGATACAGCATTTCGGAACCATGCCGGACGGGCGCGAGGTCGTGCGCGTGCCGCTGCGCTGCGGAAAGCTTTCCGCCGAGATCGTCAGCTACGGCGCGTCGCTCGGCAAGCTTTGCGTCCCGGGGCGGGACGGGCAGAGCGTCGACGTGGTGCTCGGCTTCGACACGTGCGAAAACCTGTTGGCGCACACGGCGCACTACGGCGCGGTGGTGGGCCGCTTCGCCAACCGTATCGCCGGCGGGAGCTTTCTGCTCTGCGGCAAGCGCTGCGAGGTCAGCCGAAACCGCGGCGCAAACCACCTCCACGGCGGCGCCACCGGCTTCAGCCACCAGCTCTGGACCGTGAGCGAGCACAGCGGCAGCAGCGTCACGCTGACGCTCACCAGTCCCGACGGACATGAGGGCTATCCCGGCACGATGACCGCGTGGGTCACCTATACGCTGACGGAGGACGCGCTGCGCCTCGATTACCGCGCCGTCAGCGACGCCGACACGCTCTGCAACCTGACGAACCACGCCTACTTCAATCTGGACGGGCACGACAGCGGCAGCGTCGAAAACCAGACGGTGCAGCTTTTTGCCGACGCCTACACTCCGGCGGACCGGGACTCCATCCCCACCGGCGAGCTCGCGCCCGTGGACGGCACGCCGCTCGATCTGCGGCAGCCGACGAGGCTCGGCGCTCACTGGGACGACGATTTTGACCAGCTGCGCTGGGCGGGCGGCTATGACCAGAACTTTGTCATTCGCGGCGCGGACGGCACGCTGCGCCCCGCCGCGGAGGCGCGGGCGGCAAGGACGGGCGTCGTCCTGCGCGTGGAGACCGACTGCCCCGGCGTGCAGCTCTACACCGGCAACGGCATCAAGGACACGACGCCTCCCGGCAAGGGCGGCGTGCGGTACGCCCGGCGCTGCGCGTTCTGTCTGGAAACGCAGCTGTTTCCGGACGCGCCGAACCACGCGAACTTCCCCTCCGCCGTGCTTCGCGCCGGCGAGACGTTCCGCTCCTCGACGGTCTTTCGCTTCGGGGTGTTCTGACGGAGAGCAAAAGGACGCGCCGCGATCGCGGCGCGTCCTTTTTTGCTGTTTTTCCTGTCAGCGCTGGCCCTTGTCGTAGGGGATGCCCTCTGCCTTGGGCGCGCGGCTGGACTTGGACGTGAACGCCAGCACCAGCAGTGTGATGACGTAGGGCAGCATGCGGTACACATTCTCGTTGATGCCGATCGCGTTGAGCAGGTACACGCCATCGCCGTTGACGTCGATGCTGGTGTAGGCCGCGGCGATGCACTTGAAGATGCCGAACAGCAGCGATGCGCCCGCGATGTTCAGCGGCTTCCAGTTGCCGAAGATCATGACCGCGAGGGCCAGGAAGCCGAAGCCCGCGACGTCGCCGTTGGAGGTGCAGTTTGCCGTGGTCAGCGCGTAGACGAAGCCGCCCATGCCCGCCAGCGCGCCGGAGATCGTCGTGCCCGTGTAGCGCATGCGCTTGACGCTGATGCCCAGCGAGTCCGCCGCCTGCGGATTCTCGCCGCAGGAGCGCAGACGCAGGCCGAAGCGCGTCTTGTAGAGGATGATGGAGAGCACGACGAACAGCAGGATGCAGATGTACGTCGCGAGGTACATTTTGTTGACGAAGGTCTCGCCCAGCCAGCTCATGCTCTCGGTGCGGCCGTAGCCGAACATGGCCTTCTTGATCATGAACCAGCTCGGGCCGTCGCCCTCGATGTAGAGCGTGTTCTGGTTGGTGGCGAGGCGGATGAAGAACAGCGCCAGCGCGGGCGCCATCATGTTCAGCGCCGTGCCGCCGATGGTCTGGTCCGCGCGCAGGTTGATGGACGCGAACGAGAGCAGCAGCGAGAAAACGGCGCCGAAGAACGCGGCCACCAGCATAGCCAGCACTTCAAAGAGCTGGAGCGTGCCGTAGGCGTTGGCGGCCTTGGCGGCGGCGATCCACGCGCTGCCCTGCATGATGCGCACGAACAGCACGCCGACGAACGCGCCGAAGATCATGATACCTTCGAGCGCGAGGTTGATGATACCGCTGCGCTCGGCGAATACGCCGGCCAGCGCCACGATCATCAGCGGGACCGCGTACAAAAGCGTCTGTTGGATCAGGAACGTCATTTCGCGTCGCCTCCTTTCTCAGCCTCCGCGTCTGCGGGAGCAGGCGCCGGCTCCGCCGGTGCGGCGGGCTTCGCCGGCTCATAGCCCAGTTTCGGCGGCACGGGCTTCTTGCGCCCGAGCCACATCTTGATGACCAGCGAGAACGCGGAGAGGTAGACGATGACCGAGATGATCACGTCGGTGATGTACTCGTTGTAGGCCGTGAGGTTCGTCAGCTGCAAGCCGGAGATGCTCAGCATCGACATGAAGATCGCCGTGAAGATGACGCCGATGGGGTTGCACACCGCCAGCAGCGCGACCGGGATGCCGTTGAAGCCGATGCCGGGCAGAGACTGGTACGTGGACCAGAAGAACTCCGTGTTGCCGGAGAGGAAGTACAGCGCGGCGCCGCCCGCGGAGAGCGCGCCCGCGATGGACATGGACAGCACGATGTTGCGCTTGTCGGCGATGCCGGCGTAGCGCGCGGCGTGGCGGTTGGAGCCGCAGGCCTTGAGCTGATAGCCGAAGGTGGTCTTCTCCATCATCACGTAGACGCCGATGGCGAACAGAACGGCGATCAGGATGCCGCCGTTGATCTGCGAGCCGGGGAAAAGCTTATCCAGTCCGAGCTTCGCCGTGGCGATGCCCGCGTCCGCGACGTAAGTCCCGTCCACAAGGCCGTAGGTGGTCTTGTAGATGTAGCTGGTCTTCGTGTTCTCGACCACGTTTTTGAAGTTGCTGATCGAGAACATCCACGTGACGAAGTTCGCCGCGATCCAGTTGGTCATGATGCAGGCGATGACCTCGTTGATGTTGAGGAACGCCTTGAGCGCGCCGGGGATCGCGCCCCAGAGCGCGCCCGCCAGCAGCGCGGCGCAGAACGCCAGCAGCCAGATGAGCCCCTTCGGCATACTGCCCGCGGGGACGCCCAGCGCCACGGCGAGGGAGGCCAGCGTGCCCATCAGATACTGACCCGGCGCGCCGATGTTGAACAGGCCCGTCTTGTACGCCATGGCGACGGAGAGGCCCGTCATGATGAGCGGCATGGCGCGGAACAGCATATTGCCGATGCTCTGCCCGTTAAAGCCCCAGGTCAGCGCGCCGGTGGCGCCGCGGCCCGTGGAGAACAATCCGCCGAAGATCAGGCGGATGCCCTCCCACGCGCTGCCCGCCCCGAGGTCGGGGGACGTGAGCCCCACGATCAGGATGACCAGCGCGCCGAACACAAGGCCGAACAGGATCGAAAGCAGGGACGCCAGCACCGATTTGGTGCCCTCCCGCTGGAGGAAAGGTTCCTTCTGATTCATGCCGTGGCCTCCTTCCCCTCGCGCTTGGCGCCGGCCATGTAGAGGCCCAGCTCCTGCACGTTCGTCTTCTTGGGATCGAGCTCGCCGACGATCTCGCCCTCATACATGACGAGGATGCGGTCGGAGAGGCTCATGACCTCGTCCAGCTCCAGCGAGACGAGCAGGATCGCCTTGCCGCGGTCACGCTCGGCGACGAGCTGGGAGTGGATGTACTCAATGGCGCCCACGTCCAGGCCGCGCACCGGCTGAACGGCGATGATGAGCGGCTTGTCGCGGTCCACCTCGCGGGCGATGATCGCCTTTTGCTGGTTGCCGCCGGACATGCTGCGCGCCTTGGTGATGGGGCCCTGTCCGGAGCGCACGTCGTACTGCTCGATAAGCCGTTCGGAGTACTCGCGCACGGCCTTGTTGTCAATGAATCCGCCGTGCTGGAACTGCGGCTCCCGGAAGCGCTGGAGCACCATGTTCTGCTCGAGGGTGAAGTCCAGCACCAGGCCGTGCTTGTGCCGGTCCTCGGGAATGTGGCTCATGTTGGCGCCGCGATGGTGGATGGAGCAGTGGGTGATGTCCTCGCCGCAGAGCGTCACGGTACCGCCGTTGGACTTATCGAGCCCGGAGAGCCCGTAGACCAGCTCCGTCTGGCCGTTGCCGTCGATGCCCGCGATGCAGACGATCTCGCCCGCGCGCACGGTGAAGCTGACGTCGTTGACGGCGTTGCGCTTGTGGATGTGAGACGGAACGCAGAAATGCTCGACCTTGAGCACTTCTTCGCCGGGCTTCGCCTCGGTCTTGCTGACCTCCAGCTGCACGGGGCGGCCCACCATCATGTCCGAAAGCTCCTGCTTATTCGTGTCCGCGGTGTTGACCGTGCCGATGTAGCGGCCCTTGCGCAGCACGCTCACGCGGTCGGACACCGCCATGATCTCGTTGAGCTTGTGGGTGATGAACAGGATGGACTTGCCCTCCTTGGCGAAGCCCTTCATCGTGGCCATCAGCTCGTCGATCTCCTGCGGGGTCAGGACGGCGGTGGGCTCGTCAAAGATCAGGATCTCGTTGTCGCGGTAGAGCATCTTCAAAATCTCGACGCGCTGCTGCATGCCGACGGTGATGTCCTCCACCTTCGCGTCCAGGTCGACCTTGAGGCCGTACTTCTCGCTGAGCGCCTCGACCTTCTTGCGGGCCTCCGCCTTCTTCAGGAAGCCCAGCGGCCCCGTCGTCTCCGCGCCGAGGATGATGTTGTCCAGCACGGTAAAGACCTCGACCAGCTTGAAGTGCTGATGCACCATGCCGATGCCCAGCGCCGTCGCGTCGTTCGGGTCGTTGATCGTGACCTTCTGCCCGTTCTTCCGGATCTCGCCCTGCTCCGGCTGATACAGCCCGAACAGCACGCTCATGAGCGTCGACTTGCCCGCGCCGTTCTCGCCGAGGAGCGCATGGATCTCGCCGCGGCGCAGCTGGAGCGTGATGTCGTCGTTCGCTTTGATGCCCGGGAACTCCTTGGTGATGTGAAGCATCTCGATCACATAATCTTGGGAGTTGTCCAATACCGCCACCTGCCCTTCCTAGTTTGATGGGTCAATTATACAGTTTCTCTGTTCAAAATGCAATATTCCTTTTGCACTTTTCACAAAAAAGAGAAAGCGCCTTGCGGCGCTTTCTCTTGGATCGAATCCGGATTACACGTAATTGAGGTTGACGTTGCTGAAGCTGACGGAAGTGATGGCGTCGTTCTCGAGCACGTCGTCCGCGATGGCGATCTTGCCGGCGATCACGTCGGCCAGCTGCGCCTCATACTCGGCAACCGTGTAGTTCTCCATGCTCCAGGTCGCGGTGGGCAGGCCCGTCGCGCCCTCGGCAGCGCCGAGGTTCGCGGAGTTGCTGCCGCCGATGTCGGCCCAGCTGCCGTCATAGCTCTTGCCGATGGCCCAGGAGGCCGCGGCGCCCACGCCCTTCAGAGCGGAGGTGATGACGGTGTCGGAGTCGAAGGACTGGTCGCTGTCCACGCCGACGACCCAGCCGTCGTTCGCGGAGGCCGCTGCGGCGATGGACTGGAAGATGGCGCCGCCGGCGGAGAAGATGACCTCCGTGCCGTTGGTGTACCAGCCGGCCGCCAGGGACTGCATCTCCGGAGAGGCGGAGAACGCAGCGCCGTACTGCCAGGTGTAGTTGAGGTCGACGGTCTTGCCGAGCTCCTTGGCCGCGTCGTTCACGCCCTGCGCGAAGCCGTAGCCGTAACGGCAGCAAGCCGGGTTGGTGCCGCCGCCGCCGCCGCAGAAGCCGATCTTCTCAAAGCCTTCCTTCACGACGGCATAGCCCGCGAAGTAGCCGCACTCCTGCTCCTTGAACGCGATGCCCGCAACGTTGTCGAGGCCCATGGACCAACCGTCGATGAACACGAAGTTGACGTCCGTGAACTCCTTGGCGGCCTTCTCGAGCGCGGTGCCCTGCATGAAGCCGGCGCAGACGATGACCTTCGCGCCGCCGTCCGCCGCGGCCTTCATGGCGTCGTAGCGGTCGTCGTCGGTGGCCTGGTCGCCGTTGGCGGGCTGATAGTACTTGTAGCTCAGGCCGTTGTTCGCGGCATAGAGCTTCACGCCGTCATAGGTGCCCTGGTTGAAGGACTTGTCCTTCAGCTGGCCGACGTCGGTGACGAACGCGACCTCATACTTGCCGTCGGCAGAGGTCATGGAGTCGGGGATGGCGTCCGGATCGTCCGTGCTGGCCGGAGCCGCCGCTTCGCCGGAGGGGGCGCTGCTGCTGCCGGACGAAGCCGAGGACGATTCGCTGCCGGCAGAGCTGCCGGTGGAGGCCGCGCCGCTGCCGCCGCAGGCGACCAGCGCGAGGACCATGGTCATGGCGAGGATGACCGCAAGAAACTTCTTCATGTCATTACCTTCCTTATTATTATTTCGGACTGTACGTCCGTTTCCAGTATAACAGGATTTATCCGCAGATTCAAGCAGGATATCTGTTTTTCAAACAAATTCAACGCTTTGACTAAATCAGGAAAGCGTCAGGTCGCCGTCTTTGACCCAGCCGAGAGAGCGGCAGAGCGTGTTGATGAGCGGGCAGAGCGCCGCGGGCAGCACGATGCTGACGAGCAGCAGGCCAAGCCAGTCGAAGCCGGCGGGCGTGATCGCCTGCGCGCCCTTGGCCAGCGCCTCCTCCCCGGGCGCGAGCCAGCCCGTCCACACGCCGATGGGGCCGCAGAGGCCGCAGGTGCCCATGCCGGAGTTGATCGGCGCGCCGTTCATCTCCAGGCGGAAAACGCAGGTCGCAATGGGGCCGGTGATCGCGCTCGTGACGATCGGCGCGATCCAGACGCGCGGGTTGCGGACGATGTTCGGCATTTGCAGCATCGACGTGCCGAGCCCCTGCGACACGAGGCCGCCCCATTTGTTTTCGCGGAAGCTCATGACGGCGAAGCCCACCATCTGCGCGCAGCAGCCGGCGACCGCCGCGCCGCCGGCGAGGCCCGTCAGCTGCAGCACGGAGCAGATCGCCGCCGACGAGATCGGCAGCGTCAGCGCGACGCCGACGAGCACCGACACCGCAATGCCCATCCAGAACGGCTGCAGCCTGGTGGCCGTGTCGATCAGCGCGCCGAAGGCTCCCGCCGCCGTGCCGATGGGCGGCGCGATGAGCTTCGCGAGCGCGACGCCGACGAGGATGGTGACGGCCGGCGTGACGAGAATATCCACCTTGGTCTCCTTGCTCACCGCCTTGCCGAACTCGGCGGCGACAATGGCGATGATCAGCACCGCCAGCGGGCCGCCGGCGCCGCCCTCGGCGTTCGCCGCCCAGCCCACCGCCGCCAGCGAGAAGAGCACCATCGGCGGGGCTTGCAGCGCATAGCCGATGGCCACCGCCATCGCGGGGCCGGAGACCGCCATGGCGTATGCGCCGATGTCGGTCAAAAGCGGCACGCCCAGCTGCGTGCCCAGCGTGCGGATGATGGTGCCGATGAGCAGTGAGCAGAACAGGCCCTGCGCCATCGCGCCGAGCGCGTCGATGCCGTAGCGTTTGGCGGAGAATTCGATGTTCTTGCGCTTGAGAAACGCCTTCAAGTCAGCCATGGGAAACACCGGCTTTCCGAAAAAAGTGGTTCGCGGGCATGTCCGCCCGCGAACCACAATATACTAATCCCTTATCTTTTTGTCAAGCCGCAAATCAGTACTCAAAGATGCTGCCGCCGACGAATTCGCGCACCAGCGAGTTCTTCGGCACATAAGGCGTCGTCAGCGCCGGGACGGACTTGACGACCTTCATCAGGTCGGTCAGCCCGTGCTGCTCCATGAACGCGTCGTCCAGCTGCTCATGGAACTCCGGAATGTCGTGCAGGTACTTCGTGAGGATGCAGGGCTCGTAGTCGTGGAACGTGTTGATATGGATGCTCGCGTTGCCCTTGTTCGGCTGGATGTAGTTCCGCTCGCCGCGATCGACGCTCTGCGCGCGCTCCACCGTGCTGCGCAGGCTGTGCCCGCGCCCGATGAGGTCGCGGATCATGCGGCGGGCGACGCGCAGCTGCTCCGGATCGACGATCTTGTCGTCATTGGTGATGATGCGCGTGCGCGGCGCAACGTAAACGCCCGTATACTCGCCCTTCAGAAGGTCAAGGATCAGCGGGTTGAGCATGTGGATGCCCTCGGCGATGATGATGCCGTCCTTGTTGCCGTGCAGCGTGCGGTAGCCGCCGACGTCGCCGGTCTTGAAATCGTACCACGGCGCCTCCACGTCCTCGCCGTCGGCAAGGCGCAGGATGCAGTCGGCAAGGCCCTGCCGGTCGACGCAGTAAGGCGATTCCCAGTCCGTCGCCTCGGGCGGGCGCTTGTTCAGCGGCAGGAAGAAGTTGTCCATGCTCACAAGGCCCACGGGCACGCCCAGATTTTCCATATACATCTTCAGGCGCATCGCCGTCGTCGTCTTGCCGGAGCCGGAAGGGCCGGTCAGACAGACGATGGGCTTCTGCTCCTTTCGGCGCAGGATCCTTGCCGCAGCGGCACTGATTTTGGTGCGGTATTCCTCCTCACAGCGCAATACGAAGGCCGTTTGGTCCTCCATCGCCTCGGTGATGTCCTCAATGTCGATAACGCGCATGGTGCTTCTCCTTTCTGTGTCGCTTTCTGTCGCTGCTTTGCCGTTATTTGCTCGCGCTGTTGTTCGAGCCCGCGAGGTCGGGCAGCTTCGTCGCCTTGACGGCGACCTCCAGCGCGATCTTCATCATGTTCGTGAACGTGTTCTGCCGCTCGTCGGCGTCCAGCTCCTCGCCGGTGACAATGCTGTCGGAGATGGAGCAGATCGCCAGCGCGCGCTTGTGGGTGTACGCCGCGTTGCAGTAGAGCGCCGCCGCCTCCATCTCAACGGCCATGCAGCCCATCTTCGCCCATTCCATCGAAGAAGCCGCCGCATCGTAGAACGTGTCGGAGGAGACCAGGTTGCCCACCGGCATGCGAACGCCCAGCTCGCCCGCGGCCTCCGTCGCCAGCGCGAGCAGCTCATAGCTGCAGATGGGCGCAAAGGTGCCCGGCAGGCGGTACTGGTTGGCGTAGTTCGAGTTCGTGCAGGCGCCCATGCCCGCCACCACGTCGCGCAGCTTGAGGTCGGGGGAGATCGCGCCGGCGGAGCCGATGCGCAGGATGTTGTCGACGCCGTACATGGTGAACAGCTCATAGGAATAGATGCCGATGGACGGGCAGCCCATGCCCGACGCCATCACGCTTACGGGCGTGCCCTTGTAGGCGCCGGTGTAGCCGTGGATGCCGCGCACGTTGTTCACGAGCTTCGCATCCTCCAAAAACGTTTCGGCGATGAACTTTGCCCGCAGCGGATCGCCGGGCATCAACACGGTCTTCGCGAACGCGCCCATTTCGGCGCCATTATGCGGTGTAGCCATATTCTCTCTCCTTTACTTCTCTAATGCTTTGACGGCCTTCACGATGCGCGACGTGCCGAGACGGTCGGCGCCGAGCGCGAGGAAGTCCTCCGCGTCCTTGAGGTCGGCGATGCCGCCCGCCGCCTTGACCAGCTTGCCCTTGCAGTGCTCCACCATCAGCTTCACGTCCTCGCGGGTCGCGCCGCCGCCGGCGAAGCCCGTGGAGGTCTTGATGTAGTCCGCGGCGGAGCGGGACACGACCTCGCAGAGCTTGATCTTCTCCTCCTCGGTGAGCAGGCACGTCTCGATGATGACCTTGAGGATGCGGCCGCGGCAGGCGGTCTTGATCTCGTTGATCTCCTTTTCCACGAGGTCGTACCGTCCGTCCTTGACCCAGCCGATGTTGACGACCATGTCCACCTCGCCCGCGCCGTCGGCGACGGAGCTGCCCGCCTCGAGGCACTTGATGGTGGTGGGGCTGTAGCCGTTCGGGAAACCGATGACCGTGCATACCGGCAGCCAGCTGCCCTTCTCGCGCCAGTTCTCCGCAATATAGCGCGCGGCGCGGTTCACGTAGCTCTGCGGGATACAAACCGACGCGCAGCCGTACTTCATGCCGTCGTCGCAGATCTGCCGGATCTCCTCCCAGGTCGCGCCCTGCGCGAGCAGCGTGTGGTCGACGTGGCGCAAAATCTCCTGAACGTCCATGGGAATCTCCTCCTTATCGGGTCAATATTACGGCCAGTATAGCACAAGGCCGTGGTTTTGTCTACACAGAAATTAAGCAACATGCACAAACGTGTAAAAGGAAAAATGGCAAGGCCGCGCCTTGCCATTTTTATTATGTTCTCCGCTTACGCGGGGACGAAGTCGCTCTTGCTCAGGCCGCAGACCGGGCAGACCCAGTCGTCGGGAATGGCCTCGAACGGAGTGCCGGGAGCGATGCCGCTGTCGGGATCGCCCTTGGCGGGATCGTACTCATAGCCGCAGGGGCAAACGTATTTCATCGTCGTGTCCTCCTATCGTGATGTTTGCTGCTTACAGGCCCAGCTTCTTGGAGATCTCGGACAGCTTGCCCTTGACCTCGTCGGCCCAAAGCTCGTCGGCGAAGTAGCGCTTGAGCATGCCTTCCAGCGCCTTGCCGTGGCGGGCCTCGTCGCGCGCCATCTCGTGGACGGTGTCGTGGATGGCGTCGAGGCCGTTCTTCTTCGCGCAGGCGGCGAGGTCGAACTTGCCCTGCACCGCGCCGTACTCGCAGTCGACGCGCCAGGCGAGGTTCTTCTTGGTGCTGTCGGTCATGTTGACCTCCAGCTCGCTGCCCAGCAGCTCCGCAAACTTCGCGGCGTGCTCGGCCTCCTCCCACGCGGCCTTCTCCCAGTACAGGCCGATCTCGGGATAGCCCTCGCGATGCGCGACGCGCGCCATGCAGAGATACATGCCGACCTCGCTGCACTCGCCGGTAAAGTTGCTCTTGAGCTGCTCGAAGATGTACTGCTTGGTCTCGTCGTCGATGTCGGGATTATTCTTCACGGTCTTGGCATAGACGCCGAACTCATGAACGGCGGCGAGCGCCTGGCCCTCTTTCTTCTCGGCAAACTTGCTGGCCGGAGCCTTGCAGACGGGGCAGGCCTCGGGCGGATTCTCGCCCTCGAACACGTAGCCGCAAACGGAACATACCCATTTTTTCATTGTCGTATCCTCCTGTAAATAATTTCAAGTCTGCGCTTGTGGACGAAGTATACCATGCGCCCCGATCTTTTGCAAGCGAATGTTGTTTCGGCATAACGGCAAATTTGCACCGCGGCCTCGCGAAGGGTTTACTAGTAAACCTATCGCAAATTATTGGTTGACAATTTGGCGTTGAGGGCGTATAAAGGAGATACAACCCATGCGATCAGGAGGCGCTTTCCCATGTCCGAAGCAGTCGTATCCAAGAAAAAGCTTTCCACCGTCGAGCTGGTCTACATCGCCGTGTGCGCGGCGCTGATGGCCGTCTGCTCGTGGATCTCCATCCCCGCGCCGGCGCCGCTGGCGCCGTTTACGCTGCAGACCTTCGCCGTGTTCCTCATCCTCCTGCTGCTGGGCGGCAGGCGCGGCTTTTTCACCGTGCTGACCTACATCCTGCTCGGCGCGGTGGGGCTGCCGGTGTTTGCGCAGTTCATGGGCGGCGTCGGCGTGCTGTTCGGCACGACGGGCGGCTATATCATCGGGTTTTTGTTCACCGCGGCGCTCTACTGGGCTCTGGAGCGGTTGGTCGAGGGCCGGCCCGCGCTGCAGATCGCGGCGCTCGCGCTCGGGCTGCTGGTCTGCTACGCCTTCGGCACGGCGTGGTTCATGGCGGTCTACGCGCGGCAGGCGGGCGCGGTAGGGCTCGGCGCCGCGCTGATGTGGTGCGTCGTGCCGTTCATCCTCCCCGACCTCGTCAAGCTGGCGCTGGCATGGAGCCTGTCGCTGGCGCTCAAAAAGCATGTCCGGCTTTGAGCTGCGGGCGCACCACGCGCTCTGCGTCCGCTTCTTCCGCGGCAAGGGGTACTCGGAAGCGTTTGTGAAAAACATGTCGGCGGTGGTCGGCGCGCTGCGTGCGGAAAGCCCTCCCGTCACGCTGCGCCGCGCCGCCGACGCAGTCTGTCGAGGCTGCCCGCACAACGCGTCGGGCGTCTGCGACAGCGCGGAGAAGGTCGCGCGCTACGACGACGCCGTGCTGCGGCTCGCCGGTCTCGCGGACGGCGACGCGCTGCCGTGGTCTGCGCTGTCGGCGCTGATCGACGCGCGCATCCTCGGCCCCGGACGCTTGGCCGAGGTCTGCGGCGACTGCCAATGGTATCCGATTTGTGCGCAGGCGACGGTTGAATAAACCGCCGCTTGCTTTTGTATCGGCGCTCTGCTACAATGACAATAAATAATATGAAATGCGAGGTTTTCGATCATGGTCAAAATCTCTCCTTCGATCCTCTCCGCCGACTTCGCGAACCTGGAGCGGGACATCCGGAAGATCGCCTCGGCCGATTACGTCCACGTGGACGTGATGGACGGGCTGTTCGTGCCGAACATCACCATCGGCATCCCCGTGGTCAAGGCGCTGCGCCCGACCACCTCGCTTCCGCTGGACGTTCACCTGATGATCGAGCGTCCTGTGCGTTATGTCGACCAGTTTTGTGACGCGGGCGCGGACATCGTGACCTGCCATGTGGAGGCCGACACGGAGGAAAATACCCGCGAGGCGCTCAAAAAGATCCACGCCAAGGGCAAAAAAGCCGGCGTCGTCGTCAAGCCGAAGACCCCCGCTGAGGCGGTGCTGCCGTTTTTGGACGACTGCGACATCGTGCTGGTCATGACGGTGGAGCCCGGCTTCGGCGGGCAGTCCTTCATGGCGGACATGATGCCGAAGGTGGCGCAGATCCGCCGGTGGATCGACGAGCGCGGCCTCGACTGCGAGCTGGAGGTCGACGGCGGCGTGGCCCTCGGCACGCGGGACGCGTGCGTCAACGCGGGCGCGAACGTGCTGGTCGCGGGCAGCGCGGTCTACGGCGCGGAGGACATCCCCGCCAGAATCCAAGAGTTGAGAGGATAACCCCATGGAATACTTTCCCGCGGCGCTGGAGGCGCTGGTGGAGCAGTTTGCCCGGCTGCCGGGCGTGGGCGGCAAGAGCGCGCAGCGTCTTGCGTTCCATGTGCTGAGCCTGGACGAGGGCGAGGCGCAGAAATTTGCCGACGCCATTGTGACGGCAAAGCGCACCGTGACCTTCTGCCCCGTCTGCCGCAATCTGACCGACGGCGGTCTCTGCCCGATCTGCTCGTCCAGCAAGCGCGACGAGAGCGTGATCTGCGTGGTCGCCGACCCCCGCGACGTGGTGGCGATCGAGCGCGCCCGCGAATTCAACGGCCGCTATCACGTGCTGCACGGCGTGATCTCGCCGATGAACCACGTCGGCCCGGACGATCTGGAGATCAAGTCCCTGCTCGACCGCGTGGCCAAGGGCGGCGTTGAGGAGATCATCATGGCCACAAACCCCGACACCGAGGGCGAAGCCACGGCGATGTACCTCGCGCGGCTTCTGAAGCCCTTCGACGTGAAGGTGACGCGCCTCGCCTACGGCATCCCCGTGGGCGGGCATCTGGAGTTTGCCGACGACGCGACGCTGATGCGGGCGCTGGAGGGAAGACGGGAAATATAAAAAGAAGGTGTGCGGATGCACACCTTCTTTTTATCTGTTTGTCCGCGCCTTTATCTGACCCGCAGGATCTGACCGATGTAAATGACCGCCGGGTCCTTGATGATCGCCTTGTTCAGCTCGTAGAGCGTGCCCCACAGCTTGCCGGTGCCGAACAGCTTTTGCGCGATGCTCCACAGGCAGTCGCCCGCGATAACGGTGTAGCTGTCCTCGGCGGGGGCGGCGGGAGCGGGCTCCGCGGCCGGAGCGGCAGGAGCGGGAGCGGGCTCCGCAGCGGGGGCGGGCTCCTCGGCGGGCGCGGCCTTGATGGTGATGCGGCCGGCGGACTCGCCGTACCTGTCGGCGGTGATGACGCCCTTGAGCTCGGTCTTGATGTAGTCCATGACGGCCTCATCCATCGGGATGCTGGTGTCGAACTGCGCGCTGGCGTTCTTGAACGCATAATAGGTGTCGCCGCCGGAGGCAAGGAAGTCGTTGGTGATGACCGCATAAGCGGCCTTCGCGTCGAACGCCTTGCCGTTGATGCTCTCGATGGTCACGCGCTGGATGCTCTTGGGGGCGTAATAGGTGGAGTCGGGATACTGCTCGCCCTGATCGAACTGCTTGGCGTCGTCGATGGTGTACTTGATACCGGCGACCTGCGGGAAGCCGCCCATGGGGAAGGAACGGGTGGAGGCTTCCAGCGCCTCGAGCAGCTCCGCGCCGGTCACATAGACGACCGCGACGGTGTTGCCGAAGGGCAGAACGGCGTTGACGGCCTCCTTGGTGACGGGGCCGGTCTTGACATCCTCGCGGATTCCGCCGCCGTTGGTGAGCGCGACAACATGGTCGGCAGGAACGGTGATGGCGTCCATGCCGCCCTCCTTGATGTGCCAGAGCATCGCGTCGGCAATCAGATCGCCGAGGTTGGTCTCATGGTAGCGCGCGATCTTGTTCGCGCCGAACAGATCAACTTCGCTCGTGGCAAATACCGCGCCGAGCTCATCCGCAACCTCTTTGAGGACGCGGTCGGAGATCGCCTTGACGGAGTCGTCTTCCTTGGTGTAGTCCGCAAGATCGAACAGGCAGTTGCTCTCGATCTTCTTCGTGGCGTTGTCGATCACGATGACGCCGACGTTCACGAGCTTTGTGCCGGTGGACTGGATGGGCTCGCCGCCCTCGCCCTTGGTCATAACCGTGTGGGAGTGGCCGTCGATGAGGAAGTCAATGCCGGTCACTTCCTTGTAAAGGTCACGGGAGCTGTTGGGGACGTTCTCTCCGTCCGTGCCGAGGTGGGTCAGGCCGATCACGAGATCGGCGCCGTCCGCCTTGAGCTTGTCGACCGCGGTCTGCGCGGTCTTCATCATGGCAGCCTCGGCAGGCCAGGTCACGCCCGCGGTCTTGCCGGGGTGCGCCTTGGTGGCGGTCTCCGGCGTGGTCAGGCCGAAGAAGCCGAGCTTCAGGCCGGCGGCCTCAAGCGCTTTCACCTCGCCGATCGCAAACGCGTCCTTGCCCTGATACTGGACGTCGGTGAGCACCGTGAACTTGGCGTCCTTGAGATTCGCCTCAAGCTTCGCCCAGCCATAGTCGAACTCATGGTTGCCGAGGGTGGCGTAATCGTAGCCGACGGCGTTCATCAGCTCAATGGCGCTCGTGCCCTCGGAAAACGACACGTTGGGGTTGCCGGAGCTGTAGTCGCCCGCGTCAACCAGAACGACCGTTGCGCCCGCGGCCTCAAAGTCAGCCTTCAGCGCGGCGACCTTGGCGTACTCCGTGATCGCGCCGTGGACGTCATTGGTATGCAGGATCACGGTCTTGCCGCTCAGGTCGGCGGGGACCTCGCTGATCTTCGTCGCCGCGGCTTCGTAGGTCGCCTTGTCCCACTCGACCGTAACCGCCGCCGAAGCCGTGACGCTCAGGCTGAGCGCCATGACCAGCGTCAGAAACAGTGAAAGCAGCCTTCTTTTGTTCATACTCATTCCTCCCTGTTTTCATTCGGAGTACCGACTCCGTATCTTCTATTGTAGCGAAAGGCCGATCGGTAATCAAGCGCTTTCTCACATTTTTACAGGAATCGTCAGATTGCCGAAAGCGCTTCCGTCCCGCAGCGGCCATTTGCCGAAACAAAAAAGCGGACGGCGCTTTTGCGCCGTCCGCCTTGTATTCATGTTACATCAGTTTAATGGTATAGTATACCGCCAGCACGAACGCGACGATCGCCAGCGCCCACGTCCCGTAGAAGGCGACCGCGGGGCTCAGCATCGTCACCAGAACCAGCGCGAAGCACAGCGCCAGCACGCCCAGCGTCAGGCGGTAGCTCGTGCCCGCCGGAACAACGCGCATGCGCTTGCCGCCTTTGCCGAGCACGCCGTCGTTTTTCGACAGCAGCAGCGTGAGCGCCGCAAGCGCCGCAATGCCGACCAGCGCCAGCACCGCGCAGGCCCGCACGCGCTGGGAATAGGAGCGGCCCAGCAGCACAAGCGCGCCGATGGCCATGGCCAGCGCCATGGACTGGATCGTAAACTCCGCCTGGTAGAACAGCCAGATGATCCCGACGATCAGCACGACCGGCACCAGGACGCACAGCACCGTAACGCCCATCGGATAGACATGCCGCATCAGATAGGAGGTCGCGCAGAAAAACGCGCCCACGCCGGCAGCGGCGCCGCCCAGATAGGTCAGCCACGTCTTTTTCACGCGCAGCACGCTGACCGCGTACAGCGCGGCGCCCGCGAGGAACACCGCGAGCCCGACCCAGACCATCTTCTCCAGAAAGCCCGCCCAGGCCATCTCCTGCGACCATGTGCCCCGCGCAAAATAGCGGTCCGCCATGAGGAGATACCACTCCGCGGCAAGGCCGGCGCACAGCAGCACCACCGCGCGGTTCATATTGCGATCGCTCTTCGCCTGCCGCTGCACACGCGCTTCATTGGTTTTTTTTGTCATCTATAACATCCTCCAAGAGAGCATCTTTATCTTAGGTGGAATTCCACGCCGATATATGTTAGCAGAAAACCGGCCTGTTTTCAAGTTTAATTTACACAAAAAACACGATCTTTTTCCGCGCCGCGCCGGAATAAAAAATTTTTTACCGATTTTTTCATTTCGCTCTTGACAACGTTCTGTCAACCATCCTATAATGTGTGCGTTCGCCGTCGCAGACCACAAGATATTGTGGTGCTCGGCGCAGCGCCAATGTATTTTGGGAAACGAGAGAGGAAAGCAGCCATGAAAGTCATCAAGCGCAACGGCGCCGAGGTAGAGTTCGACATCGTCAAGATCATCGCCGCCGTCACCAAGGCGAACGACGTGGTCGACGAGGATATTCGCATGACGCCGACGCAGATCCAGCGCATCGCCGAGAGCGTGGAGCTGGAGTGCCAGAAGCTGGACCGCGCGCCCACCGTGGAGGAGATCCAGGACTTTGTTGAGACGCACATCATGGCGCACGGCGCCTATGAGGTCGCCAAGCGGTACATCACCTACCGCTACACGCGCTCGCTCGTGCGCAAGGCGAACACGACGGACGACAAGATCCTCTCGCTGATCGAGTGCAACAACGAGGAAGCGAAGCAGGAGAACTCCAACAAGAACCCCGTCGTCAACTCCACGCAGCGCGACTACATGGCGGGCGAGGTCTCCCGCGACCTCACCAACCGCGTGCTGCTGCCGAAGGACATTGTCGAGGCGCACGAGGAGGGCCTCATCCACTTCCACGACAGCGATTATTATGCCCAGCACATGCACAACTGCGATCTCGTCAATCTGGAGGACATGCTGCAAAACGGCACGGTCATCACCGGCACGCTGATCGAGAAGCCCCACTCCTTTGCCACCGCCTGCAACATTGCGACCCAGATCGTCGCGCAGGTGGCCAGCAATCAGTACGGCGGGCAGAGCATTTCACTGACGCATCTGGCGCCGTTCGTGGACGTCAGCCGCCAGAAGATCCGCAAGTCCGTGCTCTCCGAGCTGTCGGACATCGGCTTCATGCCCGGCGAGGAGAAGATCAGCGAGATCGTGGAAAAGCGGCTGCGCGAGGAGATCCGCCGCGGCGTGCAGACCATTCAGTATCAGGTCGTGACGCTGCTGACCACCAACGGACAGGCGCCGTTCATCACGGTGTTCATGTACCTCGGCGAGGCGCGCAGCGAGCAGGAGAAGGACGATCTGGCCCTCATCATCGAAGAGATGCTTGAGCAGCGCTATCAGGGCGTCAAGAACGAGCAGGGCGTGTGGGTCACGCCCGCGTTCCCCAAGCTCATCTACGTGCTGGAAGAGGACAACATCCACGAGGATTCCAAATACTATTATCTCACGGAGCTGGCGGCAAAATGCACGGCGCGCCGTCTGGTGCCCGACTATATCAGCGAGAAGAAGATGCTCGAGCTCAAGGGCGACGTCTACGTCTGCATGGGCTGCCGCAGCTTCCTCACGCCCGACCGGTTCACCGACGCGGGCGTCGGCAACATCGCCAACGCCCGCAACTACGAGCCGGGCAAGCACAAGTACTACGGCCGCTTCAACCAGGGCGTCGTCACGCTGAATCTGCCCGACATCGCGCTCTCCTCCGGCGGCAATATCGAGAAGTTCTGGCACATTTTCGACGAGCGGCTCGACCTGTGCTACCGCGCGCTGATGTGCCGTCACGAGCGGCTCAAGGGCACGCTCTCCGACGCGGCGCCCATCCTCTGGCAGTACGGCGCGATCGCCCGTCTTGAGAAGGGCGAGCCCATCGACAAGCTGCTCTACAACGGCTATTCCACCATCTCGCTGGGCTACGCGGGGCTTTATGAGTGCGTCAAATACATGACCGGCAAGAGCCACACCGACCCCGCCGCGAAGCCGTTCGCGCTGCAGATCATGCAGTATATGAACGACGCCTGCAAGCGCTGGAAGGAGAAGCACAACATCGACTTCTCCATCTACGGCACGCCGCTGGAGTCCACCACCTACAAGTTCGCCAAGTGCCTCCAGAAGCGCTTCGGCGTCATCGAGGGCATCACGGACAAGGGCTACATCACCAACAGCTATCACGTCCACGTGACCGAAGAGATCAACGCCTTCGACAAGCTGCGCTTCGAAGCGGAGTTCCAGCATCTCTCCCCCGGCGGCGCCATCAGCTACGTCGAGGTGCCGAACATGCAGAACAACATCGAGGCCGTTTTGCAGGTGATGAAGTTCATCTACGACAACATCATTTACGCCGAGCTGAACACCAAGAGCGACTACTGCCAGGTCTGCGGCTGGGACGGCGAGATCGACATCGTCGACGACGGCGGCAAGCTGATCTGGAAATGCCCGCGCTGCGGCAACACCGATCAGGACAAGATGAACGTCGCCCGCCGCACCTGCGGCTACATCGGCACCCAGTTCTGGAATCAGGGCCGCACGCAGGAGATCAAGGAGCGCGTGCTGCACCTGTGATCCGGCGCCCGAAAATGCAACAAAACGGAACCCCGGCAGCGACCAGCAGCCGGGGCTCCTGTGTTGACAAGCGAACATTTATTTGATATACTCAATTCCGCCCCGTATATGGGCGGGGAGCCGAGCAACGGCCGGCGGTTTGGCTACATACCCCTTGAAAGGGGGTGACGCCGATGCGAATTACCATTCAGGTTGAAATCGCGAATTTCGTGATTGCTTTCCGGGTAAAACGCAATAGCCGCCACTCTGCCAAGTGACGGCTATTTGGGTTAAACCGATGGTCCGAATCTTACTTGAGTCAAACCGCTGATCGCGGCTTCCTCTATGCTCATTATACGGGACTCCCCCTTGGATTGTCAAGGGGGATTTTTATTTGCGGGAGCAAAGGGCGGAACCCCGGCAGTGACCAGCTGCCGGGGTTCCATTATGAAAGGATATATCAGCACTCACCGCGTGAAAGCATGCGCGGGGAGGTGATACCGAGGGGGGTGGGTGGCGGCGCTGCCGCCGGGGCCGGGTGTTGCGTTATGATCTGTCTGTCAAAGATACTTTTGGCAGAGCATGGCTGAACAGGGAATTAACCAGTCACAGAGAGAGGCTGACCATTTACAGTTACTCCTGTCCCAATTTTAATGCCGGAGGTCGACGCATTGGAACCCATAAGCTTATTGTTGTTCCAATGTTGCTTCGCTTCTGCGGATGTAGCGCTTGCCATGCCGGTATCAGTCAACGTAATTTTAGTATTATCAGCAATTTTCATACCTGTGATGTTTACGCCACCGTTCCAGCCGATGATCGCGCCAATCGCGTTCCACTGTTCAACATAGTCACTCGTGTTGTTCTGCGCCCATGTGATATTGATATCGCCTGCAAGGGTGCAATTGGTCAATTTCGTTCCTTCACTCTGTCCAACGAACGCACCTGCTTGGCAGCCGGAAGCAGTCACATTCTTAAGCGTCAGATCTTTAATCGTGCTTCCCCCGGCATAGGACAACAGGCCGCTCTTACCGCTGAAGCCCTGACCGATGGTCAGATTAGAGATCGTGTGATTCTGGCCATCGAAGCTCATGAACATATTTCTCAGAGGGGGCTGATAGACATATCCAGCCATATCAATGTCGTTTGCAACAGTAACAGTCAAGCCATTGTCTTCTGAACCGGCCACTTTACCATCGTTCGCCAGAGCGGAAAGTGAAACGAGATCCTGCGCGTCGGTGATTGTTGCTTTGTTCAAATAACCATTATTATTGTAAGCCAGAGAAGAACTCATGATTTTAGACATCAAATACGCCTTGCCGCCAATTATCATACCGTAACCGATACTGTAGGTGCCATTAGAATTTTCGATAGCAACCATGCCCTCAGCGCAATACTTGCTCACATCGCTGCTGAACGTACCGCCGGTGATGGAAATAACAGGCTCCCAACTTTCAGTCTCAATATCCTTCACAACGGCAACTTCACCATTAATTGTACCGCCGGTGATTGTGAAGTTGCCCTCGCCCTTATAGTTGGAGTTTTCCACTGCTGCAATCGCGTACCCGGAGGTAGAAGTACCGTTATTGTTTGTTTCATGGCTGGTCTTTGTTGCTGTAGCCATAATCGTTCCGCCGAGAACATTCACGGTGCCGCCCTTAGCCTCAATACCACCCTTGCCGGTAATCGTACCGCCATTTACGGTCATGGTGCCCTTCTGCGGATGATATACAGCATAGTCATTTGTTGCAGAGAGCATAGCACCATCATTAATAGTAAAATTAGCCTCAGCAAGCGTACTCGTCCCGTTCCCAGAGAGAGCCGCCTGAGATCCGGTCACAACAATCTTACCGTTGACAATAACCGTCTGACCGCCATTGTTGGTCCCGAACGCCGTGACGCCGTAGCAGTAATCAGAACCGACGGTCACATCCTTCCCGATGGTAAGGGAAGCTGCGGGATAAACTACATCATTTGCAGAGAAGCTATCACCGACTCGGATTACGGAACTTCCAGAGGCAAAGCTGCTCTCGCCACTCTTTGTAGCTGAAACAGTTCCGGTTCCGCCAAGCTTAAGGTCGCCGCTGCGAACAAGAAGCGCGCGGGCATTCGTCGCGGCGATGTTTTTGCCGTTCAGGTTGATGGTGAGATTCTTGTCGATGGTCACTGTGCTGCTCAGAGCCACATCCTTCAGCAGCACGACGGTAGCGCCGCTCGCTGCCGCATCAAGCGCTTCTCTCAAGGTTGCGTAGAAGGTATCGCCAACTTTCGCTTCGGGCTTGTCAAACGCAACTTCCACCGGGCAGAACTTCGCGGAAGAGAAGCTAACCATGCCGGTATTCACGTCGTAGGTCAGCAACGTGTCACCGCTGCCGCCCGCAGACGCGGTCTTGAAGATCGTGGCCGTTTCACCCGTATGCTGCAACTCGAGCGTGATCTTGGCGCCCGCGCCGAGGTTCTTGCCAACGAAATACTTCGCTTGAAGCGGCACAGTGTTCTCGCTGGTGTTGATAACTTCACCGTTCTGATTCACAAGGTCAATATTGCCCTTAACCGTAACAGAGTCCTCATCGTATGTTTCGGTCGCTTCGCCGGGGAGGAGGGAGAGCGTGTCGCCCTCTGCGATGCCAAGGTTTTCATAGGCAGCATTAGGCACTTTCACTTCCGCTACGGTGCCGCCCGCGTCGTTCTTTGAAGTAACCGTCGTGTCGACGGCTCCGACGGGCACGTACTCCGCAACGACAAAGGTATGTACGCCGTCAGCGCGAACGTCATACTGGTTGTCGAAGCTGTCGGACTCACTGGTAGCCTGTGTGGCGAGCAGCGTAATGCTGGGATAAATCTCCAGCTCTTCCGTCGACAGTGTCGGCGCGCCGGTTACACCCTCGGCAGCAACGGTGGAGTGCAACGTCCATTTGTTGTCTGCCTTGTTGTTTAGGTTGTACTTGTTGTCCTTGGCGTTGTCCGCCTGCGGAGCCCAGTAGAGTGCAACATAGAAAGTGGCTTCGTCTTCGCCGCCGTCAACGTTGTCATTCGCCGCGAGAGCTCCGGCCTTCATGCCGCCGGTGACAAACGCGTCCCAATTCATAAAAGAAAGAGTGGATGCGTCACGCGCGGTGATCGCGGTGTCCGAAACCGCAACCTTGATAACGTCGGTCAGGTCGTACTTCGTCTCGTCGTCAGTCCATGTAACATAGTTGTAGAAACCATCTTCCACCTTGTTCAAGCTCAGCTTATACTTGAGGGCAAGGCTGCCAACATTCTTGACGATGAACTGTTCCACCGCCATCGCGCCCGGCTCCCACAGCACCGCAGTCTCGTCCGCCGCAGCGTGGAAGAGATCGCTCGTAGTAGCCGTTACAGGGGTGTTCGCCGTCTCGTAAGTCCCCGCAATGAGAGAATTGTGATACAGCTCCACGTCCAGGTTACCGCTCACAATGCGGTTGACGCCAGAGGTCACGCTGTCCGTGAACCACGCGAACGTGGCGCCGAACAGCATGGATACACACAGCATGAGCGACGTCAGACTCATGAGCAGTGCGTGCCGGGATTTGAAATGTTTCGTTTTCATGATCTTTGCTTCCTTTCTTAAAATTGATATATTGCCATTTGAATGACAAACAACGGTAAACCCGGGCGTTTTTTCAACGAATCATAGATAAATCATCATGTTTTGCGAAGCAAAACATGGGAAAAGGTACCTTTTCCCGCGCCCGGCGGTTGGGTGCTTTTCTGTTCTTTGGGGCTACTATAGCAAAAAAACGTCTCAGTTAGCGTCTCAGATTCAAAAAAACTTTCAAAATTTTTTCCTGCCGGCGAAATTTTTATCAGCGCCGCTTTCGGGATCGTCGGTTAAAATGGGATATCACAACAGCAAATCCCGCAGGCTTCTGCTTGCGGGATTATTCTTTCTGTGGTAGAGTATCATTGAGAGAGGGAGGCGTACCGTGGAACAGACAAAACAACGCATCGAGCTGATGGACGCCATGCGCGGCCTCGCGCTGTGTCTCATGGTCATCCACCATTTTCTTTATGACCTCTGCGCCTTCTGCGGCGTGCCGTGGGTGTGGTTCACCAACCCTGTGTTCGACGCGCTGCACTACTTTTTCGCGGGGCTGTTCATTCTGCTCTCCGGCGTCAGCTCCAATTTCTCGCGCAGCAACGTAAAGCGCGGGCTCAAGGCGCTCGCCGTGTCGCTGGGCATCACAGCGGTCACTTATTTCATGGATATGCCCATTCTCTTCGGCGTGCTGCACCTTCTCGCCTCGTGCATGCTGCTCTACGGGCTGACGCAGAGCTTCTGGCAGCGGCTGAACGCCGCCGCGCCGTGGGTCACGCCCGCGATTTCCGTTCTCGGCGTCCTCGCAGCGGCCCGGCTTGTCCGCGGCCGGCCCACCGACGTCCCGCATCTGTGGATGTTCGGCTTTACCACGCCGGGATTCTACTCCTCGGACTACTTCCCGCTGCTGCCCTGGATGTTTGTGTTCCTGCTGGGCACCTGGGCGGGCAAATACGTCCGGGAAGGCCGATTGCCGCGGTGGTTCTACGAGACGCGCGCGCCGCACCTCGCCGCCGTCGGGCGGCACAGCCTGCTCATCTACGTCGCGCACCAGCCCGCGCTGTATGCGCTGACCATGCTGGGGCTTTGGATTTTCGGGAGAGGATAACCATGTATTACGGGGAGATCAAAGACTGCGATATTGCCAACGGCGAAGGCGTGCGGGTCACGCTGTTCGTCTCCGGCTGCACCAACGGCTGCAAGGGCTGCTTCCAGCCCCAGACCTGGGCCTTCGACTACGGGCAGCCATTCACGGAGGAGACCGAAGCGAAGCTGCTGCAAATGCTCGCGCCCGACTACATCAACGGCCTGACGCTGCTCGGCGGCGACCCCTTTGAACCGGAAAATCAGCGCGCGCTGCTGCCGTTCCTGCGCCGCATGCGCGAAAAGCTTCCGCGCAAGACGGTCTGGGCGTTCACGGGCTTTGTCTACGAGGCGCTGCGCACGGACGGCTCCCACCCCCGCTGCGAGGTCACGGACGAGCTGCTCTCGCTCGTCGACGTGCTGGTGGACGGCCCGTTCGTCGAAGCGCTGCACGACATCTCGCTTCGCTTTCGCGGCTCGTCCAATCAGCGGCTCATCGACATGAACGAGACGCGGAAGCAGGGCGAGATCGTTCTCTGGAGCGACCACAAGGCGGAGTTTCAGCATATCGAGCCGAATCGCAGAGAGGGGTAACGCCATGCCGAAGGTGCAAGTGAAAAAGCTGGACAGCCGCGCCGTTCTGCCGACCTCCGGCTCCGCGTTCGCGGCGGGCTGCGACCTTTACGCCTGTCTCGACGCCGACGTGACCGTCCCCCCCCACGAAACGGTCAAGATCGGCACGGGGCTGTCCTTCGCGCTGCCGGAGGGCACGTTCGGCGCGGTGTTCGCCCGCAGCGGCCTCGCCGCCAAGGAGGGGCTTCGCCCCGCCAACTGCGTGGGCGTCTGCGACAGCGACTACCGCGGCGAATACATCGTCGCGCTGCACAACGACGGCGACGCGCCGCGCGTCGTCCGCCACGGCGAGCGCATCGCGCAGCTGGTGCTGCTGCCGTATCTGCCGATGGAGTTCGAGGAGGTCGCGGCGCTGAGCGAAACCGAGCGCGGCGCGGGCGGGTTTGGCTCGACAGGCAAATAAAAAACCACAGACGCCGATCGGCGTCTGTGGTTTTTTGTGAGGATTATTACTTGGCGAGCTTCTTGATGTTGTTCGCGAGGTAGAACGTGAAGCAGCTGATGACGAGGGAGAACACGTCGGAGAGCACATTCTCGCCGCCGTTGGTGATCCCGGCGATCACAGACATGGCGGCGAGGACCACGCCGATGATGGAGAAGATCCACAGGGGCTGAACCTTGGAGGCGTCCTTCGCCGCGCGCAGGGCGAAGATGCCCTCGAGCAGGCTCACCACGCTGCTCACCACCATGATAACGCCCATGACGATAAAGATCGCAACGCCCGTCTGAAGATCGCTGTTGGTAGCGATATCTTCGGATGCGGCGCCGGCGCCGCTGATGCCGAACATGCCGATGCCGGCGATGAAGCCAATGACGGCAGCAATGATATTAATGATGCCCAACACTTTGACGATTTTTTGAGTTTTCGCAAGATCCATAATTCTAACTCCTTCTTTCTTGCGCCGCCTGTTGTTTGCCTTCGGCGGCGCCGAATCTGTCAGACATTATAGTTCTTTCGTCTGATTTGTCAAGAAAAACCGTTCCCGGACCGCCTCAGCCGATAAAGCCCCCGTCCGCGGTGAGCACCTGTCCGGTGATAAAGCCCGCCTCGTCGCTTGCAAGGAAGGCCACCGCCGCGGCGATATCCTCCGGCGTGCCGAGACGGCCGAGCGGCGTCTGCTCCGCAAGCGCGCGGAGCGTCTCCTCGCCCAGCACCTGCACCATGTCGGTGTCAATGACGCCCGGCGCGACGCAGTTGACGCGGATACCCGACGGCGCCAGCTCCATCGCCAGCGAACGCGTCAGGCCGATGATGGCGTGCTTCGTGCAGGAGTAGGTCACCTCGCAGCTGGCGCCGTGCTGGCCCCAGATCGAGGAGATGTTGACGATGCAGCCGGCCTTTTCGTGGATCATGTGCGGCAGCACCGCCTGGATCGTGTGGCGCATGCCGTTGAGGTTGACGGCAAAATACCGCTCCCACATCTCGTCCGTCACGTCCTGAAAAAGCGCCTGTCCCGCGACGCCGGCGTTGTTCACCAGCAGCGTCACCGGCCCGAAGGCCTCCTCCGTGCGGCGCACCATGGCGTCCACCTCCGCGCGCACGGCCACGTCGGCCTGTACGGCGAGGGCTTCGCAGCCGGCGGCGGTCAGCGCCGCGACCAGCTCCTCCGCCTTGTCCCTGCGCTCACGGTAGTTGACGCAGACGGCATAGCCGGCCGCTGCCAGTCTTGCCGCCACGGCGCGGCCGATGCCGCGGGACGCGCCCGTCACCAGCGCCACGGCGCGGCTCATGACTGTCCCTCCGTTTTGATGTGCAGGCTCAGCTGATGCTCGCTGTACGCGCCGCCGATGGTCAGCTCATAGCGAAGCTCCACCGCGCCGCCGCGCTGGTTGAGCCGCGCGCGCAGCACGCCTGTGTGCAGCTCCGCGCTCAGCCTGCCGTAGGGCGTATCATACATCGTCGTCTGGGTCTCCCCCTGCGAAAAGATAAAGCTGTGATTGACCGCGCCGGAGCGCGTGAGGACCGCGCGGCCGGACGAGACGTCGAGCGCCGTCGTCGTTCCCTCCATGCCGCCGTCCTTCGGTTCGTCGTAGACGATCTGCCAGCCGGCGGCCGAATCCTCGATCGTGCCCGGAACCGTGTAGATCATTTTTTCCCGTTTTGCGTCCGCGCAGCGCGTCCTGGCGCTCACGGTGATCGCTGCTTTCCGTTTCATGGCACGGATTATACTACGCCATGCGGCAGGGCACAAGCATTTTTTCTGTCTTTCCCTCTTTTTTTCCTATGGCATTTTTGAAAAAGCATGCTATAATGTCAGTAAGCTTTATTCCATTCTGGGAGGCGTGCGTATGGAACTCAATCTGACGGACAAACAATTCCGCCGTCTTCTCGACCTCGTGTACATCGGCAACTGGGTCATCAACTCCACCCGCGGCGACGACCGCATCCGCGACTATGACGACGTGGAGACGGCGGTCTTTTCCCACTGTCTCGATCAGGGCATGGTCTCGCTGGTCGAATCCTACAAGGGCGAGCTGATCCCCTCCCGCGCGTTTGCGGACGGCGGCATTCACGAGGCGATCATGGCCTACGAGGACACGATGTTCTTTGAGATCCTGGCGCAGGAGCTGGCGCTGCGGGACATGGACAGCGAATCCCCCACGCCCGACAACTACGACGAGCTGTGCGAGCGCATGGAGGAGTACATGGGCGAATTCGAGGAGCACGGCACCGACAATATCACGGTCGAGATGTAACAGGCGGCAAACGGGCGGCGCAATTTGCGCCGCCCGTTCTTTTTTATGAAATCGCCTTCGTCATCCACTTTCCGCTGCGGTAGCGCAGGAAAAACACGACGCTGCGCACCGTCCAGTCCAGGATGGCGTGCGCGCACCAGACGCCCACGACGCCGAAGCCCAGGGTCTTGCCGAAGATGTAGGCGAACAGCACGCGGCAAAGCCACATGGTCGTCATGCTGGCAAACATCGTAAAGCGCGCGTCGCCCGCCGCGCGAAGGAACGTCGGCATCAGGAACGACGGCAGCCACAGGAAGATCGACGCGACGCCGTGGATCAGCGCCACGATCACCGCGAGGCGCTCGCCCTCCGGCGAGACGCTGTAGATGCGCATGATCGTCGGCAAAAGCGCGATGATGAGCAGGTTCACCCCCGCCATCAGCGCGTAGCCGGCCTTGGTGAGCTTGCGCATATAATAGCGCGCGCCGTCGTAGTCGCCCGCGCCGACGCACTGGCTGATGACCGTGGTCACGCCGAGGTTCATCGCCTGCCCCGCGAAGCAGTGGAAGTTGCCCAGCGTGTTGCCGATGGCGTTGGCCACGATGGACGCCGTGCCGAAGGTGGAGATGAGGCTGAACAGTATGAGCCGCCCCAGATGGAACATGCCGTTCTCGATGCCGCTTGGCACGCTGATGTAAAAGATGTTTTTCAGCAGCCGCGGATTGAAGCGGAACGACCGCACGTCCGAGAGATGCAGCGGCAGCTTGTCGTTGAACAGCAGCGTGAGGATCACGGCCGCCGCCACCGTGCGCGACGCCAGCGTCGGGATCGCGACGCCCGCCACGTCCATGTGGAAGCCGAAGATCAGCAGCGCGTTGCCGAACACGTTGATGCCGTTCATCAGAAGCGACACCTTGAGCGACACGTCGCTCTTGCCCATGGTGCGGAAGATCGCCGCGCCGCCGTTGTAGAGCGCGATGCCCGGGATAGACGCCATGACGATGGTATAGTATTTGTCGGTCGCCTCCATGACGTCCGCGTCGATCTGCCCGAACACCGTGGTGAGCACCGTCGTCTTAAAAAGATACAGCAGCGCGATAAAGAACACCGACGTCACCGCCAGCAGCGCCACCAGATGCTGCCCCGCGGAGTTGGCGTTCTCCCGCTCGCGCCGGCCGATGTACTGCCCCGCCACCGCGGCGCCGCCCGCCGCCATGGCGGAGAAGATGTAGATCATCAGATTGCTCACCGAATCCACCAGCGACACCGCGGAGATCGCCGCGTCGCCGACGGTGGCCACCATCAGCGAGTCCGCAAGGCCCACGAGGATCGCGAGGAACTGCTCGGCGATCATCGGCGCGATCAGCGTCACCAGCTCGCGGTTGGTAAACTCAATTTTTCTTCCGCCCGCCGCCGCAGACATTTCGCCGCCCATAAACCCGTCTTTCTTTCCGTTTCGATTTGGTTTTGCCACTATATGCCCGTTTCTCCGCTTCGTCAACCTTTTTCACCTGAGATGCGGCAATATCTCCCGCCCCCACGCCTCGACGAGCCGCGGCAGCGTCCACTGCGCGTTGGCGGGGCTGGTGGAGGGCAGAAGCGCCGCTTCGCGTCCCAGCTCGTCCCGCAGCAGCTTGTTGTACCACTTGTACGATGTGCCGCCGTTGCAGAAGATGGCGCGGATGTCCGCCGCGTCCAGGATCGGGCGCAGGTCGTTGGCGGCGACGTTCGTGATGCTGGCGTCCGACGAGCCCGCGATCTCGCACGACGCGACGGTGTCCCAGAGCGCCAGACGCCGGCGCAGGACGAGGGACGTCTTCTCCTCGATCGTCGTCGGGACTTCCTCGCCGAACAGAGCGGGCAGCACGCGCCAGAAGCGGTTCTGCGGATGTCCGTAGAAAAAACGCTGCTCCCGCGACTTGATCGACGGGAACGAGCCGAGGATCAGCACGCGGGACATCTCATTATACAGCGGCGGAAACGGATGGGTCTGCTCCGTCTTTTCCATGCCCCCGCCTCCTTCGCCGTCTTTTCCCCATCATACGCGCGGATCCGGCGTTTTTCAAGGCAAAGCCTTGACGAAAAGTTCCAAATGTTATATGCTTTTTCAGTTAAACTGTTCCATTGCCATGCGTTGTGAAAAGAATGAGGAGTGTGATCGTCATGAGCATCATCAGAGATGTCAACCTTGCGCCGTCCGGCGAGAACAAAATCGAGTGGGTCAAGCGCAGCTGCCCGCTGCTGCGCAGTCTGGAAGCCGATTTCCTCCGCTCCAGGCCCTTTGCCGGCAAGCGGATCGCGCTGTCCATCCATCTGGAGGCGAAAACGGCGTATCTCTGCAAGGTGCTGGCGGCGGGCGGCGCCGAAATGTTCGTCACCGGCTCCAATCCCCTGTCCACGCAGGACGACGTGGCCGCCGCGTTGGTCAAGGCGGGGCTGAATGTCTACGCCTGGCACGGCGCGACGGCGGAGGAGTATGACGCGCACATCACCGAGGCGCTGTCCCACCACGCGAATCTCATCATTGACGACGGCGGCGATCTGGTACACGCGCTGCACACCCGGCTTCCGGACGAGCTCCCCTACGTGATCGGCGGGTGCGAGGAGACGACGACGGGCATTACGCGGCTGATCGCCATGGACCGGGACGGCAAGCTTCGCTTCCCCATGGTCAAGGTGAACAACGCCGACTGCAAGCACCTGTTCGACAACCGCTACGGCACGGGCCAGTCGGTTTGGGACGGGATCAACCGGACTACGAATCTGATCGTCGCCGGAAAGACCGTCGTGGTCGCGGGCTACGGCTGGTGCGGCAAGGGCGTGGCGATGCGGGCAAAGGGTCTGGGCGCCAGGGTCATCGTGACCGAGATCGACCCCATCCGCGCCATCGAGGCGATCATGGACGGCTTCGACGTGATGCCCATGCGGGAGGCCGCAAAGCGCGGAGACTTTTTCGTGACCGTTACCGGCTGCTCCGGCGTGATCACCGAGGCCGATTTCACGGCGATGAAGGAGGGCGCGGTCCTGTGCAACGCGGGCCACTTCGACATCGAGATCGACATGAAACGGCTGCGCGAGATCGCGACGGAATGCGGCGAGATCCGCAACAACATCATGGCCTACACGCTCCCCGGCGGAAAGCATGTTTACGTGCTGGGCGAGGGCAGGCTGGTCAACCTCGCCTGCGGCGACGGGCATCCCGCGGAGATCATGGACATGAGCTTCGCGATCCAGGCCCTGTCCGCAAAATATCTCGTCGAGAACGAAGGAAAGCTGACGGAAAAGCTGATCGACGTGCCGAAGGAGGTCGATCTGGAGGTGGCAAACCGGAAGCTCGCCTCTCTCGGCGTCCAAATCGACACGCTCACAAGCGCACAGGAAGAATATCTGCATCGGTAAAGGCGGGAAAACATATGAAAACGCTGCTTCAAAACGGTCTGATCCTTCTGTATGACGGGAACGGCTGGCGATATGAAAAAAAGGACGTCCTGCTCGACGGGAACCGGATCGGCCGCATCGCTTCGTCGATCCCGGCTACGGACGCCGACGTGATCGACGCGTCCGGCAAGCTGGTCATGCCCGGGCTCATCAACGCCCACACGCACGCCTATATGACGATCCACCGGAATTACGCGGACGATCTCGCCTTCTTCGATTGGCTGGATAAGGTCCAGAAGGTCGAGGACGACATGACCGAGGAGGACGTCTACTGGACCACGATGCTCGCCATCGTTGAAATGCTGAAGACCGGCACGACCTGCTTTGTCGATATGACCATCAAGTCGGCGCAGGAGCTGACCGGGCCGCGCTCCGCGGCCGCGGGCGCCGTCAGCGCCTCCGGCATCCGCGCGGTGATCTCAAGAGGGCTGGCCGGCGTCTCCGATTCCGACGAATCCCTCATGAAGTTCGGGCAGGCCGTGCGGGAAATGGACCTGTTTGCGAACGAAAGCCGGCTCCAGTTCATGCACGGGCCGCACGCGCCGTACAGCTGCATGGCGGATTACCTCCGGAAGCTGACGCAGTCCTGCAGGGACCGGAACATCGGTCAGACCATCCACCTGTCCGAAAGTCAGGCGGAAATGGACGCGATGGCGAAGGAGCGGGGCGTCACGCCGATCCGATATGTGAGCGAGCAGGGCGTGTTCGACGTGCCCGTGATCGCGGCGCACTGCGTCTACGCGACGGACGACGACATCCGGCTCATGGCGGATCGGCACGTCAGCGTCGCGATCAACCCCAAAAGCAACATGAAGCTCGGAAACGGCTTTGCGCCGGTCCGGAAGTTTCTGGACGCGGGGCTCAACGTCTGTCTCGGCACGGACGGCCCCGGCAGCAACAACTGCCTGAACATGTTTCAGGAAATGAACGCCGCCGCCCTGGTCTATAAAGGCGCAAACAGACGGTCGCAGTGCGTCGACGCGGCGGACGTGCTGAAAATGGCGACGGTGAACGGCGCGAAAGCGATCGGGCGCGAGGGCGAGCTCGGCGTGATCCGGGAGGGCGCGCTCGCCGACCTTATTCTGCTCGATCTGAAGCAGCCGCAGTTCATCCCCGCAAACAGCATCCTCTCCGGTCTTGTCTACTCCTCCAACGGCAGCGAGGTGGATACCGTCATCGTCGACGGCAAGGTGCTGATGCAAAACCGGCGTCTGACCTCCATCGACGAAGAGGAGGTCTATGAGGCGTGCCGGAAGCTCGCCGCGCGTCTGGATATGCCGCAGGTCGACCGGCTTTGACGGGCAGGGCCGACGTCTTTCTCTTAAATGCAGCAAAAAAGGCAGCCGAACGGCTGCCTTTTTCGATTATCCGAACAGCTTTCGCGCCACCTCGACGCTGGCCTTGGCGTCCTTTGTGTAGTAGTCCGCGCCGATGCGCGCGGCATACTCCGGCGTGACCACCGCGCCGCCGACAAAGACGGCGGGCGGGTCGGGCAGCTGCTTGAGCAGCGCCACCGTCTCCTCCATGGCGGGAAGCGTGGTCGTCATCAGCGCCGATAGCCCGACGAGCCGGATATCGCGCTCCCGCACCGCCTCCGCCACCGTCTCCGGCGGCACGTCGCGGCCCAGGTCCAGCACCTCGTAGCCGTAGTTCTCCAGCACGGTCTTGACGATGTTCTTCCCGATATCATGCACGTCGCCGCGCACGGTGGCGACCGCCAGCGTGCCGCGCCTGACGCTCTCGCCGCCCCGCTCCGCAGCGCGGGTGCGGATCACCTCGAAGGCCGCCTGCGCGGCCTGCGCCGCCGAGAGCAGCTGCGGCAGGAACAGCCGCCCCGCCTCGTAGCCCTCGCCCACGCGGTCGAGCGCGGGAATGAGCTGCCCGTCCACCACGGCAAGCTCGTCCTGCGTCTGCAGCGCCTCGCGGGTCAGCGCCGCCGCCTCGGCCTTGAGTCCGCGCAGGATCGCGTCGCCGAGGGTCGCGGCCGCTTCCGGCGTTCCGCCCGCTTTTTTCGCCGCGGGAGCGGCGGCCGCCGTCTCCGACGGCTTCCAGTCGGCGAAGCGCGCGATGTAAGCTCCGCTGCCCGCGTCCTCGCCGGAGAGCACGCGGAACGCCGCCACGGCGTCCAGCAGCTCCGTCTGATTGGGGTTCAGGATCGGCAGCGTCAGCCCCGCGTGGAGCGCTTCGATCAGAAACGTTCTCGTCACCAGCGCCCGGTTCGGCAGGCCGAAGGAGATGTTCGATACGCCCAGCACGGTCTGAAGTCCCAGCTTCTCCCGCACCATGCGCAGCGCGCGGAGCGTCTCCCGCGCCTGCTCCTGCTGCGCCGACACCGTCAGCGTCAGGCAGTCGATCCACACGTCCTCCCGGGGGACGCCGTACGAAAGCGCCGCGCGCAGGATCCGCTCGGCGATGGCGAAGCGCTGCTCCGCCGTCCGCGGTACGCCGCTCTTGTCGAGCGTCAGTCCCACGACGGACGCGCCGTACTTTTTGATGAGCGGCAGCACCCGCTCCAGCACCGCCGCGTCGCCGTTGACGCTGTTGACCGCGGCCTTGCCGTGGTAGACCCGCAGCCCCGCCTCCAGCGCGTCGGCGTTGGAGGAGTCCAGCATCAGCGGCAGCGACACCGTGCCCTGCAGGGCCTTCACCACCCGCGGCAGCATGGCGGCCTCGTCCACGCCGGGGCAGCCCACGTTCACGTCCAGAATGTCCGCGCCCGCGTCCTCCTGCGCCACGGCGACGTCGAGGATGTAGTCGAGGTCGTTTTCCAGCAGCGCCTGCTGGAAGCGCTTCTTGCCCGTGGGGTTGATGCGCTCGCCGATGACCCGCACGCCGGTGATGGGCAGCGGCCTGACCGCGGTGCAGACGAAGCTCTCCTGCTTCGGCACGCGCTTGGCGGGGGCGCGGCCCTTGAGCCGCTCCGCCACACCGCGGACATAGTCCGGCGAGGTGCCGCAGCAGCCGCCGAACACGCCGACGCCCGCGTCCGCCAGCGGCGCGAGAATATCGGCAAACGACGATGCGTCCATATCGTAGTGCCCGTCCACCGGATCGGGCAGGCCCGCGTTGGGCTTTGCGACGACGGGTACGGGCGAGTTCTCGCACAGCTCCCGCAGCAGCGGCGCGAGCTTGTCCGGCCCCAGTGAGCAGTTGAGGCCGATCGCGTCCGCGCCGAGTCCGGCGAGCGTGTGCGCCATGGACGCGACGGTGCAGCCCGTGAAGGTCCGTCCGCTTTCCTCGAACGACATGGTGACCAGCACCGGCAGGTCGGTGTTTTCCTTGATGGCCAGCAGCGCGGCGCGGGCTTCGCCGAGGTCGGTCATCGTCTCCACGACGGCGAGGTCGGCCCCCGCCGCCGCGCCCGCGCGCGCTGTCTCCGCGAACAGCGCGTACGCCCGCTCGAAGGGCAGCGTGCCCAGCGGCTCCAGCAGCTCGCCCAGCGGGCCGACGTCCAGCGCCACGCGCACGCCCGTTCCCGCCGCGGCGTCCTTGGCGAGCGCGATCGCGGCGGAGACGATCTCCTCCACGCTCTTTCCCGTGCGCGCGAGCTTGAGCGCGTTCGCGCCGAAGGTGTTGGCATAGATCACGTCGCTGCCCGCGGCGATGTAGTCGCGGTACACGCCGCGCAGCAGCTCCGGCTCCGTGAGGTTCAGCAGCTCCGGCACGCCGCCGGGCTTGAGCCCGCGGCTCTGGAGGACGGTGCCCATGGCGCCGTCCAGTATGACGATTTTACGGAAATCCAACGCTTCAGACGGCACAGCGCGTCCCTCCCTTTCGGTAGTCGCAGTTCTCCCGCATGGCGCAGTATCCGCAGCCTCGCACGCGGGCGGGCTGCGGCTCGTCCGATATGCCGATGACGGCGGTGACGGACTTGGACGGGGTCATGAGGAAGCTGTCGCTCAAGTGGATGCCGAGGCGGCGCTCCGCGTCCAGCGCCGCCAGCACCGCCGGCTGGAGCGAGAGCGGCAGGTCGCCGTAGCCCGGGGAAAAGCGGTCGGTCAGATATCGCGGCGCGAAGCGCTCGGCGATCTCGCGCTCCGCCGCGTCGCAGCCGACCTCGACCCACGCGCTGCCGCAGGCGTCGAGGATGACGGCCTTGCCCATGTCGCGGCGCTCCGATGCGCGAAGCCTCTGCTCAAACGCCATGCCCAGCGTGCAGCACAGCAGCGCCGCCGCGTCGCAGCTTTGCAGCATCTTCCGCGCAAGATCGCCGGTCAGCGTCACGCCGCCGCCGGAAAGCGCGGCGCCCTCCGCCGTATGCTCCAGCGGAAAGACGCGGTAGACGTATTTCGGCTGAAGCGTCTCCGCCAGCTCCCGCGCGATCCGCTCCGCCTGCGCGCGCAGCTCCTCGGGCGGCTCTCCGCGGACGCTGAGGTAGCGCAGCACTTCTTCGATGTTCGGCTCCACACGCGCGCTCCTTTCCCGAATTTGGTTCGATTATAGCACAACGCGCCCGCGGCGTACAGTTTTTTTGGGTGAAATCGTCCTTGACAAGGCGTGAAAACGCAGTTATACTTTACCGTGTTAAATGGATAAAAGACGTTGAAGGAGAATTTGCTTTCCGGAACGCTTCAGAGAGCCGACGGGCGGTGCGAGTCGGCGCGGGAGGGAAATGCGATCTGGCTCCCGAGTCGGCTTTGCGAACGGTTTGACCCATTAGTGAAGCCCGGTCGCCCCGTTATCGGCTGCGAGCTTGATGGAGCTCAAGAGAGATCATCTCCCGCGAGGGAATGATAATCAGGGTGGTACCGCGAATGAGAATTCGTCCCTGAAGCCAATATTTTGGCTTCAGGGATTTTTTCTTTTGCTTTGCAAAAGAAAAAATCCGAGAATCGCCATTTTGCTCGCCGCTTGCGCGGCAACCGCAAAATGTGGCTGCGTGATTTTCATAAAATGAAAATCACAACGGTCTGAATCATTCAAGAAGGAGACTTTTTGCCATGGAAGAAGTGAAAATCAGCGACGTGACCATGAAAGCCCTCGGCGGGCAGTTATCCTTTAAAGAGAAGATCGAGCTGAGTAAGCTCCTTGACCGCCTCGGCGTCAGCGTCATCGGGCTCGAGGGGATCGAGAACGCCAAGGTGGACGCGCTGCGCATCAAATCCATCGCCGCGGCGGTCAGGGAAAGCGTCGTCGCCGTGCCGGTCGCCCACACGCGCGAGGGCGTCGACGCGGTCTGGGCCGCGCTCCGCGGCGCGAAGAGGCCGCGCCTGCAGGTGGTGACGCCCACCAGCACGGTGCAGATGGAGTACCTCTGCCACAGGAAGCCCGACGCCATGCTCGCCCTCATTCGCGAGATCGTGGCCTATTGCCGCGAGCAGTGCGCCGACGTGGAGTTCGTCGCCGACGACGCGACCCGCGCCGAGCCGGAGTATCTCCGCGGCGCCGTCGCCGCGGCCGTCCGAGCGGGGGCGACCACCGTCACGGTCTGCGACACGGCGGGCGCGATGCTGCCGCGGGAGTTTGCGGCGTTTTTCGAGAAGCTTTACGAGGACGTGCCCGCGCTGCAGGACGTTTCCGTCGGCGTTGCCTGCTCCGACGGCCTCGCCATGGCGGACGCCTGCGCCATGACCGCGGTGCTGCGCGGCGCGCGGGAGGTCAAGGCTTCCGCCTATCCCTCGGACGGCGTCTCGCTGCCGAACATCGCCAAGGTGCTCGCCGCCAAGGGCGAGGGCTTCGGCGTGCGCACCGGCGTGCGCACGGTGGAGCTGGGCCGCATCACGGGTCAGATCGCGCGCATGTTTGAAGCCGGCAAGGGCGCGCTGTACGACGGCCTCGGCGGCGAGGCCGAGGGCGTGACCCTCTCGCAGCATGACGACAAGGCCGCGGTGCTGCAAAGCGTCGCCAAGCTCGGCTACGAGCTGAGCGACGAGGACGGCGAGGCCGTCTGGACCGCGTTCCGGCGCATCGCGCGGCGCAAGGAGGAGATCGGCGCGCGCGAGCTGGACGCGATCGTCGCCTCCGTCGCCATGCAGGTGCCGACGACCTACGTCGTCAAGAGCTACGTCATCAACACCGGCAGCGGCATCACCGCCATGGCGCATTTGAAGCTGGAGAAAAGCGGCAAAGAGATCGAGGGCGTCGCGCTGGGCGACGGGCCGATCGACGCGGCGTTCCTCGCGCTCGAGCAGGTCACGGGCCGCCACTGCGAGATGGACGACTTCCAGATCCGCACCGTCACCGAGGGCCACGAGGCCATGGGCGAGACGGTGGTGCGCCTGCGCTCGAACGGCAAGCTGTACCCGGGGCGCGGCATCTCCACCGACATCGTCGGCGCCAGCATCCACGCCTACGTCAACGCGCTCAACAAGATCGCCTACGAGGAGGACAGCGTATGAACCTCTCGTTTTCCACCCGCGGCTGGGGCTTTTCGTGGGACGAAGCCCTTGACCTCGCGGAAGAAATGGACTTCTCCGGCGTGGAGCTTTACAATATCCAGACCGTCCCCGCGCTGACCGAGCGCGGCGGCGCGTTCCACAAATATAATGTGGCGGCCACGGTGCGCGCCCTGCGCGACCGTGGGCTGACCGTCCCCTGCCTGGATACCTCCTGCGACCTGTCCGCGGCGGCGGACTGCGTGCCGACGCTGCAAAGCCTGCTCGCCCTCGCCGACGAGGCGCGGGTGTCCTGCGTCTCCGCCGTAGCCCATGAGGACGACGAGGCGCGGGTGCGCGAGCGGCTGGATGCGCTGCTGCCCGTCGCGGAGGCGCACGGCGTCACGCTGCTGCTCAAGACCAGCGGCGTCTACGCCGACACCGCGCGGCTGCGCGCGCTGATGGACGACTACGCCAGCGATCACCTGGGCGCGCTCTGGCACATGCACCACCCCTGCCGCGACCGCGGCGAGAGTCCGGACACGACCATCAAAAACCTCGGCGCCTACGTCAAGCATGTGCATCTGCGCGACAGCGACGACGCCGAGCACTATAACCTCGTCGGCGAGGGCACGCTGCCGATCGCCGAGCTGATGCGCGCGCTGGGCTCCATCGACTACGACGGCTATATCTCGCTGGAGTGGAAGCCGGAATGGATGGCGGATCTGCCCGACGCCGAGGTCATCTTCCCGCACTTCGTCAACTACATGAGCCGCTTCGAAAACACCCGCGGCAAGAAAAAGAGCCTGTACTTCAACCACGACGGCACGGGCCAGTACGTCTGGAAGAAGGACGAGCTGATCCCGCTGACCTTCGCGCAGGTGCTGGACCGCATGGCGGAGGAGTTTCCCGACCAGTACTGCTTCAAATACACGACGCTGGACTACACGCGCACCTATGCCGAATTCCGCGGCGACGTGGACCGCTTCGCCCGCGCGCTCGTCTCCCTCGGCGTACGCGCCGGCAGCAAGGTGACGGTCTGGGCGACGAACGTGCCCGCGTGGTACATCGCGTTCTGGGCCGCCGCGAAGCTGGGCGCGGTGCTGGTGACGATGAACACCGCGTATAAGATCCACGAGGCGGAGTACCTGCTCCGCCAGAGCGACACGCACACGCTGGTGATGATCGACGGCGCGCTGGACAGCGACTACGCCGGCATCCTCAACGAGCTTTGCCCGGAGATCGCGAAAAGCAAAGCCGGCGAGCCGCTCCACTGCAAGCGCCTGCCGTTCCTGCGGAACGTCGTCACCGTGGGCTTCCGCCAGAGCGGCTGCCTCACCTTCGACGAGGCGATGGAGCGCGCCGATATGACGCCGCCGGAGACGCTGGAGCGCATGGCGGCGCGCGTGCGCCCCGACGACGTGTGCAACATGCAGTACACCTCCGGCACCACGGGCTTCCCCAAGGGCGTGATGCTCACGCACTACAACGTGGTCAACAACGGCAAGTGCATCGGCGACCGCATGGGGCTCTCCACCGCCGACCGCATGATGATCCAGGTGCCCATGTTCCACTGCTTCGGCATGACGCTCTCCATGACCGCGGCCATGACCCACGGCGCGACCATGTGCCCCATGCCGTACTTCTCCGCCAAATCGTCGCTCGCGTGCATCGATCAGGAGAAGATCACCTGCTTCAACGGCGTGCCGACCATGTTCATCGCCATGTTCAACCATCCGGACTACCGCAGGACGGACTTCTCCCACATGCGCACGGGCATTATGGCCGGCTCGGGCTGCCCGCCGGAGCTGATGAAGCGCGCCGCGCAGCCGGACGAGATGCACATGACCGGCATCGTCTCCGTCTACGGACAGACGGAGACCGCCCCGGGCAACACCATGTCCGCGTGGACGGACCCGCTGGAGATGCGCACCGAGACCGTCGGCTACGCCTTCCCGCACGTCCGATGCAAGGTGGTCGACCCCGAGACCGGCGAGGAGGTCCCCGACGGCGTGAACGGCGAATTCTGCGCCAAGGGCTACAACCAGATGAAGGGCTACTACAAGATGCCCGACGCCACGGGCGATACCGTCGACGCGGACGGCTGGCTCCACTCCGGCGACCTCGCCTGCCGCGACGAAAACGGCTGCTACCGCATCACGGGGCGGCTCAAGGACATGATCATCCGCGGCGGTGAGAACATCTACCCCAAAGAGCTGGAGGAATTCCTTTACACCCACGACGCCGTCAAGGATGTACAGGTCATCGGCGTGCCGGACGAGAAGTACGGCGAGGAGGCCATGGCGTGCATCGTGCTGCGCGAGGGCCGCGAGGCGACCACCGTGGACGAGATCCGTGCCTTCTGCGTCGCGCGCCTGGCGCGGCACAAGGTGCCGAAGTACATCGAGTTTGTCGATTCCTTCCCCATGAACGCCGCAGGGAAGGTCCTCAAGTACAAAATGCGCGAGGACGCGGCGCAGCGTCTGGGACTGAAAAAGTCATAATTTGTCAACAAACGGTAATATCTGTCGAATACTATCCGTTTCGGAATCGGTTTTAGGAGAAAATGATGGAGAACAAGAGACATTTCGTGACCATGGACGGCAACGAGGCCGCCGCCACCATGGCGTATCCGTTCACCGAGATCGCCGCCATCTACCCCATCACGCCGTCGAGCCCCATGGCGGGCATGACGGACGCGTGGAGCGCGAAGGGCCGCAAGAATCTGTTCGGGCAGACGGTCACGCTCACCGAGATGCAGAGCGAGGCGGGCGCCATCGGCGCGGTGCACGGCGCGCTGCAGGCCGGCGCGCTGGCGACGAGCTTCACCTCCTCGCAGGGGCTGATGCTGATGATCCCGGTGCTCTACCGCATCGCGGGCGAGCGCCTGCCCGCCGTGCTGCACGTGGCGTCCCGTACCGTCGGCACCCACGCCATGAGCATCTTCGGCGATCACAGCGACGTGATGGCCTGCCGCGAGACGGGCTTCGCCCAGCTTTCCACCGGCAGCGTGCAGGAGGTGGCCGACCTCGCCGCCGTGGCGCACCTCGCCGCCATCGAGAGCAGCATCCCGTTCATGCACTTTTTCGACGGCTTCCGCACCTCGCACGAGATCAACAAGATCAATCTGCCGGACACGGAGGCCATGCTTTCCCTGCTGGACCGCGGCGCGCTGAAGGCCTTCAAGGACCGCGCGCTCAATCCGGAGCATCCGACGCTGCGCAACACCGTGCAGAACGGCGACGTGTACTTCCAGGTGCGCGAGGCGAACAACCTGGACTACGAAGCGCTGCCGGAGGTCGTCGAGCGCTGCTTCGGCAAGGTAAGCGCCTTGACAGGGCGCGAGTACCATCTCTTCAACTACTACGGCGATCCCGACGCCACGGACGTCGTCATCGCTATGGGCAGCGTGTCCGGCGCGGCGCACAAGGCCGTGGATAAGCTGCGCGCCGAGGGCAGGAAGGTCGGGTATCTGCAGGTGCACCTGTTCCGCCCGTTCTCCATCCGGCATTTTCTGGAAACGCTGCCGAGCAGCGTGGAGCGGATCGCGGTGCTGGACCGCTGCAAGGACATGGGCGCGCTGGGCGAGCCGCTGTACGAGGACGTGTGCGCGGCGCTTTCGCGGGAGAACCTCAACCTGCTCGTCCTCGGCGGACGCTACGGGCTCTCCTCCAAGGACACCGAGCCCGCGCAGCTCGTCGCCGTATACGACAATCTCATTTCCGACAGCCCGATCCACGGCTTCACCATCGGCATCGACGACGATGTGACGCATCGCTCGCTCACGGTGAAGCCCTTTGACCGCTTCGACCCCGAGACGGTCTCCTGCAAGTTCTGGGGCCTCGGCGGCGACGGCACCGTGGGCGCGAACCACAACACCGTGCGCATCATCAACGACATGACGCCGAAGTATGCGCAGGCGTACTTCGAATACGACTCCAAGAAGTCCTTCGGCGTGACGAAGTCGCACCTGCGCTTCTCCTCCCACCCCATCGAGAGCAGCTACTACGTCAAGTGGGCGGACTTTATCGCCTGCCACAACCCCACGTTCATCAACCAATACGACGTGGCGGAGGAGCTCAAGGACGGCGGCGCGCTGCTGCTCAACTGCCAGTGGTCGCCGGAGGAGCTGGAGGGCAGGCTCTCCGCGCGCGTCAAACGCGTGCTGGCGCGGCGGCACGCGAAGCTCTACACCATCGACGCCATCGACATCGCGGAGAAGCTGGGGCTCGGCAGCCACACCAACACGGTGCTGCAATCGGCGTTCTTCTCCCTCATGGAGATCATCCCCAAGGAGACGGCGCTGGGCGAGATGAAAAACGCCGCCCGCAAGGCGTACTACGCCAAGGGCGACGAGGTGGTGGCGAAAAATCTCGCCGCCATCGACGCGGGCGCGGACGCGCCGGTGCGCATCGACATTCCCGCGAGCTGGGCCGACGCGGAGGACGCGCCCGCCGATGAAGCGCAGCTTCCGGACGTGGTGAAAAACATCCTCTTCCCCATCAACCGCCAGAGGGGCGACGATCTGCCGGTGAGCACCTTCCGCGATTACAAGGACGGACACATCGACATGGGGCTCACCGCCTTTGAAAAGCGCGGCATCGCGACGCACATCCCCCGCTGGGACGCGGAGAAGTGCCTCCAGTGCAACCGCTGCTCGCTGGTCTGCCCGCACGCGGTCATCCGGCCGTACCTGCTCAGCGACGCGGAAAAGGCAAACGCGCCCGCGGGCTTCGAAACCGTCCCCGCAAACGGCGCGGCGAAGGGGTATCACTTCACCATGCAGGTCTCCGCGCTTGACTGCACGGGCTGCGGCTCCTGCGCGTCGGTGTGCCCCGCCAAGGAAAAGGCCTTGACCATGGCGCCCGCCGAATTCACCGAGGAACAGCGGACTTGCTGGGACTTTGCCTTGACACTCTCCGACAAGGGCGACCTGTTCGACCCCTACACCGTCAAGGGCAGCCAGTTCCGCCAGCCGCTGGTGGAGTTCTCCGCCGCCTGCGCGGGCTGCGGCGAGACGCCGTATGCCAAGCTGCTCACGCAGCTCTTCGGCGAGCGCGTCTACTGGGCGAACGGCACCGGCTGCTCGCAGGCGTGGGGCGCGCCGATGCCCGGCATTCCCTACACCTTGAATAAGCGCGGCTTCGGCGTGGCGTGGACGAACAGCCTGTTCGAGAACAACGCCGAGCTGACGCTCGGCATGTTCCTCGCCGTGCGCCAGCAGCGGGAGCTGGCCAAGACGAAGGTCGAAGCCTACGCCGCCGAGAGCGGCAGCGCCGCGGCGCGGGCGTGGCTCGACGCGTTCGACGACTTCGACGCCTCGCGCAAGACGAGCGACGCGCTGATCGCGGAGCTCGAAGCCGTGAACAGCGCCCTTGCCGGCGAAATCCTGGAGCGCCGCGACCAGCTGGCGAAAAAATGCTTCTGGATGTTCGGCGGCGACGGCTGGGCCTATGACATCGGCTTCGGCGGGCTCGACCACGTGATCGCCGGCGGCGAGGACATCAACGTGTTCGTCATCGACACCGAGGTCTACTCCAACACCGGCGGGCAGAGCTCCAAGGCGACGCCGCTCGGCGCGGTGGCGCAGTTCGCCTCCAGCGGCAAGAAGAGCCGCAAGAAGGACTTAGGCGCCATCTTCCGCACCTACGGCAACGTCTACGTCGCACAGGTCGCCATGGGCGCGGACCCCAACCAGCTGCTCCGCGCCGTCCGTGAGGCCGAGGCGCACAAGGGGCCGTCGGTCATCGTCGCCTACACGCCCTGCTCCGCGCACGGCATCAAGGCGGGCATGGCGAACGTGCAGGCGGAAATGAAGCGCGCGGTGGACGCGGGCTACTGGCTGCTGTACCGCTACGATCCCGAACGCGAGCAGCCCATGACCGTGGACTCCAGGGCGCCGAGCCTCGCCTACGAGGACTTCCTCGACGGCGAAACGCGCTATGCGGCGCTCAGGCGCACGTTCCCGGAAAACGCGGAGGCGCTGTTCTCCGCCGCAGGCCGCGACGCGGAAGCGCGGTATCGTGAGTACAAGCAGCAGGAGAGCTTCCGAAAATAACCGGATCATGCAAAAGCACGCGGGCATGCAGCCCGCGTGCTTTTTTGTTCCCTATGTGTTGAGCAGCGCGACAATGTCCGCGACGACACGGTCCATCACGATGCGCTGTTCGTCGGAAAGCGGCAGACACCGCGCCGCGATCCGTTCCGCCGACGGCGCTTCGCGCTTGCCGAGCAGCAGATAGTCGCAGGACACGTTCAGTACGCGGCACAGCTTGACGATGGTTTCCAGCGACGCCCCGGAGACGCCCCGCTCGATAATGGAAATGAACTGCGTCGTGAGGTCAAGCTGTTCGGCAAGCTGCTCCTGCGTAAGCCCCGCTTCCTCGCGGGCCAGCTGGATGCGGCTGCCGACCTCAACGTTGATATTCTTTTTGGCTCGGATAATAACATTCCCCTTTCGTAGTAGCAGCAGCACCAGTCTAATAGCAATGTTGCTTGACTTTAATGGAGCAGCATGCTTATAATAATAGAAACACTACTACGAATTTGAGGAAGCAAGTCGAATGCCGAAATCCGCCTTCCGCCAACCGGACAGCGAAGCGCTGCAGCGCCTGCTGTCGCGTCACCCAAACGACGCGACGGGCGTTTTGCTGCGCCTCGCCTGGCGCGAGGGGCTGACCCGGGACGAGATCCGTTCGCTGCAATGGGACCGGATCGATCATGACGCGCGGCTGCTCCGCCTGCCGGAGCGCACCGTGCCGCTGGAGGACGAGACCGCCGCGTGTCTTCGCGCATGGCAGGCGCGCTGCGGGGAGTTCGGGCCTTACGTCGCCGTATCCGAAAAGCTGCGCGGGCGGCTCGCGCCGCAGTCCGTCTCGCGTCTGGCGCGTCTCGCGCTGGATGAGGCGGGGCTGGAGGGCGTCCGGCTGGAGGATCTGCGGCTCGACTTTGTGCGCCGCCAGCTGGAGGAGCACGACTGGCCCTACGCGCTCCGCGTTTCCGGCCTTTCGGTGACGACCTACCGCAATACGCTGGCGCAGCTGACGCGGGACGCGCCCCCGAAAGAGTCCGCGCCCGACGCCCGCGACGCCGAGGGGCAGGACTTCCTGCTCTGGCAGGTGCTGCAGGCGGAAAAGGGCACGCCCGCGGGGCTTGCGCTGTGGCTTTCGACCCAGATGGGCCTGCACATGCACGAGATCGTCGCGCTGACGTGGGAGCAGGTCGATTTTGAGGAAAACGCCCTCCGCCTGCCGGACCGCACCGTGCCGCTGACGCTTGCGGCGGCGCAGCTTCTGCGCGCCGAGCAGCGCGGCCGCTCGCCGGGAGACGATCCCCACGTGCTGCTGACGCCGCGCTCGCGCAAGCCCATGACCGTGGCGCGGCTTTCGACGCTGGTGCGCACGGCGCTGATCCGCGGCGGCATCGAGGATACCTCGCTGCGCGAGCTGCGCAAGGACACGGCGCAGGAGGACGCGCGGCGGCGCATCGAGCGCTACGCGCGGGAGCACGGCTCCGTGTCCCGCAGCGAGGCCGCGGAGCTGCTCGGCGGCGTCAGCGGCGGCACGGCCTATGCCCGCCTCAGCGAGCTGGTGCTCGACGGCGTGCTCGTGCGGGTCAACGCACGCTACTTCCCCGCCGGCAGCGTCATCGCGCCGGAGAAGCAGGCCGAAGCCATCCGCGCCTACCTCGCCGAATGGGGCGCGTCGTACTGCAAGGACATCGCCGACATGCTGCACATCGGCAAGCGCACCACGGCGCGCATCCTCCGCCGCATGGTCGACCGCGGCGAGATCGTCCTGCTGCGGCGGGAAAAACGTTATACGCTGCCGAAGCACACGGCATGAACACCCCGCGCCAGACCGGCGGCGGGCATTTTTATTGTTACAATATAGTGACAAGTCAAATGTCCGATTCAGATTTGGAAAACTTTTCCGCTTCTCCCTTTGTTACAATCTTGTGAAAAGAGCGCGCGCTAAGTGGTGTATTCTGTTTCATTTGTATTAAACACGCCCATAATCTATTGACTTTGCGAACTTTTTTGCGTAATTTGGACCATGCTGAAACAGTCGGGCAAGGCGGCGTTGATCCCGGCTTAGTTACGGGACCGGCTAGCCACGGTAAGTGAGCCGAGACGGACGAAGCGGAGCCTGGGCGTTTCGAGCAAAAAATAAGAAAGGAGAGTAACTCATCATGAAAAAGTTACTCGCACTGGTACTGGCAATGGTCATGACCCTGGGTCTGGCTACGGTCGGCGCCAGCGCCGCGGCCTATACGGACGCGGATTCGATCGACTTCAAAGAGGCGGTCGAAGTCATGAGCGCACTGAAGGTCTTTGACGGCCAGAACGGCGCTTTCAACCCCAACGGCATCCTCACCCGTGAGCAGGGCGCCAAGATCATCGCTTACATGATCCTCGGCAAGTCCGCTGCGGACAGCCTGACGACTGCGAAGAGCTCCTTCGCTGACGTGGCTCCCGAGCGTTGGTCCGCCGGCGCGATCGAGTACTGCGTCTCCACCAAGATCGTCGGCGGCGCGGGCAAGGACGCCAACGGCAACGACGTCTTCAACCCCGAGGCGGAGCTGACCGGCTACGCGTTCGCGAAGATGTGCCTCGTGGCTCTGGGCTACAACCCGAACTATGAGAACTTTGTCGGCGGCGACTGGGCGATCAACGTCGCGAAGTGCGCGGCTGACGCGGGTCTCGACAAGGACCTCGCCTCTCTCGTCATGAGCAAGGGCATCACCCGCGAGCAGGCGGCCCAGATGGCGCTGAACACCGAGAAGGCGACCATGGTCGACTACAAGAACCCGATCAACGTCAAGGGCAGCGACGGCATGGAAGTGAC
>Ga0256407_10001661_pt1 | contig 45549 bp, 33 predicted proteins | sample RumenRJG_04DNA_FD_193489 | JGI IMG/M metagenome (GOLD analysis project Ga0256407, IMG submission 193489) | Bovine rumen microbial communities from Lethbridge, Alberta, Canada - RJG_04 | ecosystem: Host-associated > Mammals > Digestive system > Stomach > Rumen | place: Canada: Alberta...
CGTGCGCGGATTGCAGCTGAGCCATGTCACCTTCATGCTCGACCTGCCCGACAGCCGTCCCTCTATCATCACCACCGATGTGGAAGGCCTGGTGATGGACCATGTCGACACCCCCGACGGACTGGGCTCACGCTGATGCGCCGACAAAGGGGCAGACACGCCGGTATTTTGGAAAAAAACGCATAAAACAGACAGAAACACATGAAAATCGGACGAAATCGCATGGCGACAGCCCCTGGATTCGCATAATTTTGCGGCACAACAATCTCACCCGACCATACAATTCATTCAATAACTAATCATTCACCTAATTAAAAACCTATGTCAAAGAAACACATTTTTTTGATGCTTTTCATCTCTCTGGGCATGCTCTTCGGCGTGTCGCAGGCGATGTTTGCGCAAGGTGCGCAGAAGCAGCAAGTGACAGGAACGGTGACCGACGAGGCCGGTGAACCCCTCATCGGCGTGACGGTCATCGAGAACGGAGCCAGCGTGGGTGCCATCACCGACCTCGACGGTAACTACTCGCTCGAGGCTGCTCCCAACGCCACCCTCACGTTCAGCTATGTGGGCTACCTCACCCAGAACGTGAAACTCGGTGGCCGATCCAACCTCAACATCACCCTCAAGGAAGACAACGCACTGCTCGACGAGGTGGTGGTTGTGGGATACGGCATCCAGCGCAAGAGCGATGTGACGGGTGCCCTGACCCGCGTGAACGAAGAACAACTCAACAACCGACCCGTGAGCAATGCCTTTGAGGCCCTGCAGGGCAAGGCCGCCGGTGTGGACATCACCACCAGTGAGCGACCGGGAACGGTGGGTAGCATCCTCATCCGTGGTACCCGCTCCATCAATGCCAGCAACTCTCCTCTCTACGTGGTCGACGGCATCCCCGTGAGCGACGGCATCGACAACCTCAACCCCCGCGACATCGAGGCCATCGACATCCTTAAAGACGCCTCCTCGACAGCCATCTACGGTAGCCGTGGTGCCAACGGCGTGGTGCTCATCACCACCAAGCGCGGTAAGGAGGGCAAGTTGCAGCTCACCTACTCGGGTAGCGTGACCTTCGAGAAACTCGTCGACAAGAGCCCTGCCTTCAGCGCTTCCGACTATATCACTTGGCGCCGCTGGGCCTACTACAATGCCGACCCCACCACCAATCCCCGTGGCGACCAACCCAACCAGGACCGCGACCAGGACTACTTCTCGGGCGACCCCTACGCACTGGCCAATGTGAACAAGGGATGGGCCAACGGCACATGGAACGGCTCGCTCGTCGACAACACCGACTGGGCCAGCTATGTGACACAGACCGGCATCACACAGGAGCACAACCTCCGCGCATCGGGCGGAACGAAAGATATCCAGAGTTCGTTCTCCTTTGGCTACCTCGACAATGAGGGAACCCAGAAAGGTCAGCAATTCAAACGCTACAACGCTGCCCTGACCACCGACATCCAGGCCACCAAGTGGTTCAAGATGGGCGGTTCGATCAACGCCTCTTGGAGCAAGCAGAAATACGGATACTCGCGCACCGGACAGGTGGGCACCTCGTCGGGCCCCACCGATATCTACAACGCCGCCAAGGCCCTGCCACGCTACACCGTACCCTTCGACGACTCGGGCGATATCATCGACCAGCCCGGTGGTTCGGTGGTGAACGCCTATACCGTGATCGACGAGTGGAAGAAATCGAAGGACAACCGCGAGTACTTCCGCGCCATGGGTAGCTTCTATGCCCAGATCGACTTCGGCAAGATCATCGAGCCCCTCCAGGGCCTGATGTACAAGGTGCAGTTCGGTCCCGACTTCCGCTACTCACGCACCGGACAGTTCCTCGACTCCAGCTCGGCCACCCGTAAGGGCGGCAACAACTATGCCCGCCGTGCCGACGACCGCCACTTCACCTGGACCCTCGACAACATGCTGCTCTACAACCGCATCTTCGGCGACCACTCCGTGGGCGTGACCCTGCTCCACAGTGCCACCAAATACAATTCAGAGAGCGGCAACATGAGCGCACAACGCATCTATATGCCTTCGTTCCTCTGGAACAACTTCGGCGACATCGACGTGACCAACACCGACAACCAGGCCAGCATGGGCTCAGGCTTCTCGCAGAACCAGCTGCTCTCCTACATGGCACGCGTCAACTACTCGTTCAAGGACCGCTACCTGCTCACCGTATCGGGCCGCTACGACGGCGCTTCGGTGCTCGCAGAGGGCAACAAGTGGAGCTTCTTCCCCTCGATGGCCATCGGATGGCGTATGGAGCAAGAAAGCTTCCTCAAGGACGTGAACTGGCTCGACCAGTTGAAACTCCGCTTCGGTGTGGGTACCACCGGCAACGCCTCGGTGGGCGCCTATGGCACCCTGGGCACCATCCAGTCGTTCTACATGCCGTTCAGCACCGCCAACGAGCGTATCCTCATCACCAACGAGCCTTACTACACCAACAACCAGACCCGCATGGCCAACAAAGACCTGGGCTGGGAGCGCACCACGCAGTATAACCTCGGTATCGACTTCAGCTTCCTGCGCGGCCGCATCAACGGTAGCCTCGACTTCTATACCTCGCGCACCAAGGACCTGCTCCTGCAGCAGTCGCTGCCGTCGCTCACCGGCTATCCCTCGATGATGGCCAACATCGGTGAGACCAAGAACAAAGGTTTCGACCTCACCCTCAATGTCATCCCCATCCGCGTGGCCGGATTCGAGTGGAGCAGCACCATCAATGCCGCCTACCAGAAAGACGAGATCGTAGAGCTGGCCAACGGCAAGGAAGACGACATCGCCAACTCATGGTTTATCGGTGAGAGCATCGCCGTTTACTACGGTTACGACAATAACGGACTGTGGCAGGAGAGCGACGCCGCCGAGATGGCCAAGTTCAATGAGAAGGGACACAAGTTCACCGCCGGTAGCGTGCGCCCCGTAGACCAGAATGGCGACTATGTGATCGACGACAAAGACCGTGTGATCCTGGGCAACAGGAACCCACGCTGGACCCTCGGATGGAGCAACACCTTCTCATGGAAGGGACTGGAACTCTCCATCGACCTCTTCGGACGATTCAAGTATATGATCAGTACAGGCGGTGAAGGACAGTATGGTATGTACGCACAGCGCGAGATCGACTACTGGACTCCCGACAACACCGGAGCCGAATGGCAGAAACCCGTCTACAGCACTGCCGGCGGCGACAGCTACTCCAGCCTGCTTGGATTCAAGAACGCCTCGTTCATCAAGATTCGCAACCTGTCGCTGGGCTACCGCCTCGACAAGACCCTCTGCGACCGCATCGGCATCAGTGGTGCCAAAGTCTACATTCAGGGCCGCAACCTCGGCATGCTCGCCTCGTCGGTCGACTTCATGGACCTCGACACCGGAGCCACCTACTTCAACAGAGGTTTCACCGTGGGTCTGCAACTTGATTTCTAATCACACATCGTCAAACCATAACCATATAGAACAATTATGAATACCATCAATAAAATCACAACTGGTGTGGTGGCCCTGCTTCTCGCATTCGGCGGCACATCATGTACAGACAGCTTCCTTGAGGAGGACGGCGGACACCTGCTCTCCGAGGACCTGCTGAAGACCGAGGACGGCGCCCTTGCCATGGCTGCCGGTCTCTATGGCAACATTCGCTGGCATTTCGGTTATGAGTGGGCCTATGGCATCACCCTCTACGGTTGCGACGAGTTCACCAACGGCGCCGACCTTACCTCTGAGCCATGGAACACCTACGACAACCGCCTACAGCCCCTCGACTGCACGAGGGCACTGGGTGCCGCCAACAACAACTGCCCGCCCGTATCGGGACTCTGGAACCAGATGTACTACGGCATCTCTACCGCCAACCTCGTCATCGCACGCGCCGAGCAGGTGGCCAACGAACAGTCGCGCAAGAGCGCACTGGGCGAGGCCCACTTCCTCCGTGGATACAACTACTACCGACTGTTCGCACAATATGGCGGCGTGGTGCTGCAGACCGAGCCTGCCTCTGGCGTGAACAAAAACTACACCCGCGCCTCAGAGGAGGAGACCCTCAACCAGGTGATCGCCGACTTCGAGGAGGCCTACAACCTGCTGCGCACCGACAAATGGCGCGGCAACGGCACATGGACTAAATACACCGCCGCACACTTCCTGGCCAAGGCACTGCTCTTCCGCCAGAGCGAGCGCTGCGCCAGCTGGAATGCCAAATACGACAAGGCAACCGACCTGAACCGCGTCATCGCACTTTGTGACGAGGTGATCGCCGCCTGCCCGCTCGAGGCCGACTATGCCAACCTCTATGCCAACTGGACGGGCGTGGACTGCAACATCGAGGGCTCGAAAGAGGTGCTGATGTGCGCCGAGCACAATGATGCCACTTCTACCCAGGGCCGCTTTGGCAACCGCACCTACAACTACTTTGGTCCGCAGTTCTCCAACTTCTCGGGCTCGTGGGTGAAGCGTGGCCAGTTCATCGGCGAGATGGACTTCCAGCGCTGCCGTCCCACAGAGTATACCTATGCCATCTTCGACAACGTGAACGATGCTCGTATGTGGAAGACTTTCAAGACCGTGTATGGCCTGAACAACATCCCCGTGATGAAGAAGGTAAAGAATGCCGACGGCAAGGAAGTCTCTGTCTATGACCCCGAAAAAGTGGCTGCCGACAATGGCATCGCCCTGGAGGCCGTGCCCAACATCGGCGACTATGCCATCGTGTTCATCCTCAACAAGAAGGACGACCCACGCTTCCAGGACGAGTCGACCTACGGCACCTTCGGACGTGGCGCTCAGGCCCACTCCTTCGTACACCCCGAGACGGGCAAATGGGTGCCCAACGTGTTCCCCGTTTACCTGGGTGGCAAATATGCCTTGTATAACTACGGCGTGAGCGGCAATACCGCCACATCCAATGTGTTCTGCGGCATCAACAAGACCACCGACGGCTCGCGTACCGCTGAGAAGGGCGACGCACACCGCGACGTGATTATGGCCCGCTCTGGCGAGACCTATCTCGTGAAAGCCGAGGCACAGGTGCGCCTGGGCAACTATCAGGAGGCCATCAACACCGTGAACAAATTGCGCGCACGTGGCCAGTGGAAAGATGGTGAGGATCGTGAGCACTATGTCGACGGCTCCATCGCCTTCGCCGACAATTCCACCAATGGTGCCACCAGCGCCTGCGTAGATGAGACCAACACCAAGATGTCGAACCAGAAGGTATGGGAGAAGTCCAATCCCTGGAAGAGCTCCTACTATCTCTCTACCGGCATCGAGCGCACCACTGCCGCTTCGAATCTGCAGATATCCAGTTACACCCAGTTGCCTGCCGAGGACGAGGCCGTGCTCCAGAAACTGGGATGCACCAGCGACTACGACCGCATGCTCAACTTCATCTTCAACGAGCGCACACGCGAGTTGCTGGGTGAGTGGAACCGCTGGGAAGAGCTGAGCCGCGCAGGCCTGCTCATCAAGCGTGCCAAGGCCTTTAACCCCGAGGCTGCTCCCAACATCACGGCCAACAAGCACGAGCTGCGCCCCATCCCACAGGCATTCATCGACATGCTGCAGAACGAGGATGGAACCAACCTGAGCGACGCGCAGAAGGCCGCATGGCAGAATCCAGGATACTAATCATAAATACTCATGCAGTTTTATTCATTGCCCAAATTCATTTATCAGACAATGACTCTTATTTGATAGGTTAATTTTTAGGTTTTAGGTAAAAAAGAGTCGCGTTGGTCGTCTGTGACAGACGGCCAACGCTTGTTTTTATCCCTTCTGGTATTTCGATGGCGTGACGCCAAAATGCTGTTTGAAGCAACGGCTAAAGTAGAGCGAGTCGGTGAAGCCCACCTGATAGGCCACCTCGGCCACGGTAATCATCTCTCCGCCACGCAGCAGTTCGGCGGCACGTGCCATGCGCTTCTGCCGGATATATTCCTTGGGAGTCATGCCCGTCACCTCTGTCATCTTGCTGTAGAACTGCGAGCGGCCATAGCCTGTGGCCTGTGCCAGGTCGTCGACCACGAAGTCGGGATTGGAGAGGTTGTGGCTGATCTTCATGTCGACAATCTCGCGGAACTTGCGGTCGCGCTCACTGGCAATGAGGGGCGAGGTCTCTGCCGTTTTGGCCGAAGGGCCGGCCTCCGTTGTCTGTGGAGCCGAGTAGGCCTTGCGCAGCCTGTCGCGCTGCTCGAGCAGACCGATGCACTTGCCTACGAGCAGCGCCGAGTTGAAAGGCTTCGGGATATAGGCATCGGCCCCGAAGCGTGCACCCTGCAACTGCTTCTCGATGCTTCCGAGGGCAGTGAGCAGGATGAAGGGGATGTCGAACACCTCGTCGTCGGCACGCATGCGCTTGAGCAGTTCTATGCCGTCCATCTGTGGCATCTTGATGTCGCTCACCACCAGGTCGATGGCCGGAGCCTGACCGATGCGCTCCAGGGCCTCCGCCCCGTTCTGTGCCACCTCGATGGTGAAGAAAGGTGCCAGTTCGCCCCGGATATACTCACGCAGGTCATCGTCGTCGTCGACCACGAGCACCCGCCGGTCGTTGAGGGGTGCCGAGGCCAGTTCGCGGTATTGCCGCCATTGTTCCGAAGTGCCCGCCTCTTGGTCGGCCACCTGGTCAATCCCGTTCTCCTCCATGAACTCCTCGGGCTGGTAGCTCTCTGCCGACTCGGGAATCCTCACGATGAAGATGCTGCCTCCGGCGGGGTTCTCCTCGAACGATATCTCGCCATGATGCGCCAATGCCAACTGTTCGGTGAAGTTGAGGCCTATGCCGGTGCTGTTAGCGGCATTGCCGGCCTGCATGAACCGGGTGAAGAGGGTGGGCTGGCGGTCCTTGGGCACTCCCACGCCCGTATCCTCCACACGGATGACGAGTTTTCCGTCGGCCAATTTCACCCGCACGGTGACATCTCCTTTGCGCGGGGTGTACTTGAAAGCATTGCTGAGCAGGTTGTAGACGATCTTGTCGAGACAACTGCGGTCTACGAACATGGTGTGATGCTGGGCGAAAGGTACGAAGAGCAGGTTCATCTCGCGGTTTTGCGCCAGGTCGCTGAAGGTCATGGTGATGTCGCGCAGGAATCGGATGACGTCGGTCTCCTGTAGGCGCAGCGAGAGTTTGCCATTCTGCAGTTTGTGCATTTCGAGCAACTGGTTGATGAGCCGCATCATGCGGTCGGTGCTCCGCCTCATATTGCTCATGGGCTGACGCAGGTTGGCGGGCAGTTCACCGGCCTTCCTCATGCGGTCCATCGACCCCTGTATGAGGGTGAGCGGGGTGCGGAACTCATGGCTGAGGTCCATGAAGAGTTTCTGCTTGAAGTCGCTGATCTCACGCTCCATGCGAATGTGGTTGCGCATGGAGTAGGTGATGAGCAGCAGCCGGATGATATACCAGGCGATGAAACCCACCACGGTGAGGTAGATGAGCCATGCCCACCAGGTGTTCCACCATGGTTGCCGGATGACCACCTTCATGGTGGCTTCTTTGCCAGGGTCCTCGCCCACGATACGCACATGGAACACGTAGGAGCCGGGTTCCAGATCCTTGTACACCGCCTCGTTCTGACGGGTGGGCTGGCTCCATGTCCGGTCCACGCCCTCGAGCATGTACTCATACTCGGTGTTGTGGGGGAAGTCGAACACCATATCCGAGAAGCGGAAGGTGAGTGAGTTCTGCCGGTGTGAGAGCCTTACGTCGCCATTGGGCTCATCGTCAGCGTACATCGTACCGTTGACGAGGAGGTTGGTCACCACGAGATGGCGCCCCTCGCTGCTGCCAAGCAGGGTGGTCTGTGGGTTGAAGCACACCACGCCGTTGTTGGTGCCCAGCACCAGGGTGCCGTCGGCCATGCGGCACGAGGAGTTCTCGCTGTACACGTCACCCAGTTTGTCGGCCGAGAGGAAATAGGTGGTGAACGCCATGGTCTTGGGGTCGAGTTTGGAGAGTCCGTAGTTGGTGCCTATCCATAACAGGCCCGATGCATCGGCGACGATGCTGTTGGCGGTGTTGTCGGCCAGACCGTGACGGGTGTCGAACTGCTCAAACTTCAGATGGTCGATATCGTCGGTGTTGGTCACCTTGTAGATGCCTCCGCCGGCCGAGGCCAGCCACACCTGTCCGGCGGCATCTTCCAGAATGTCGCGGATCTCGAACAGGCCCAAGATGCTGTTCTCAGAGTTGTAGTGGTGATACCCGTGGGGGTCGCTGATGAGCTGCTCGGGATAGAACACCACCACTCCGTCGCTGCAACCAGCGAAGATGGCTCCCGAGCGCGTCTGCACCAGTTTGGTGAAATTGCGCATAAGTGGTTCCTCGTACAGGAACCTGCGGAACTTATAGGTGCCGTCGGCTTGGGGAAGTGCAAGGCACAAGGCTCCTCTGTTCACCGCTACCCACATGCGCTGCTTGTTGTCGCAGAACAGGTCGAACACCTTTCCCAAGGGCAGCGACGTGGGGTCGTCGGCCACATTGCTGTAGAAACGGCCGTCGACACTCACCCCCTTGTTGCGCGTGCCTATCCAGGTGTGGCCCTTGGGGTCGACACACACCGAGAGCATGTCGTCGTCGACACCGATACTGGTTGGCCGCAGCGTGTTTCCACCCTCCAACATGTAGGTGCCTCCCATGAGGTTGCCCACCCAGATGCGCTGGTCGCTGGTCTGGCGGAGTGAGCGGAAGAGGTTCACGTAGTCGGGCGACAGGCTGGGAGCGGCATAGCACCGCCTCACCCCCGGGGGCATGTCGGTAATCACGCTGATGCCCATGTTCTCCTGCGATACCCAGATGTTCCCCGAGCGGTCGATGAGTTGACCATAGAGATAGTCGCTCTTGATGGGCGACGGACCGCTCTTGGGCGAGAAGTGCATCTGCTGACGGGTGGCGGGGTCGTAGACGAAGAGGCCATTGCCTGTGGTCGTAATCCATATCTTTCCGTCTTTTCCGGTCTCCACCATGTAGGGTGTGATGCCGCGCTTGCGCAGCAGTTGACGGTCGAGGACGTTGAAGGTGTAGATGTCGTGCCTTTTCCTGTCGATGTAATAGACGTTCACATGGTTGTCGCCAATATAGTAGTTTCCGGCATTGTCGCGATAAACCGTTCCCTCGGGCATTTGGATGTCGTTGACAGCCACGCTGTGGGTTGTGGTGTCATACCGATAGGTAGTGGTGCTGGTGATGACAAGCATGTGGTTGTCGTCTATCGCCGCCAGTCCACGGATGCGGTTTCCCGCAGTCCAGGAGGGGAAGGTGGAAATGTCGGTATGGAGCCGTCCCTGGGTGTCGACATGCATGATTTGTCGGTCGGAGGTGGCGAAATAGATGTTGTTCCCCATCTCCACAGCATTGGTGAAGGTGTGCTGACTGTTCACGCAGCGCAGCGTGTTGCCCGTTTTCTCCTCTTTCACATAAAGGCCCTTGGCGGTGCCTATCCATACTTTGTGCCGGCTGTCGGGCAGGATGAACCGCACATCGTTGCTGCCCAGTTGTCCGTTGCTCTCGTTATACTCCCGGCTGGTGATCTTTCCCTCGTGGTATTTCACCTCGATACAGCCCGAGTAACTATACCAGAGCCAGGTGTCGCCCTCGGGAGTGAATACACAGTCGCAGTAGTTTTTCTGGTCGTTGCCATCGGGGATGAAGCGAACAAACCGCCGCTTGTTGGTGTCGTAGCAACTGTATCGTTCGCCTTGGAGCCGGATGAAGAGCAGTCCGTTGGGATTTTGGAAGAGCCACCGCAACTGGTTGGTGAGCAGCAGCTTGTTGTTGCCGTTCTCCTCATGACGGAGCACGTCGGAAGAATAGCCGTCGTAGCGGCAGAGCCCGTCCGACGTGGCCATCCAGATGTAGCCTTGGGGGTCTTGCACGATATTGATAATGGAGTTGCTCGGCAGTCCATCTTCTGTGCTTAGGTCACGGTATTTCAGCTCTATCTGTCCCCAGGAAACGAGTATATAGAGACAGAGAAAGAAGGTTGTCAGTAGTCTATTCATTGCCATTCATTGCTTGCTTGCAAAGGTAGTGCAAGGTGAGCGAAAAGCAAAGCAAAACACGAAGTTTTTTGCTTTCTTTTCCGAACCGACGCCTACCTTCGCCGCGAAGCGGCAAAGTACGATTAAGCGAGTAAAAAGCAAAATGTTTTTTGCACTTTCAAACGGGAGAACCTTAGAGCGCAACTCAAAAGTAGTGCAAGTTGAGTGAAAAGCAATAATTCCTCCCAATCCGTACAAAATTACCGCTAAAATGTACATATTGTGAGGATGGAAAATGGCAGAAATAATGTATCTTTGCACTAAAACATGCGAAATCAGATGAAAAAAACTATCCTTCTACTAATCCTGACCATCCTGTCGGCAAGTGTCTCGGCGCAGACCACCGTTGCCGACGACGTGCTCTCCGTGGCACGAAAAGTGAACAACTACTTCATGGCCAAGCATGCCGACCCCACCCTTAACACCAATGTGGGCCGCATCCGTCCGAGCAGCCTCTGGACCCGTGGCGTGTACTACGAGGGACTGATGTCGCTCTACGCCATCGACCCCGACCAGAAATACATCGACTACACCGACCGCTGGGCCAACCACCATAAATGGACGCCCCGTAATGGCATCACTACCACCGATGCCGACGACCAGTGCTGTGCCCAGACCTATATCGACCGCTATATGATGACCCGCGACAACCGCATGATAGAGCATGTGAAGGAGAATTTGGAGCACCAGATGAACTCGGGCAAGGTGGGCTACTGGACGTGGATAGATGCCATACAGATGGCCATGCCTGTATATAGCAAGATGTACAAGGCAACTGGCGAGCGGCGCTATCTTGACTTTGCCATGCAGATGTATACCTGGAGCCGCGACACCTGTGGCGGTGGTCTCTTCAACACTGCCGAGGGGCTATGGTGGCGTGATGCCGACTACGTGCCGCCCTACAAGGAGAGCGACGGACAGAACTGCTATTGGAGCCGTGGCAGCGGTTGGGTGTATGCCGCCTTGGTGAAGGTGATGACTGATATCGGCAAGAAAGACAAATACTACAAGCGGCTGAAAAAGGATTTCGTGATGATGAGCGAGGCCTTGCTCAAATGTCAGCGCGAGGATGGCTTGTGGAACCCCTCGCTCGTGTCGCCCGTTACCTATGGTGGCAAGGAACTCACCGGCACGGCCCTCTTCCTCTATGGCATGAGTTGGGGAATCAATAACGGTGTGCTGAAGGCAAAGAAATATAAAGGGGCCTGCGACCGAGCCTGGAACGCCATGGTGCGCGACTGTGTGCATGCCGACGGTTTCCTGGGCTATGTGCAGGGAACGGGAAAAGACCCCTCGGCTGGCCAGCCTGTCACCTATACCAAGGTACCCGACTTTGAGGACTACGGCACAGGCTGTTTCCTCCTAGGTGCTGCCGAATACTACACATTGCTGAAGAAATAATTAAAGGATGGCTGTTCTTTTTATAAAGAGCAGCCTCCATTTTTTTGCTTTTTACTCGCTTAATCGTACCTTTGCGACTGCGTCGCGAAGGTAGGCGGCACCTCAGAAATGCTCAAATATATTTGGCATTTCATTCGGTTTGCACTACTTTGCCGCTTCGCGGCGAAGGTAGGCTTCGGTTCGGAAAAGCAAAAAAACTACGTTTTATTTTGCTTTTCGCTCACCTTGCACTACCTTTGCGACTGCGTCGCGAAGGTACTCACACTCGAAAAAGCAAAATTTATTTTGCTTTTTACTCGCTTAATCGTACCTTTGCAGAAAAATAGACGAAACACATGCAACAGAAGAATTTCAAACGTACGACCGTGACCGCCGCCTTGCCCTATGCCAATGGTGGCGTGCATATCGGTCACCTGGCCGGCGTATACGTGCCAGCCGACATCTATGTGAGATACCTGCGCCTGAAAAAACAAGAGGTGGTGTTCATTGGCGGAAGCGATGAGCATGGCGTGCCCATCACGCTGAGAGCAAGAAAAGAAGGCATTACACCTCAAGACGTGGTAGACCGCTACCATAACCTCATCAAGAAATCGTTCGAGGAGTTCGGTATCTCGTTCGATATCTACTCGCGCACCACATCGGCCACACACCACAAACTGGCTTCCGACTTCTTCAGACGTCTCTACGACGAGGGAAAACTCATCGAGAAAACCACCAAACAATACTACGACGAGAAGGTGCATGCCTTCCTCACCGACCGCGATATCGAAGGCGAATGCCCCTATTGTGGCAAACTGGCCTATGGCAACCAGTGTGAGAATGGCTGTGGCCGCGACCTCTCGCCCGAAGAACTCATCAACCCCCGCAGCAAGCGCAGCGACTCCACGCCGGTGATGCGCGACACGAAAAACTGGTACCTGCCTCTCAACGAATACCAGGAGTGGCTCCGCCAATGGATTCTGGAAGAGCACAAAGAGTGGCGCTCGAACGTCTACGGACAGTGCAAGAGCTGGCTGGAGATGGACCTGCAGCCCCGTGCCATGACACGTGACCTCGACTGGGGTATCCCCGTTCCCGTGGAGGATGCTGAGGGCAAGGTGCTCTATGTGTGGTTCGACGCCCCCATCGGATACATCTCGAACACCAAGGAACTGTGCGACGCCAATCCCGAGCGCTGGGGTTCTTGGGAGAAATGGTGGAAAGACGAAGACACACGACTGGTGCACTTCATCGGCAAAGACAATATCGTCTTCCACTGCATCATCTTCCCCGTGATGATGCGCGCCCATGGCGAGTATATCATGCCCGACAACGTGCCGGCAAACGAGTTCCTCAACCTTGAGGACGACAAGATCTCGACCTCGAAGAACTGGGCCGTCTGGCTCCACGAATACCTCGTCGACCTGCCTGGCAAACAGGATGTGCTGCGCTATGTGCTCACAGCCAATGCTCCCGAGACCAAGGACAACAACTTCACCTGGAAGGACTTCCAGGACCGCAATAACAACGAACTGGTGGCCATCTATGGCAACTTCGTGAACCGTGCCCTGCAACTCACCAAGAAATACTGGGGTGGGGTGGTGCCCGAATGTGGCGAGCTCACCGAGGTGGACAAGAACGCACTCGAGGAATTCAAGGACGTGAAGAAAAACGTGGAGAGTCTGCTCGACGTGTTCAAGTTCCGCGAGGCACAGAAAGAGGCCATGAACCTGGCACGCATCGGCAACCGGTATATCACCGAGTGTGAGCCATGGAAAGTGTGGAAGACCGACCCCAAACGGGTGGAGACCATACTCTATATCTCGCTGCAACTCGTGGCCAACCTTGCCATCGCTTTCGAGCCGTTCCTGCCGTTCAGCAGCAAGCGACTCAGAGGAATGCTCAACATCGATGCTTTCGAGTGGAACCAACTGGGTGAGACCGATATCCTGAAACCCGGACACCAGCTGGCAGAGCCGGCACTGCTCTTCGAGAAAATCGAGGACGATGTGATTGCCGCCCAACTCAAGAAACTCGAGGATACGAAGAAGGCCAACCTCGCAGCCAACTACAAGGCTCCTGAGGTGAAGCCCGTCATCGACTTTGCCGACTTCGAGAAACTCGACATCCGTGTGGGACATGTGAAGAACTGCGAGAAGGTGAAGAAAGCCAACAAACTGCTGAAGTTCACCCTCGATGATGGCAGTGGCAACGACCGCACCATCGTGAGCGGCATCGCCAAGTTCTACCAACCCGAGGATCTCATCGGGCGCGATGTGCTCTTCATCGCCAATCTGGCTCCACGCAAGCTCATGGGCATCGAGAGCCAGGGTATGATTCTCTCGGCCGAGAACTACGACGGCGACCTGAGTGTCACCACTTTGCTGAAAGAGGTGAAACCTGGCAGCCAGGTGAAATAACGCCATTTCTCACCATCACCTTGATAGGTAGGGAAAACCATGACACCGCCACGTGATGACGTTGGCGGTGTCATTTTTCAACCCAATAGGTCATTAGAATTCAATTTCTTTGGCTTTTATTTTGTTTTCCGCTCCGCTTTCACTACCTTTGCAAGCGAAATGGGGTTCCATAGTTCAATGGATAGAATAAGTCTCTCCTAAAGATTAGATCCGGGTTCGATTCCCGGTGGAACTACAGCCTTGAAAAGCATCAATAATCACTAGTTTTTAATCCACCTCAAATATCAATTGTCGTGCAAACCGAGTGCAGACGAAATGATGGAGCAACGAGAGCCAAATGATGCTTGCATCAATTTGGCCGAATCGCGACAGAATTCAATAAAGTCAATGCTTGCTTTCTGTATGCCGAGGCGCAGGACAATCTACTGAATCTCAAACCTAAAACCTCAAACCATCCCCATGTTTGGAGCAATAATCGGAGATATTGTTGGTTCTCGTTTCGAGTTCACTTCGGCACCCAAAGCGGGTTTCGAACTGTTTACCGATGAGTGTAACTTCACCGACGATACCATCTGCACCATCGCCATTGCCGATGCCCTCATCCACAAGAAAGACTTCAAGCAAACGCTCCATGAGTGGTGCCGGCGCTATCCCGACCCCATGGGCTCGTATGGCAACCGGTTCTACAACTGGGTGCGGTCCGACGACCCACAGCCTATGGGAAGCTACGGCAATGGCGCGGCCATGCGTGTGAGCAGCGTGGGGTGGCTCGTCGACGACTTCGACGAGGTGCTCGAGGTGGCACGACAGACGGCCATCGTGAGCCACGACCATCCTGAAGGGGTGAAGGGTGCCCAGTGTGTGGCTGCCCTCATCTACTGGCTGCGCACCGTGCGTATCTACAAAGACGATGTGGAGCGCGCCGTGCGGCGCCGCTTCGGATATGTCATCCCATCACTGGCCGATATATATAAAATAGGTGGCGAGGGTCATTTCGACGGCACCTGCCAGGAGACGGTGCCCATGGCCATACGCTGTTTTCTTGATGCCCACAGTTTCGAGGAGGTGATCCGCATCGCAGTGATGGCGGGCGGCGATACCGACACCAAGGCGGCTATCGCCGGCTCCATAGCCGAGGCCTACTACGATGTGCCCAACTGGATGATAGAGCGCGCCAACAGCTACCTGCCTCATGAGATGTCGGTGGTGGTGGAGGATTTCTACAACTACCTGGCCGACAATTGCCGAGGATGACTAGTTATTCTAGTTATTCTAGTCAATTCTAGTTACTCTAGTTATTCTAGTTATTCTAGTTTCCCTAGTCAATCCTAGTTGTCTTAGGAAGATAGGGCTTCAATTATTACCAAAAAGCAAGTTCCCCACAAGCCGAGGCCTGCGGGGAACTTTTGGTTATTGATGTGTGAGAAGATGTTCTTACTTCTTGGCAACAGCCACTTCTTCGTTCACGTCTTCTTCCTTGATCTTGCGACCCATGGTGAGATAAGCCGTGGGGGCTGCGATGAAGATAGACGACAGAGTTCCGAATACCACACCGAGAATCATGGCGAACGAGAAGCTGCGGATGCTGGCACCACCAAAGATGAAGATACAGAGCAACACGATCAATGTAGATACTGAGGTGTTGATTGTACGGGCCAACGTCTGGTTGAGCGAGTCGTTGAAGAGGGTCTGGCGGTCGCGCTTGCGATAGAGGCGCAGGTTCTCACGCACACGGTCGAACACCACCACCTTGTCGTTGATGGAGTAACCAATCACGGTAAGGATGGCACCGATGAAGGTCTGGTCGATCTCGAGCGAGAAGGGAACGATACCCCACAAGGCAGAGAAGAATCCTACAACGATCAGGGTATCGAAGGCCAGAGCCACAATCGAACCGATAGAGAAGGCCACGTTGCGGAAACGGAGCAGGATGTAGAGGAAGATGGCAATCAAAGCTACAATCACCGAGATGATGGCCTTGTTGGTCACATCGCGGGCGATAGACGGTCCCACCTTCGTGCTGCTGATGATAGAGCCACCCTCACGCACTTCGGGATCCTTGAAGTCGGCCTCATTGGCTTGTGTCACCACACCGGCTTTCTTCAGTGCGCTGAAGAGTTTGCTCTCAGCCTCGTCGTCCATAGTCGGGCTGTTCGACTCGATGTTCCAGTTGGTCGACACACGGATGGTCTTGCCATCGGTACCGAGGGCGATGACGCTGGTGTTGGCCTCCTTGCCCTTGTTCTCACCAAGGTCGTTGACGAATACACCAGCCAGGGCGGTACGCACTTGCTCCACAGGAGTCTCCTTGGCCAGGGTCACCACGTAGTTGCGGCCACCGGTGAAGTCGATACTCTTCGAGAGTCCGCGGATGGCGAAGAAGCCGATGAAGATAAGGGCGAGGATACCCCAGATGGTATAAGAGGTCTTATACTTGCTCATGAAGTTCACGTGCATGTTCTGCATGAAGTTGCGCGAGAACGGAGTGGTGAAAGTAAGGTTCAGCCACTTGTCTTTCTTCATCATGTACTCGTAGACCAGACGGGTGAGGAACACGGCGGTGAAGAACGAGCAGCAGATACCGATGATGAGGGTCACGGCGAAGCCCTTCACAGGACCAGTACCGATAACGGCCAGAATCACACCGGTGATGATAGAGGTAAGGTTGGAGTCGAAGATGGCAGAGAAGGCGTTGCTGTAACCTGCCTGCAGTGCCTGACGCGTGTTCTTTCCGGCTTTCAGCTCTTCCTTGGTGCGCTCATAGATAAGCACGTTGGCGTCGACAGCCATACCGAGGGTAAGCACGATACCGGCGATACCAGGCATGGTGAGCGCCGACTGGAACGACGCCATGATACCCATGGTGAAGAAGAGGTTGATGATGAGGGCGCAGTTGGCCATCATGCCTGGGATGAATCCGTACATCAGGATCATGTAGAGCATCAGCACGATGAATGCCACGATGAACGAGATGATACCCTGACGGATAGACTGTGCACCGAGCGACGGACCTACGACTTCCTCCTGCACGATGCGCACGGGAGCCTTCATACGACCCGACTTCAGCGTGTTGGCCAAGTCTTTGGTGTCCTCCACGGTGAAGCTACCCGAAATCTGTGAGTTACCACCGGTAATCTCCTGGTTCACGTTAGGAGCGCTGTAGACGAGGTCGTCGAGCACGATGGCTACGGGCTTGCCTACGTTCTTCTTGGTGAGGTTGGCCCACTCACGCGCGCCATCCTCATTCATCTGCATGGTCACCACGGGCTTGCCGGTGAAGTGGTCGAAGTCGTCCTTGGCGCTCTCAATCACGTCGCCCTCGAGGGGTGCGCGGTTGTCGCTGCCGGTAAGGCGCAGACAGTAGAGTTCGTAGATGCGCTTGTTGTTGGGAATCCTGTCGGAGGGTTTGGCACTCCAGAGGAGTTTCACGTCGGCAGGAAGGATAGCCTTGGCCAGGTCGGAGTGGATATAGGAATTGATGACGGCGGTATCGGCCACATTGGCCATACCCACGATACAGCCAGCGTCACCATTCACGCTCAGCTTGGTGAGCAGTGGGTGCTCCTGGGCTGCCAGCTCGGCGGCTTTCTTCTCCTCGGCCTTGGCATCGGCCACGGCCTTGGTCGAGTCGGGTTTGGCGTCATTGCCAAGAGTCAGACCCTTCTCCTCAGCAGGAGCAGCCTCGGTAGCCTCAGCGGCAGTGCTGTCGGCAGGAGCGGTCTCGCCATTGGCCAGACGGCTGTCGAGCTGCTGCAGGTAGGGGGCAATCTCCTGAGAGGCATAGGTCTCCCAGAACTCGAGGTTGGCGCTTCCTTGGAGGAGCTTACGCATACGCTCGGGATCTTTCACACCAGGCATCTCCACCATGATGCGGCCTTCCTGGCCCTCGAGCATCTGTATGTTGGGCTGTACCACACCAAACTGGTCGATACGGTTGGTGATCACGTTCTTGGCATCGGCCACGGTCTCCGACACTTTGTTGCGGAGAATGCTCTCCACCTCTCTGTCGGTGCTGTTGGTCTTCACCTCCTGAAGCTGCTGGGTGGCGAACACCTCGGCGAGCCTGTGGCCAGGAGCGTTGGCCTGATAGTGCTTGATGAACAGTGAGATGAAATCATTCTGTGTGGTTTCTTCCTCGGCTCTCGCAGCCTTCATCGTCTTGACGAAAGCAGGGTCTTTCTTGTAGCCGGCAAGGTTCTCGATGAGGTCGGGTACCGACACCTCGAGGATGACGTTCATACCACCCTTCAGGTCCAGACCAAGGCCTACCTGTGTCTCCAGACACTTCTGGTAGGAGTAGACACCGAGATATTTCACGGAGTCTTTGTAGTCTTGCTGGGCGATGGGGTCTTTGATTTCCGCGGCTTTCTTGTCGTAGTAACTCGAAGCCACAGAGAACGACAAATAGAAGATACTTGCCAGGGTCAGTAAGACCGCTGTAACAATTACAATTCCTTTGTTTTGCATTTCTGTTTTATGTTATTTAATTCGTTGTTTCTCTCCAATTTGCGTAATAGCGTGCAAAGATAGTGATTTTTTCACACTTATCGAAATTTCAGTCGGAAATTATTCATTTTTTGGACTTTTGCCGTTTTTTTAGCGTGCAAGAGATGGAATAATGGTCGCTGATTTCCACTTTTGAGCCAATTTCGCACCCGAAGGGTTCCCAGTCCGACGAGCAGAAGATGTGGTCGATGCGCACGAGCATGCCATTGGCGTGGTGGGTGAATCCGGGACCTGTGGAGGCGGCGGTGTGGCAGTCGACAAACTCCTTGGCAAACACATGGTGGGCATACGTCACAGGTGGGTCGTTGAAGTCGCCGCACACCAGCACGCTCATGTTCTTGGTGCGGTGCTTCTTGATGTATGCCATCACGCCGTTGGCTTGCTTGGCATGCCGTCTGCCCATGGTCTTGAGCTTGTTGAGGATAGACTGCTCGTTGATGTGGTTGCTCCTGCGGGTCACGAGGTCACCAAATTGATCTCGTTCCTTGTCGCTCAGGGCGGAGGTCTGGAAGTGGCAGTTGACAACGAGCAGGGTGTCGGCCCCCATTTTCAGATAGAAGGCGGCACAAGCGTTTCTCTTGCAGTTCACCGGTATCATCTCGTGTCTCACGATGGGGTATTTGCTGAGAACGGCTAAGCGTTCGTGGTGCTTGTTTTGTTCGTATGCCACGTAGCGGTAGGTGCCCTCCATCTGCTCGGTGAGTTTTCTTCTGTTCTTGTAGATGTTGGATTCTTGCAAGCAAATGATATCGGCACCGCTGCCGCAGATGTAGTCCATGGCGGGATTGGGCAGTTCCTTCGCGTCAAAGTAGTGGAAGTCATTGGCATTGAACGACATGACCTTGATGCCACCGGTGGGTGCTTTCTTGCCGAAATTGATGGGGCAGTAGTGGCGAAGGGGAGAGGCGCACAGCAGAAAACCCGCAATGGGAATCAAGGCGTACTTGTAGTGGAAAACCAACCAGAAAAGCAGGTAGGAGAGGTTCAGCAGCAGAAAAATGGGAAAGGCAAGGGCAAGCACCTCGAAAGTGGGGTGGGAGGCCGGGCTCACGTGCCCGGCATAGCCTGTGACTAAAAGGGCAACCACGACCAATATGTTGGCCGTGGCGAGAAGGTGTAGCGTAAGTTTCTTGAATTTGCGGACAATGCCCATTTCTAATGCTTGTTGCTGCTATCAAACAATTTCTGTTTTTCCTCCTTCGTGAGGCTGGCATACCCATTTTTGCGTATCTTGTCGAGTATGCGGTCTATCTCCTCTTCCGAGGCTTTCTGCCGGGCATTGTAGTCCCAGTCGGGGTTGCCGCTTGCCTCATTGCCACTGGCATTCTTGCCCGTGTGTTTCTCCCAGTTCTTGCGCAACTTCTCGATGATGGGCGAGCCGCTGTCGTTGCCGAAATAGCTGTTCTCAGGATGACGGCGCCAGTATTTGATGAGCAGGAAACCGAAGAGCATACCGCCAAGGTGGGCGAAATGGGCCACGTTGCTCGTGGTGAAGAATGCCGTGAACACCTCGATGGCGATATAGATGGTGATGAACCACTTGGCCTTGATGGGGATGGGAAGGGGGAAGATGAAGATGCGCTCCTCGGGGAACGACATGCCGAAGGCCAGAAGGATGGCATAGATGGCGCCAGAGGCTCCCACCGTGGTCCATAGGTTGAGATAGCTGTCCATGGGGACTTTTATCCCATCTGTCGACATCACGCTGTCATATGCGGCAAGACCTTCCATCGAATACTGTACATATTGGGCCAATTCTTGCACCAATCCTGCTCCGATTCCGCAGAAAATGTAATAAAAAAGGAATTTCTTAGGACCCCATATATTCTCTACCACGCAACCGAACATCCACAGGGCAAACATATTGAAGAACAAATGCTCCAATCCACCGTGCATGAACATGTAGGTGAGCATTTGATAAATCTTGAAATCCGATGCCAGGAAAAAGTGCAATCCGAGTATGTCGTTGAGGTCGATGTTCCGGAATGTGAGCACATAGTAGGCTGCGAAAGCCAAGATGTTTATAATCAGAAGGTTTTTTGTAATTGTGGGTATGCTACGCATGACGAATGGTCGTTTGGTTGATTAAACGTCGGCAAAATTACTAAAAATATCTTTTATTCCGCATAAAATCAGCGCTATACATACTTTTTTTGGGGATTTTCAATAAATTTTTAGTCAATTTGTTTGTTTTATGAAATGAAACATCTATATTTGCCCCAAAATAATCTTACGATATTAGTAATCACCAATTATTAAAACTAAAATTATGAACAAAACAGAATTAATCGACAAGATTGCCGAGAAATCAAAACTGACAAAGGTAGATGCCAAGAAGGCATTGGACGCTACAATTGAGGCTATCAAAGAGGCTCTCGTGGCTGGTGACAAGGTTGCTCTTATCGGCTTCGGTACATTCAGTGTGAACACACGTGCCGCCCGTGAGGGTATCAACCCCCGCAGCAATGAGAAGATTCAGATTCCAGAGAAGAAAGTGGCCAAATTCAAGGCTGGTGCTGACCTGGCTGATGCTTTGTAATAATTTTGTAAAAGAAATTCATAATACAATCAGGCAACCCCGAAATGAGGTTGCCTGATTTGTTTTTTCGCGTTTTACTTTCGCTCGGCTCTTTTCTTCCTTTATGGCTGCTTGCCGATATAGGCGAGGATACCGCCATCTACGTAGAGGATATGTCCGTTCACGGCATCCGAGGCGTGTGAGGCCAGGAACACGGCGGGACCGCCCAGTTCCTCGGGGTTGAGCCAGCGGCCGGCGGGTGTCTTGGCACAGATGAACAAGTCGAACGGGTGGCGTGAGCCATCGGGCTGGCGCTCGCGCAGCGGTGCGGTCTGTGGTGTGGCGATGTAGCCCGGGCCGATGCCGTTGCACTGGATGTTATACCCGCCATATTCCGAGCAGATGTTGCGGGTGAGCATCTTCAGTCCGCCCTTGGCGGCGGCGTATGCGCTCACGGTCTCGCGGCCGAGCTCCGACATCATCGAGCAGATGTTGATGATTTTTCCCTCACGGCGCTCCATCATCTCGGGGATGACGGCCGATGAGCAGATGAATGGACCAACGAGGTCGATATCGATTACCTGCTGGAATTCGGCACGCTTCATCTCGTGCATGGGTATGCGCTTGATGATGCCGGCGTTGTTGACGAGGATGTCGATGGCTCCCACCTCCTCATGAATCTTCTCCACGAGGGCTTTCACGTCGTCTTCCTTGGTCACGTCGCACACATAGCCTTTCACGTTGTCGATTCCGGCTTCCTTGTAGTTGTTGAGTCCGCGCTCAAGGGCGGCCTCGTTGATGTCGTTGAAAATGATGGTTTTGATACCGGCGGCCACGAATGCCTTGGCAATGTTGAAACCGATACCATAGGATGCGCCCGTAATCCAGGCGTTTTTTCCCTCAAGCGAGAATGGATTTGCTGTCATTGATGATAAATTTAAGGAGTTCAGGAGTTCAGAAGTTCAGGAGTTCAGACAATAGTAATGCTTCTTTCCTTTCATTCTTTATCCTGCACCCCGGTGTTATTGATTATTCCTTTGCAATATGCTGTGAGTAGTTTACTGGTTTCTTCTAAGGAGTCGTAGAGTTTGTTGAATTGAAGTTCATCGGCAAAACCGAGGTCACGTGCAAGGATGATGTAATTCCGACATTCTGCCAGACTACCTTCGGAGATGTTCAAGAAACGAAGTTTGTCGGCCTTACTCACTTTCTTGTAGCCCTCTGCAATATTGGCTTCTATTGATATTGCGGCACGGCGGAATTGTGATGTAAGGCCAAAAACCTCTTCTTGGGGAAAAGACATTGTCACTTGATACACAATGATTGTAAAGGCATGTGCTTTCTGCCAGGCATAGAGATGTTCAAATGAAAATGTATGCATTACAAAAAAGATGCTTATTACTTTTCAGTGTTGGTCAAGTGAGTCTTTGTCCAAACTTTAGCCTTTCCTGTCATTCAGGAGTAATGTCTGAACTCCTGAACTCCTGAACTCCTTGAACTCCAGACCTATTTCAAATCTGTAATCAGTGAGAAGTCTTGGTCGCCATAGTCGAGATTCTCGCCACCCATACCCCAGATGAAGGTGTAGTTGTGCGTGGCGGCGGCACTGTGGATGCTCCATTCGGGCGACAGCACGGCTTGGTCGCCGCGCATCCAGATGTGACGGGTCTCGTCTACCTCACCCATGAAGTGGCAAACGGCCTGGTCGTCGGGTACCTCGAAATAGAAGTAGGCTTCCATACGGCGGCTGTGCACGTGAGCGGGCATCGTGTTCCACACGCTGCCGGTGGCCAACTCGGTCATACCCATCTGCAACTGGCAAGTGGGAAGCACCTGGTTCACGATCATCTTGTTGATGTTGCGCTCGTTGCTCATCTCCAGACTACCCATGTGAGCCACCACGGCATCGGCCTTGGTCACTTTCTTGCAGGGATACTGCTTGTGGGCTGTGGTGCTGTTGAAGTAGAACTTGGCGGGCTTGCTGGCGTCCTTGCTGGCGAACACCACGTCGCGGTCGCCGCTGCCAATGTAGAGTGCTTCCTTGAAGCCGAGCTCAAAGATTTCGTCGCCCACTTTCACGCAGCCGTCGCCGCCTACGTTGAAGATACCGATCTCGCGGCGGGTGGTGAAGAATGGTGCCTTCAGGGGGTCGATGGCCTCGAGTTTGAGCTCCTCTTTCACGGGTTTGGCACCGCCCACGACCATGCGGTCGTACATCGAGTATACCATGTTCACCTCGTCGTCGGCAAACACTCTCTCGATAAGGAAGTCGCGGCGTATGCGTTTGGTGTCATAACTTTTTGCGTCCTCAGGGTGGGCCGCATAGCGAATCTCATAATTTGTTTTCATAAAAGTATATAGTAGTTTATTGTAAGAATAGACAGTTGCGCGGATTCATCAGCAAAGATACTGCAAATCGTGGTCAATTCAAAATAAAAACTGTTATTTTTTGCCAAATCGGGCCGGCTCTTCAGTAACGGGCAAAAAAAATGGGGCTCCGCCGAGTCCCTTTCCTTGTTAACCTTAAATCTAATACTATGAAAAACACAATGCAAAGATATTTACATTATTCTATTTACGCAAATGGCTTTTGACAAAAATATTCAAACCTGATGATTTCTTGACATATATCAATTGCGCCTCCTTTCCGACTGTTTGCTTTCAATCCGAAAGGAGGCGCTGCGAAAAAGAGGGGTGATTGTTACCTCTTCTTGTATTGGTTGAGTCCTTCGCCGAGGAATTTCAGGTAGTCGTCCACGTCTTCCTTGTAGCTGAACGAGCGGGCGAGCGGGTTGCCGTCGTTGTCGACGAGCACATAGAGTGGCTGGGTGAGGTAGCCAAATTTCATTTCCTCAAGATAGCTCCATTTGTCGCCGATGGTGCGCAGGGTGCGTTTCTTGCCGTTGTACTCCACCTCGACGGGCTGGTCGAGTGGCGTCTTGTCGTCGACGAAGAGCGAGATGAGCACATAGTCTTTGTTGAGCTTGTCGGCCACGGTGGGGTCGGTCCACACGGCTATCTCCATCTTGCGGCAGTTCACGCAGCCGAATCCGGTGAAGTCGAGCATCACGGGCTTGCCAGTGGCCTTGGCGGCGGCCATGCCTTCCTCGTAGTTGGTGTAGGCGGCGCGCACCTCCTTGGTGTTCAGGTTGAAATCCTGGGTGTAGAGTGGCGGTGCGAAGGCGCTCACGGCGCGGCAGGGTGCGCCCCAAAGTCCGGGCAGCATATAGATGGAGAAGGCGATGGAGATCAAGCCGAGCATGATGCAGGGCACGGGCATGGCCTTGTCGTTGCCTTGGTCGCTCTGGAACTTCAGTTTGCCGATGAGGTAGAGGCCCAGAAGCAGGAAGATGGCTATCCACAGGGCCAGGAACACCTCGCGGTCGAGCAGGCGCCATCCGTAGGCCAGGTCGGCCACGGAGAAGAATTTCAGTGCGAAGGCCAGTTCGATGAATCCCAGCACCACCTTGATGGTGTTCATCCACGAGCCCGACTTGGGGGCTTGTTTGAGCCAGGTGGGGAAGAGGGCGAAGAGGGTGAAGGGCAGGGCCAGGGCGATGGCGAAGCCAAGCATGCCGATGGCCGGACCCAGCCAGTTGCCCGAGGTGGTGGTCTCCACAAGCAGCAGTCCGATGATGGGGCCGGTGCACGAGAAGCTCACGAGCGTGAGGGTGAAGGCCATGAGGAAGATGGAGAGCAGGCCGCTGGTCTCCGATGCCTTGTTGTCTACCTTGTTGGTCCACGACGAAGGCAGCGTGAGTTCGAACCATCCGAAGAACGAGAGGGCGAACACCACGAGCAGTGCGCAGAAGATGAGGTTGAACACGGCGTTGGTGGAGAGGGCGTTGAGGGTCTGCGCACCGAAGAGGGCGGTCACCAGCAGTCCGAGTGCCAGGTAGATGACGATGATGGAGATGCCGTAGGTGATGGCGTCGCGGATGCCTTTCTTCTTGTCCTTGCTGCGTTTCAGGAAGAAACTCACGGTCATGGGGATGATGGGCCACACGCAGGGGGTGAAGACGGCGAGCAGTCCGTAGAGCAGTCCCATGAGGAAGATATAGAGCCATGAGCGGTCGGAGATGTTTCCGCCGTTGAGGGCCTTCAGCTTGTCGACGGCGGGCTGCCACCATTTGTCTTGCGACGAGGCGACGAGGGCGGAGTCGACCACGGCAGGCATCGCTCCGGCCAGGGTGTCGGCCTTGGTGGTGTCGGTAGTGCTCACGAGGGCAGCGGCACCGATGGTGGCGGGGTCGGTAGTGGCGGCGGCAACGGGCTCTTCCTTGGCGGGCTCAGCGGCGGGAGCCTCCTCGGGACCCTTGCCCGAGTATTCGAAATCCACCGTCGAGGGGGGCATGCACATCTCGTCGTTGCAGGCGCCATACTCCAGGTAGCCTTTGATATTGTAGGTCTTGGCGGTGATCTTGTATTTCTGGATGAAGGTCACGGCATTCTCGAAGTAGCTCAGGCGCATGCCGAAGATCTGGTCGTCCTCGCTGATCTCTTTGCCCTGCTTGATCAGGGCGCCCATGGGCTGTGCGCCCTCGGCCTTGTCGGTGTGCATGGTCGCTGCCGTCGGACCGCCGTCGGGGATGTTGGTGGAGTAGACGTGCCAGCCCTTGTCGATCTTTGCGGTGAACACCACGTCGACCTCGGTGGGCGACACTTGCTTTTGCTGCACGGTGAACTTCACGGGCATCTCTTGTGCGCTGGCGGCCGTAAAGAGAAAGAGGGTCAGGAGGAGCAAGAGGTGCCTTGCCATGGCGAGGCGCTTGCTGCTGTTGTGTTGATGATTCATATTGAATTGTAGGTTGGGTTTTCTTATTTCTTGTGGGTCATGATGTCGAGCACATAGCGGTCGGTCACGTCCATGCCACGGCTGCCGATAGCAGTGAGGTTGTGGATGCTCTGGTCCACGTCGTCGTCGATGATGCCCTCTACCGAGGTCACATGCTTGTGCTGTATGGCGAGCATGGCGCTCAGCACGGCCGTTCCTACGCCGGTGGTGAGTTTCAGGGCGCAACTGGGCTTGGCTCCGTCGCAGATCATGCCGGTGAGGTTGGCTATCATGTTCTTCACGGCCCAGCACACCTCGTCGTAGCCGCCGCCCATCAGCAGGGTGATGCCGCAACTGCTGCCGGTACTGGCCACCACGCAGCCACAGAGGGCCGAGAGCGACCCGAGGCTCTGCTTCATGTAGATGGCGGCCAGGTTGCTCAGGGTGAGGGCGCGGATGAGTTCCTCCTCGGTGTTGTGGTTCTCCTCGGCAAACACCACCACGGGCATGGTGGCGCAGATGCCTTGGTTGCCGCTGCCGCTGTTGCTCATCACGGGTATCATCGCACCGGCCATACGGGCGTCGCAGGCGCAACTGGTTTGTGAGAGGATTTTCGAGAAGATGCTGTCGCCCATGATGCCTCGTCCCAGCGGACTGCACAGCGTCTTGCCCAACTGGTGGCCGTAGTTCTCGCGCAGGCCGTCGGCCGAGGCAGCCTCGTTGAGTCGCTTGGCTTCGAGAATGAATCGGATTTCCTCAATATTGGTGGTGGTGGCAAAGTCATACACTTTGCGCAGGGTGAGGGGCACGCAGGTCTGTTCATCGTCTTCTTGCACATGGTGGCGCTCGTCGAGCAGTATGTCGCTGTCGCGTCGCAGGAAGGCGAAATGGGTGTGGTGGCCCTTGATGATGGCTTCCGACTCATGCCCTTCTCCCAGGCACAGCACCCTGATGTAGAGCTTGTCGGGGTCTTCCTCCTCGAGGGCGATGTCGATGCGGCCCTCGTCAATGAACTGACGGCCGCGTGCCACCGCCTCTTTGTTGCTGTCCTTGAGCACTTCGAGCTGGTATTCCGACTTCCCGATGAGCACCCCCAGGGCCACGGCGATGGGCAGGCCTATCATGCCTGTGCCGGGGATACCCACGCCCATGGCGTTCTTCACGATGTTGGCGCTCAGACTCAACTTCACCCGCTCGGGCATGGTGCCGAGCAACTCACGGGCCTTGGCCACGCACAGGGCCACTGCTATGGGTTCGGTGCAGCCCACGGCGGGCACCACCTGTTCGTGCATCAGGCGGATGATCGATTCTCTTTCTTCCTTGGGCAACATAACAATATGATAATGTGTCTTTTTCGTGTGAAATACCAAAATGCAAAAATAGCAAATCTTTATTTAATCCGTAACTTTTGGCCGAAAAAAAATTGTGGAATGGAAAAAAAGTGCTACCTTTGCATCGAAAAATCTATACAATACCAAAATTCTGCTGAATTCCGACAACTGATAATTGTTGGAATTCATCATTTTTTTGTTGCAAAATCGATTAACTTTAAAAACCATAACATCATGACTTACATGTCACAGGAAGGCTACGACAAGATGATAGCCGAACTCACACGCTTGGAGTCGGTAGAGCGCCCGAAGGCCTCTGCTGCCATCGCTGAGGCACGCGACAAAGGCGACCTGAGCGAGAATTCCGAGTATGATGCCGCCAAAGAAGCCCAAGCCCATCTCGAGGATAAGATCAACCGCCTGAAACTGGCCATCTCCGAGGCCAAGATCGTGGACGTTTCGCGTCTGAGCTCGGAGGCTGTGCAGATTCTCTCGAAGGTGGAGATGACCAACCTCACCACCAAGTCGAAGATGACGTACACCATCGTGAGCGAGAACGAGGCCGACCTGCGTGCCGGCAAGATCTCCATCAAGACCCCCATTGCCCAGGGCTTGCTCAACAAGAAGGTGGGCGACGAGGTGGAAATCAAAATACCACGCGGCACCATCCGCCTGAGAATCGACAAAATATCTATTTGATTATGAGCATATTCTCCAAGATCGCGGCTGGCGAGATTCCCAGCTACAAATGTGCAGAGAACGAGAAGTTCTATGCCTTCCTTGACATCAACCCGCTCGTGAAAGGCCATACGCTGGTCATTCCGCGCCGTGAGGTAGACTATATCTTCGACCTCGACGACGACGAATTGGCAGAGATGACCGTCTTCGCCAAGCGTGTGGCTGTGGCCATCAAGAAAGCCTTCCCATGCGTGAAGGTGGGCATGGCCGTGCTGGGGCTGGAAGTGCCTCACGCCCACATCCACCTCGTGCCGATGCAGAGCGAGAAAGACATGCTGTTCTCCAACCCCAAACTGCAACTTTCTCAAGAGGAGTTCGAGAATATCGCGGCGAGGATCCGCGAGGAGTTCAAATAAACTCCTCGCCAAGGCGCACCTGCACCTCGTTGACGAACTTGCGTATTTGTGCTGATGAGTCGCTTTTCTTGCAGACCATCAGCACATTTTCGTTTTCAACCACGATATACCCGTCGAGGTCGCTGAATACGCCAAGCCGGCCCTTCGGCAACTTGATGATGTTGTCGCTGCAGTTCTCGAGCATCACGTTGCTGTCGAGCACCACGTTGTCGCCCTCGCCATGGCTCTCGGCCTCGTAGATGGAGTGCCAGGTGCCCAGGTCGGCCCATCCGAAGTCGCACGACATCACATAGGCATCGTCGGCATGCTCGAGCACGCTGTAGTCGATCGAGAGGTTGGGGAAGAGCGAGAAGTAGTCCCACACCAGTTGGGCCTCGTCCTTGATGTTGGCGTTGTCGAACGAGAAGCCGTCGAGCTCTATCTGCTTGAACACGGCGGGCATGGCGGCTTTCGAGTGGTGGAGCAGGTGGCGCACGTTGGAGACGAAGATGCCGGTGTTCCACAGAAACTCTCCGCTGTCCATGAACACCTGGGCAAACTCGCGCTCGGGTTTCTCGCTGAACGACTTGATGCTGTGCAGATGACAATCCATGCTCTCGTCGCCCATCTGTATGTAGCCGTAGCCGGGCTCGGGACGTGAGGGTCGCACGCCCATGGCGATGATGCCGTCGTGGCCCGACACGAAGTCCAGCGCGTCGTTCATGCACCGCTCGAAGGCCTCCTCGCCGATGATGGCCTGGTCGGATGGGATGATGATCACGTTGGCGTCGGCACAGTGGCCCAGAATGCGGTAGCAGCCCCATGTCACGCTGGGGGCCGTGTTGCGGTTCACCGGCTCGCCCAGGAAATTCTCCTCGGGAAGCATCGGCAGTTGCTCGCGCGCGATGGGCTGGAACTCATCGTTGGTGGTGACGAAAATATTCTCTATGGGGATGATTTTGGATATCCTGTCGTAAGTCTGTTGGAGTTGGGTGCGTCCGGTGCCGAACAGGTCGATGAACTGCTTGGGGTATCCCATACGGCTGCAAGGCCACAGTCTTTTTCCTCTTCCGCCAGCCAGAATCACACAATAATTCTTCGTATTGATGGGCATATATTCTCTTAGATTTAAAATTAGCGCACTAAATTACGATATAATAACGGCATAATCAAGTTTTTAGTGTTTTTTCATGTAAAAATTTGCCATTTCAGAAAATAATCGTAACTTTGCACCGCAAAAAGCCCAGATGGCGGAATCGGTAGACGCGCTGGTCTCAAACACCAGTGGGGCAACCCGTGCCGGTTCGACCCCGGCTCTGGGTACCGCAAACACCTTGTAAGTCGTTGGTTTACAAGGTGTTTTTATTTACTGGGGTGTTAAAAAGGTGTTAATTCTACGCAACGAAAAGAAAATACTTTTGTGGCCTTTCTTCCTCCTCTTTTCTTATCCTTGTCTTTGCTTTTCTACAGGCCGATGTTAAAACATGTTGTATTTTTGGCATCACCTCCTACTTTCACTATCTTTGCAATCTACTTTTTCATCTTCATTGGAAAATATATGAAATCAAGAAATATTGGAATCGTCTCATCGTTGATTGCATACATCTTGCTATCTCTGGCTATTCTCTCAAGTTGTGAGGAATACCCTAATACTAAAGTGTATGAGGGGCAAACGCTGAAAAGATATTTGACAGTTCGAAGCAACAGAACCTATATAACCAATAAGAATGAAAAAGTAGGGTGGAATGACACATTGTCGATATATGTAGACCACAAGGATAAGGCAATCTTGGCAAACGACTTTCCTGTAAACGAAAGGAAACGTGATGAAAGAGATGAGACGGTTGAGTTTCTTCCCGGGTTCAGGGAAGACTATGAGTATCATTATGATTCATATGGCCATTTAACAAGTGCAATAACACCTTATAGTAAAGATACACCTGAATTTAAGTATATTTGGAAAGACAGTCTTGTAACTGATGTCATAGTCACAGGTGATTATTATGGAAATACACAACATAAACACATAGTATATGACATGACCGTCAATTCTCCCCGTTCTGGAATTGCTCTGTTTATGAGTCTTTTTGATGCGAGCATACTGATGGCAAAGTATCTTACAGGGGAAATAGGAGGATATGTTCCATCCCATCCAATAACCAAGATATATGTATATAATGATAAATATAAAAATGATACACTGACTTTTACAAATGAATTTGATAGCAAAAATCGTCTTACGGCATATACTGTCAAATCTTACACCACAAATGTCAGCAGGCATTTTGATTACCCTGATTAGGATAGCTAATCTTCAATAATAATAGGTATTAGGTTTATGGATATTCAGGAACAAGCGATCAGTAAGAAACAGCAGATGATGGACTTCTGCGTGGGAAAGGCATTGGAGATACTCAAAGAGTCGATAGAAACGAGAGCGGAACACTTATCCGATGACAAAATGGACGAGGTGGAACAGAAGGAGTATGACCGAGCTATGGAAGAATTGACTCAGACATACGTCCGTTTCCCTGCTGTCCAACATATCAAGGATTTTTTGCATCTACCCGACTATATCTGGCAGAGCGATTTCTTGGAGAATTTGACCATGGAACAGAAACGGAAATGGTATCACCAGCCGATGGTGGGCAATTATTCCGATTTCTGCAATGACAACACGTCCTTCGATGATGATTGTCCCTTATTCTCCGCCATATATAAAGTGGTTGTGAACGAGAAATATGCCCAATACTTGTTGGAGAGAATGGGGCAAAGGAATGAACTCAGACAGTTCCGTGAGAAAAGGAGGAAAAAGAAAGAGACCGAGAAGATATTGGCGGAAGTGGATGCCATCATATCCGATATGGAAGAGAAGTTGAGTGTGAGGCATACCGAAGTGCAAAGAAGAGAAGACGCGGCCTTACGTAGCGTGGAAGAGGTAGAAAATCCGTCAGAAAAGCCCATTGAAATACTCACGGAAGAAACCAATCCGTTCAATCACAAATTCACTGACAGCCAGATAGCCTTCCTTGCAGAGGTGGTCAATAAAGTCCATTTGTTTTGGGGTAAGGACGTGACCGAGGAAGAAATGAGAGCCATCTTCGACTGCAAGGTGAAGGTGCCGCTCAAATCGAAGAACAACCGTTTGCTTGCCCAATTCTTCAGCCAACTGAGCTACCGTGAATACATCACCGAGGCTTGGCAGTCCGTCATCGCCAAGAACAAATTATTTCTTTCAGCCCGAAAGGATGATTACATCAATCAGTCCGACCTCTCCTCTGCTTGTAATCATTTGAATAATAGCCAACAAAGCGGAAATTACTTGAAAATCAGCAACTACATCCAACAACTGAAAAAACAGTAAGCATTGGAAAAATTGTAAAGAAAAAGAAAAAGGTTTGAGAGCTGTTTGAGACCTCAAACCTTTTTCTTGACCTCTCAAACTTAGAAAAATACCTTTGCACTCGAATTCAAAATTCGGAGGGCATGCACTCCTATTGTTTAATTTCTAAGTTTTATAAAATGGAAGCAAAAAAAAGCATAGAGGAAAGGATTGAGGAACTTGAAAACCTCATTTACCTTTCAAAGAACGTGCTGAGTTTCGAGGAAGCCAGCAGGTTTCTCAACCTGTCGAAGAGCTACCTTTATAAGCTCACCTCGGCAGGAGTGATTCCCCATTACAAGCCCCAGGGCAAGATGATCTATTTCGAGAAGGCTGCCTTGGAAGAGTGGCTCCGGCAGAACCCGGTGAAGACCCAGGAACAGATTGCGCAGGAAGCGCAGAGGTACCTATTAACCCATAAGTGATGCCATGGAGACGCAACATTCCAATAGCCCCATCAGGGAGCAGATGACCCGTGAGGAATTCCGGGTCATCTGGCAGTCCATTCATTTGAAAACGACCGAAGAGTATGCCGTGCCACCTGAAATACTACGGGTGAACGGCTCCACCATCGGGACTCTTGGAAACTTCAGCGCATCAACTGGAAAGGCAAAGAGCAAGAAGACCTTCAATGTCTCTGCCATCGTGGCAGCGGCACTCAGTAACAAGGAGGTGCTTTGCTATTCTGCTTCTTTTCCTGATGACAAGCGCAAGGTGCTTTACATCGACACCGAGCAAAGCAAGTACCATTGTCAGAAGGTGATGAAACGCATCCTTCGTTTAGCCGGTTTACCCGAGCAGCAAGAAAACCCAAATCTGCTGTTTGTCGCCATGCGGGAATTGCCTCCAGAGAAGCGGCGCACGGTTATCGACTTCATGCTCTCCAATATCAAAGGATTGGGTTTGGTCATCATCGATGGAGTCCGCGACCTGATGTACGACATCAACAATCCTACGGAGTCCACCGAGATCATCAATCTGCTGATGCGATGGTCGAGCAGTTTCAACTTGCATATCCACACCGTGCTGCACTTGAACAAAGGTGATGACAACACCCGTGGACATATCGGTACCGAACTGAACAACAAGGCTGAAACCGTGTTGCAAGTGACCAAAAACCTGATGGATGCCAACGTCAGCGAGGTGAAGGCAATGCATATCCGTGACAAGGATTTTGAGCCATTTGCCTTCCGCATCAATGAAGAGTCACTGCCTGAACTAGTTGTCGACTATGAATGTCAGAAGAAACCGGAGCGTATCGCATTGACCGACCTCCCCGACAATAAACATAGTGAGGCTCTTGCCACCGCTTTCAATAAAGGAGGCATCCAAGGTTATAACAACCTGATTGAAGCTTTGAAACATGGCTATTCCTCCATCGGTTATGATCGAGGCCGTAACACACTGGTTTCTCTAGTAAAATGGCTGATGTCGCGCAACCTCATTGTCAAACATGATAAGATGTACAGTTTGGCACAGGGCATATCTAAGGAGAACCAACATAAACCAGACCCTCAAAACCTCTTTGGCGATGAGCTTGGAATCAACAAATTCAACCATTAAAAGTAAAAAATTATGCATAGTATTATTCTTAACAAAAAGTTGGTCGACGATTATGTATCGGTCAGCGACTACCTGATAGGCATGGGTGCCATGTTCTTTGAACAGTCAGGCAATATGCGAAAATTCATATCGTTCCAGCCTGGCGGAAGCGAGCCTGACCGCGTCTTCTTTGTCAATATGGATAGGAACGAGTGGACATGCACAAACCCAGACATGGGAGGCAAGGTCACCGACCTCGCAGAGCATTTCTTTTCCCTTCCGTCAAATGATGATATGCTCCAGTCCATCATCGACACGGTGCGCAACGTCGCCATGACGCCGCTACCGAGTACCATTCAGTTCGAGCACTCCAAGGTGCAGGTTCCCGTCGAAGTCAGTCCCATCTTCGATTTCGACCTTCTCCGTCCCATCTACAGTATAGGCATATCGGAGAAAATCGCCTACGAAAACCTGAAGCAAGGCACCTACGCTGGCATCAAAGATGGCAAGGAGCACCACGTGCTGCTGTTCCCCAATGGCAAGGGTGGCTATTACAGCCTGGAGGGTGACAAGTGGCACACGGTAGGAGAGGAGGGCATCACGCTCATCGGTCCGAAAAGAGACACCCAGATGCTCTGCGTGTTCACCAACCCTCTCGATTTTCTTGCCCTGAAGCAAATGCGGCAGATTCTCGGCATGGAACCGTTTTTCGCCAAAGACCGCTTTCTCGTCATCAACGGACAGAGGAACATGGACGAGGCACTCCGGCACATCCATGCCAACAGTGGGTATTACAACGTCTGTTGCTTTGTCCCCAACAATGAAGGAGGCAAGGCAGATTATGAGAAATTTGTTGACATCTGTCAGGGCAGTGCCATCAATTCCTCCAGACTATATAAAGGTCATATGACTTTTGCCGACTCCCTTGATGCCAACCTCCGTGTGACAAGGAATCGGTTGGATAAATGTCTGAATCCTCAGCAAATGATAGTCGCAAATCCCAACAAGCAGGTTCAAAAGACTCCGCTTGAAACGACATCGAAACGAAAACCCAAAGTCGTCAAGACTGTCGAAGTGACCTTAAATGAGGAGGCTGCAAGAAGAGGATTCCGACTATAGGGGAATAAAGCCCCCTTTATAGGAATGTCTGAATGACGAGCCAATGTGCTGCAGATTTTCAGCAACGGCAAGAGGTGTCTGCGTTGCACATTTTCGCTCCACTCAATGTCCACTCCGACACTCTTGCAAGGGGGAGACCCCCTTGACCCCACAGTGCTCGCTGTGCTCACTTTTTCTCATAATTATCAAAAATGATAGCGAAGGTTAACTCCACTTCCCACATCACCCGGGCGGTGATGTATGGACAGGACGAGCGGAAGGGAGGCGAAGTCCTCCTCTTCCAGCACGTCGATATGACGGTCTCACCAGAGGAGCAGGCCGCCGACCTCAATGCCATGTCCAAGCCATCCTTTAGGGTGAAGGCTTACAATATCATCCTGTCGTTCGATGACGAGGACACCGAAAAAATCAGACAGATGGAAGAAGGACGTAGGTACAGGTTCGAGCGTGATATCATCAAGGCATTCATCGCTGAGATGGAGAAACGCGGTACCAACATTACCGACTGTCCCTTCGTGGTGGCTCGTCACGGCAACACCAACAATGAGCACTTTCATATGACGGTGCTCACCACTACTATCGATGGCGAGCACATCCACGACAGCTACATCAAGAAGAACGCCATCCGTGCCGCTGCTAAAATTTCGGAGGACTTCGGGCTGAGGGCTGCGCCCAAAGCATTGAGGAATGAGATTGCCCATCAAGTGGCCACGGGTGAACGTGATGCCAATGTAAAAGGCACTCGACGTGTGCGTAACCGTCAGTCGAACACGGCAGAGAACATTCAGGATCGCATCCGACGAAGGGAGGCTGTGGAGAAAGCGGAAAGGCGCAAGGCGATGCTGAAACGGAACATCGAACGGATTGCCCGCGAGTCCACTGCTGCCAACTTCTCCGAAAAGTTGAAAGCCGAGGGAATAACTCTTTGCCAGTTGCCAAAAGGATGGGGCGTGACCGTTACTTTTGAAGATGACAAGGAGCGCACTTACACCTTCGCCCAGTTGGACGTGGACAATGAACTAGTCACTCCACTGTTGGTGATTCCTCCAAAGGCAAAGAAGGAGCCTTCCAACAAGCGCAAGGTGTCAGAAAGGAAAAGGGTTGTTCCTTCACCCTCTGGTTCCTTCACCCATGCCGTCAAAAATACCGGAAGAATTCTCAACCAAACCGAAGGACAGTCTGGCAGTTATTCGAGAGAAGACGAGGTTTCCAAAGGTAGCTATGAGGATTCCGACGAGGAATGGCGCAGAAGAGGTGGGCACTCTATGTAATATCACAATTATCATCTTGTAAAAAAAGTAAATAATGGAAAGAAACAATTATCCGCCGGCAGTGGTTTATTACCAGTCCGGCAAGAGAAAGAAAAGGCCGCACCGCACGGAATACATCACCTTCCGTGTCACGCCAGCCGAGAAGCAAGCCATACTCGACGATGCTCTTAGAAACGGTCACTCGCCGAGTGATTTCTGCCGCTTGCGCTGCCTGAGGCAGAAAGTGACCGACATGAGCGACGAGGCGAGAAATGAGAGGAGAATTTTTATTAATATGGCCAACAACTTGAACCAGATAGCCCGGCATTTCAACACCGAAGGAGTTAATTCTCGGACGGTGGAAGAACTGGAACAGTTTCTGGCAGAAATTCACAAACACAAAAGAGTATGAAAAAGGTTAGAAAACAACAGGATTATGCCGAGGATATGAATTTCTCGCAATCCAAAAACGAAGATCAAGAAATAGACAAGAGAGGTATGGATGTGCCGTTTGGCACCATAGAAGAACTGCTGGTGGCTGTCAAAAACTTGGAGAAGAACGCCAATACCATGGCATGCGCCGCCGATGGCATCGGCAGGTATCTCCTCAATGAGGACGGCACCATCAGGGACTTCACCAACTATGAATTGTTGAAGGGAATGCATGAAATGCTGAAAAAAGGAATCGTTGATATGAGGCGGAGCACGGAGGCCATTCAAAAGAAAATTGAAGAAACGCCCACAGAAATGACTGCCCATTTCGACAAGGAGAATATGACGCGATTGGAAAAACTGCTCAAATACTTCAAATGGGAGCGGGCTTTCCTATGGGTTTATATTGCCTGTGCAGCTTTTCTGATGGGGTCATTCACGGTCAAGTCTTGTTCACTCGATAAAAAGGAAGCCGACCTGAAGCAATGGTACGATGCCAACCACGAGGCCGCCAACTTTGGGCGTTTCATACGGATGCAAGAACCCGAGCGGTGGGATTACTGGCACAAGCAATGGCGCAGTGACCCCCAGATGATGGAGGATATGTACAATGCCCATATGGTGAAGGGATGGGAAAGCAAATTCAAGAAGTGACCTTGCTACTTGATATTGAAAAGCCCAACTGACCATGCAAATCAGTTGGGCTTTTTCGGATAAAGTGGAATAACACATAATACCATGTATGCAAGCATTCTCCACTTGTTAGTTCTTCTATTTCTTAATTGCAGCAAAACAATTCGTATTCTAACTATGAAAAGAGGCAACATGTGTAGCATGTTCAAACTCTTCTGGAGTAATTAGGGAGAAACCTTCTAATTCATCAAGAGATGTCACATTCATTACCTTGAAGAGCAACTCCTCTGGTTGATGCTTGAAGGTTTGTGGGTCACTTTCATCATAATGGATATGTGCCCCATCATCACCTATGACATTGGCCTTTGCTTGAACAACTTCAAATCTGAAAGAATGAACATACCATAATTCTTCATCAATGTGAATAGAAAAGTACAAATGATGGTCATCTTCTGACATCTCTGACAGGACATCAATGATACGACGCAAAATAGCCTTGGTTGCATCAGCCTTCCATATTCTGACAATGGTCTTGAAATAGAAGGGACTTTCTTCGGAGATTTCTTTTACTTCAACCGGTAGCCGCGCCAGTTCCATCCGTGCCCGAATCTTGTACCTACGTTCTTCACACTCTTTCTCCTGCTGTAACGGATTGGTGAACAATTTTCGACTTATAACAATAAACTGTTCTGACAAAGGGAAAAAATAGACAGTGGTTTTATCAGTAGATACAGCAAAAAGCACATTGTCACTCTTCTTGATTAGCAGCACTTTGCCTTCCATCCACCGCAACCTACGGTGAAACCACCCCTTGGGACTGAAATAGGAAAAAAACAAATAAAGCAAAAGGACAACTAATCCAACAAGGTACAATGTATAAAACCATCTATTTTGATGGTCATATATGCTCTCATGGTATATTGCATAAATGAAAATAAGCACAACACAAGAAATTGCAACGACGCGTATGATGGCCTCCACACGGTTTGCCTTCTTGTCCTTTACTTTGAAAACACCCGTTGATGCCACTAACAACACAATAAATGAACAAAAAGCCAACAAACACCAAACACCTTTTTCCAACAACAAAGCAATCCATAAAGATAATACGGATAGAAGCACTTCTATGAGTGATAATATCTCATTTCTGTTCATCGTGTGAATATACTTTTGATAGTTGAAACAATGATTAGAATGTCTATGTGACTATTATAAAAAACGTTTTCAGCTTTTATTTATCAATCGCTTAGTTGCTCTTAACTCCTTTTGGAGAAGTTCCATTCGTTCTTTCAATTGCTCCTCAGTAGGTAACATATCCTTAATGCGGATATTATTATAGGTGGCTACACCCATCGGGGTGGTAATACCCTTGAACGACCATTGAACATCTGCCTTGTTCATATTGGAACAAATCAATAAGCCGATTGTTGGGTTGTCGTCAGGCTGTTTCATCACTTCGTCAACAGCATTCACATAGTAATTCAGTTTGCCAGCGAACTCTGGTTCAAAGGCCTTGGCCTTCAGCTCATATGTTGCGTAGCCAATTATGTTGGCTTCCAGCTCAGACGTCCGATGTATATTGACTTTTCCCATTTTCAACACAACATAAATTTAGCTACGCAAAGGTACGTATAAATCACAAACTATCCAAAAAATCCATCAGATTATGGTCATCCCTCCAATGCTTTTTTGTCCTTTTTGACTTTATCTCACAATTCAGCAATGCCTTAGCTTTCATTTCCATATTCACTTCAGCATAGATGTTCGTGGTCTCTACAGACACATGTCCTAACCATGCCCGGATAGTATTGATGTCAACACCTGCTTGAAGAAGGTGTGTAGCTGTGGTGTGCCTGATAGTGTGCGGCGAGATCCTTTTATCCTTTACCGACGGCATTTTCTCAACCAGTTTGATGGCGTGCCTTGTCACCATTTCATACACTCCGAAGCGCGTCAAGGGCTGGTTCAATCTGTTCATAAATACAAAGTCATTAGGCTCTCTCTTTCCAATGAGTGTACGCAGTTCCCTGCGCGTGTTTTCCCATAACGGGCATCTGCGTTTCTTGCTTCCCTTTCCCGTAATGGTGACGATAGGGAGCCCTTTCCCCTTGGGCATAAAGAGATCCTTTATCTGTAGGGATGCGGCTTCTTCAGCCCGGGCACCTGTGTTGTAAAGGAAAAGCAGCAGCACGTAGTCTCTCCATCCCTGCTCTGTTTTTCTGTCAGGCGTATCCAGCAACGCGTCCATCTCTTCCTTCTCCAGATATGTGATGAGTGTTCTTGGCGCCTTTTTGACTGGGATGTTTCTGATTTCCCTGCACCAGTCGATGTGTTCAGGGCTGTTTGCAGCCACGTACTTTGCAAGTGCGACAAATGCCGACAACCTGAGGTTCCTTGTCTTGACCGAACAACCACGTTTGTGCTCAATTTCGTCAAGCATTGAGAGAACCGCCTTTGGCGTAATGTCCTTTATCAAGATAGAATCTGCTTCCATTCGCTTGTCTTGGCATATATGGATGATGAGCATCCGTATGGCATCCCTGTATGCCTTGACGGTATTAGCTGACAGATTACGCACATCCGTCAGATAGCTGCATAGGAAACTGCGTATCCAGTAGCCTGCATACTCACTTTTTTCACATTTTTTCTCCATTGCAATAGGCTTCAAATCGTTTGCTGGCTTCTTTTAGCAGGCCATCTGTCATGGTGAGATAGACGGATGTGTTGGAGACCTTGTCATGGCCAAGGTAGGTGGATAGCGAGCTGATGAGTTTTTGCACATCTTTTCCTTCACGATACCATGTCGCGAGACGGTTCACAGCAAAAGTGTGGCGCAAATCGTGCAGCCTTGGCTGGTAGTAGGCTCCGTCATTTCTGCTGATGCCTGCAGCTGTCCTTATTCTCTGGAAACTGCCCCTTACTGTATCAAGGCGTATGGGCTGTCCGGCCCTGTCAAGGAAGAGAGCCGTGCCATTCCTGCTGTATGGATGCTGGGAGGCGCGCCACTTGAAAAAGCTTTTCAGCATATCCCGCACTTGACCGTTGAATGGGACGATACGGGTCTTGTTAAACTTGGACTCGCGTATGAGGGCATGCCCTTCCTTCATGTCTATGTCATCCACCGTGAGGGATACCGTCTCATGTATCCTCAGTCCAAGGAAGTAGGTCACCTTGAGAATCATCTGCATACATTCAGGCGGTATCCTGCTGCGGTTCTTCTGATAGGTCAGAGCAGAGTCAAACAGCTTCCTCAGCTCTGCCTTGCTGTAAATGTACGGCGTCATATGCTCCAGTCGCCTAGGCTTTTCATCTGGCAACGGTATTTCTGTCATGTATCCCCTGACCACAGCCCATTCAAACAACCACTTCAGGGCTGAGTACCGAAGGAACCAACTCTGCGTGACTCTGCACTCCTTCCCATACAGGAACGAGACGCATGTGTCCAGATTGACCTCGCTTGAGTCTCTGTGTCCTCCTGCATGCCTGGTGAAGTTGTGCAGCATGGTGGCACCCGTGATGTACTTCTCGCCTAAGGATCTGCGATAGACAATATACGTTTCTACCATATCCTTCACTCTCATAGCAAGCCCTCCCAGTCCATGTCCGCAACATCGCGGAGCGTTGCCGTATTCACTTTTGCATAGATAGTCGTTGTGTCCAACCGCATATGGCCAAGTATGTCCGCGATTTCTTTCAGGCTGTACCCTGTGTTGATAAGCTGGGTGGCACGCCCATGCCGCAGGCTGTGCGGCCCGTAGTGGCGTAGTTGTACACCATGCCCTTTCAAAGACTCGCTCACCAACTTGTAAACGACCCCATTGGATAGTTTCCCGTGAGGGGCACGCATTCCTATGAAAAGGTATTCATTCTTGCTCTCATTGTAACGTACCTTTCTGATGTACTTAATGATGGCATCGCCGACAATTGGCAAAAGCGGCATCATCTGGGGCTTGCACCCTTTGGCGCGTCTGAGAAGAATTCGTTCCTTGCGCCAGTCTATGTCCTTGAGCTTCATTCCCGTAACCTCACTGCACCTCATACCATACACCGACAAGAGAAGCAGTATTGCATAGTCTCTCACCACAATTCCTCCACCATCCTTCTTCCCGTCAAGGATTTCCTTCACCACATCCCATGGCACGAATGATGGAATGTCCTCATTCTTGTAGGTGCGAGGTGCCTTTAGGGATAAAGCAAGGGAAGAGGTGTTCCATCCCTTCACCTGGCCGTATCTGAAGAAGCCGCGGAGAACGGAGCATGTGTCGGATATTGTTCTGCGGCAACAGCCGTCCTCTGTCCCTCGCTTCTGAAGAAAACCGTCAAGCATCTGGGGGGAAATGGATTCCATGCTAGCCGGTGCTATTGACTTCATCAGCGTCTTCAGTATGCTGTAGCGCCCGTCAATCGTATTTTGGGAATAGCCTTTGTCTTCTTTCAACCAGCGCAGGTATTCGGTAACATAATCCTTCAGAGGGAAAAACTCTTCTGGATGCGCATATAGCCCCATGCCGGTGAGCCAGTCCCGCACATTGGAAAGGAAACGCTTTCTCGCATACGCTCCGTCGGATGACTTCGCACCAGATTTGTCAGACTTTGCCCAGGCATCAGCGGCCGAACGCAAATCTTCCTCAGTTATCACCTTGCAGTTCTCCACATGAAGCAAATCTATGGCATGTAGCTGGTAGGCAGCTATCTGACGTAGTGTTTGCACTGTGGCTCCATGCTCTTCCCATGACACAAGATGGGCTATGCGCTCTTCAAGAAGGGGATACGTCAGATAGCGCAGTTTGTGATATTTCCTCTCAAACAGCCTGTTAAGAATAAGCCTGTTGTCAGAATACAAGTCCTCAAGCATGCCTATATTGGAGAGCCATTTGAAGGCAACGTCCATGAACTTATGCACTGAGCTTGGCGATGGCCGCCGCTTCATCGGATGGTTCTTGATAGTTCTTGACCACTCTTCTGCTGCATCCTTGATTTCTTGAATTGAAATCTTCCGGGGGTGTTCTTCCGAAATGGACAGCATCCTTACGATAATCAAAAGGTAGTCCGCCAGACAGAGAAGATAGTGTCGGCTCTTCCCATTTTGCATCATCATACAAAGGAACTCTTCTCGCTCCTTGAGCAACGGTGCTTCCAGATGTTTCTGGAGATACCATTTTCTTAAAATAATTTTTTCCAACATACTTGTACTTTTTGAGGGTTAGAAGTCCTCAAATATAGTGCAAATATCTGTTGCTCGTGTGTTTTTTCATGGTTCTATGTTGGTTGTCTCAATGGATTTTGTTACTTTTGTAATCCTAAATTTATGTTGTGTTGAAAATGGGAAAAGTCAATATACATCGGACGTCTGAGCTGGAAGCCAACATAATTGGCTACGCAACATATGAGTTGTTATGTTGTGCACAACATAACAGCTCACAGACTATATAGCAACGCAAACGTATATGATAAAACAACAAGTCAATTTTTCTTGTCCTGCCACCTACAAGTATCTCCCGTTGTTTGCCTATAAACGCAAAACCGTTCCCCATTTCAAGAAGCAATGCCGTGATGTTTTCATGAAGAGCCTTCTCCAGTTCACTCTCGTCATACGTTTCATGGTCCACTGTTGCAAAGCCGAAATCGTAGTTTTCCTTCACTACCTGCTCGGCTAGTTTCGCCAATTGTGGAGTAAGATGTTGGGGGAAATTGTTGGGGGCTCCACCGCATTTGTTGAAAATGTCATCTTTCATCACCCTCTCCAGAACATCGCGGCTAATCCCTTCTTTAATGGTATAGCCCACATAGAACAGAGCCTCCTCTATGGATTGCGAATGCTGGACTATGCGAACATGGTGGCCCCATGGAACACAAGCAAAAGGCAGCGGAAATTCTGAAACAGCTTGTTTCAGTTTTTCAGCACCCTCGTCATCAATCTGCTGTAGTTTTCTCTCATAGTCATTGGTTGGGAGCAATTCTGAAACAATTTGTTTCAGTTTTTCCATATTCTCTGTATAGAACAGATACCACTGTTTCATATACCACAGATTTCTGACAGAGAAATTAGTGCTGTCAGGGAACTCACGCTTTAAATCCAGGCTCACTTGCTCGACTACGCCTGCACCCCACCGTACCTCGGCTTTCTTCTGCACAAGATCGCGTCCCAGTTGCCAGTTGAACAGCAACTTCTCGGCATTCACTTTGACGGCTGCTTTCACCTGGGCAGAGCGATAGCGGTGTTTCAATTCTGCTATCCATTCTGCATATTCCGAATCGATATGAATGTCGTGAGACTTCACCATACGTGGTTGCTCAATCTGGTCGGTATCTTGTTTCTTGCTCATAATATCCTAATATGTTGTACAAAGTTAATATATATCCATCGCAAAGCGAAATGAAAATGGAGTTTTTTGAATGTTTAGTCCATCCCATTGCTATATATACGCAATTCGTACCAAACTTATTATCGGGACAAAAGGGAAAGAAAAAGATATTCTATTTCCCTTTTGTTCGACAACAACTGCTTATATGTTCAGTTCTGGCAGGCTGTTGATGGCATCCTGCTTTAGCTTATCTATGGCACGGGTGTATTTCTCGATGTGCTTCAGGCCGCTATGACCAAGGATGCTGGCGACGGTCTTGATGTTGGAGCCATTGTTGAGGAGGTTGACGGCGCAGGAATGGCGGGCGCAATGCCAGCTGATATGCTTGTCGATGCCGGCGCGTTTCACCCATCGTCTGACGGATTTGCAACAACTCTCGTAGGAAGGGAGGTTGAAGATGAGGGATTCCTTGGTTTCGCCTTCTCCCGGTCGGCCAACTAATCTGATGAGTCCATCGTTGAGGGGAATGGTGACCCAACTTCGGGCAGAGTGTCCTTTGGTCTTGTCCTGTTCGAAGCGCAGGAGTTTGTTGGCGTAGTCGATGTTGGAATAGCGCAGGTCTTTCACGTCACAGAAGCGCATGCCGGTATAAAGGCAGAAGATGAAAGCATTGCGGACATTCTCCTTCTCAAACTGATAATGGGTGTTGATGAGTTTCACTATCTCTTCTTGCGATAGGACATCTTTTTTCAACGCTTGGTCATCTACCACACAGACTACGCCCTTGCAGGGGTCTTTCGCCATGATGCCCTGATCGATGGCAGCGCGCACGATTTTCTTGAATCGCTGCAAGATGCTCTTGGCTCCCTCGCCCACGCTGCGGGTCTGAAGGTACTCTGCAAACTTCACCATCATCTCATGGGTGACGGTATCCGGTTTGATGTAGTCTTTCATCAGCGGATGATACTTCGAAAGAAAATCCTTGAAGCGACTGATGGCGATAATTATCATTCGGATGTCCTTCTTGGTGTACTCGTCGGCGTATGATTGGCAAAAGTCGAGGAAGTTGACGCCTTTGTCTTTCTTTAGACGGTACCCTTCCTTGTTCTCCAAAAACTGCTGTTCGCGTTCATATCGGATTTTCTTGGCCAGTTCAAGTGTTTCCTTGTTCTGTTGTCGTTGGATGGGGGTTCGCGGCGATGCCAGTATGCGCAATGACAAGCTTTCCTTCTTGCGGATGGAAGTGCCCTTGTCCCTGTTATAGCCCATCTGATATTCCAGATACAGGCTATACTCTGTGCCGTTTTTCACAGGTTTCCTCAACAGGCGTGGGTTTCCTGCCTCAATAAGATCCTTGTTTTTACCTCTTTCTCCTGCCATATCTTTGAAGTTTTATCCTTTGTTTTCCCTTTATTAATCAGTGTTTGCAAAGGTACAAAATCTTTCTGAATTGGGGTGTTAAAAAGGTGTTAATTTTAGCATAATAAGGGCAAAAATAGACAATTTTGTCAAGAAATAGAAAAATTGGATATTTGCTTAAATAATTGATTATCAATTATTTCTTTTCCTTTTCTTTCCTTTCTTTGAGGCGGTTATGTTCCGGCTCTGGGTACAGCGAGCACCTTGTAAGTCGTTGATTTACAAGGTGTTTTTTAATTTACCGGGGTGCTAAAAAGGTGTTAATTCTACGCAATGAAAAGAAAATACTTTTGTGGCCTTTCTTCCTCCTCTTTTCTTATCCTTGTCTTTGCTTTTCTATAGGCCGATGTTAAAACATGTTGTATTTTTGGCATCACCTCCTACTTTCACTATCTTTGCAATCTACTTTTTCATCTTCATTGGAAAATATATGAAATCAAGGAATATTGGAATCGTCTCATCGTTGATTGCATACATCTTGCTATCTCTGGCTATTCTCTCAAGTTGTGAGGAATACCCTAATACTAAAGTGTATGAGGGGCAAACGCTGAAAAGAAATTTGACAGTTCAAAGCAACAGAACCTATATAACCAATAAGAATGAAAAAGTAGGGTGGAATGACACATTGTCGATATATGTAGACCACAAGGATAAGGCAATCTTGGCAAACGACTTTCCTGTAAACGAAAGGAAACGTGATGAAAGAGATGAGACGGTTGAGTTTCTTCCCGGGTTCAGGGAAGACTATGAGTATAATTATGATGCACATGGCCATATGATAAGTGCGACAACGACATGGACTGATACACCTGAATATAAGTATATTTGGAAAGACAGTCTTGTAACAGATGTCATAGTCACAGGTGATTATTATGGAAATACACAACATAAACACATAGTATATGACATGACCGTCAATTCTCCCCGTTCTGGAATTGCTCTGTTTATGAGTCTTTTTGATACGAGCATACTGATGGCAAAGTATCTTACAGGGGAAATAGGAGGATATGTTCCATCCCATCCAATAGCCAAGATATATGTTTATAATGATAAATATAAAAATGACACACTGACTTTTACAAATGAATTTGATGGCAAAAATCGTCTTACGGCATATACTGTCAAATCTCACACCACAAATGTCAGCAGGCATTTTGATTACCCTGATTAGGATAGCTAATCTTCAATAATAATATCTTAAATATCATCAAATTAAAGATTTTCATAGTTTTCATTTACTCTTATTCCTGTAATAAATCCGATAATCATACGTTAAAAAGATTAAAGATGTAATTATGAATAAGATTTCAAATCCTTTTTTAGTCTTGGCAATTGCCCTTTTCTCTTTATCTGGATTTGCACAGGACAGACTCATACGTGTTGACAGTACATCAAATGCATGGCGGCAG
>Ga0256407_10001662_pt1 | contig 45536 bp, 33 predicted proteins | sample RumenRJG_04DNA_FD_193489 | JGI IMG/M metagenome (GOLD analysis project Ga0256407, IMG submission 193489) | Bovine rumen microbial communities from Lethbridge, Alberta, Canada - RJG_04 | ecosystem: Host-associated > Mammals > Digestive system > Stomach > Rumen | place: Canada: Alberta...
TATAAAACAAAAAAAAAACAATATTTATCATAAAAAGCTAATACAACATTTATAGAAAAAATAAAAGATAAAACAGTATTATTCACAAAAAAAACTATAAAAACCAAGATAAAAATCAAAAAAATATAAAAAAAAAATGAGTATAGAACAAGACGCAGCAGATCTTCGTAAAGCAATGAAAGGAATGGGAACAGATGAAGCAGCAATAATAAAAATAGTAGCAAACAGAACACAAAAACAAAGAGTACAAATAAAAGATTCATATTCAAAACAATTTAATCGTGATTTAATAAAAGACTTAAAAAGTGAATTAAATGGTAAATTAGAAGATGCTATAATAAATTTATTTAAAGATCCAATTGAATATGATGTAGATCAATTAAAAAAAGCAATGAAAGGTGCTGGAACAGATGAAGATTCATTAATAGAAATAATATGTTCAAGACCAAAATCATATATGAATAAAATAAAAGAAAAATACAAAGAAAAAATAGGAAAAGATTTAGAAAGTGATTTAAAAAGTGATATTAAAGGAGATTTAATAAAATTATTATTACCAATAGTACAAGGAGCACGTAGTGAAAATACAAAACCAAATATGGAAGAATGTAAACAAAAAGCAAAATTACTATATGATAAAGGAGCAGCAAAATGGGGAACAGATGAATCAACATTTTCAAAAATATTCTCAGAAGTATCACCACAAGAATTAATAGCAATATCACAAGAATATCATAAATTAACAGGTGATACAATTTTAGAAGCAATTGATAAAGAATTTTCTGGAAATATGAAAAAAGCATTTAAATCTATTGTTTATGCTACATTATCACCAAGTGAATATTTTGCTACTAGAGTAAAAGATGCTATTAAAGGTTTTGGAACTAATGATTCTTTACTTATGAGAGTTTTAATTTCTAGAGATGAAATTGATATGCCTCAAATTAAAGCTTTTTATAAGAAGTTATATGGGAAAGATATGGTTGATGATATTAAAAGTGATATTGGAGGTGATTATCAAAAATTAATGGTTGAGTTGTGCTCACATTAAAATAATTTTTTTTCTTTTTTTTTCCTTTTTTTTTGTTTTTTTATTTGGTTTTTGTAATTTTTTTTAAATTATTTACAAGAATTTATTTTTAGGGTTATATTTGTTTTTTTTTTAATTTTTTTAAATTTTAAATTTTATATTAGGGATTATTAAATAAAAAATTTGAGTATGATATGTTTATTTTTTTTTATTTAAAAAGAAGGATTTTAGAATTTTAATTTTTTAAATAAAAACTCAGTATGTTCTTGTCTTTCATTCTCAGTAGCATTATTACCTCTAACAAATCCTTGCATATATCTATTAAATAATTCAGTACCAAAAGAAGATTTAATATCATTTAAAATTTCTTTATACTCATCTTTTTGTTCTCCTAATTTTTTTTTAAGTTCTTCAATTTCTTTTTTTCCTTCTTCTTTCTTTTCATGTTCAAGTCTATTAATTTTACTATTAGTTTCTTTAACTTTAGCATCCATATCATCTAATTTTTTTATTGCTTTTTCGAGTCCAAAATCTTCTTTAATTGAATATCTTGTAACAAGTAAATGAGACATATTAAAATTTTTAATGAAAACTCCAAAACTTTTTAATCTATTTATTCTATCTTTTGTATTTTCTTTTGATTCAAGTTTTTTGATTGTGTCTTCTAATTTTTTGAGAGATCTTTTTGTTGCTCTTCTTGGTCCTTTACTTAATCCTGCCACGAGACAATGAGGATATTTTCTTTCTTTGTTGCTTTCATAATTTGTTTTTACAATTATTCCCTTTCTTCCTGCATATTTTCCTTTTAAGATTAATACAACTTTCCCTGGTTTGTAACTATATTTTTGATATTAAATTTTTATTTCTTACAATTTTACCATTTTTTGGTTTTAGATATTTAAATATTTTTTTTTATTTAATTATTATTAAATAATATTTTATTATTTTAATAAAATATTTTAATATAAAAAATAGATTATTTATTGTATGAGAAATTTTTTAATTAAATGTATGAGTTGTTTTTTCTGTTATTTCTTTTGTAGTTCCATCATCATATGTATAAATTATTTTTTTTGTTATTTCTACAATTTTTTTAATTACTTTTAAATTTTGATTTATATTTTTCATTTGATTTATCTCATTATCAATATTATTATTTCCAATATTATTATTCTTCATCATTTCTTTATAATTTTTAATATCATCATTTTCAAGAGATAATTTAACAAAAGGACTTTGATTATTATTTCTAACATTATTATTAGGTTCTTGAGCTAAACTCAATTCATTAATATTTTGTAAACTTCTATTTTGTTCATCAAAATTATTTCCATCTACATTTAAATTTACAATAGGATTATTATTAAGATTTTTATTCTTATTATCAAATGGAATAAAATCAAAAGCAAAATCCATAACACACATTTGAAATTCAGTTTGATGAATTCCACAAGCAATACCAACTTTCTTAAAATCAGTAACAAACAAATTTTCTCTATGTGGTCTATTATCTTCTCCATCATCTAAAGTCAAAGAAACAATAACACCCATTTCATCATTTGGTCCAAAATCAATATTTTCTCCTAAATTTTCAATATAATTCCCATATTTACAAATTCTTTCTTCTGGTTCAGTTCCATCTGAACTTGTATATTGTAATAAACCTTTTGGTCCAATATCATCAACATGCTCTTTTGCACTTTTTGCTAAATTTTCATCCCATTTTAATGGTTCTAATGGTTTTAATTTTTTTAAAAAGGAAATTGCTTCATTAAATGCATCTATTCCTTCTACCATTTGAATTTGAATTTTATTTGGTTCACTTAGTATTTTTGATGGGATGTCTAAATATTGTTTTATTTGTTCTAAATGATTTGCTAGTTGTTTTGGATTTGTTCTGAATTTATTTATTAAGGTAAATATGTTTTTTGCTTTCTGTTCATAATTTTCCATTTTTTTTTAAATTTTTCAAAAATAAATTTTGAAAAATTAAAAAAATTCATTTATTTATTTTATTTTTCATACTATTATATTTAAAAAATATAAAAACACAAAAAAAAAAATTAAAAAAGATAAAAAAATAAATTTTAAAGCATTTTAAATTTTCCTCATTTTCTCTTTATTAAAATTTATTAAATATTTATCTCCAAAAAAAATTTTAATAACCATATTCTGCTAATTGTTTATCAACTTCTTGAACTTCTGCACTATTTTTAACAGCTTCTTTTTCTTTTTTATCAGCTTCAACCTTCTTTAAATACCAAGCATGATTTTTAGCAATTCTTTTAGCTTCAACAGTAGTAATTAAATCTTGTTTAGTCCAACCACATTCTTTAGCAATATTACCTAAAACAGAATATTTAGCTCTTGGTTGTAATCTAACAGCTTTTAAAGCTTCAGGAATAACCATTTTTTTTCTTGCATTAACTGAAACTGGACAACCATCAAAGCATTTTAATCTTCCTAAAGCTGCTTGTCCTTTTGCAGTTTTATATGGTAACATTCCTCTTATTGTTCTCCACATTATTCTACTTGGAGCTACTTGATGGAATGGTCCTTTTTTTGGATTTGTGTTTGTTCTTTTATGAAGAAAGTCCATAAAGTTTAATTTGTTACGATAATGCTTTCCACTTATTAAAATTTGCTCACAACGAACTAATACTATTCTCTGACCTAATTGAAGTTGTTTTGCTATGAGAGATGCTAGACGGCCCATTAAATGACCTTTACAATCTACTACTATTAATGCTCTTACCATTTGTTATGAATGAAAAATATTTTTTTTATTTGGATTTATTAAATTAAATTATTTATTTAATTTATTTATTTATTTAAAAATAAAAATTGAATATTTTTTACTTATTTAATAACAAAAAAAAATTAAATTTTTTTTAATAAATTAAACCATAAAAATTAAACATAAAATTAAACTAAAACCTTAATGATATATATTAACAATATAATCAGAACCCCCAGAACAAAAACCACCATCTTTTAAAGTACAAATTACATTAACTGAATTAGAATGATTTTTAAAAATAGAAATTTCTGTTAAATCAAGTTCCCAAAGTTTAATAGTCTTATCAGAACTACAAGTAACTATTCTACCATCTTTTAATTGTTTAATTGATAAAATACTAGATTCATGTGCTTTCAAATCTTTAACATAAGCAATAGTTTTACTCCAAATAATAATTTTCCCATTTTTATCACCACTTAACATTCTCCCATCTCTTAAATAACATATAGCCATTACAGAATCATTATGATCTTTTAAAGTATTTAAAATTCTAAAATGTTTATCATAAATTTTAATAGTACCATCTTCAGAACAAGAAGCAGTTCTAAATCTATCAATAGGAATAATACCTCTAATCCAATTAGAATGTTCTTTCAAAACATATTTTTGTCTGAAATGTTCATCATAAATGAATATTTCTCTAAAAGAGCAAGAAGCTAATTTATCACCATGTAATAAATTTAATGTTACTACTTGATTACTTTGTTCTTTTAAAATATGTATTGTTTTATTTTGACGTAAATCCCATATTCTTACTGTTTTATCTGCTGAACCTGATGCAATTTTACCTTCTTTTAATAAGCATAATGCACGTACTCCATTTACGTGACCATTTAATGAAAGACTTAAATTATATTCTTTATCAAATATTTTTATTGTAGTATCTTCTGATGCTACACATATTCTCTCATCTTTTAATTCTATTATATCATTTATTTGATGTTTGAATTGATTTTTTATTGATGTATCTAATTTTAATTCTTTTTTAGCAAAAAATAAAAATTTGAATGATACACAATTTGATATGTCTTCATTTTCTAAATCCTGTTTTATTTTTTCTAATTTTGATGTTATTATATCTAAATCAGAATTAAAAGTTAAATCTGAAAATTCACTAAATTCATTTGATAAATGCTTCATTAACATTATATTTCCTCTTCCTTCTTTTACAGTTTTTAAATCTTCATAATAAATATGATATACTTTTTTAATTATTGAAATAATTAAATTTTTATTATTTAATTTATAATCCATTTTCTTTTTATAATTATCTAAAGTTTTAGTCAATATTTCAATTGTACTTTCTAAAATTTTAATATTTTTATTTAAATTATCTTTATATTGTTTATCAAATTCTCCTTCAATTTGATTAATATGTTCCTTACATTCATCATAATTTTTAAATTGTAATTTATTGCTAATTTCAACAACTTTATCAAAATAATTTTTATAAGGAACAATTTCATGACCTTCATGAGGTTTAATAATTTCTTCTTCATTTAAGCAAATAGTACAAAAAGAAACTTTACAATTTTTACAATATGATGAAAAGTCTTTATTATGTTTAGGACACTTTTCATTTAAACCTGAAATTGAAATTGGTTTATTATTTGAATCAGTTACATTTGTAACTGCATGATCAGTGAATAAATCACTATGTGATTCTATACATTTTTCACATAAAAATTTATTACATTCTTTACAAAATTGAATACAATTTAATTTATGTTTTTTACATTCTACTGCTGAAAGTTCTGAATTTTGTTTTATAATTTCACCAATTTTACTTAATGTCAATTCAATATTTCCATTTTTACATTTACATGGTATTATGAATGTATCTTTATCTTGAAGTTCTGTTAAATTCTTTTTTAATATTGTTCTTGTTAAACATTTTTGACACATATGATGCTTACATGATAATTCTATTGGATTTTCATAATTTTGTTTACATCTATAACAATCATTTTTTTCAACTTCCATTTTTTTTATTCAAAAATAATTATCGTTTTTTTATTTAATCATAAAATAAAACTCTTATTGTAAATTATTTATAAAATTTATTTTTTATTTTAATTTTAAATACAAATTATTTATAATAATTAGGAATGAATTTAAATAAAAATATTTTGTTGAATAAATTTTAAATTGAAGTAAATGTGGTATTTTTATAATAATTTATTACCAAATCCCAATTGTAATTTAATTTATTATTATTATTAAATATAAAATTATCATTAATCTTTTTTTGAATTAAATCTTTTTCAATAGATAAATCAAAAAAAACACCTGGAAATAATTTACTAGGAAATTTGGCTCCTTTTAATTTTAAATTAAATGAATCTTTTTTAAATAATTATTTCCTAATATATATGAATTTTTTGGGACATTTAAAGATGATTTTTCATTTGAAAAAGGAGATAAAGTTTTTTCTTTTATTAAATCAGATGAAAAATAATGTTTTAAATTTAAATTATCTTACATGATGAAATTGAATTTTCACTTGTACTTTTACTAATTTGGTTATTATTTATTATTTTTATTTCTTTTTCTTGATTTTTTTGCTTATTACTATTATTTTCAATTAAATCATAATCAATTTCTATTTCACTTTCTCTATATCCTAATTTTTTATTTTGATTATGATGTTTATATTTTAATCCTTTATTATGAGAATGATAATGTAATTTTAATATTTTCATTTGATTTATTATAATTATTTATAAAATAATTATTTATTTTTTTAATGATACATTTATCGTCATAATTGCATTCAATAATAATTTTTTCAAGTTCATTATTTTTTATATTTGTATATGGAAATTTTCAAAGTAATAATAACCTTTTAGCATCTTTTAACATAATTTATTCCTTAATATTTTCATTATTTAATTCATTATCTCCATTTTCTGAAATATAATCATATTCATCCCAATTATTCATTTATTAAATAATAAATATAATAAAATATAAATTTCAACTTAAATAAAATTATAAAATAATATATATAAATTATCATAATTATAAAATATTATCTTATAATCAACAATAAAAAATTTAAATGATTTATTTATCAGTAAAAAACTTATCCTCAAATAGATTCGGATGGTTGATTCTTTTAATTCATCATAAAAAATAATATTTTTTTTATTTTTTATCTTATTAAAAGTAATTTAAAAATAATTTTTTGGTTAAATATTATCTAATATTTAATAAATTAAAATATTTTTAAAACTAAATTAACATTGAATTAATTCTTAATTAAAGATCATCAATAGAAGGAATTTGACTTCTGCAATAAGGACAAACATTTTTAGATTGTAAGCATTTTTCTAAACAAATAGAATGATAAATATGATGACAAGGAGTAACCATTAAAGGTTTTTTAGTTAAATTATTTTTCCAACCTTCAATAACTTTAATTAATTTTTCACCTAAAGTAATTTTTTTTTCATCATATTCATCATTATCATTTTCCATATAATTATTTTGTTCATTTGATAATAATTCTAATCTAATATCAGATTCTTTTGTTGGATCATCTTTAATTTTAACTAAACAAATTGCACAAGTAGTTTCTAAATCATTTTCATTTACTTCATTTAAATTACGATAATAATCATATTGTTCACCCTTTAAAAATTTAGGAATGAAAAATTTTGGACCTAATATTTTCTGAAGAGAAATTATTATATATTCTATAAATAATGTAATTATTATTATCATTACTTTTTTATATGCTGGTTGTAATTCAAATAAATTTGATGGATATGCTTTTACATATATTGGTATTAACATTTTAAATATTGTAAATATAAAAATATATGTAAATGACATTGGTGGTTTTGTACTTGATTTAGCACTATGATAAATTTGGAAAATCCAAGTTGAGAAAAATACTAAATATGTTAATATATAATATTCAAAAATTAATCTTATACTAATTAAACATATAAATAATGCACAATAAAATATTGTATAAAATTGGAATAATTTTTTTCTAAATAAAGAAATATTATCAAATAATAATTCATTATATCTACTTTTCCAAGCAAGAAATAAAATTCTTAATTGAAAAATAGAAAATAAAGCAAAAAATGCCATAGAAGGCATACCATATTCATAAGAAGAACTTTCATTAGTAATAGCTAAAAAAAAATTAACAGCACAAACTAAAGAATCCCACATAATTTGAATACTTACAGTAAATAAATCAGTATTTAATGAAATTTGATTATTTTCTGACATTTCTCCAATAAAAATAGTAGAATAATAAATTTGAATTAAAGCCATTATTGTCAAAGCAATTGAATAATTTAAAGTTTTTCCAGTATATGAACCACCACCATACATTATACCATAAAATTGAGTTGAAAATTGTTCTTTTTCATTATTAATTGAAAAATATACTCTTGAAAATAAACTACTTCCAATTTCATAATTTTGATTATTTGAAAAATATTTTTCTCTTGGAACAAAAGTTATATTTATATCATTTCCTTCTAATGATTTTGCATCAAAATCATCAAAATATTCTCCAATAAAATATGACATATTAACTTTTTTTAATTCTATTGTAAAATTTTTATTTTTAGTTATTGAATTATTTAATGTATCACTGAAACCATGAGGAAGGGAAAAAGAGAAATTTCCTCTAAAAAAATAATCAATATATTCTCCATCTTTTAAAAAGAAATATATTGTAATAGTTGAATTTTCACTTTCTAATCCAGTTATAAAATTTCCTGTTGAATTTTTTCCAAATTTAAATTCTGAATCACCTGTTTTATGTTGGAAAATATTTTTTTTAACATTTAAATAATCCCATTCTCCAAAATAATAATGTTTGGAAATATTTTGAAAAAAATAATATACTAATGGATATTGAGTTACATAAGAAGTATTTGAGTTCTTCATTGATTCAATTTCATTTATTCTTCTGAAAAAAATTTTTCTTGAAAATTTATTAAGATTACAAGTGAAAAATGAACCAAAAATAAATAAAATGATTGTTGTTAAAATTAATTTTGGCCTTTTTTTTATTATCTTAATTGATTCTTTTATTATTTTCATTTCCATTTAAATTATATTGTTTTTTAAAAGTAATATTTTGAAAATAATTAAATTATTTAAATTATTATGGGACAAAAAGTTGTCCGATCAAAAACTTTTCTTGATATAGATTATTTTTTATTAAATTTTCCTCATCTTAAAAAAGTTAAAATTATTAACAATGGATTATTATATAAAACATTATTAGTTAATAATATCAATGATAATGCACCATTAATATTAAAAATATTCCCAAAAGGAGATTATGATTTAAAAATATATTACACAATGTTCAAAAAAATGAAAGAAATTAAAAGTAAAGTAGAACAAAAATTAATAAAACCAAATAGCTATACAAAATTTTATAATATAGTACCAATATTTTTATTAGAAGATAAAGAGAGAGCAGGAATATTCATTAGACAAAATTTTTTTTTTGATTTAAAAGAGAGATTATATACTTTACCATATTTGACAAAAATAGAAAAAATTTGGATAATATTTCAATTTTTTTATGGTATATATCAATTACATGAAGCAGGAATATATCATGGTGATTTGAGAATAGAAAATATATTATTAACATCAAATTCTTCTGTATTTATTTGTGATATTTCACCATATAAACCAGCTTATCTTAAAATTGATGATATTGGAATGTATACTTGTTATTTTGGAAATAATTTAAATGATAATTTTAGAAGTTGTTATCTTGCTCCTGAGAGAATTGTTGATAAAGGTGAATTTAATAGTAATATTGAATATGAATTAACTCCTGCTATGGATATTTTTAGTGCTGGAATTGTTTTTGCTGAATTAATGCTTGAAGAAAATTTATTAGATTATTCTAAAATTTCAAATTATAAAAAAAATAATTTAATTATTGAATCTATATTAAAAAAAATACATGAGAAAAATATAAGAAGTTTAATTAGAAAAATGACTGTTGTTAATCCAAAAGATAGAATAAATATTAGAGAAGTTCTTCAAATTATGATAAGTGATATTTGCCCAATTTCAATGACTCAAATGTTAATTCATATGAATAATTTAATTACTACTACTGTTTATTGGAAACCTGATATTATTATTGGTTTAATTTATAAACATTGGAGACAAATTTGGAAAATGACTTTTGGATTAGAAGAAAAACCTCCTGTTCTTTATCAAAAATTAAATTATTCTATTATTAATAAATTAACTTTAAATAATTTGTTTATAGATATTAAAGATGATATTAGAAAAAATGAAGAAGCTGAAAAATTGAAAATTGAATTGGAAAAAAAACAACAAAAATTTAAGGAAGAAATTGAAAGGAAAAAATTAGAAAAATATATGAAAAATAAAGAAAATCATAGACTTAGTTTGTTAGAAATGATAGTTGTTAAAGAAAAAAATGAAAATGATGTAAATGAATTAGAAGAAAAAAATACAAATTCAAAAAAAGATGAAGATAAAATTTCTAAAACATCTGTTATAGTTAATGGTGTTCAAGAAAATGGAATAGATATTAATAACAAAGATAATGATGAGGAAAATATTGAAATAAAAAAAGAAAAATATGAAGAAATTATTTTTGATCTTATAATTAATAATGATGATTTATCAAAATTAAAAAATGAAACATTATTGGATCCTTCAATTTTTAATAAGAATAATAATCAAGATACAATAAAAATTTTTATGGATTATATTTTACAAAATATAGATTCTGTTAAATATGATAGTTCAAATCTTGTAGGTATGGAAATGTTAAAACATATGAGTTTTAAATTTTCTGATTATGAAAAATTGGATATTATTATTCCTTATTTTATAGAAAATTTATATAGGGAAAATATTTTAAATAAAATAACAACAATACAATATTTATTTGATGTATTATATAGTATTAATTATAGAAATTTAATTCTTCCTGTTATTTCCTATAAATATTTTGATAAATATATTTTTCCTGTTTTTTTAGAACTTTTTGAATCCAAAAATAAAATGATTCTATTATCTTTTATAAACTCAATAAATAAATTAATTGATTTAGAGCAAAAATTTTTAAATGTTGTATTAAGGACTAAATTACAAAGATTAAATAAAGAGAAAAATATAGAGGGAAATGATTATATTAAACTTTTAAAACAAAATAATTCATTTTCAATATATAAACCATCAATAAATTCATTTATGAGTCCAATGTATGAAAAAAGAGAAAAAATATTTAAAGATTATGATAATTCTTTAAAAGAATTCAAAGACAAATTATTTGAATGTGTATTAGATTTAATAAGTAATAGTGAAGAAATTGATATTATTATAGCATTAATTAAACAATTACCAGATTTACTTATTTTTTATGGGAAAGGTAAAAAAGATGATTTTATAAAATTTATAATTAATAATACAAATAAGAATCAATGGGCTCAAAGAGAAATATTAAAATATATTCCAAGAATGACTGCTACTTTTGGTGAAGGACCTTTAAATGGTTATATTATTCCATGTTTAGAAATGTTAATTTCAAATAATTCTAATGAATTTAAAATATTAGAATTAATAAATACAATTTTAAGTCTTTTTAGAATGGATTATTTATCAAAGGAAAGTTCAATTGATTTATATATTAAATTATTACCTTTTTTAGTCCATCCTAATATAAGAATAAGAAATGAAATAAAAGAATTTTCAAAAGAACTTTTATCAAAAATGAATGATACTGAAATTTATTATTATTTATTTAATTCAATGAAAAATTATTTATATTCTTCTGGATTTGATATAAATTATAATATAATAAATGAATATTTAAAAGAAAGATTATCAAGAATTGTTTATGATTTCGAATTATATAATTATAATTATAGACAAACTAGTATAAAGCAATGTGATATTAATTCAAAAACATTATTATTTGAATTAATAACAACAATAAAAAGAAATACATTTGATTCAGGAAAGCCTATTTATTCATTTAATAAAGATTTTTTAATAAAATTTGTTAATATAAATAAATCAGAACCAAGAACTTTTAATGAAATAATCCCAAATGAATATAAAAAATTTTGTAGTAAAAATAAAAATGAAGAAAATGCAAATATATTAAGTTTTGTATGTAAATTAATGTGGTTAGGTGATTTATCATCACCTTGTTTAATACCAAATATAAAAACAAATGAAGATAATATTTTTGAATTTAATAATGATATGTTAACATCATCTCAAAATTTTAAAATTAGTTTTTTATATAAAACACTTGGAGTTAATTTTAAATTAATTACATTAAATGATTTTTTAAATATTGAAAATAAAGATTCAACAACTTATAAACATCAAATTGAAAATTTTAGAACAATAAGAAATAATTTTAAAAAAAGTCAATTTGGAAAATGGAGGCCTCAAGGTCAATTATTATCAACATTATATAATCATAAAAGAAAATCAGTTGAAAAATTAGTTCCAATTGATAATAATCAATTTGCTTCAATTGATGATGAGGGTGAAATTATTTTATGGAATATTATTGATGATAATGGTGAAATAATTGTAAAAAAATCATTTTCTTTTAATGAAAAAAATAAGTTCAATTTAAAAATTATTTATAATAAAACAATTAGAATTGTTGATAATATGAGTTTTATTTTTGCTTGTAATGAAGAATTATATGAATTAAATCCTCCTTTAAAAACGACTTCAGATTTCTTAGTTAAATTATATGAAAAAGAAAAAAATCCAAAGGATAATTGTAATAATATAACATGTTGTATTGGTATAGGAAAAAATGTACAAGAAAGTCAAAAAATTGTTTTTTCTCAAGAAAATGGTTATTTAAATGTATTAGATAAAAGAATTCAAAAAGTTGCATTAAAAACATATATTCCAATTGAAAAAGGAATAATTAGTTGTTTTTATAAAAGTTCAAATATAGGTTTATATATTGGAACATTGGGTGGTTATATTTTAAATTATGATATGAGAATAAATTCTATTTGTTCTTCTTATAAATATTGTTCAAATAAACCAATAATTGGTATATCAACTTTTAATTCTAGACATGGATATGGTTTTCCTAATAAATATCCTAATATGAAAAAATATTTAATGATTTGGACTGGTGCTGATGATCATGAACTTGGATTATGGAATCAAGATAATTTTAATTGTGATATATTATTTAAGGTTAATAAAACATATTCTAATGAATTAGAACCTATTACCGTTGAAATACCAGATTTAATTGAAGAAGAAAATGAATTCTTATATGATAATGAATCTAAATTATTTAATTATGAATTACAAAGAAATTTTTATCAATTAAAATATTTAGATAATATAATTTATAAAAAAACAAAAGGAATTGTTCTCCCAAATATTAAACATGAATTTTATTTGAATATTCCAAAAAGATTAAAAAATTTATCAAATTTATATGAAACACAATCAACAGTTCAACAAGCATTTACAACAATGAATATAAATTCAGAAAATTTTCCTTATATTATTTCTGCTGGTAATGATATGACAATAAGATATTGGTCAATTATTGATGAAAATAATAATAATAATAAAGAAAAAAATCAAGAACAATTTTCTTATTTAATAAATGCACCTGAAAATATTAGTAAATGTACTTTTTCAAAAAGTATATTTTGTGATACTATTATTGTTCAATCTAATGAATTTTTTAATTTAAATGAACCCAAAAAATCTGTTATTGGATTTAGTGAATATCAAAATTATAATGGTATTACATTTCATACTTCTTTACAAAATGAATTTAATGAAGAAGATAAATCACAATTTAAAACTTTGAATTATTGTACTAGAATATCTGACTGTTCTCATAAAAATATTATTACTGATATTATTCCAATGCCTTTAGATCATGAATTTGATGATGGATTAGATAAATTTCAAAATTTATTAATTTCTTCATCATGGGATGGAACAGTTAAAATATGGAAATAATTTTTTTTTGTATATATATTATTTTTAATTAATACATTTTTTTATAATTAAAAATAAAAAAAAAATTATAACAACTCAATTATAATAATTAATAATATATCAATTTAATGAAAAATTATTTCTAATCTCCCATCTTCAATAGCTTGTCTAGCATATTCCCCAGCTCCTATAATACCTAATTTTTCATTAATAACTACATAAATTGGAATAGTTTCCAATATAAGTTCCATTCCACCTTTATGTACAAAATTAGTTACAAAAATATCATTTTTTTTCATATAATCCCCAATTCCAGCAGAAACACCACCAAATAAATAAACACCTCCAAAAGACAAAGTAACCAAAGCTAAATTTGCGGTAATCGAAGCATATATTTCAATAAAAAAATCTAATACTCTTTTACAAAGAGGACATTTATCATTTATAGCATTATCAATAATTTTCTTATTTAAATTTCTAACATTTTCGTTATTTAAATCCTCTTTTAATTCCATAACATTTTTTTTTAACTGAGAATCATTTTCTTTAATTTTTTCCTCATTACAAATAAATTTATAAATTAAAGTAATAGTAGAACCACAACAAGCATTTTCACAAGTAGGATTTTTAACATTATAAAACTTACTTAAAAATTCCTTATATTTTAATTGTAAATCACTATTAATAGGAAAATCTTGTTGACCACCTTGTGCTGAATTTACAGTATAATACTTATCAACATTTTTCTTAGTTAAAAATCCAGTTCCTAATCCAGTCCCAGCACCAATCATACATTTAGTAGTATTTGGTATTGGTTTTATTTTAGGAGTTAATGAAATATAATCAATTCCTTCTTTTAAATTTTTATTTTGAATTGCATAACCATTTACATTAAAATCATTTAAAAACATAAAGTATTCTATTCCTAATTCTTTTCCCATTTCTGAACCTGTTTTATTTGTTAAATCAGGTAATGCAAATGAACCTAAAACTCTATTATTTATTACTGCACCTGGAATTCCTAGGACTGATAATTTTGGGTAGGTTTCTTTATTTTTAAATTGAGATAAATATTCTATTAAAATTTCTTTGAGACCTTTATATTTATATGTTGGGTAATCTTTTTCATCAATTGTTTCTGTTATTGTTTCTTTTGTCATGTACACTAAACGAAGACGACTGTTTGTTCCACCTATATCACCTAGGAGAACTGGTATTTTTTCTGTCATTTTCTAACAAAAAATTATTTTTTAAATTTTTTTCATTTTTTTTTTTTTTTTTTTTTTTTTTTTTTTTTTTTTTAAATTTTATAATTTATAATATAGATTTTTGAACAATTCATGAAAAAGATATATATAAAAATAATTTTATGATTAAAAAGATAGTGTTAAAACTCTTTTTGTTTTCTATGATGGCATATATATAATATACTCTATATTTTATATATAACTCAAAATTTTATTTATTTAATTTTTTGTTACACATATTATTGATTTGGGTTAAGTGATTATATAAATAATAAAATTGTTTTATCATTATACCAGATTCTTCTTTTGTTTTTTGACATCTATTACAAATATCTCTAAATGAAAAATTTAAATTTTTACAAAAATAACAAACCCAATCTCCTTTCCTTTCTATAAATTTTTTGTTTTTTTTTTTTTTTTATTTGAAATATTATCTATTCCAATATCAATTAATAAATCAGGATTATTATTGCTTTTTAAATTATTCTCTTTTATTGGATTTGAAATTTGGATTTCTTCATTTTTAAATAGATTGAAGAAACGAGACTTTGAACTTCTTTTAAAAATATATATTTGATTATTAATATTTATTAACACTTTTCCATTTGGAAGAACTTTTAAAGTATTATTTTCATTTGATGATTCAAAAATATTTTGAATATTAAAATTATTTGTCATAAATAATTGACTGAATAAAAAGTAAATTAGTTTTAATATCAATTAATTATTTTATATAAATATACAAATACTTAAATACATCAGATTTAAAAATTTTATTTTTAAATTAATTAATGAATATTTTATTTATGAATAAAAAAAAGTAAAAAATTAATATTTTAAATAAATAACCTCAAATAAATGGATATTTTTTCAATAACTCAATCAGATTTTAATTCACACAATTTTAATTCATTTTTTAACAATGTAAAATATCAAAAAGATAAATCATCATTTCAAAATAATTCAAAAGAATTAACATCATATTCAACAAGTAAAACTGGACAAAATTCATATTCTAACATTAATCGTTCTAAAACACAACATAATTATCGTAAAGGTATAAGATTACAAAAAAAAAAATTTTTACTGGCAACTTATAAAAATCAAGAAAAACAAGAAGAATTAAAATTAGAAGAAAAAACAGTGAAAAACTTAACTTATTGGGAACAGGAAAATTTAAAATATAAAGCAGATAATTATAAAAAGTTATTTTCAGCTATAGAAAAACTATATAAAAAAGAAAAATCAGTATCAAAATTAAAAGAATTAGATAATATTGCTTTATTAATGGAATCCTCTAAAAATTTAAATAAAGAACTTAAAAAAGAATCACTTTTATCAAATAATATTTTAGAAAAAATATATTTAAAAAATAAACAAGATGAAGGAACAATTTTAATGAATAGTTTAACAAAAACTAAATCAAGATTTAGATATTCATTATTTGAAAATAAAACTAAAAATGATTTAACATCATTTAATATAGATATTGAAACAATTGAAGCAATGAAAGAAGAAAATTTAGAAAAAACAAAAGATTTACAAAAAGATAGTGAAAATAAATATTATAGAAAATTAATAAATGATAAAACAAGACAAGAATCAATAATGAGAGAAGATTTAATAAAAATGGCTAATAAAATAAGTGATAAAAGAGAAGAAAAAGATAAAATAAAATATGAATTAGATAAAATATATGAAAAAAAACATAAAATAGAAGAAGATTATTTTAATAAGAGAAATGAATTAAAACATCAAATTCTTGATTTAGAAGATTTATTATCACATAGTCAAAAATTTTTTAAGAAAGCAGGAAAAAAAGTTGATAAAGAAACAATATTTAAAAATTTAAGTTCAAAAACATCTATGTATAATAAACTTGAATATGAAATTAGTGAATTAGGAAAAGAATCACAAAAAAAATTAGAAGAAATTGAAAAAATAAAAAATAAATATAATCATAAATTAAAATTAGTAAATGAAGAACAAGGATATTTAAAATTTGTTTATTTTACTATGTTACATAAACAGAGATTATATTATTTAAATATATTAAAAAATGGATATGATGTAAGATATGAAGGTTTAGTTTGGTGTGTTAGACATTTATTAGAAATGGATACTAATTTAGAATATTTTCATTTTCCCAAATTTTTAGATCATGAACAAATTGATTATTTAATTTCTCAAGGTAAAAGTTATTTAATGGAAAGTTTTTTAACTCTTATTTTACATGTTTTAAAACAAAAACAAAAAGAAATTAGAGAAGAAGAAAAACAAATTGAATATAAAAAACTTAAAAATTATGCTAAAGAAAGAGAAGAAATTAAAAAAAAACAAAAAGAACAAAAGAAAAAAGAACCTCCTAAAACAATAATAAATAGAAATGATATTAAAGAGAGAGTTTTAAAATCTTATAATGAATTATATCATAAATATAAAGATGCATTTAAATTTTCTGAAACTACTACTTTAAATGAAGAAGAACAAGCAAAAAAAATTTTTGTAGAAATTAGAGATAGTATTATATCAAAAGGAGTTTATTCAAATAAAGATAAAGAAAATTTAATTTTAAAATTTTTTGAACAAAATCCTCAAAATAAAATTATATTAAAAGTAATTTTTGAATTAAGGGAACAAATAAAAAAAATTCAAGAAGAAAGATATGAAGAAAAAAGAAAAATGTATGAAAAAATGAAAGAAAGAGAAAGTAATTTAGATAGATATGCAAATACAAAATTAAGTGTTGAAGTTGATCTTGTATTTTCTGCATTATTTGGTTCAAATTTTTCTTAATGAATATATATAACTATAAATCCTAAATTAATTTTATTTTTCTTTAAATAATTATATAATAATAATATTTGATTTATAAAAATAATTAAAAAAAAATTTGAAAATTTAAAAAAAAATGTCTAACAATATTAAATTATTTAATAGACAAGACGAAAATGAAAAAAATTTATACAGACCTCAAATATTCCATTATAAATATAACACATGTATAGAAAAATCAAGATCATTAGAAAAATATGACCCAGATACATTAAAATCATTATCAAACTTAATGAAATCAACAAAATCAGTTACAAGATTCAAACTTCAATCTCCTCCACCAACATTAAACCCATCTCCATCAGTAGTACAATCACAACAAGTTTGTCCTCAATGGTTAAAATATGATAAAATTTGTTTAAGATTTAGAGGATATTTCGATGAACATGTTAATGAAAGCGCATATGAAAATTGGAAAATTCGTCCTTGTACTTTTCTTTATTATTTAGATGATGATACTTTTCATATTATTGAAGATAAATATGAAAATTCTGGAATGCCACAAGGTAATTTATTAAAGAGAAGAAGAATTGATTTAGAAATACCAAAAAAATGTCCTGTTAATTGGAGTGATATTAATATTGGAAAAAATTTATATGTTTATGGGAAAAAATTTAGAATTTGTGATTGTGATAAATTTACTCTTGAATTTTATACTAGGAAAGGTATTGTTTTAAATCCACCTGAAAAAATTCCTGAAATTGATTATAGTTCAAAATATAAAGATATTGATTATAATAAAGTTAAAAAAGATATTGCTGAACTTAAAGAATTTACTGAAGCTTCTTTAGGAGGTGGTCATCCTAATGGTGGTTTAAAACAATTTTTAGAAAATGATAGGAAAGTACTTAGTTTTGATATTATATGGTATGATGAAAAATATGATAAAGAAGAAAAAAAATATAAATTAAATTATTATTTAGCTGATAATCAAGCAGAAGTATGTGAAAAAATAGTAAATAATTCAGGAAAAGATCCTTTTCCTCGTTTATTAAAAAAGTCAAAATTACCAAAAAAACCAAGAATGACATTTTGTCCTGGTTTAGAAACAAAAGATGAAGAATATTACTTACCAGAAGATTTATTAATAGGAAAATATATATATGTATATGGTAGAAAATGTCGTATTGTAGGATGTGATGATTTCACAAGAAAATGGTATAAAGATACATTAGGAATAGAAATGGAAACAACAAATTTAAAAGCATCACAAAGACAATTAAGAATATTACATCCAATCCCTCCTTATAATGGTTTTGGTTCAGAAGAAGATTCATTATTAAATGTATTTTATTTAGATCCAACTGGAAAAACAAAAGAATTCATAACTGAAAAATTTAAAAGAGATAAACATATATTAAGATATTTAGCAAAATTAATATCATCCAATCCAGCAGATGAAGAAAGAAAATTTTTAATATCATTTTATTTAAGAGATAATGCTATTCAAGTTTATGAAATGGCAGGGAGAAATACTGGAAGATCAGCAGGGAAATTTATTGAGAAACAAAGGATTAAAAATCCATATACTAATCTTTATTATTCTGAAAAAGATTTTGTTCCTGGAAATGTTATTTATGTTAATAAATTTATATTTAAATTACTTGAAAGTGATGAATATACTAGAAAATATATGAGAGATAATCCTGAAGTTTTTAGAGATAGTGATGTTATGAATATTTTAAATAAAATTAAAAGGAAAACTGAAGGAGAAAATGGAGATGATTTTCTTGTTAAAATGCTTAGTGTTATTGATCCTAAAGGAATTAATTATTCTACTGGTGATGATATTCAAAAAGGTTTTGCTCAGTTAGGTATTATTCTTTCTGATATGGAAATTATGAGTTTAGTTAGTAATTTGAGAAAGAAAGGAAATTCTTATTCAATGGAAGATTTATTTAATTTAGTTAAGTAAATGATTTATAAAAATAATTGTGCAGCAACATTAATATTATATTTTTTTATAAGACTATTAAATAAAAAACACATAAAAATAATATAAATTTATAAATAAATTATTAAAAATCAACATATTAAAAATGGAAATTTAGTAATAAGTAGAAATTTTTAAATAATATTATTATTAATAGAATAAATGATAAATAATATATTCGGTTAAATTTTTTTATTTTTAAAAAATAATAATAATAAAAAGTAAAATTAATATTTTATACACATTCATGATTTTAAAGAATAAAATAATTTTAATAGAACGAATCTATTATTTACAAAAATATAATGATTAGAAATAATTCATTGGACTAATAAAAAGGAAGATAAAAATAATGCTCAAATTATCAATTATTACTTAAAAAAGAAATAAATAATTGTGATTGATTCAAAAACACTATTTTTATTTTAAATAATTTTTTTTTTAAATGTTTAACAAATTTTTTGAAAAAAAAAAATGAATAAAATTTTAAAATAATTTTTATTATTCAACCCAAAGAAATAAAATTATAATAATCAATGAAGCTAACAAGATTAATTGGAATATTATGAACAAAAATTAAATAAATAAGATTACTTCTCTGATAAAAGTTTAAAATTTTAATTCAAACAATATTTATATTCTCTTTACAAATCTTTGAAATACCTAAGATAATATAATACATAAATTATTTGATAAATTAAAAGTTATAAGTCAAAATAAGAAAAATTAAAATAATCTTTAAATAAAAAGATATTCATCATTTAATGACCTTGTTAAATTCACAAAAAAATTTTTTCATATTCCTATATTTAAATCGAAAAAAAAGCAATTTTAATTAATTAAAAAGAATAAACTTATTTATATAAATATTTTCAATTTTTAATATAATGAAAATAATAATACTAAAACTTAAGGAAAATATTACTAATAAAATATTCTAATTTTTTCTTATTTTCTAAATTCTTACCCAATATTTTTTTAATTTAATTTAATTAATTTTATTTTTTATCACACATTTATTAATAAAAGATATTTTGAAATTATTATATTTTTGAATAAAACATTTAAAACAATATTTATATTTAATAAATAAAAATGAATAATAATTGTTCATCAATAAAAAAAGGATATTCAAAAATATCAATGCCTTATTATTTTCCAATAAAAAAAAAAAATTCAAGATTACATACAACATTATTTTTAAATCATGGAATAAAAAATCATTTTTCTACAGAACATAGTTCAAATTCTTTTATAAATAAATCAAATCAAAATACTTCCGATTATAATAATTTAATATTTGATTTCTATTCTTTTAATAAAGAAAAAAATATATTACCAAAAATAGAACAATTCTCATTTAATATGAAAACACCAAAATTTAAATTAAATTATATTAATAGTAGTTCTACAAAAAATATCTCAATGACAAAATCAAATATATTAAAAATTGTTAATTTATGTAATGAATCAAATGAAAATAATAATTGCAAAATTATTAAAATTAAAAAAAATGAAAAATTAAATAAATTTATATTAGATAAATCAAAGCCAAAAAGAAAAATCTCATCAGATTTAAATATGAGTAAAAAATTAAATACAGAAAAAATAAGAAAAACAAATTCATTTCAAATCAATAATAATAGAAAAATGTCATCAAATTTTTCACCACAACAAAAATTATTAATAAATTGTTTTAATTCAAAAATTTTTTTATTCAATAAAATTTATGGATATAGTAGAGCAGGGACACTTAATACAGGAAAACCAAAAATAAACCAAGATTCCTTTATTATATTAAAAAATATTTTTGAAATAAATTTTGATATTTTAGGAATAATGGATGGACATGGTGTAAATGGACAATTAGTTTCTCAATATTTAAAAAAAAAAATTATAAGTATTTTCGCCGTTAAAGAAACATATAATTTAATAAAAAAAAATCGAAATGAAATAATGGAAAATTTCATATATCATAATTTAACAAAAAAAAATTTTTCCCTAATAAAAAATATAATAAACTCAATAGATAAAGATTTATCAAAAGAAAATTTCGATTCAAAATCAAGTGGTTCAACATTACTTCTTTTATTTCACATATCAAAATTTATCATATGTGCAAATATAGGTGATAGTCGTTGTATATTAATAAAAAAAAATACTCCTTCAGAAAATAATAATAATTCAAATAATATAAATAATTTCAATTTTGAAAATTTAAGTTTTGATCATAAACCAAATAATCAAGAAGAAAAAAAAAGAATAATTGAAAATGGAGGAATTGTTCGTCAAAGTTTAAATTATAATGGATTATATGAAGGTTGTTATAGAATTTATATGAAAGAAAAAAATTATCCTGGATTAGCTATTAGTAGAACTATAGGAGATTTTGATTCTAAATTAATTGGTAATATTTCTGAACCTGATATTAAAATGAAAATTATTGATGATAATTTTATTTGTGTTGTTTTAGCTTCTGATGGTTTATGGGATGTTATGCAAGGAGATGATGTTATTAAAGAAATTTATCCTTTTTTTGAAAAAAATAATTTTGAAGAAAGTGCTGAAAATTTAGTTAATAAAGCTATTTTCTATTGGAAAGCTGAAAGTTTTTTAAGAGATGATATTTCAGCTATTATTGGAATTTTTAATTATAAAAAAAAATAAACAAATAAAATATAAAAAAAAGTAAGAAATTATATTTGTATTATTATTGTTTTTTTCAAGTAAAATTAGGTATTAAAATATATTTTTCATATTTATTATTTTTTAATATATAAAAATAATTTTATTTCATTATTATAATTTAACAATAATAATTTATAAATTTAATTAAATTTAAATTTCTTATACTATTTAAATTTTCTAAATGACGGAAGAAGCAAATATAGATACAAGTTATCAACTTAGTAAACAAAAACTAATTTTAATTGGTGATGTTGCAGTTGGAAAAACTTCAATAATAAATAGTTTATTAGGACAAAAATTTAGTGATGAATATGAACCTTCAATAGGAGTAGATTTCTTTAGTAAAACAATATCATATAAAGGTAAACCAATTAAACTTCAAATTTGGGATTCTGCAGGACAAGAAAAATTTAAAAGTTTAATACCAAATTATATAAGAGGTGCTAGTTTAGTTATTTTAGTTTATGATATTTCAAATAAAAAAAGTTTTGATAATTTAAACTCTTGGATTGAATTTGTTAATAATTATGAAAATGCAAAAATTGTTATTTGTGGAAATAAAATTGACTTAAAAGAAAAAAGAGAAGTTTCAACTGAAGAAGGAGAAAAATTTTCAGAAGAAAAAAAATTAGATTTTTTTGAAGTTTCAGCAAAAGATGAAACAAATTTAGTAAAAATGCTTTTTAATTCAATAATTTCTCTTCCTTTTTTTGTTTCTTTAATACAAGAAGGAAAATCAAAAAATGAATTAATTGATGAATTAGAAAAAGAAAATAGTGAAAATTTTACAAATAGAGAAGAAGAAAATTTAGGTATTGGAAATGAGGCAAAAAATAAAAAATTAAATGTTCTTGCATCAACTGCTAAAAGAGGAGAGTCTTCTTTACAAGAAAATAGTATTGATCAATCAGAAATTAATAAAAGTGTTAAAGATGATAAAAAAATTGAACAAAAGAAAAAAAAGAAAAAATGTTGTTAATTTTTTTTTTAATTTTTAATTTTTTTTTGAAATTTTCTTATATAGATAAAAAAAATAAAGATATTTTTTTTAATTTTTTTTTCATTTTAAAATATTAACAATTATTTATTTTAATTATCTTTTATTTCTTTTTTTTCTATTAATTTTTCTGTTTTATCATCTTCAATTTCTTTTTCTTCTTCTTCATCATTTTCTTCATTTTCTTCTTTTTCATCTTCTTCATTTTCAACATTATTAATTTTATCTTTTTCTTGTTCTGGTATAAAAGTATATTTTTTTGGAATATTACTTTTACAATCATTATATATTTCTTTCATTTTAAAAGTGACTATTAAAATAGCAAAAACAATCATTAATAAAGATTCAAATATTTTTTCATAATTTGTTTTATTATTTAAAAAATAATATACTTGTTTACCTAATAATTTTTTATTTAAAATTAATGCAAGGAAAATTAAACAAAATGATATTAATAAACAAAAATTACTTGTTTCATTGGTTGCTTCAATTGGTTTGTTTTGAAATAGTTTAATTAAAGAATAAAAATTACCAATCATATTTAAAACAATTACAGATGCACATATTAAAATATAAAAAGTACATTTTACATTTATTTTATGTTGACCTAAAAAACTTAAATGTAAAATTAAAGGAATATTAAATAAAAATAAAATAATATGAAGAATTTTCCAATATAAAATTACTAATTGATGATTTTTTAAAATTGTTTCATGTTTTTTTATTTTTAATGAAATTAATTGATTTTTATCACATGATTCATTTGAATTTGTAGATACATTATCACTTTCCATTTTCTACTAAATATATAATTTAAAAAATAATCTAATTAATAAAGTCTTTGAAAATATAGTATAATTAAATTCTGTTATATAATTAAAAAATATTATTTTAAAAAAATAAATCATTACTCATTTATTATAGATTAAAATTTTTTTTTGAATATTTATTTCCTGATAATATTCAAAAAATATTTAATCTTATTATTAAAAAAGAAATAGAACAAGATAATTTTTTTATTAAAAAGCATATATTTACATTTCCCTAAATATTTATCTGTAAAAAAAACACATAAGAATTTTTCAATTCTCATTTTCTTTAATTAAAAATTTTAACTTCGAATTTAAAATTTCAATAATCATATGATTTTTAATAATAAAAGAATGAGTACCAAAAACCCATGTCCCATTTGTAGAAGATTTATTTTTATTACCATCAATAATAGTCCATTCTTTTTTCTCATCATCAAAATAAAAAGATGTTTGATTTCTACTAATAGATTTATCTTTTGGAAAACTAAAAGTTGAATTTTTATCTCTTCCAATTGTAATAATTTTAATATTATTTGGATCAAATATTTTTTTATTTTCAATTGAAGAATCTGGCATAGATAAATTAATAATTTCAATTTTATTATTTGTCAATAAATTAATTTGAAAAACAATATTTCCAGCACTAATAATTTCTTGTTGTCTTAAAGGTAAAGAATAATTTTCATTTAATTTAATATATAATAATCTATTATTTGAATTTTTTCCTGAAAAAGCTCTAATTGAATAATTTTTACTTTCATTTTCATAATAAACTGAAAAAATATAAGGATAAGATAATTTATCATCATAATTTAAATAAAAATCAGGTTTAAATTTATTATTATTATTATTAATACCAAATATTGTAACACCATCATTTTTACCTCTTCCTCCTTCCATTCCTCCTGCATTTATTTTTATTTCTTTTCCATTTAATAAATTTCCTTCTTCATCTTTTATTATTATTATTTGAGAATTTAATATTTCTTCATTTGTTATTTTTCTATTTGAACCTATTATTTCAAATGTAATATCTTTTTCATTATCATTTTCTTTTTTATCATTGTTGTTTTCATTATTTTCTTTTTTTTTATCATTATTATTATTTTCATTATTTTCTTCTTGATTATTATTATCATTTTTTTTATTTTCTGTATTATTTTCTTTTTGATTATTTGATTCATTTTTTTGTTCATTTGATCTAAAAGATGATTTAAAGATTAAGGAATTATCTTCTTTTTTTTCCTCTTCAATATTATTTTGAATAGAATGATCAATTTGAGCCTTCGCTATAAAAATTTATGATATTTATTTTATTTTATTTTACTTAAATCTAATTCTGGTTGTTTAAGTCTACTATCATCAATATTTTCTTCTCTTATTTCAGCTGTTTTATCATTTAAAGGAACTTCTTCTTTTTTAGTTGGAAAACAACATTGCTAGATTATATTATATATTTATAATTACAAAAAATTTTTTCATTTTTTTAAAATATTTTAATAATCAAATTATAATTAATTTAATAATGAAAGAAGATGAAATAATTACATTAAACAAAGAAAAAAAAGAAGAATTAAAAAATCAAAAAATATTAATTGGAGAAACTCCATTACAAAATAGTGAAATAAAATTCCAAAATATTAATTCAACAAATGAATATTTTTTATTTATTTTTAAACCTCAAACTGTTGATATTGAATTTTGTTGTGGTTATTCTTTATTTTCAACAATTAGAATAATTTCAATTATTTTAATAATATTAGGAATAATTGATGTATTAATGACTTATTTAAATACAAATTTTTTTAATTTTTTAGAAGCTTTTATTTATTCTGTTTTATATTTAATTTCAGGTATTTATTTATTTGTTTCTACAATTACTTTTAAATCTAATGATGCTTTAATTGGATATAAACTTTATGAATTTTTATTTCTTTTTGAATTGACAATTTTTATTTTAAAAATAATTTTAATTTGTATTGGTATTATCCATCCATTGGGTGAAGGCTCTTATTTTGTAAGAAAATTTACTCTTTATTTAATTTTTGGGATCAGCCAAGAAATAATAAAATTATATTTATTATGGATTACATTTTCATATTTAATCAATTTAAAATTAAATAGAATTAAAGTTATATTACCTAATAAATAAAATATATTTATTATAACTAATTACTGCAATATAATTTTTATAAAAATATAAAAATTAAAAATAATAAAAAAATGATTAATACTGAAATTCCAAATACAATACAAACAACAGAAAGTAAAGCCAACACAAGTCAATCAAGAAATCAAACAAATCAAAATTTAGAAAGTCCATCATCAACAGAAAGAAAAAAACCATTAAAAATAAATCAAAAAGCAATTGAAGAATATAAAAAAATGTGTGTGAAATCATATGCAACTCCAAGTTCAGTAATAATAAATCAATTACGTTCAGATAAATTGAATATATTTTTAGATTCTTTTAATTTAAAAGATATAAATACATTATCTAAAATATTAAATAAATATACATATTTTTTGCATATAAAATTAGGTCCATATGATCCAAGAAGAGGAGATTCATCATATAAACAAAAAAAAAATTCACAAGATAAAATCTTAACTCAAGGTGAATTAGAAAAAGAAAAAAGGGAACAAAGAGAATTAAATATTCAACGTAATTTAATGATTAAAAATATAATTCATGGAATATCAAAAAATTTAAAATTATCATTAAATTTAATAACATTTTCCTTAACAAATTTAAAAATAACAATAGAAATAGCAGAAGAATTATCACCAGGATTAATAGCAAATAAATCATTAAAAGCATTATCAATAAACAACTGTACAATATCAACAGATGCATATGATTTATTATTAAAAGGTTTATTAACACATGAAAATATATCATATTTAGATTTAGGATATAATAATTTTAATGATAAATACTCAGATATGATAGCAAGAATAATAGCAAGACAAACTCAAAGAAGAGATCAAGTTGTATGGGCATTTGGTTTAAGAAATGAAAAACCTACTTCAAATGATTATACAAATGGTTTAGTATCAATATCTTTAAAAGGTAATGTTTTAAGTGATCTTTCTGCTGAAGTTATTTCTAATTCTTTAGGTTATGATCAATATATTAGAAGTATTGATGTTAGTTGTAATAAAATTAGTAAGGATGGTTGTAAGAAATTTATTAGAATGATGAGGAAAAATAATACTTTGTTAACTGTTGATTTGAAAGAAAATCCTGGTTATGATGAAGAAATTCATGGGAGAATTGTTATGAAAATGGCAAAAAATATTAAATTTTTATATAATAAATATCTTAATGAAGAATATAATGAAGAAGAATTTCAAAATTATAAAACTTTTATTGATGAGTCTTTTTTTGATGTTGATATTCCACAAGAAATTATTGATAATTATAATAGTAATATGATTACTATTGATGAGCCTAAAACTGGAGAAAGAAATGATAATCAAGAAGAAGAAATTGGAGAAAAATATGAAAGTGAAAATAATATTTAAATAAAGTTTATTTTTTTATGTAATTTTATTTTTTAATTTTTTATTTAAATATTTTTTGAATTAAAATTTAAATTTTAAATAATAAAAATCATAATAAAAAAACAATTAATTATTTAATTAAAATAAATTTGAATAAATTTATTTTTTAAATTTCTAAAACTTCCATTAAAAAAAAATAATTAACGATTTTGATTTCATATTAAAGGCGGCATTAAATATTTAAAAAATAATTAAAAAGTAAAAATCAAAATGACAACACCAATGAAAAAGAAAAAAGGTTTTAACACATTTTTATATATCTCAACACCAAAATTTGATTTAGATACATTAAATCAAGAAGAAGAAACAGATAATACATCATCATTTTCATATTCTCCAAAAAATAATATTTCAGAAAATGATAACCAAACTATTCCATTTAGTGAGAAAACAAAAGATGAATTTTTCTTAACATCAGAATTACTTTTAAGATTAGATCAATGTTCTCCTGTTAAGCCAATTAATAATGTTAATAAAGAAAAAAAAGATGAACCTTTTAAAATTGAAACTAATTATTTATTAGAATTTTATCATGATAAGAAAAATGAAGAAGATAATTGTTTTACATATTTAAAATTTAAAAATAATAATTTTATGAGAAAAATAAATTTTTCTGAGAAAGAAAATTCAAATAATAATCTTGTTAGTAATGCTGTTAATGTTTCTAAAAAATTTAATGAAATGTGTTTAAATAAAGAAGATATGCAAAATTTTATTTTAAAAAATTCAAATGTTAAAAAAAATAAAATTAAAAAAGGAAAAAAAAATTTTTTAGAAAGAGAAGGAGATTGGAAGTGTTTTAAATGTAAAAATATTAATTTCGCTTTTAGAAAAAATTGTAATAGATGTAATTTTATGAAGGAGGAATCAATAAAAAAATCTGAAAATACTCAGAAAAATTTGAGAATGATAATCAATTAAAAGCTATTCATAGAATTTATTTGTCTTTGTAAATATTATTATAATGAAAACAATATCATATTTAAGAATATTATTATCTAAAAAATTTTTATTTAAGAAAATAATATAAGTTAAAATTTTAATTAATTTTTTTAAAATTCTGTTTTCGCCATTAAACTTATTATTTTTATTATTTTTAATTAATTAATTAATTTATTAATTTTAATTTAATTTTATATTGATATTTTTTTATTTTAAATTGTATATTTTATCTTCCTCCAAATAAATTTCCAAGATTTCCAAAAGATTTAAGCATATTCATCATATCAAAATTATCATTTTTTAAAAATGTTTTATTATAATAAACTTCACTTATTTTATTTAAATACATTTGGAAAAAATATTCTTGTTCAATAACTGGTTTATAAATATTAATCAAAGCCCAAAATTTATCAAAATCTTGTGTTGTTATAGTAATTAATGAAACTAACATATATGCAAAATTTAATACTGGAGAATTATTTTTACAATTATCATTTTTATTAATGTGATTTGATATAAAATCAAAAGCAACTTTTAAATTTTTTTTCAAAATTAATTCAAAAGTAGTTCTAGTTATTATAAATTCTTTTTCTTTTTCTGATTTAATGAGTTCTTTACTACTTAAAACAACTTCAATCATTTTTTCTATTATATTTAGTTCTTCAGATTTTAATGCATATTTATATCCTTCAACTAAATTTTGTAATGTAACTTTTTTTAAACTATCAATTGCAAAAATTGAATATATTTTAAATTTTTGAATTTGAAATGAAGAAATTTTATTTAATTCTAAAAATTTTAAAAATTCTTTTTTAAATGGATTTTTATCACAATTATCAGGAATTAAATCAAAATATTCTTTAAAATTACCAATAAATTCATCAATATTTTCAATTTTTTTAATATAAGTAGCATATTGTGATAAAGAGAAAAAAATTAATGAATTACATGATTCTGCTTCGTTATTTTTATTAAGATGTTTCATAGAAAAAGATAATAAATTATAAAATTCTTTTATATTTTTATTTCTTGCTATCCTTGCAATATCTTTTTGTATTTTTAATAAAAATTGATATGTATTTTCAGAACTTAATAATTTATCATATTTTTTTGAATAATCTTCCATAAAAATAAAAAAATATTAATTTAAAAAAAATTATATAAAATAATAATAAATGATAATATATTATAACTGACAATTTTAAAAATTAAAAAAAACATAATAAAAAAAAAATGAGCAAACCTCTATCTAAACATATAAATAATGGTTTTCAAAGAGCATATAATCCCCATTTAAAAAAGAACAAAAACAAAGGTCAAGCATATGAAGAAGAAAAAGCAAACACAGGTCAATTTTCAGAAGAAAGAGAAAAAATGAGTTCAATATTAATATCAAAGGAATATTTTGCAAAAGAACTAATAAAAAATGGTTATATAGATTCCTATATAGACTTCTTTTATTTAGGATGGGGTAAAACACCAAATTTAAAAAAAACATATTCAAAAATAAATAAAGAATCAAATAATGAAAATGAAAATGAAGAAGATCAAAAAGATGAAGAAGAAGAAGAAATTGATGAATTAGAAATTGATCAAAGTATCCCAAGACATGGATATAATATTCAAACATTAAATGCATTTTATGAGAAATTAACAACTGCTGAAAATGCATTAAGAGATGCAGAAATGAAGAAAGATAATAATGAATATAAAGCAGCAATTGAACAATATAATTCAATTAGAAATGATACAATTCATGATCAAGGTGAACCAATTGAGGCAATTTACTTTAATCAAAAATGCATTGATATAAGTAAAAAATATAATTTAATTGAATTACATATTACTTCTTTAATTATGATGGGTGGTTGTTTTGATAAAATGTCTAATCCAAATGATATGAATATTTCTAAAAGTTTAAAGGAAGAAGCAAGAGAAATTTTTAGTAAGAATTTATCTGGGCAAAATTATACTTTGGAAGCTAGTATTTATAAAGCTTTAATTGAATTATATAATGAAATTGCTAATCAACAAGAAAATATGAAGAATTATTCTAAAGCTATTGAATTATTATATGATTTATTAGAAGTTTTAGAATGTTTAAATAAAATTTCTAGTCATTTAAAAGAAGGAGGAATGGGTGAAAAAGAAAATGAAGATAAGAAAACAGAAACATATTTAAAAATATCAAATTTATATTATAGAATAGCAGATTATGATCATACAATAGAAACTTTATCAAAAATTGCAAATATTAAATCTGATTCTGGAGATTCAACATTAACAGTAAGAAAAATATTATTTAATAAAAATTTATTAATAGCCATATCAAATACAAGGATTATATCGTTATGCTCAAACATATGAAATGCAAGGTAATAATGAAAATGCAATAGCTTATTTAGAACATATTGATAAAGCATCAAATACTCAAACTACTGATGATACCATTTTAGCAAAGTCACTTCTTCATTTAGGAAGATTATATTTTAAAGCAGGTACTTTTGAGTTAAGTCATAAATTTTTGAATAAGTTTTATAGAAAAAGTAAAACTATTGAAACTAAAGAATTAATGGATATTGCTAGAGTTAATTTAGGAATGATTGATGGGACTCAAGGAATGGAAGATTATATTGATAAAATTAAAAATAATAATTATGGGGAATTTTTGAAATATAAACTTGAATATAATAATAATTCCTAGATTTTTAGTTAGTTTTTTTTATTAAATATATTTGAATATTTTTAATTTTAATTTTATTTTTTATTTATTAAATTTTTTATAATTATTATTATTATTTTTTTTAAAATTATGATTATTAAAAAAATTATTACTGTAGATAAAAAAATTTTATAAAATTATTATATCTACTCAAAAAAATTTTTTTGTTTTTTTATAATAAATGATTACAGAGTTAGCCAAATTTATTTATAAAGAATTTCGTTTTTTATTAACTCAACATTAAGATAAAACAAAAGATATATAACAAAAAACTAAATATAAATCTATTTTTATTTTTCTTGAAGTGATTTAATATATTGTAAAAGTTTTTCTCTTTCTTCTTTTTTCACTTTTTTTGTTTTTACACCATTAATGAAATTCTTTTTATTATATTTTAACTCATTACAAGCCAATTTTAATGTAGGAACTCTCATATTGATTTTTTCACATGGTGTCTATAATATTTAAATTATATTATTATACTATTTCATTAGAAAAATCAAATACTAAATACAAAATGGAATATACAAAAAAAGTGAAGACGATTAAAAATTTTATATGTTGTTGAATATCCTTCATTTTTTTATTAATTTTTATTACATGTGTTTATAAAGTTTAAAATAATTTTAATTTAAATTTTTTTTTCAAAATTAATAATTATCATAAAATCTTTATTTCAAAATTTGTTTCAATTTTTTATATCGATAAAAAAAGGAATTGAATAGAATATAATGAAATAATATTTATCCAGAAAATAATAAACATATTATTATTCATATTAATGGGAGAAATTAATTGTTGTAAAAAATCAAATGATAAAGGAGATGAAAAAGAACTTATAACAAGTCAAATAGAACAAATTGAAAATCCAATAACAGATGATATAGTTAATTTAGATGATAATTTTAAATTAATTCCTAGAACACATCATAATCAAAATTTAGACCAATTAAAAAATTTAATCAAAAAAAATATTTTATTAGAATCAAAAGAAGAAATAAAATTAGAAGAAATAAATAATGATGAATTTGAAGAAGAAATAGAAAAAAATCAGACAATTAATAGAATACTAAAAAGTAAAGAAAATGAATTAGAAGAAATATTATATAATGATGATGATATATTATTTCAATCACCACCATTAAAATTTACAAATCAAAAAGGGGAAATAGAATATTATTCAGGAACATATGATAAAACAGGAAATTTATGTGGTAAAGGAGTTTTAATAGGAAAAGATGGAATTGTATATAAGGGAACATTTAAAAATGGATTATTTGATGGAAAAGGAATATTAATTAATAAAAATGGAAATTATTATTTTGGAGATTGGAAAAATGGACAATGTGAAGGTAAAGGACAAATTATAGTAAATGATACAATATTATATGAAGGTAATTTTAAAAATAATGAAAAAAATGGTGAAGGAATAGAAAATTTTGAAGATGGTTCTGTTTACAAAGGGAATTATGTAAATAATAAAAAAAATGGTTATGGAAAATATATATATCCAGATAGTTCATATTATGAAGGTAATTTTAAAAATGATTTATTTAATGGAGAAGGAGAATTTAAATGGAAAGATGGAAGAAAATATAAAGGTAATTTTAAAAATGGTTTAATGGATGGAAATGGAATTAATTATTGGGATGATGGGACTATTTATGAAGGGAATTATTATAATAATATTAAACAAGGACAAGGTACTTATTTATGGAATAATGGAAATAAATTATATGGTAATTTTATTAATAATGAACCTCATGGTGATGTTTATTTTGTTATTGGAGATAATAAATATAATGCTAAGTTTAGATATGGGAAAATGATCTCAAATAAAATCGATTCTGAGAGAACTACTAATAGAACTGAGAATTAAAATTTATTTTTTTTTTGTTTTTTTTAAAATTAAAAAAATCTGTAATTAAATTAATAAATTTTTTTTTTTTCATTTTCTTCTGGTCGATATGATAAATCTACTGATTCTATTTTGTATTTTGGTTTTGATTTTAACGGTAATATTTCATTATCTACTTCAATTTCATTATTTAAATTATTTGAAGAAGTAATTTTTTTCATTTGAAATTGAGGTGGATTTATATTTGAAGAATTTGAACTTATATTAGAATTTGATTTTTTACTTAGAATATTCATTAAAAGAGCATTTTTCATTTTTAAATTATAATTATCTTCAGTAGTTTTCCCATTTACTCTTTTAAAACTACCATCAGAATTTACTATTACTTGAGGTTGAACTGATGATTGAATTTTTTTTTTCTTTGATTTATTACTTAAAGTTGTATAATTCGATGGGGCTTGTGTTCTTAATGATATTGTATTATTTTTACTTTGTGATAAAGGATTTTTTAAAGTATTTAATGTTTCAAAACTTTTTCTACTTTCATCTGATATTGCTTTTTTAATTGGTAAAAATATACAATCAAAATCTTTAAAATTTAATGGTTCATTATCAATTTTATTCTGAAAAAAATTACAAGCATTTTCATACATTCTTTCAGTCATTTTTCTTTCCATAACAAAGAAAAAACCTAATTATAAAAAAAATTAAAATATTATTAAAAAAAGAACTCTAAAAATAATTTTAAAAATTAAAAAAAAACACAATCAAATTTTATTTATCAAGATACAAAATAAATGAAAAATCATCTATTATAAAGTCATTTAGAATCATCAATATTAAAAATAGGGGAAAAAGTGTATAAATGGAATTAAACAAAGTAAATGAATTTTAAATAATGAAAAAAAAATAAAAGAAAATTGTGAATTATAGTAATAGCAAATAATCGTAAATGAGTACTTAAATTAATAAAAGACATCTTTAATTTCAAAAAAAAATAAATATGCATTCAAGTCAAAAAGTCGTTTAAGAAAAGAATAAGTAAGACAAGGAAGACATACTGGATTTGGTAAAAGAAGAAGACAAGTAAAAGCAAGAATGCCCCTAAAAGTTTTATGGATTAGAAGAAAAAGAACTTTAAGAAGATTAATTAAAAAATAGAGAGAAAATAGAGAATTGATAAAAATTTATATCATCAATAGTATCTTGCTTGTAAAGCTAATCAATATAAAAATAAAAGAAATATAGATAATGCTATTGAAATAATTATTTATAAGGAAGTCTAGAACAAAAAAATGCTAATAGAAATACGCTATTAAGGAATAGAACAATAAAGTGAATTAAATCAAGTTTTTTTATGCTTTGATTTGAATAAAAGAATAAAAAGATAATATATAAGATTTGATATTTAAATTTTTTTTTTTTTAATTTATTTAATTTTTGTTTTTTTAAATTTATCCAAAATTTATTTTTCATTTTTTTTCATTAATATTTTTTATTTATTTGATGAGGGTGGAGTTTCTTTTATTGATAATATGATATTTTCTTTTGTTATTATTATGTCTTTTTCTTTATTAGATGAATTTTTATTTCTTTGAATATAATTTTTAAATGACTTAATAAAAGAAAGAGAACAAACTTTATATATATCAGCTCCTGTATAATTTTTTGGCATAATTTGGCATAATTCCTTAATCAAATCATCACAATTATTTTCAATAATAAAATTTTTACTATGAATTTTAAAAATATTAATTTTTTGTTCTAAATTTTTAGGTATATCAACATAAATAATTTTATCAAATCTCCCAGGCCTTAATATAGAATTTTCAATTAAATCAATTCTATTAGTAGTTCCAATAATGATAATTTTATATTCTTGATTCTCAATATTAATATCATCCATTTCAGAAATAAATTGAGAAACAATTCTATTCATTAAATTATCTTGTTCAGGACTTTTTGACTTATTTTGACATAAAGAATCAATTTCATCAAAAAATAAAACACAAGGTGAATTATTTTTTCCTTCATCAAATATTTTTTTAATATTATTTTCACTTTCTCCAATATACATATTTAAAAGTTCTGGACCTTTAATATTAATAAAATTCATTGATGAGGTATTTGCAATTGCTTTTGCTATTAAAGTTTTTCCTGTACCAGGTGGTCCATATAAGAGAATTCCATTTGGTTTTTTAATATTATTAAAATTAATTTTTGGATTTAAAATTGAATCAATTTCATTTTTTATTTCTAATAATCCACCAATATCTGACCAAGTTATTTTTGGGATTGATGATATTGAAATTTTTTCATTATCAGGATTATTTAAGTAGTTATTGTATGTTTTTGTTAATTCATTTTTTAAAATAGTAAAAATATCATTATTTGTATTTTGGAAATATTGGTAATATATATTTAATAATGATGATTTTAAGTCTTTTAATGGTAAATTTATTAATATTTTTGAAATTGATTCATTTTTTAATATTTCTTTATTTAAATTTGTTATTTTGCTGTTTTTTATTTTTTCTGATATTTTTTTTATAAATGATGATTGTAATAAATTTTGATAATTGTTTTTAAAAAATATAAAAGAATCAATTATTAATTTTAATTTTTCATCAAGTGATATATTATGGAAGTATAATACTTTATATCTATTTAATAAATAATTTGGGATTTCAAATTTATTTTCATAATATAAAATATAAATGTTGTTTTTTTTTGGTATTCTACTCATATTAAATATTGTTTCAATTTGTTCAAAAAAATATTCATCTAAAAATTCATTATTAAGATTTTTAAAATATATTAAACATGGACATATAAATTCTTTTTTTTTTAAATAATTAAGTAAGTTGTTTTTTGATTCAAAATTTTTTGCATTTTTTTTAAAAAACGAATATCCATTTTCATCTGAATATTTTCTAAAAATATTTGTTATTCCATTCTTTTTTTTTCCACATATAATAAATATATTTTTCTCTTTATTTATTTCATCAATAAAAAATTTATATTCATTATCATAAATTAAAGATGTAAATGAATTTATATTTGAAAAAAATGTTTTTAATAAATTATTAGGAAGTTGAAAATAAATATTATAATCATAAGGAATAAAATTAATTAAAATATTATTATAATTTTCAAATATTTGAAAAGAATTAATTAAATTATCATTATTTTCATTTAATTTTATTTCCTTTTTAGAAAAATATGAATTTGGATTCAATTTTTTATCATAATCTTCATATTCAATAGAATAAATTAAATATATTGAAAAAAAGTTATATAATTTATTAGTATAAATTCCATTAAATAAATCACATTTAAATAAATTTTCATTATTAATTATTATTATTTCACCAACTGAAAATATATTATATTTTTTAATTTTATTAATGACCAAATTTTCATCATATTTTTCTTTAAACCAAGGAATTTTCATTAATTTTAAATTGATAATTCTTGGAAGTAAACACATTTCACTATCAATATTTTCAAAATCAAATTTTAATTTTTCATTTGGTCTAATATATTAAAAATTATAAATTAAAATACTTACATTGAATCAATTAATAATTTAACAATTACTTTTTTAGGATATCCAATTATATGTAACATAAATGTACTTATTCCAATATAATTTTCTTTATCTTTTTCTCTATTTTTTGATAATTTAACAATACCAACAAAATTTAAAGATTTATTTTGAATATTTTCAATAACTATTTTATTATCAATTTGAATAAATTTATTTTTTAAAAAATCATAATTTGAAAAATAACAAAATCTTCTATTTTCAAAATTTATTATTTCAAATGAATTATATTCAGCCATAAATAAAATTTTTAATAAAATAAAAAATTCAATGTTCAGAAAAATATTGAAAATTATAAATGATGGAAAATATAAAATTAACTACTTTTAATAAATATTTTATTTAATATATTTTAAATTACTTTCTTTTGAAAAGTAATTTTTGATACTTATACTTAAATAAATTTTATATATTTCAGTATTTTGATTGTATAAATAATAAATAAAATGTTTCATTTGATGATTAATTATGGATATAATAGTAATTTCTAAAATTAATTGTGTATTATTGAAAAAAAAGATTAACCCTTTTTATTATTTGAATATATTAGACTTATTTTTGAAAAAATATTCAAATAATCAATAAATAAATGATTAATTATTCTTAGCATTTTTAATATATTTTATGTCCTTCCTGCATTAATTATTTATTTAATAAAATATTCAAATTTATTAATTTTAATTAATATAAATATTAATAAATAAGCAAAAAATTAATTTAAATATAATAAATTTAAAATTTTGTTTAAAAAAACATTTAAAAATAATTTAAAAATCTATTTTATTAAACCATTTCAGCTTGTCTTGCAAAAACTTGTTGATTATTATTCACTTGTAATGGTACATTACCTTGATTATTCAATTTTTGATATTGATACATTTGTGTATTTTGTTGAGGTTGGAAATTAAAACTTCCATAAGCTGTTCTTGATTGAATATTATTTTGTAATCCATTATTATAATTTTCACTTTGAGGATTTTTAATTTGATTTTGATTAATTTGAGGCATAGAAATATCACGATGAATATTCATAGGTGGAATATTCGGTTTAGTTATAATCCTATTAGCACTAGGAAAGAAATTTGTAACAGTTTTCATTTTTTGTAACTGATTATAATTATTCCAAAAAATTTGTGGTCTTTGAAATTTATCACATAAAGGAGTTTTCATACCTTCTTTTTTTTTTTGTAACTTTTCCTTATATTGATTTTCTAAATAAGGAATAGTAATCTTCTCCATTCCTTCTTGTATTTTAGGAGCTCCTTTAACAAAAGCTCTTTCTCTATATGGTGGACCACCAGCATAAGTCATATAAGGCATTTTAACTTTATCAGCCATATTCCTATAATCACTTTCAGAAGGATATGAATCATAATCATTATTTAAAGTTGCATTATACATAGGATAATTATCAATATTTAAATTCTTTTGTACATCTTGTATATTAATATCATAAACGAAATTTTTTATTTTACCATATTTTGGATATGCACTTGCTGGATTTGGATTCATATTTCCAAATAAATTATTATATATTGGTTCATATCCTTTTTTCTTAAAGTTTGGGTCTCCATTTACAGGATGTAATAAATGAATTATATCATTATATCCTTTTGCATAATATTTTTTTAGTAAGTCTTCATTTTCTCTTATTAAACGTTCTTTTTCTTTTTCTATTAATATTCTCTTTCTTTCTTCTTCTTTTTTTTGATCTTCTAATTCTTTTAATGCTTGATTTTTCTGTGCATGATATTGTTCCATTTTCAATTTCCATAATCGTTCTACTTCATCATAAAATTCTTTTTCTTTTTGTTTTCTCCTTTCAATATTTTCATGTTCTAATTTCTCATCATTTTTAAATTGTTCTAATAACTTTTTTTTAAATTTCTCTTCCTCAGCAGCTTCATCTTTTTTCCTTTGTTCTTTAATTTTCATTTGTTGTATAGCAGAAGCAAGCATTTCTTCTTTTTGTTTTTGTCTCTTAGCAGCTTCTTCAAGTTCTTTCAATTTAGCTTTTCTATTCTCTTTCTCTAAATATAATTCATTTCTAACATTTTCCCAATATTCATCTTCAGCTTGTTTTTTAGCAGCAGCTGCTGCTAATTGTTCAAAAATTTTATCTTTTTCATCTTGAATTGCACTTTTCTTTGCTTGTACATCAGATTCTCTTTTTGCAACATCAGCTAAATATTTTCTAGTTTGTAATTTCTCATATTCTTCATCTTCTTTTTCTTTTAATTTCCTTTCTGCTTTCTCAGCATATGCATTTTCCATATATGAACGAGCAATTGCTTTTTTTCTTTCTTCTTCAGCTTTAGCAGCTAAATCTTCTTGTTTTATTTTTTCCATTAATTCTAAAGTTGCTAATCTATCTCTTTCATATTCTTTTTTACCTTCTTCTTTTAATTTTTCTTTTTCTTTCATTTGATCTTGTATCATTTTCTTTGCTAATAAACGATCTCTTTGTTTTTTTGCTTCTATTTCTGCTTCTCTTTTCCTTTCTTCTGCTAATTTTAATAATATTTGATCATCTGCTTCTGTATCTTTTACTAAATTCTGCATTCTCAATAGTAAATTTTCTTGTATTTGAAGACAACGAGTTTGATTTAATTTTGCATGGGCTATTGCATCTTTTATTGTTTTTATTTCAGCATCTTCATCAAATATTTTTTTAGTTTCTATTTTATTTGCTATTTCATTATCACGTTTATCTTGGATTCCTTTTCCAAATATTTGCTGAAGGTCGTCTATGTCTACTGTCTTTAAGGAATTTAGAACTAAGGGATTTAAACGAAAGGTTTTGTTTGGTTCTGGATATGGGTAGTAGGATGAGGTGTGATAGTTTTGAATTATTGGTGGCATATTTTGGGTATTGGCTTGACGAGTATATACTGATTCTTTAGAAACTGACATTTATATTTTTTTTTTATTGATTTTTTACTTTTAATTTTTTTTAGAATTTGTTTTATTTTAAAAATATATAATTTTTTAAATTTTTTAAAATATTTTTTTATTTCTAATATGAAATGTAAGTGATTAATTTCTTTTTTCATTTTTATTATTCATTTAATCATTTTCTAAAATATAAATAAATCATTAAATATTATCAAACATTTCTTCTTTTTTATTTATTTAATAATATTGAAAAATGGAAAATCCAAATATGGGAATGTGTAATACATTAAAAAACACAAAAGATAACATAGATGATTTTCCCATAGTAAAACAATTAAAAGAATTTCTATTTATAAATCCAAATCAAAAAGAATTTGAAAATTGGTTAAACTACATAATTTACTTTCTCAAATCTCAAGATATACCGTTATATACATTTCTTCATAGAATTTCATTTATAAACGAAAATGAAGAAACTGCAACTATTTTTTTCCATAAAGTCCAAGAATTACAAATTCCAGAAGCAAATGACTTCTTCAGAGAAGTACATCATGTTGTAAATTCCAATGTTCTTGGTCCTATATGTTTCGTAACACCAGAATTAGGTAGATTTAGTACAATTGGTGGACTTGGTGTTATGGTTGATGAATTAACACAAGGTTTAGCATTATTAGGTCAAGAAGTTATTGTAATATCACCATATTATAATCAGAATAGATATGGTCAAACTGATTATTTATCAAAAGATCCTATGGAAATTCATAAAATTAGAAATATTGAAATTAATTTAGACGGTCATTATGGTTTTGGTGTTTATTATGGAGAGGAAAAAGGTATTAAATATTTTTTCTTACATAATTATTCACTTTTCCCAAAACCGTATGTTGATGGTAGTTGCTCTGATACTTTGAGAAGAGTTTGTTGTTTTAGTAAAGCTTGTTTACAATTATTATGTGATTTTAAAATTATTCCTAGTGTTTGTGTTTCTAATGATTGGTTTACTGGTTTACTTCCTGCATATGGAAAATTACATTTTGGACCTACTTTTAAAGGAACTGTATTTTTTCATATTATTCATAATTTAGATCCTTTATATGAAGGTAGATTATATCCTTCTGATAGTGAAGGTACTTGTGATCATATTCATCAGATTAATAAAGATATATTAGTTGATCCTCTTTGGTCACAACGTATAATTAATCCATCAAGAGCAGCAATAATGATGTGTGATCAATGGGGAACAGTATCACATTCATATAAAAATGAATTATTATCATATTCTCCTTTGGCTCCATTATTGAGAGAAAAAAAAGAACCTTTTTCATTCCCAAATGGTGTCTTTAAACAACATAGGTTAAATGCCTTAACAAGTAAAGCAGGAACAGATAGAGTCGCATGTAAACGTCACATTCAAAAAACATATTTTGGATATGAAGACTTAAACCCAAATGTTCCAGTATTTTCATTCATAGGAAGAATAACAGAACAAAAGGGAGTTTTATTAATATTAGAAATAGCTGAAACATTAATCCATAGATGTAAACATCAAATCAATATTTTAATAGGTGGATGTGGTAGTCATGGTGATCCATATTTTGAACAATGTGTTCATAAAATGAATTATTTACGTAATAAATACCCAAATTCTTTTTGGGCAAGTCCAAATGATTTTTTTACAGATGGTCCAAAAGTAAATTTAGGAAGTGATTTTGGTTTAATGCCATCAAAATTTGAACCAGGTGGAATAGTTCAACATGAATTTTTCGTTGCAGGAACACCAATTGTTGCATATTGTACAGGTGGATTAAAAGATACAGTATTTGAATTTGATTGGAATTCTGATATGGGAAATGGATTCACATTCAATGATTATAATAGTCATGGATTATTAAATGCAATGGAACGTGCATTAGCATTATTTGGTAATAAAGAAAAGTATTTAAAAGCAAGGAAAAATGCATTTAATAGTGTAATTGATGTTGTTGATGTTGCTCGTGCTTGGTGTAGGGAATTTTATAGATTAAAAGGAAAAATATTATTTAATGTTAAAGAAGTACTTGGTGGTCCAAATGCTGAAGATATTATAGCACCAAATGAGTTTTTTAAATTAAGTGAAGATCAAAGTGAATTAAGTGATGTTAATGTATTGGTTGATAATATTGAAAATCAACCTAAAATTTCTAATAATCAAAGATTTAATTCTAATTTAAATAATATGGATAATGGTAATAAGACTTTTTATTATAGTGGAGAAAATTTAAGTAGTAGACCTGAAAGTATTTTATTAATTGGAAGTTTTAATAAATGGAATAGTAAAATTCCTATGATTTTTGATTCTTTGAAAAATTATTGGTATGCTAATGTTAATGTTCCTAAAGGGAAATGTTATTATAAATTTATTATTAATGGTAATTGGACTTGTAATCCAAAAGATCCCCAAGAAACTGATATTAGTGGTAATACTAATAATGTTTGTGAAATGACAATATAAAAATTTCCATGTTTTAATTTTTATTTAATTTGTTTTTAAATAATAATAGCTAGCTAAAAAGTATTTAATTTTGCTATTTAAAAATTGATTTTTATTTAAAAAAATAATATTATTCAAAATTTGTGATTTTAATTATGTTTAAAAAAATTTATTTGTAATTTTATCAATTTATTTTTTTCATTAATTATTATTAATAAAAACTAAGATATATCATTTCAAAATATTTTATAAATAATAGGAAAAATGATTTATTTTAATATTTTTTTTTTATTTCAACTAATTTAAATATAAAAATTTCTTAAAATTAATTGAAAAAATGTTAGATTCAACAAGACATAAATTAATAATATTGGGTTTTATTTGTTGTATATATATCATAGTTCTCTCATTATTTGTTCATTATGAAAATATAGATTTATCAAAATTAAAATCAATAGTAAATAATTTAGATAATTCACCCATATTTGATATATCATTATCAAATAATGGAAAATGTGAAAATTCTGAGAAAATAATTTTAGGTCATCATAAAACAAAAGAAGAAAATTGTAATTGCCATGGAAAATTTCATCCAGGATATTGTACATATGAAGAATTAAGAAATGGATGTATTACAATTGAACCAAAAAAAATAAATAATATTCATATATGGGATGGTAATGAATTTTGTATTAAAACAAATAATAAATCATATATTGAATTATTAAATCATACTGTTAATAAAAATGAAGAATGTAAAAAAGGTTTTAAAAATTGTGGTTTTATTGATACTTTAAATCATAAATTTTGTATTAATGAAAAAAAAAATTGTCCAATTAATAATATTGAAATTTCCAAATCAAATGTTCCTCCAAATGATGGTTTTAAATATAAAACAATACCTTTAAAAAATAATAAATATTTATATTTTACAAATGAGAATATTAATAATAATATTATTTCATCATTAACATTTTCAAAAGAAAAATATGGATTAAATCATACATTTGATAAAAAAACATATAATTTAATTGATAATGAATTAAAAAAGAATTTACTAGAAGATAATATATTATATGTAAATGAAAAAAATTTTACAAATCATAATATTAGTTTATTTTCAGGAACTTATTATGGATTTAATCTTCAATATATTAAAAATGGACATAATTTTAAATATATAATATATCAATTAGATAATTATAGATTGACTTCAATTTTTTGGGAAACTATTATTTGTATAATAATGTTTATTATGTTAATAAATGAATTATTTAGAATTGGAAAAATTGAAGAAAGTACAGATTTATTAAAAATTGCACTTTTTGATATTTTAAAAGTTATTATTTCAAGTTGCTTTTGTTATTTTACTTTAATTGAATTTTTAAAAACTTCAAATTTTGGTTTACCTGATAATGAAAGTGATGATGCAGTTAATCAACTTTTCATTAATTATAATAAAGAATTAACTATAGTTTGTTTGATTGCTTTAAGTAAATTTTTAGTTAGTGTTTTTTTAATTATTATCATATTGATTAATATTTTTGAAGGAGATTGTAAAGAATTATTTGAAAATACTTTTAAAAGTGAATATAATCTTTTACCTATATATCAAGAATTTGATGTTTAAATGAAATATTTTTTATGTTTGGGAATATATTTAAAAGTATTTTGAAGTAAAATCAATATTTAAAATAATTTTTTAAAATATTAAAATAAAATTTGTTAATTATTATTTATAATAATAAATAATATTTAAGTATTTTTTATTTATTAAAATTACTTTTTAATTCATTATAAAAATGAAATAATTGTTTATTACCTTTACATAACCCTTCAAATAATTTTATAAACATTTCTGTTTCTTTTTTATTTATATTATTTAATTCTTTTAATGAATTTATTATATTATCAAAATTTGTTTTTGCTATATTATTATTATAAATATTTTCATATTCATATATTATATAAATTTTCAAATATTTTTCTCTATTATTTTTTTCATAAAAATATATTGCATAATATAAACTTTTTTCTAATATTAATATTAACTTATTATTAATCATTTTACTATTTTTATTTTTTATTAAACTTAATCCATATTCATAATAAGTGTCACATATTATATTACAATTAGATTTTGGGAATAACCATGAAAGTAAATTTATACTTTTATTAAACATTTCTTCACTTTCATTAATCATTTTTAAATCACCATAAATTTTTCCAAGAGTATTATAAACCCAATAATTTAATGAAAATGAATTAGAAAATTTATCCAAATAAAATTGACATAATCTTAAACATGATTCATATTTTTTTCTTTGAGAATAAGATATAATAAGTGAAATTAAATTTATTCGAGTTTCTTCTTCAATTTGATTATATTCTGAATTATCATTATAAAATGATATATATTTAATATCTTGTTTAGTGAAAGGAAAAGGATTATTAAAATTAATATTCATTATATCATTAAAATAAATTTTATATTGATTTTGCATTAGAATACATAAATTAGAAGAATCTATTTTTTCTCTTAATTCTAAAATTATTTCAATACCAAATTCTTCAAATAATTCACATGGTAATAGTTTTGAATATAATATTTTCGAATTTATATTATTTCCTAAAAATTCATTAAATAACTCAATAAGTATAATATCCTTATTTTCTTTATTTAACTTTATTTTTTCATTAAAATGATTTTGTGATATTTCACTTATCATAAATGATAAAATTTCTCTTTTTATATATTCAGATTTAATTATATTATATATTAAACCTATATCTTTTTGTTTATTTAAATTATAATCTTTTAAAATTTTTTTAAATAAGGTTGGTTCGTATATAAAAATTGAAAAATTTTCAATAATTGAAGCAACATGAATAATTGATGATAAATCAATAGTTTTTTCACTAGTCAATAAATTGTTTTCAGAGAAAATATTATTTTTTAAATTATCATTATTAATAAATGAATTTTGAAAAACTGAATTATTCAATAATTTTTCATCAATAGAAACAGATTCGTCTTCGTTATTATATTTATTTTCATTATTCATATTTTCAGTTGAAAAAATTGAATAAAACATATTTTAAATTTAATTATATTTAAATAAAAAATAATAATATACAATTAAAAA
>Ga0256407_10001663_pt1 | contig 45523 bp, 40 predicted proteins | sample RumenRJG_04DNA_FD_193489 | JGI IMG/M metagenome (GOLD analysis project Ga0256407, IMG submission 193489) | Bovine rumen microbial communities from Lethbridge, Alberta, Canada - RJG_04 | ecosystem: Host-associated > Mammals > Digestive system > Stomach > Rumen | place: Canada: Alberta...
CCTGCCCCCACCACCTCGGTAGGCTGGCGGAGCAGTGTAGACAAGGCTTTCTCCAACTCCGCCTGCACGGAGTTGCCATTGGGCTGCACCTGCCATCCATGATACGCCCTTCCGTCGAATCCAAGGAATATGAAATACCGTTTTGTCATCGCGCTGCAAAAGTACACAAAAAAGATGACACGGGGGAATCCTGCCCATAAAAAAAACGCCCCGATCCCTCACAGACCACGGCGCTCAATCCAAGAAAAAAATTACACTCTATAAATATAAAGCCTAATACCTAAAACAATTTGGAGAACATTATTGTATTATTTCGTTAGGGCAAAGATATGCAAAATCTTCATCCCATATTCGTTTTGCGAGCTGATTTTAGCATTTTTTAGGATAAAAAACGCACACTTTTCCACTTTAGACAAATAGCACGATACCAAAGGAAAGTTTATGTGTCACTATTTTCGCTACAAAGATGCCCTCTCTTGCATCACGTCTATGCAAAAGAGGGCAAAAACCGATGTCAGCGCCACCGACAAGGAATGTTACTTGTTGAGGGCGATGTTGTAGTTGTAGAACTTCTTGTTGCCTGTGATGTCTTCGATGACACGCACGAAAGGCGGAAACTTCACCGACTCGTCGGAAGCCACACCCTTTGTCTCGAGAATCATCAGGTTGGAGATAGGCTTCTGGAAGATGTCGAGTTCAAAATACTGTCCCTTCCAGATGAAACTCTTGCGGGTCTTCTGGATGGTCTGGCGGTAGGGGTCGGCCTGCTGCATGAGCGAGTTGTAGAGATTGTTGCTGATTTGCCGTTCGGTCTGCAGCACCTCGGTATCCGACACCCGTTTCTTCATGGTGTGCACATTGACGTGCTTGCCCTGCCAACTCCTCCTGCGGAGCCTCACCTCACAGCCCGGCTCTGCCACGAGATAGGTCTGTGTGATTTCGCTGATGATGCAGTCGGGCAAGTCGCCGGTGAGTTCCACGATATACTTGCGCTCCTCCTCATAGGGCTGTGGCAGTCCGAGGACGAACGAGATTTCCTTGATGACACGCTTGATTTTCTTGTCGAAGTCTTCGTGGTTGTTGATGACCCTGAGGTGGGAATGCCCCTTCCACGCATCGATGACCTTCTTGTCGAGCAAGCGGGCCTGGCGCAAGCCCTCCTCGTCCATCTTCTCATAGCGCTGTGCATTGTTGCTGGTGGTATAATACTGTTCGGCGCCGTCGGCAGCCGATACCAAGTGGAGCACGGCATCATAGCGCTGGTCGCGCAACTGGGTGGTGTTGGTGCCCAGCGACGAGGTGATGTCTTCCCACATCTCCGGGGTCATGTAGGCGGAGATGTCCATCACGCCGCGATCGCAGACGATAAGGGTGGGTTCGGTGCATTGCTGAGCCATGGTGAGGAACTTGTCCTCCAAGGCGAGTTGTATCTCGAGCGTGGCTTTCTCACCTTGATAGAAGAGGTCCTTGTTGTCGGTGAGGTAGTTCATACCCGCCTGAGAGAACAGCGTGGGCACTTCGGGGATGGTAAACACTTTGTAACCGAGGCTGGAGAAATGCTCGATGACCTGTACGAGCGCGGTGGTCTTCCCTGCGCAAGGCCCTCCGGTGAGGACGATTCTCTTTACGTTTTCGTTCATGATATTTTTTTGAGGAGTTTTTAAGGGGGAGAGTTGAAGATACTCACGCCATCTTGCCGAGAAGCGTGACAAACACCTTCCAGATGTCGCCGACGGTGGAGAGTTCCACCCTTTCGGCGGTGGAGTGTGGCTCGATGATGCGCGGTCCGATGCACGCAATCTCTATGCCGGGATAGGTCTTTACGAAATAGCCTGCCTCGAGTACGAAGTGCATCGCCACCATCCGCGGCCGCCAGCCGAGCACTTCGTCGAAGGTGTCGGAAGTGAGGCGGAGGAAGTCGGAGTCCTGCTTCTCCTGCCAGGCAGGGGCAGCCATCACCAGTTCAGAGGTGCCGCCCTCCTGGGCGAAGACCTCGGCGATTTCCTTTCCCAGCGCCACCATGTCGTCGTAGACGAAACTCCTGGTGTGGGTAGTGACGACGAGGTGTCCGTCGTCGACGAAGATTCGTCCGACGTTGTTGGATGTCTCCACGGTGTCGGCCATTGTCTCACTCATCTTCACCACGCCTTGCGGTATCTGTTCGAGACAAGTCATCAGTGCCTCGAACGCCTCGGTGGGGAGGATGGTCTTGCGTGCTTCCACCTTCTCTATCGTGCAGTGCATGGTGGGTTCGTTGCTGCCATACTCCTCCTTGAGCCAACCATTGAGCATCTCTTCCTGACTCTTCACGAATTCGGCGGCTTCGCCAGAGGGAACGGTGATAATCATCTCGGCACTCGAGGCGATGGAGGCGTTGGCCTCCCCTACCCTGATGTCGGCCAGTTCCACGTCGTATTCGTTGTATATAGCGGCGAGCACAGCCCATGCCACTACCACCGCACTTGCCCTGCCCTTGTTGATGTCGACACCGGAGTGGCCGCCCTTTCCGCCCTCTATGGAGATGCGGAACCAGCGCCTCTTGCCTTCGGGAGCCTTCTGCAACGGCGCCGGCAGACGGTGCATCTGCAGATAGGCACCCGCAGCACCGGTGGTGATGGTGTCGTAGTCCTCAGAATCGAGGTTGATGACTTTCCGTGCGCGGAGGAAGTCGCTGGAGAGGCCAGCGGCACCACTCATGCCGTCTTCCTCGTTGGTGGTGGTGATGACCTCGAGCGGACCATGCACGATGCTGTCGTCGGCCAGCACCGCCAAGGCCATCGACAGACCGATGCCGTTGTCGGCACCCAGCGACGTGCCCCTGGCTTTCAGCCATCCATTGTCTTCATAGGGCACCACAGCCTGCTCTGTGGGTTTCTCCATGCCCACGCACACCATGTCCATGTGGTTGAGCACTGCCACGGGGGTGGCATTCTCATGGCCTGGCGTGGCAGGCTTGCTGATGACCACGCAGTTGTTGTTGTCGCGACGGTAAGCAAGACCGAGACGCTCGGCGTACTGGCAGAGGAAGTCGGCCACACGCTCCTCATGGTGAGAGGGACGTGGAATGTCGTTGAGCCGCCTGAAGATACGCAGCACGGCATCTACTGAGGGGATGGGGGTGGATGATTCTATCATAGTGTGTTTGTGGTTAAACAATATCGTGCGGCACGCCATCAGCGTGCCCTTCTTCTGCCGCAGCACGGCCTGTCGTGGATGCCGCCGCAAAGAGCCGAGGCAAAGATAGCAAAAACATGGCACACGCCCAAAAATAATCGGAGTTTATTTGTCTATTACGAGAGAATGATGTAATTTTGCAGACCGATTCGTGACTGGCACTCTCTGCCCCGTGTCACGACTCTTCATTCATCAAGACTAAGACGCATTACACCATATGAATTCTCAGATAAAGGCTCTCATCATTTTTTTTGTGGCTTTCCTGGTCCTCTTCTTCTATGCCAAGTCGAGTGTTGGCGTGACTTTCGCCCACCAGTTGCTCAAGAAGATCGACCTGGAGAAATACTGGGCTGATACCTCCGATACCGACACCCTCGCCATCGAACCGATAGAAGAAGTGGTGGAGCCCGACTCCACCCCACAGCGCTTCCTCTTCGTGGGCGACTCCATGGTGGAGCCGATGGCATACCGTTTCTTCGACATCTGCCGCGAGAGCGGCGACACGATGTATGCCGTGACGTGGTATGGCAGCACCACTATAGGATGGAGCGGCCTCACCCTCGACTACTACATCGAGGAGGTTGACCCCACGTATGTCATCTTCTGCATGGGCAGCAACGAACTGTCGTCGAAGAACGTGAAGGCCATCAACGACAACCTCCGCAAGATGAAGGCGAAGGTGGGCGATTTGCCCTGCATCTTCATCGGCCCTCCCAACACCAAGCCTGATGCCGGACTGAACGAAGAGATAGCGAAGGTGTTCGGGCCCAAGTCGTTCTTCGACTCACGGCATCTGGAGATGGAGCGCCGCAACGACCATCTGCACCCCACCACGAGCGGTGCCCGTGTGTGGATGGACAAGGTGGCGGAATGGATGAACAGCGACAGTTGTGTCCATCCCGTGGTACTCACCGTGCCCGACTGCAAGCAGTCGTACAACATCGAGCACATCGAGGTGATGCAAGTGAAAGACAAGGGCCGTCGCCCAAAGAAGCCCATCGCGCTACCACAAGTATAACCCACAACACGAAGGGCAATGTTCGACCAACTCATCCATTTTTTCACGACTCCCGACAAAGCGTGGTCGCTTGTGTCGTTGCCTTTCGCCGTGGCCTTCGTACCTTTTTTCGGGCTCTACATCGCCATACGCCACTCCTTCAAGACCCTCATGCTTGCCTACGTGGTGGCGTTCAGCCTGTTCTTCGCCTACAAGGCCAACGGGGTGCTGATGCTCCTGCTGCCCGCCACCGTGCTGCTGTCGTACTACCTCACACGCAAGATGGACGAGTGGGAAGGGCCTCGGCGCAAAGGACTGATGTGGCTCACCGTGGCAGTGGAACTGCTGCCGCTGCTCTACTACAAGTACACCAATTTCTTCATCGAGATTCTCAACGAACTCACCCGCTCCAACTTCTCGCCACTGGCCATCATCCTGCCTGTGGGAATATCGTTCTACACATTCCAGGCCATCAGTTACACCGTCGACGTATACAAGGGGAGGTTCACCACAGAGACGAGCCTGCTCGAATACACGTTCTACCTCACCTTCTTCCCCCTGCTCATGGCAGGCCCCATCACCCGCGCCGAGACACTCATCCCGCAAATCAAGCATCGCTACCACATCGGCGACACCCAGGTGTATAACGGACTGTGGCTCATCATGAGCGGACTGCTGAAGAAAGCGCTCATTGCCGACTATATCGCGCAATACAACAACTGGATTTTCGACGACCCCACCGCCTACTCGGGCTTCGAGAACGCCATGGGCGTGCTGGGATACACCTTGCAGATTTACTGCGACTTCTCCGGCTACAGCGACATCAGCATCGGACTGGCCTCGCTCCTGGGCATCGAGTTGAAAGAGAACTTCCGGTTCCCCTACCAGTCGCTCAACCTGCAGGAATTCTGGCACCGGTGGCACATCTCCCTCTCCACCTGGTTCCGCGACTATGTCTACATCCCCCTCGGCGGCAACCGCTGCGGGAAGGTACGCACCTACGTCAACAACTTCATCACCATGCTGGTGGCAGGACTGTGGCATGGGGCATCGTGGATGTTCGTCATCTGGGGAGCACTCCACGGCATAGGTCTGGTGATACACAAGTTCTGCAAGCGATGGCTCGACCCCATACCCAACAGTTGGTATGTGAGGCTGGGCTCCTTCCTGCTCACCTTTCTATATATCTGCCTCACCTGGGTATTCTTCCGCTCTGCCGACCTCAACACGGCATTCACCATCATCGGGCGCATCTTCAGCGACTTCAGCCTGGCATACCTCGCGCCGTTCGTAGAGACACGCACGGCATGGACCGTATTCGTGGTGCTCGGTTTCGCCTTGCATGCCATCCGCCAGAAGCATCTCGACAAACTGAAGGAATGGTATGTGAACACCCCCATCATGTTTAAGATTATCCTCCTCATCGTCATTCTGCAAGTGGTGGTCAACTACAGGCAGAACGACATACAGCCGTTCATCTACACCCAATTCTAAATCGCCAAACAAAGCAATGACAGTTTCCCGGAAAATACTGCTGCTGGTTGCCATGATCATGGCCATCCATGCCGGCGCGTCGCAACTGGTGCCTGCCACGGCATCAGGATTCGCCTATGTAGGAAGGGTGAGCCATACCTACCGGCCGGGGGCAGTGGCATGGACCTACCCCGGTGTGCAGATACGCTGCACGTTCTCGGGCACCTCGGCAGCGATGAAGACCAGCTCCGACTGCGGCTATTTCATGGTCGAGGTGGACGATATCGCACCACACAAGGTGCAAGTGATGAAAGGCGACGGCATCACACGGCTCGCCAACGGCCTGCCGGAGGGAGAGCATTCGCTCACTCTCACCTATATCATTGAGGGGCATGGCAAGAAACCCACGTTCTATGGCCTGCTCCTCGACGACGGATGCTCACTGGGCGAACGCCCCACCCTGCCCGACCGCCGCATCGAGTTCATCGGCAACTCCATCACCTGCGGCTATGGCATCGAGGGCGACGGCACGGAGAAAACCTTTCTCTTCAGCAAGCAGAACTTCTACTACACCTATGCCGCCATCGCCGCACGCAACCTCGGCGCGCAATGCCAGGTATGCGCACGCAGCGGCATCGGACTCTACCGCAACTATGCAGGGAAGATTCCCGAGCAAATCATGCCCAATGTCTACCCGCACACATTCTACACCACACAAGGGGAGCAATGGGACTTCTCGCTCTTCCAGCCCGACGTGGTGTGCGTGAACCTGGGCTGCAACGACACCTCTGTGGGGAAATACGACACGACACGCCTCACCGAAGCCTTCAAGGCGTTTACGAAGACGCTGCGCAACTACTATCCACAGGCGAAAATCGTATACCTCATCGGGGCTATACCGGTGTCGAAAAGGCTTACCGACATCCAGGCGGCACAAGATGCCGCCATCGCTGATGCCGCAAGCCGGGGCGACCACGAGGTCTACCGCATGGACTTCACACCCGACGACGGTTCGCTGGGTATGGGCTCACAAGGCCATCCCTCTCTGCAGCGCCAAGCACTTATGGGCGAAGAACTCACCACATTCCTCCAGCAACTGATGGGATGGGAATGAGAGTTTGAGGTTTGAGATTTGAGATTTGAGATTTGAGATTTGAGATTTGAGGTTTGAGGTTTGATGTTGGAGGTTTGAGGTTTACCGTAGGTCGCGATTTCGTCGCGGCCAAAAGATGAAATTCGACATTTAGATTGGAAATCAAAGAATATGAGAAAATTTACATTCCATGTCCTGGCAGCACTCTTTGTCCTCACCGTGTGGGCATCGTGCGGCGAAAATAAGAGTGAACAGATGCTCCGTGAAAGCACTGAGATAGCACGCAAGCGCACCGACTCGCTGCTCTCCGCACAGAAAGACTCGCTGGAGCGACAGCGACAGTTGAATATCCGAAAAGCCGACAGTCTGAGGCGGGTCGACAGCCTGAGGCGGGTCTATGAACGGTCACATTTCGTGCTCGTTGGCAAGGTTGGGGCCGACACCGCCTCTCTTGACCTTCATCACGGCAATGAACTCGACGACCTCACAGGAACCTTCAAGTGGGGCAGCCGCTCAGTGAAGGTGGAAGGGTATCTCGGCGACAACATTACCCTCACCGGGTCGCAGAAGCGCGACAGCATCGAGACGCTGCGTGTGCTCATCGAACTCACCCGTGTGGAGAACGACTTCAGCGGCGACGTCACCTTCGAGGAGAACGGCAAGAAACAAACCAAGGCCGCCGTTTTGAAACGGAAATAAGGCCTTTATTCAGTCGCCTGCGGCGAGAACCAGCGGGCGACGTGCAAAGTGAAATCCAAACCATTACCAGAAAATGCAGAATAATCTCTGATTCTTTTGCATTTTATTTCATTTTGCACTATCTTTGGCATGCTGTCCGCGATGACGCACAGTTTATCACCGTGAAAGCTGGCAAGACATCTACCCTGACCTTCAATTTCGGCAACAAGTTGGAGCCGGGATGGTATATGACCGACCTCCTCGGCGTCGACTCCAACGGAAGTTTCACCATGATAGGACGGTCGAAATTCAAAATTGTAGACAACAACCTTCTGGGCGACGTGGACAATAACGGCCTCATCAACATCTCTGATGTCTCGGCCATCATCAGTTACATCCTCAGCAACAGTCCCAATCCGTTCAACACCAAGCATGCCGATGCCAACGGCGATGGTCTCATCAACATCTCTGACGTGACGGACATCATCAATATCATACTCAACAAGTCGGAATAACAACTATGCCAAGCCTCCGCTCCCCCAGTTTTCATCTTTTGGTCGCTATGATATAGCGACATACGGGACACTCTTGGTGGTCGCTATGATATAGCGACATACGGGACACCCTTGGTGGTCGCGACAATATAGCGACATACGGTAAATCTCCAACCTAAAACATCAGCAGCGCCTCGGCAGAGGGAAAACAATTCCACTCTGCCGAGGCGCCGCCGATGTTCATCATGCCAAGCATGATAAACCTCAAATCTCAAACCTCAAATCTCATTTCACCAATACCTTCTTCACGCTGTTTCCCTGGTGCTTCACGTAGATGCCCTTGGGCAGCGAAGAGGTGTTGCCGGAGACGGGCATGCCGGTGATGGTATAGACCGTGGCGGAGGCATTCTCCTCGTCGCGTGATATGGCATGGATGCCACTCTGCTCGTCGGTGAGGCGGATGGTAAGGTAGAGGTCGTCGGTCTGGTTCTCGTCGGCTGTGCCGAGGAACGACACGTCGCTCAGCATACTCTTCACCATCGGCTCTGCCTTCTCCATGACCATCAGTTGAAGGATGGTGGTGAGGAAGGCGCGCGTATCTGCGTTCTGGTTGTCGAAGATGAGGTCGCAGGCCTTCGCACAGTCTGTCTTCAGTTGCTGGAGTATCACTTCGGCGGCGCCCTTCAGGTTCTCGTTGCCCTCTGCCGAGGTGAAGACCACCTTTTCCAAGGTATTGCCAAACGCCTCGTAGGCAAGGGCAGCCAACTCGTCGTTGTCGGAGGGGATGTCGCTGATGGCATTGTCGAACTCAGGTATGCCGCTGAACTGCTGCAGCATCTGGTCGAGTGTGGCACGGTAGGTGGTGGTGAGTCTCCTCACGGTCTCGGGCAGCGTGACACGTATCTGTTCGCGGGCGGCAAGTTGGAGATTTGCCAGCGAGGGGGTGCTGTTCACCGTCCGTGTCACCACGTCCATCCGCGTCAGGTTATCGTCGAAGAGCAACATCCTGTATTGACTGGGATAAGAGATGGTAGAAGCCGAGTTGATGTCGTAGATGGAGTCTTGCCTGTCGACGCTCCACATCTTAGCCACATTGGGCACGTGCATGTGCCCTGTCATCACAGCCTTGATGCCGTGGGCAGCGAAGATGCGGGCGATGCTGTCGCCATGCTCCGTCACCGCCGACTCGAAGAACGACAACTGACCGTTGAAATGCTCCAGCATCTGGTGGTGCATCATTGCCAGCACCCTCTTATTCTGTTTCGCTGCCTCATCGGCCTTCTCTATCACCCAGTCGAGGGTGGGCTGTATGATGCGCCCGAACTCTGCCTCGCCATAGCCCGTATCGCCCTTCGACGGGGTGCGGCTGTCGTCGATGCAGATGAGTACAAGACCGGGGAACGGCTCGCAGGCATAGGAGAGCGAATTGGGGTCGCGCTCCGTCGTGCCGTCATAGCCGAAGTCGTGGTAGATTTCGGCAAACTGCTCTATGGTGATGTTTTCTGCCGCGTGCGACCCGTCGTAGTCGTACACCCTTCCCATCTTGCACTCTATGTCATGGTTGCCGGGAACGACGAGTGTGGGGATGCCCTCATCGAGCAACTGCTTCAGTCCGGCAGCCACTGCCTGATGGCTGAGCAGTTCGCCATCCTTGGTGAGGTCGCCGGCAATGAGCACGAGGTCGGGCCTGAGGGCGCGGATAGTGTCGCAGTAGGTCTGGAATATCTCGTAACTGTATTTCAGCAGTTTCCTGTCGCCTGCCGTCATCTTCGCGAAGGCCTCACTCGATGGGTCGATCACAAGGTCGGGACTCATCACATGGATGTCGGAGAGCACCATAATGCGACGGGGTGCCTCTATCGACAAGTCGGCCATACGGAAGTCGAGGCGTGCCAATGCGCTCGCTCCCCTGGCGAGGAGCGCGGTGTAATTGCCTGGTTGCAGCACGGGGGGCACATCATACACCCCTTCGGCCTGTACCACGTCGAGGGCTTCTGCCAGAGGCAGGATGGAGAGGTTGTGGTAGATGATGATACGGTCGCCGGCCTGTGCGCCTTCATACTTAATCGACACTGTCTCGCCCACCTGGTAGGTATCGCGGGCATCGGTGGTATAAAGGGCCTGTGCCATGGCGCCAGTGGAGAGCATGGCCAAGCAAGAAGCGAGACACATGCTAAGGATATTGTTTCTTCTCATAGTCGGTGGTGTTAAGTAGCCAAAAGGTGCCTTTGATAGACCGGCACCATAAAAGATAGTGCAAAGGTAGTGCAAGGCGAGGGAAAAGCAAAACAAATAACAAAGTTTTTGTTTTCTTTTCCGAGCCGCAGCCTACCTTCGGCGAAGCCAAAGGTAGTGCAAACCGAGCGGAATACGAAACAAAAGACAAAGTTTTTTGTTTCTATTCCCGAGGTGCAGCCTACCTTCGCCGCGCAGCGGCAAAGTAGTGCAAGGCGAGGGAAAAGCAAAACAAATAACAAAGTTTTTGTTTTCTTTTCCGAGCCGAAGCTTACCTTCGGCGAAGCCAAAGGTAGTGCAAACCGAGCGGAATACGAAACAAAAGACAAAGTTTTTTGTTTCTATTCCCGAGGTGCAGCCTACCTTCGCCGCGCAGCGGCAAAGGTAGTGCAAGGTGAGGGAAAAACCAAATATATATTTGGTTTTTCCGAACCGCAGCATTCTTCGGGTGTAGGATTCATTCGGTTAAATAATGTGAATTATGGAAAAATAAAGACAAAAGCATGTGCATTTTATATGCAAGAAAACGATTCTTTACATATCTTTGTAACTAATTCTTCGTATTCTTTCAGCCAATATCATCAATCCATAAAAACAATGAAAAAAGTATTCGTAAAAACCGTTTTGTTTTCCATGATGGCTTTGGGCCTGGTATTTGTTTCCTGCACCAACAAAGCCCCGGAGAAAGCCCAACCCAGTGATCAACCCGCCTATGCAGCACCCGACACTGCCCTTGTGTCTGCGGCAGAGAGCAATATCCAGGCGCACCTGGAGGACATTCAAGCACTGTGGGAGATGTCTATCGGCGAGGATAAGCCAATCGCCCACTACGCTCTTGCCGGCGACTATGTCTTCCTGATTTCTGAAGACGGTAAGGACGGACTGCTCCTCTCTTTCTACAAAGACATGAAAGACATCGACAATTTTGACGGAGTGCCCGTCTGCGAAGGACAGGAACTATCATTCCAGGGTGATGCGCTGGTGATCAAGGACAGCGAAAAGACCACCTATTATGAGAAGACAGATCATGAGGGCTTCAATCAACTGTTCACCGTGACAGAGAAGGACGGGAAAAAGACCTTCACCAATGACCTCGGAGAGCCTTATGACGAGAAAGAGGCACAGCAGTTTATCGACAAGATTGCCTCGGAAACCGCCAAGCCTCTCACCGACCTGCTGGTCAAATGGAAGTAACGCAATTCAATAGTTTTACATTAAAAAAGGCGCGGAATGTGTGATTCTGCGCCATTTTTAATCGTTCTCTTATAAGCAATCTTCCGACTGCCTCCTTGATTACTAATTGAGTGACCACCTCATGGTTTCACTATTTTCTTTCCTTCCTCAACAATGATACCGTGAGCGTTCTCGTCAACGGCTGTGCCATCGATGCGGTAGATACGGGCAGACGACTGATTGTCGGGAGCAACGACCGTGCGCATGCCCGCACTGCCGGTCTTCTCCTGATACTCCTGCTGTGCCTTCTTCATCTGTGCGATGAAGGCTTCACTACCCTGCAAAGCACAGAAGCCGATGCTGGCAGCAGTACGGCTGGCATCAACATCACTCTGCCAGTGGGCACCCACGATAACACGGCTGTTGCAGTAGTCCCAGCCACGGCTGAAGATTTCATCGGCACGTGAGGGGGCTATCTGTGCCAAGAGCAGTGAGATGCCCCATCCGCGAAGGCTATGGCCAGAGGGATTTCTCATACTAGGCAAAAAATTCATTGGGAACCAAGGGGGCAGTCTATGAATTCTTCGTCCTTGAAGCATCTATCCTTGAATGACAAGTCTGTAGACTGATGTGTATGAAAGGCCAACTATTATGTTGCTCCTGGATTGGCTCTTAAGTTGTCTTGTTCAGTGAATATACCATTTTCTCATAAAAACACTCATTTTTAGGTATTGTCTATTTCTTTTTTTCACCATAACTTTGCAACCGCGAAGACAAGTATTATAGGTACGTATTTCATAGATTTATTAACGAAGTGGGTGGCATGTCGGTGACGATCTGCCACCTTTTAGTAAAGATAGGGTTCGGAAACCTAAGAAGGGATTCTAAGAGCGGTTCCAAACTTTGCAACTGAGTTGCAATGAATATTCCTTACCTTTGCACCCGGAAACAAAAAAAAAGAAAAAGATGAAGAAAGACAAGATTAAGAATTCGTACAAGTTCAGCAAGAGTTTCTATGATGATGCCATCACGCAAGGCAAGTGGTGGAGCAAGTTGTATTTCAGGTTGCTTTGGGGCGGTGTAGATGACAACGAGATTGCCCGCAGGGTGCTGGGATGGATTCCAGATGACTTCAAGGGCAGCATGCTCGACGTGCCCGTGGGAACGGCTGTATTCACTGCCGAGAAGTATGGCAGGATGAAGCAAGCCGACATCACCTGTCTAGACTATAGCCATGACATGCTCGAGCAAGCAGCATACAGGTTTCGTGAAGCGGGCATTTCCAATATCAAGACGTTACAGGGCGACGTGGGCGCGTTGCCTTTCAAGGATGGTTCGTTCGACATCGTGCTTTGCATGAACGGACTGCATGTGTTCCCCGATAAAGACAAGGCATACTCAGAAATTCTGCGCACGTTGAAACCTAGCGGAGAACTGTTGGCTTGTTTCTATATAGCAGGAGAGCAGAAGGTTGCCGACTGTCTCGCCAAGACCGTGATGACACGCATGGGATGGTTTACACCACCTTTCGACACGGCCAGCGATGTGCGTCGGCGCCTGGAGCCATATTATGACATCATCGATTTCCATGTGGAGGGAGCCATGCTCTATTTCAGGGCCAGGAAAAAGTAAGCCCTCGTTTCAAGATGCCCAAATTCATCTTGATGGAAATAAAATATCGAACCAAAAATAAAAACAGTTGTAATTGAGTGTACTATTGCAGAGCAAAAGTACACCCAAACTACAACTGAAATACTTATTTATCAGATGATAATTATATCATGAAAAAGTCTTATTGGTTGTTGGATAGAACTGTGGATTGTCTGGCTTTAATCCATCGTTTCCATTAAAGATCCACATATGTCTACCACTACCAACATAAATGGCAACATTTGAAAAACCAGATAAAGGAGTAAAATAATGTGTATCGGAATAAAGTGTTCTTCCTGAATCATGTGAGGTAACCTCCTTTCTATATAATGTCATGTTCTGATACCAAACATTATGAAAATATACATTGGTAGGTGCAGTACTGCCTTGTAAGCAATGCTCTACATTTTGTTCATCTGCTTTACCATCAGGTCCTATAGTATAGTTATAACCATCACTATGAACTAAATCAATCCAAAAATCAGTCCCTACTTTTTCTACAGGTAGAAATACAGTACACGCTGCCACAAAATCCTGAGGCAAGAACTGCTCTCTCACCATGAATGGTTTGTTGTAAATCTTTCTTTCCATAGGTATAATATTTTAAATTTTTATCGTCAGTTTTGTATAAAAATACATTCGTGAGGCATGGTTTAAGCCAATACCAATCGCCGCAAATATTGACGGAATTGAATTGTCTGAATAATTGCAGCATGATAATGTTCCATAAAAGATTTGCCTTTATTTGAATTACTTTTTGCAAATATAGAAAAAACTTTCTTAAGTAGTACAAAGCCGTCCCCAAAATTAACGTTGTTAAACTTTTTTAACATTACACCTTGAATATCAAGAATGGCGGAAATATCAGGAATGGCAGGAATGACTGGAATGACAGAAATATTAGGAAAGACGGGAATATAGGGAATATAGGGAATGGCGATATGCTAACAAACACGAATTGCACGAACAGTTATCTACTTATTCGTGCAATTCGTGTAATTCTTCAACGAGCGAAGTGACAATATCGATGATGAGGTCGATATATTTATATTTGGCCTTTACCTCTCTTTCTAGAGATTGAACTTATATCCCACGGTGATAGTGAACACTTTGTTTTTCTCTGAAGGCCACGACTTGTCCTTATAGATATCAGTCAGGCTGAAATGATAACGGGCATCGAGCACCACATTGAGATACTCATACGAAAGTCCTACGGGGATGGAGACATCCACTGAGCGCATCACGTCTTTTTGGTCTATCGTCATGTCCTCGGTCTTTCCATACTCTATCGAGCCATCAGGAAAATGCTTGATGGGGGTGAGCGAAAAAGAGTAGTCCGAATTGAGGAGGAACCCCAATTGGATACCTGCCTTCACGGCCAGTCCATCCGCTATATACTGGTTGATGGTGAGCGGACACTGGATATAGTCCAACTTGGAGCGACCATCGTCCCAATTCTCCGAAATGGTCTCGGGGTTGCCAACCTCAAAGTCAGAGAACCGGCATCCCTGCTGTACGTAGCCCACTCCGATAGATATGCTTGTCATGGGCAGCATCTGGTATACGGCTTCCGCGCCTCCCACAAACCGGGCATTGTATTTCCCTTTGGCAGGAATTTCCGCATTATTATAATATATCTCCTCACCCGACAAATTGGCCAAACTAACGCCGATTTTCGGTATCAGCGAGAATGTTCCCACTCGTTCCTGACCTTTCATCGCCGACGAGACGAACAAGGCCATCACTAACAAAACAAAATACTTCTTCATGTATGTCTTTTTCTAAAATAACGATATCCCACACCAAATATTATCTGATGTCAGGGAAAAATGACAGGATTTCAGGAATGTCAGGAATGTCAGGAATGTTAGGAATGTTAGGAGATATTTACAAAGCCGTCAAGGCTCAACTGCAAATGGTTGTGACAATGAAGCGGTTGAAACTCAGAAACTGAACTTGCGTCCATTCCATTTCAGAGTCTTCTGCCTCTTCTTCTTGTTATCTTTCCACTCTGTGTAAATGATGTCTTTGCCGACACGCGGCAGATCGTAGCAGACCCAGGCGCCGTCTTCAGTACCAAACTCCACCTCAAAGCCAGGAGCCTCACAAGAAGTCATCTTCTTCGTGGCATTGTTGTAGCGGTAGAAAAGGAGACCGTCAAACTGGCCTGGTGAATAAGCACCATCCCTATAGCATTTCACATTGTAGGCAAATAGTTTGTGCTTCTGGTCGGACTCGTTCCAATAGCACATCTCCACGATCAAACAATCATTCCCATCACAAGACTCATAGACGGCGTATCCGTTTTTCTGGTCGACGGTAATCTTATCACCCTCTTCGAGCGGAATACCCTTGCGATAATTTGTCCAAGCCTGCTTGGCTGCGTTTGTCGATTCATCGAGAACGTCATCTTCTTCGTTCCAAACATAATTGGAAAGTAAAGCCCAAGCAAAGTCGCTGATGGTGGGTCTTGCTCCTTGATAGTTGACTTTGATGGTTTCCTGTGCCGACAGCATCATAGCAGAGCACAGCAAGGCAATAGCCAGTGATAATCTTTTCATATTGTAAAATGGTTTAGAATTCTTGCGCTGCAAATATAATATTTTTTTGGATTCTGCAAACATATTCTATGCTCTTTTTAACTCAACTACAGCAAATAGAAAAGAGTTCTGAAGTTTGCGGTAAATGGTTGAGACAATCAAGTGGTATTTTTACTTATTGCATCATATGCATTTTCGCGTCTCTCTGTTCAATCGTTTGCACAAGGTAACAATCAGATTTATTGCGATTTGAAAATCTGCAGTTGTTTTTTCCCTTATTTTTGTAATCGATATTTTTATGTTCTATTTTTATGAAAAAACTTCTTTTATCCATCTTCATTTTAGCAATTGCCGTATCCTGTGAGCCACCAAAGGAAAATGATGCTGCTTTTGAAATGCCGGCAGTTGCAGACATTGCCATGTATCAGGTGAACCCCCGTGTGTTCGCTTCCGAAAACTCTCTCAATGCGGTAGCCAGCCGTATTGACTCTATCCGCGATCTGGGTGTGAATGTGATATGGGTGATGCCCATCTATCCCATCGGCATAGAAAAAGGGAAGAACTCGCCCTACTGCATCAGCGACTACAAGGCCATCGCCCCGGAATTCGGCACCATCGATGACTTTAAGAATCTTACCAATACTTGTCATGAGAAAGGCATGGGCATTATTCTCGACTGGGTGGCCAATCACACCGCATGGGACCATCCCTGGGTTAAAGAACATCCCGACTGGTATACCCACGATGAAAAGACCGACACCATCATTCATCCCCGCCCCTGGGAATGGTATGATGTGGCAGACCTGAATTATGATAATGAGGACATGAGGAAGGCCATGATCGACGCCATGAAGTTCTGGATTGTCGATGTAGGCATCGATGGTTTCCGTTGCGATGTGGCGGATGGTGTGCCTGCCGACTTCTGGAAAGATGCTATCGACCAACTCCGTGCTGCTGCCGGCAAACGGAAGATTGTGATGTTGGCAGAAGGCAAGCGTCCGGATAACTTCACCATTGGCGGTTTCGACATGAACTATGGATGGGATTACAAGGACTCATTGGTAAAAGTATTTGATGGCGCACCCGCATCAGACCTGATAGCAGCCGACAAGGCTGAATACGACAGTCTGCCTGCCGGGAAGGTAAAACTCCGCTTCACCACCAACCACGACCATGCCACCGAGAAAGAGCCTTGTGTTCAGTTCACCAACGACCGCGGAGCCATGGCAGCCTATGTGGCCAGCATTTTCCCACATGGTGGCGCGCTCATCTATGGTTCGCAGGAGGTAGGCTATCCCGAACCTATCAATTTCTTCAAGTATGTTCCGGTAGACTGGAGCGCCAAGCCCGAGATTTATCAGGAATACAAAAAACTGATTGGTCTATACAATGAGCATCCTGCGCTGCGGAAAGGTGAGTTGACCACCTACGCTGACCCTGATGTATTGGTGTTTGAAAAGACTGACGGTAAAGAGCGTTTCCTCGTGCTTGTCAATGTACGTAATGAGGAGAAGACGGCTCAGAACCCTAAAAAATGGATTGGTCATGGAGCAAAAGACATGATGACCGACAAAGACATCAAATTAGAGAAGAGTATTGTCCTTTCTCCCTTCCAATATCTGATATTAAAGTATTAAAGCATAAGCCATTTGATTTGGAATCATGAACCCCGAAAGTCTTTCCCCACTTTCGGGGTTTATGTTATTTTTTGCGGTCGGACAGGCTTTTCTCTCGGTTTGCACTATCTTTGCCGCTGCGCGGCAAAGATAGGCTGCGCCTTCCATATAACAAAGTTAGAGCAAACGCGGGCGTAGCCCGCACAAACAATCGCGACAAGAACCAAAACTGGATGGTTTTTCGCATTGAGGTGAGCGGAGCGAACACCAACAATCGCAACTCTGTTGCGTAAGGAATATCCCCGCGACTCTTTGATGGGTCGCGGATACCTTAGTGACCGAGCGAGCGGATGCGAGCGGTTGCATCCCTTCCCCTGGAGAGGGGAAGGGCCTTGGGATGGGGTAGAAGCCCCTTCTTAGGGCAAGAAGGGGTTGGGGTTGTTGTGACCCCCAAGCCGAAGGCTTGGCAAAATTGTTATTCGGGGCTTCATTTTGTGTGTTGCCCAATTCGTTACTCGGGAATAGAAACAAAAAACTTCGTCTTTTGTTTCATATTCCGCTCGGCTTTCACTATCTTTGCAAATCGAATATCAATCCTTCACAAAAATACTTATCCGAATGACATCATTAACCACTTCTTTTCCACTTTCATGGCGTGGGAATAAACGACTCAGACAGACAGCCATTGCCCTCATCCTCTCTTGCGTATGCACACTGGGCGCAAAGGCACAGGCCGTCACCTACAAAACCTTCGTATACACCAGCGATGAGTTGGGAAGCGAACTCAGCAAACTCAACGACGAGCGCGACAGTTCACGCGGATACCTCGGCGACCTCTTCTCTGCCGGGGCAGGAGCCGTGAAAGGCATCGCCGGAGGATACGTCAGCGCCTTCATCGACATGGGCGTCAACGCCATCGGTTCGCTCCTCACCAAGAACTCCCGACATAAGAAGGAATGGGAAGAGGCGGTGATGAAAGAAAATGTATTCCAGACAAAAATCACCACGGTGTCGGAGATGAGCGACTTCTACGATGCCCCTTCACTCGATGGTGCCATGGACCCCAAGGGCATGCGCTTCGACGGCATAGGATGCATGAGGGTGGAAGGTGACGACACCCTCTTCTACGCGTCGTTCCACATCGACCGCACCAAACTCTACCGCATCATCAACCACTCGAAGTTCGAACTGGTGCTCGACACGCTCATCCTCAGTCCGGAACACTCCAACCTCCCCAACACCCAACTCAGCATCCCCTACTCTTTCGACGAACGCAAGAACTTCACGCTGGCCATGGAACTCGAACTGTCGTCGTCGTGGATGAATGAAATCGTGCAGTTGCAGAAAGACCAGGTGCTGGGAGCCTTCAGAATCAACATCCCCGTCTCGCCCGACCTCCTCGACAGCGACGGGTTCCTGCGCTACGTACGCCACGGTGACGACGCGCCCCGCTACAAAGTTTCCGGCGAATGCTTTATCGTGCCCCGCTCATATATGGGATTCCGCGACGAGAAAGACAACTTCAAGGACTGCTGGGGAACCGGTGAGTATAAACTCGCTATCGACATCAAGGAGAGTTGTGAGGTGACCGACCAATACCGTGCCAACTGGAAGGCCGACTACAAACGCCGTAAGGAAATGACAAAGAAAGATATCGGACTGCTCGAACGCAGTTGGCAGGTGGTGCAGCGACAAGACTGGAACGAAATCACACGGTCGTGGGTCATCACCACCCTCAAGGCACCTGCCGACTATATCTCTAAAGACGTCATCGACAAACTCGACCTGAAGTAGTGACCATCCGAAGAATCATCGCCTTGCTCTTGGCGGCATGGTGCCTCTGCAGCAACGCATCGCCACAGTCGCCTGTCACGTCGGCCCCAACCGACTCGCTCCACCCACAGACACTCATGGAGCGGGCCAAGAGGCTGTCAGACGACGGACAGTATGTCATGGCCATGGAATGCGGAGAGAAAGCCCTCGATGCATGGAAGAGACATTCGGGCACACACACCATGGAGTATGCGCAGTGCCTCTCCGACCTCGCCGGCTACCATTCCCACCTCGGCGACTATGCCGGGGCCATCAGACTGGGCACAGAGGCCTTGCAGTTGCGTGAACAACTCGCCGGCACGCTGTCGGCGGAATACGCGCAGTCGCTCAACAATATCGCCCGCTACCATTCCTACTCAGGAAACTACATCAAGGCGGTGAGTCTCGGAAGAGACGCGATGCAACTGCGCGCCGCCATCTTCGGCAAGGAGAGCACGGAGTATGCCAACTCGGTGAGCAACCTCGCAGGATACCACTCACGACTGGGCAACTACGAGAAGGCGCTCACCCTGGGCATGGAAGCCCTCGACATCCGCCGACGGGTGAAAGGCGAGATGAGCAACGACTATGCGGAGTCGCTCAACAACATCTCCAAATACCATTATTATCTCGGACAATACGACGACGCCATCAGCCGGGCTACAGAGGCATTGCAACTGCGCCGACAGTTGCTCGGTGAGAAACATCCCATCTATGCCACCACACTGAGCAACCTCGCCGACTACTACATGAAAAAGGGCGACCTGGCACAGGCCATGCGATATGGCACACAGGCCATGGAGACACGCCTTGAGGCGCTCGGCGAGAACCACCCCGAATACGCTGAGTCGGTGAGCAATATCGCCAGTTACCACTACGCCCTCGGCAACACCGAGGAGGCCATCAACTACGGCCGCCTGGCGATGAACCTCAGGCTTAGGCTGCTCGGCGAGAACCACATCTCCTACGCCCACTCGATGTGCAAGATGGCCATCTATTTCACCGCCAACGAGCAAACCGACTCCGCCGACTACTATGCGCTGAAAGCCACGGAGCGCTATACCACCAACGTGATGCACACCTTCGCCGACCTCACCCCGTCGGAACGCGACAGATTCTGGCACCGCGTAAGACCGTGGTTCACCAACACCCTCCTGCTCCTTACCTCAGCCCACCCCACCCCCAGCATGGTGGGCAGCGCGCTCAACGGCACGCTGCTGGCCAAGGGACTGTTGCTGAACAGCGAGTTGGAAATGACCAACCTGCTCATGGAGAGCAGCGACTCTACGATGATCAGTGCATACCAGGCGCTGCAAGCCAACAGGGCCTTGCTCATCAGGATGCAAGAACTGCCCCCCAGCCAGCGCAATGTGAACATCGACTCTCTGCAGCGTGCCATCACCCATCAGGAACGAAGGTTGGTGAAAAGGTCGAAGACCTACGGCAACTACACCAAATCGCTGGTCATAGGATGGCAAGACGTCGTAAGACATCTGAAGCCGCAAGACGTGGCCATAGAGTTTGCCTGCTACAAAGACAACAACGGCCTCGAGCAATACGGGGCTTTCGTGATGCCCCCCAGGACCACACAGCCCATATGGGTACCGCTCACCAACTCCAGCCAAATCAAAGCGATAGAGGCCAACAAACTCTACAATACCAGCCAACTCTCACGGCTCATCTGGCAACCCCTCGCGCCCTACCTCGACAAGGCCACACGGGTGTATTTCTCTCCAGCAGGAGAACTCTACAACATCGGCATCGAATCACTGCCCCACTGGGAGGACAATGGTGAACTTGTGGGCGACCGCTGGACCCTCTACCGCCTCTCGTCGACACGCGAACTGGCGCTCCAACGGCAACAGCCGAAGGAGAATCCGTCGATAGTCGTTTTCGGCGGCATCACCTACGACGACGCGACAAAAAGCGGACAACACAAGAAGAAACGGGCGGCGAAATATCTGCCTGGAACGAAGAAAGAGGCAGAGGAAATAGCACGCAACTTCAGCGAACAACAAATACCTACATCACTCTACATCGGCGCCGATGCCTCGGAAACCGCTTTCAAGCAACTCTCCGGTCACGCTCCCGCTATCATCCACATCGCCACACATGGGTTCTACTGGACCGACAGCGAGGTGAGGAAAGGTGGGCTGAACGGGAAAGTGGCGTTCCTCGCCATGTATGACGAGATGGACGCACCCGACCAGGCGCTCCTCAGGTCAGGACTGCTCTTTGCCGGCGCCAACGAGACGCTCACCGGCGAAGAGGAGACGATGGAGCACGAGAACGGGGTGCTCACCGCAAAGGAAATCTCCGTACTCGACCTGCGCAGTACTAATCTGCTCGTTCTCTCTGCCTGCCAGACAGCCCTGGGCAAGATTACCGGCGACGGGGTATTCGGACTGCAACGAGGACTGAAGAAGGCGGGGGCAAAGAGTCTGCTGATGACATTGTGGAAAGTCGACGACGTGGCCACACGACAGTTGATGTCGTTCTTCTACGGATACTTGCTGCAGGGTATGGATGCCCACGAGGCGCTTCGGCAGGCACAACACGACCTGCGCACGATGACACCCACCGACAACGGCAACCGCTCACGCCGCCACGCCATCTCCTCACGGCAGAAACGAGCCAGAAAAGCAGCCCAGAAGCCCATCTACGACGACCCATACTATTGGGCAGCATTCATCCTTTTGGATGCTTTTTAGGTTGGAGGTTGGAGGTTTGAGATTTGAGATTTGAGATTTAAGGTTTGAGGTTTATGAAGTTACGCTTCCTGCGCTCATTGTCATAAAAAAAAGTAAAATTTTGTTGAAAACTAACTTTGCTACGTTAACATGGCGATTGTTAGTGTTAAAAGAGGACAAAATATTATACAAAAAGAGCCATTTCACATTTTTTGCTCCTATTTTTGCAAGCAAATATGATAGAAATGGCTCGATTTTTGCATCTCTTACGATTGTGAATGATGCGATATCTGTATCCATTATTACGGAAACAATTCAACAATTCAATACTATCATTATGATGATTAAAAGCAACACCATTCTGAAGACAGCGGTTTGCGCCGCAGCGCTCACCATCTCGCTGAGCGGCTGGTCGGCAGAACCCGCTGGATTAGTAGACCTGACGTACGCGGCAGAGAAAGCCGTGCCAGCAGTAGTTCACATCAAGGTGAGGACCAACTCACAGACACGCACCGTAGAGACCCAGGACCCCTGGGACGATTTCTTCAGCGACCCATTCGGGTTCTTCGGAAACCCCGGTAGCGGCGGTGGCAGGCAACGCCGACAGGTGCAGACACCGCCACGTGAGGCCAGCGGCTCGGGTGTCATCATCTCTGCCGACGGATATATCGTGACCAACAACCACGTTGTCGACGGTGCCGACGAGATTACCGTCACCCTCAACGACAACAGGGAGTTCGGTGCCCGCATCATCGGTACCGACAAGACCACCGACCTCGCCCTCATCAAGATCGACGGCAAGAACCTGCCTACCCTTCCCATCGGTGATTCCGACAAGTTGAAGGTGGGAGAATGGGTCATCGCCGTAGGCAACCCCTTCAACCTCAACTCCACCGTCACGGCAGGTATCGTGAGCGCCAAGGCCAGGTCGCTGTATGCCAATGGTGTGGAGTCGTTTATCCAGACCGATGCTGCCATCAACTCCGGAAACTCCGGTGGCGCACTCGTCAACACCAACGGCGAACTGGTGGGCATCAACGCCATGCTTTACTCACAGACCGGCAGTTACTCAGGATATGGATTCGCCATCCCCACTACCATCATGAACAAGGTGGTGAGCGACCTGCGTGAGTATGGCACCGTGCAGAGGGCTCTCCTCGCTATCGTAGGACAAGACGTACACAACTATATCGACGCACAGAAAGCCAAGGGCATCGACGTAGACCTGGGCACCAACGACGGTGTGTATGTGAGCAAGGTGGAAGACAATGGCGCTGCCAAGGCCGCCGGCATCCAAGAGGGTGATGTCATCGTGTCTATCGATGGAAAGAAGGTGACGAAGATGGCTGAACTGCAGGAAATCCTCGCCAACAAACGTCCCGGCGACACCGTGAAGGTAGGCATCCTGCGCGACAAGTCGAAGAAAGAGATGACAGCCAAACTGAAGAACGCACAAGGCAACACCGACGTGGTGCGCACAGCCGACCTCGATGTCCTGGGTGTGAACCTGAAGGAAATCAGTTCGGCACAGAAGTCGCAGCACAACATCAGTTACGGACTCGAGGTCATCAAGGTGAGCAAGGGCAAGATGCAAGACGCCGGCATCACCAAGGGATTCATCATCACCAAGGTGAACGATGAGGCGATGAAGACCCTCGACGACTTGCAGCGCGTGGTGAAAGAGGCATCCACCAGCGATGAGCCGGTGCTCATCATCCAGGGCCTCAACCCCGCAGGTGTGAAGAAATACTTCGCCGTGCAACTCAACGACTGATAACGCCTTTTTGCAGGTAGAAAATCAACACTGAGACACAGAGATACAGAGAACACAGTTTTTTTCTCCGTATCTCTGTGTCTCTTTGCTGAAATAATAACAGACATCACTGAGAAAGGAAAAGTGATAAAGGAAAAGTGACGAAAAAGCAAATATTTGAATTTTTCTTTGTTGTTTTGTAGGAAATATTGTAAATTTGCAGTCACTTTAAATTTCATGCTACATGAGACAACTGAAAATCACGCAATCTATTACTAATCGGGAGAGCGCTTCTCTCGACAAGTATTTACAGGAGATAGGGCACGAAGAACTCATCTCGGTAGAAGAGGAAGTGGAGTTGGCTCAGCGCATCCGAAAGGGTGACCGTAAAGCCCTGGAGAAGTTGACCAAGGCCAACCTCCGTTTCGTTGTCTCTGTGGCAAAGCAATATCAGAACAAAGGGCTGAGTCTGCCCGACCTCATCAACGAGGGCAACCTGGGGCTCATCAAGGCCGCGGAAAAATTTGATGAGACGAGGGGGTTCAAGTTCATCTCCTATGCCGTGTGGTGGATACGCCAGAGCATCCTCCAGGCCATCGCTGAGCAGAGCCGCATCGTGAGGCTTCCTCTCAACCAGGTGGGGTCGGTGAACAAGATCAACAAGATAGCCAACCGTTTCGAGCAAGAGCACGAGCGGCGCCCCAGTGCCGACGAGATAGGCGACTTCGTGGACCTGCCAGAGGAGAAAATCGAAGACGCGCTGAAGGTGAACACCCGGCACGTGTCGATGGATGCCCCCTTTGCCGACGGCGAAGAGAACAGCCTGCTCGACATCCTTCCCAACAACGACTCCCCCGATACCGACTTTGAGTTGGTGATGGAGTCGCTCCGCAACGAGATCAACCGAGCGCTCCTCACGCTCAACGAGCGCGAACGCCATATCATCGAGGCTTTCTTCGGCATCAACCAGCCCGAGATGACCCTTGAAGAGATAGGAGAGAAATTCGGCCTTACCCGTGAGCGCGTCCGTCAGATTAAAGAGAAGGCCATCCGCCGCCTGAGGCATAACACAAAAAACAAGTTGCTGCGCTCGTATTTAGGACAATAATTTTTTTTAAGGTATAAAGAATCGATTGATGAAATCAAAACTCGCCGCATTAGTCACCATCCTGCTCATCCTCCAGGCATTGCCCGCCATGAGCAAGGTGAGATGCACACCCGTATACATCTTCGGCGTGTCGGCTTCCTTCAACGACTCCATTGTCTATTTTACCGACATACAGATTCTCGACAGTGCATGGATTGACGAAAAAGGCGACCTGCTCGTCAACCGTCCCGAGTATTCCGCACAATTGCGCGACTATCTCGTCGGGAGAGGTGAGAACAACCGCACCTGCTTCGTCTCCTTCGCGCTGAAAGAGAAAGACATCCAGAAGAAATTTCAGAAGTTGCAGAAGCAATTCAACGGCTCGAAGAAGAGCCGCAAGGCCTTCGATGTTCGCGAAATCGACGATGATGAATTCCAGTTTGATGCCGTGAAGCCCGACCCTTCGCTCATGGCCGATGCCACCATCGATGAAAAAGCATCCCGACGCGTGGAGAAGTCAAAACAGAAGAAGCAACAAGGCACGCTAAAAGACAACCGCCCCCAACAGGGAGCCAGCGGTTCGGCCGATGCCCCACCCTCCATGCCTCCACGTCATTAATCACAAAATCATTCCCAACGATGAATCCAGAAACCCATATTCTGTGTATTGCAGAACACTACATCAAGATTACATTCCTCAACCCCAAACTCAACAATGTGTCGCTCATCAGTTCGAGCGTCAACTTCATAGTGCCCGAGAAACCTGCCGACCAAGATTATCTCTATGAGATGGTGGTCGACGACGACCTGAAGCCCATTGAGAAGAGCCGCCGCGACAGAGTGCGCGACTTTGAGTCGGGCAACGGCACCACCATCATCGACCTACTCGACGACGGAGGCTATCAGGTGCTCTTCAAGGACAACAGGGGCAACGAATGCAGCATGCTCCAGAGCAACAAAGACTTCAGCAAGGTGAAATGTGCGCTGAAAGGCAATTTCGATGCAAGACATTTCGGACTCGCCAACTGCGTGATGCTTACCATGTCGATGGCAGGCAGTTACAAGGATACGCTGATGATACACGCCTCTCTGGTGCGCCACAACGGCTATGGCTACCCCTTCTGCGCTGTCAGCGGCACGGGAAAGTCGACCCATGTGAGCATGTGGCTGCGCTATATCCCCAACTGCGACCTGATGAACGACGACAACCCCATCATCCGCATCATCGACGGCAAGCCCTATATCTACGGCACACCATGGAGTGGCAAGACCCCCTGCTACCGCAACGTGAAAGCGCCACTTGGTGCCATGTCGCGCATCGACAGGGCCGAACACAACTACGTGGAGAAACTCTCGCCCATCGAGGCGTTCACCTCCATCCTCCCCTCGTGTTCGTCGATGAAATGGGATATCGACATCTACCGGCACATCTGCGACACGGTGACAAAGGTGGTTGAGACCACCAACGCCTATATCATCCACTGCCTGCCCGACAGGGAGGCTGCCGAGGTGAGTTGTGCCACTATCGCCGTGAAATAATCGAAGAGACCCATGTCGAAGAACAGCAAATCCCAACCGACATTGAGGAAAATACAGTTCGAGAACAGCCAGTTATTCCCCATCATCATCAGCGAACTGGAGAAGGGACATACGGCAAAGATCAACCTCAAGGGCTACAGCATGCGGCCATTCCTCGAGACAGAGCGCGACTGCGCCCTGCTCACCAGTCCGCATAACCCCAAAGTGGGCGACCCCGTACTGGCAGAGATAGATCCCGGACATTACGTGCTTCACCGCATCATCGCCATAGAGGGTGATACCGTGACACTTCTCGGCGACGGCAACCTGAGCACGGAACACTGCACGCTGGCCGACATCAAGGCCTCGGTGGTGGGATTCTACCGCAAGGGACGCAAGCATCTCGACCGCACCGACGGGTGGAAGTGGAAGACCTATTCATGGGTTTGGATGCGGCTGCGCCCCATGCGCCGCTATCTGCTGGCCTTCTACCGCCGCATCTGGCTGAAGTTTTTCAAGCCGATTTAGAGCCGCCCCATCATCCCTATCCGATTAAAGAATCACCAATTACATCAAAATAAGAAAATGAGAGCAAAAAAAGGTTTCAACTTGCGCGAGGTCTGCGGTGAGCAGATTATCGTGGCAGAAGGTCGTGAGAACATCGACTTCACCAATATTATCAGTATGAACGAATCGTCGGCTTTCCTCTGGAACAGCATTCAGGACAAGGAATTCACCGTGGAAGACTTGGCACAGTTGCTCGTCGACAACTATCAGATTGACGAGAACACACCATTGTCGAAAGAGGTGGCACTCCGTGATGCCGAAAACGTGGCAAAGACCTGGGTGGAAGCCGGTATTGCAGAAGAATAAACCTTCAAGCATGACAGCCGGCAATGCCGGCCAAATATCAACTGGGCGATGACCTTTAGTATTCCTAAAGCCATCGCCCAGTTTTTTTGATTATCCCTAGATGCTCTAGATTTTCTAGAAGCTCTAGATATTCTAGAAATTCCTGATTATCTCGGATTGTTTTCAGCAAATATCGCCATGCGGTCGTCCAGGAGTTCGTATTGGTTGTCGCGGATGAACGATGTGCAAACACGAAGCCCCTCCTGATGGCTGCCGGTGGTAATGAGGCAGATGGCGCTCACGCCATAATACATCAGTTCGTGAGCCAGTTGACCACTTGTCATTCCCGGATAGCCAATGGTGAAGTAGAAACCGTCGGCGATATCCTCGCCCATGTCCTTGTCGTAGACCACATAGAAGCCATGACGCTTGAAGATTTCCTTCAGGCGGTGTGCACGCTCGCCATATACCGACACCTCCTTACGGAAGTCGTAGGTGCCGTCGCACGCCGCCTTCATGATGGCGGCGAGGGCATACTGTGCACTGTGGCTCGTTCCCGACGACAGTGCGTAGAGGATGCGGGTGGAGAACACCATGCCGAAGGGCAGTCCCTCGTAGCGCTGGGCGAGAGCGGGGAAATGGCGATGGAAGAGTTTGTCGCCGATGCACACCACGCCGATGCGCTCTCCTGCATAACTGAAGGCCTTAGAGCCACTCACCAGCAACATATAGTTGTCGGTATAGCGGGCAGCCGTAGCCTGGAAAGGAGGTTCGAACGGTTTGCTGAGGTTCTTCCTGAAGTCCATGGCGAAATATGCCAGGTCTTCCATCACGATGGCGTCGTAGCGTGTGGCGAGTTCTCCGATGCCTTTCAGTTCGTCTTCGGTAAGACAAATCCACGACGGGTTGTTGGGATTGCTGTAGACGATGGCGCAGATGTTGCCCTTGGAGAGATAACTCTCCAGTTTCGGCACGAGTTTCTCGCCACGGAAGTCATACACATCGAAAGTCTCGTATTTCACCCCCATCACCTGCAACTGCATCTTCTGCACGGGGAAGCCCGGGTCGATGAAGAGCACGGTGTCTTTCTTGGGGTCGGCCTGCGAGCAGAGGAGGAACGAAGCAAAGGTGCCCTGCATCGACCCCACCACCGGGATACATCCCTCTGCATCCACATCCACGCCAACGAAAGCCTTGAGAAACCTGCTGGCCTGTCGTTTCAGTTCGGGATAGCCCTGAATGTCGGGGTAACTGTTGGCAATGCCGTTGCGCAGCGCATCGATTTGCGCCTCCACCCCCACCTTCGAGGCAGGCAGTCCGGGGATGCCCATCTCCATTTTGATGAACTCCACGCCCGACTCCTTCTCGGCGAAGGCAGCCACTGCCTTCACCTCGCGGATGGTCGCCTTGGCGAAATCCTGAATGCCATAGTCGGTGATGGCATCATCGATGATATTTCTGGGAATGGGTGTCGGTCTCATTGCTGTGCTTCCTTTCCGATGGCAAGCGCCTTGATGTTGGCCTCCACCACACTTTCACCTTTCCTTCCGAAGACCCTTCTGATGGCATCTTCGAGTTTGTCGTATTCTATCCCCAGTGCTTTCTGTGCCGCTCCCAGGAGGATGACATTCGCCGACCGGGGCACGCCGTTGTCCTTGGCCAGTTTCTCTATCTCGAGCATGATGACATGCTCCACCGTGGCAAGGTCTTTGTAGATGGCCTCGGGTTCGGGATAGTTGGGGATGTTGACGAAGGGATGGGCCGAGGTAATCACCCAACCGCCCTTACGGAGGAAGGGCAGGTAGCGCAGGGCCTCCATCGGTTCCATGGAGATGATGACATCTGCCTGTCCATGACCGATGAGGTCGCTGGCGATGGGCTGCGACGAGAGTCTGAGGTTGCTCTGCACGTCGCCTCCGCGCTGCGACATTCCGTGCACTTCGGCCTGCTTGATATAGAGGTTCTCCTTGATGGCAGCCTCTCCGATGATGGTGGCGATGGAAAGGATTCCCTGTCCACCGACGCCGCAAAGTATGATATCCGTTTTCATTTGCTTGCCTCCTTGTTTTTCTTTTGTTTCAGGTGTCGTTGCAGCGTTTGCATACATTCCCTTCTTGGGATGATGACGCTCACGCCTTGGTATTCGATTTCCTCACGAATGATCTGCGTGATTTCGGGCATGTTCTTCGGCAGCGGGACGACCACGCGCAGGTGCTCATCGCTCACGCCGAGTCCGCGGCAGATAGCCTCAAACTTGTTGGTGCCGGCAGAGTCCTGTCCACCGGTCATGGCAGTGGTGAGGTTGTCGCTGATGATGACGGTGATGTTGGCGTTCTCGTTCACCGCGTCAAGGAGTCCGGTCATGCCAGAGTGGGTGAAGGTGGAATCACCGATGACAGCCACCGACGGCCATTGTCCGGCATCGGCAGCCCCCTTGGCCATGGTGATGCTCGCTCCCATGTCGACGCAAGAGTGGATGGCATGGTAAGGCGGCAGGAATCCGAGGGTGTAGCAGCCGATATCGCCGAATACCTTCGGGTTGTCGTATTCGCGCAGCACCTCGTTGAGGGCGGCGTAGACGTCGCGGTGGCCGCAGCCCTGGCAGAGTGCTGGCGGACGCGGCATCACATTCTCACCACTGTCGTAGCCCACGAGTTCCTCAAGGCCGAAAGCCTCTCTCAGCCAGTCGGGGTTGAGTTCGCCGGTGCGCGGCAGGTGTCCGGTGAGTCGGCCACAGATGTTGCAGTTGCCGGGCATAATGCCCTTGAGCATCTCCTCCACCAGCGGCTGTCCCTCCTCTACCACGAGCACGTTGTCGCAGTTGTCGGTCACCTCTCTCACCAAGGTCTTGGGCAGGGGATATCTCGATATTTTCAACAGGGGGTAAGGGCAACCGTCGGGGAAGCACTCGCACACGTAGTTGTAGGCAATGCCGCAGGCGATGATACCCAATGAGTGGTCGGGAGCGTCGCGCAGCACGTTGTGTGGCGAGGTGGCGGCGTCCTCTTCAAGACGTGGCAACTGCGCCGTCACGTAGTCATTGCGCCTACGGGCGTTGACGGGCAGGAGCACCCAGTTGGCAGCCACGGAGTCGTAGTTGAGGGCGTTCTCCTCCCTTGGTGTCTCCTTCACCTCTACCACTGCCCTGGAGTGCGCCATGCGGGTAGTGATGCGCATCAGCACGGGCAGATGCTGTTGTTCGGAATAGTCGAATGCCTCCTCCATCATGTCGTAAGCCTCTTGCTGCGAGGCAGGCTCGAAGATGGGAAGCATGGCAAACTTGCCATAGAAACGGCTGTCTTGCTCATCTTGCGACGAGTGCATCGACGGGTCATCGGCAGCCACCACCACGATGCCGCCGTTGGTGCCTGTCATGGCGGAGTTGACGAAGGGGTCGGCACATACGTTGAGTCCCACGTGTTTCATGCATACGAGGGCTCTCTTTCCCATGTACGACATGCCGAGCGCTGTCTCCATAGCCGTTTTCTCGTTGGTACACCATTTGCGGTGCACTCCCCTTTCGGCGGCAAGGGGAGAGTTCTGGATGTACTCGGTGATTTCCGTTGAGGGAGTGCCAGGATAGGCATACACGCCGCTGAGTCCGGCGTCGAGTGCGCCCTGAGCGATAGCCTCATCACCTAAAAGCAGTTTTTTCATCATCTTGTATTTATAATTGTGATTGGAAAATATTTTTTATAGGAACTATAGTAACTATAGAATTCTATAGAATCTATAGAAATCTATAATTACTGGGCAATTTTTGCCTCCAGCGGGCTATGTAGCGCATCGAGGAAGCCGTTGATGCGAAGGAGCCACTCATCGAAGTTGCGCACATCGTTCTTGCTCCATGCCGACCCGAAGTAATAGGTGTATCGCTGCTGGTTTTCATAGCCCCGCACGATGCCCACGGCATGTCCGGCTGCTCCGCTACGCGGCTGGTCGAAGAGCAGCGGCCGGGTCTCGCTCACCCCATTGGGGAAGAGAGCAGCCACGAAAATCTGGAAGTTCTGTGCCGCGGGGTTGTCGGTGGGGTCGGCATAGGCCACGAAGTCGCGTCCACACTTCAGTGTCTGTGTGTCTTCCTCGTGGATGACCACTCCGGCGGCGAGGTCACAAGGACGTGAGAGTCCTTCATACCACACCGTCATCTTATTGAAGTTCGACCCTTTATCGAGACTGAGCAGGCGATGCTCCACTACGTTCTTGTTGCCGTTGACGGTAGAAGGGTTATAGGTCAGTTCCACGGTGAAGCGGAGGGGACCGTTGTCAAGAATCTTGTAGTCTTTGTAACTGTAGGGCATCACGAGATAACCGTTCTCCATGAGGGCAGGGGCGCCGCAGCCCAAGGTGGGTCCCACCTTGTAGCAGTCGAGGCCGTAGCCATGGTCGAAATGGTAGGTCGTGGCTATCTCCACCTGTCGTGCCTCGTCGGTCTTCCCTGCCGCCTTGAGGTCCTGGATGCGCTGGTGGTTGCCAAGTTCCACCTTATAGCGTTGTTCCACCTCCAGGTCGGGGGTGTTCTTCACCCACACGTCGATGCCATAGGCCTTCTCGCCAGAGCGTTGCAGCGCCGGACCATAGAGACGGTAGGCGGTACGGTCGTTCTCCCACGCGATGTCGTCCACCCGCTCGGGATACATCCGTCCGGTGACGAAAGTCTTCATCTCCTGGGGCTTCCCGGTGGTGATGGTATAGCGTGCCTCGCCACAGGGACGAACGGCCACGTCGATGAGCAATTTTCCGTCGTAGGTCACCTGGTAGGCCACCTCTTGTCCGAGGGCGTTGCGCACGATGATATCGCTTCCCTTGGCGATGCCCATCTTGCCATACACCTGATTGACATCGATTTCCACTAATTCCTGTCGCTGGCTACGCTCGTTGTTGGTCACTACCACAGTAATGTCCTTTGCCATGGCATTTCCGCCACAGATAGCGGCGAGCAAGCCCATAATCATTATTTTCTTGATTGGCATAATAGTATATTTTTGTTCTTAATTATTTCTCATACATCATTATCTCCCCCAAGGCAGATGCGGCATGGCAAACGTACCTTATAATCCTTTTTAATTCCCCTTCAACTCCCTTTCAAAGAACTGCGCAATCTGTCGGAGCAGGTGGTAGCGTGTGTTGCCACCATAGATACTGTGGTTGCGGTTGGTGTAAATCAGTTCCTGGAAGTCTTTGTTGGCCTGCACGAGTGCCTCGCTGTACTCAAAGGTGTTCTGCGGATGCACGTTGTCGTCGGCCAAGCCATGGCAGACGAGGAGTGCGCCATGCAGTTGTGATGCCCTTACGATGGGATTCACGGCATAGCCGTCGGGGTTCTCCTGCGGCGTGCGCATGAACCGCTCGGTGTATACGGAGTCATAGTAACGCCAGTTGGTGGGCGGAGCCACCGCCACACCGGCCTTGAACACTCCCCTGCCCTCGCTCATGCTCATCAGCGTGCAGAATCCGCCGTAACTCCACCCCCAGATGCCGATGTTGAGACTATCGACATAAGAGAGTGTAGACAGATAGATGGCCGTCTCCACCTGGTCGCGTGCCTCCAGTTCGCCGAGTTTCAGGTAAGTGCACTTCTCGAATTCCGCGCCACGTGCGCCCGTTCCCCTGCCGTCTACACACACGATGATGAATCCCTGTTCGGTGAGGTATTGGTCGTAGGCACCGCCTTGTCCCATCGACCCTATCCCCCAACTGTCGACCACCTGCTGGCTTCCCGGACCGCTGTATTGGTGCATGATGACCGGGTATTTCCTGCTGGCGTCGAAGTCGTGAGGTTTCATCATCCATCCGTTGAGCGTCACGCCCTCTGAGGTAGTGAACGAGAAGAACTCTTTCGTGGCGAGGGCGAGGTCGGCGAGTTTGTCACGCAGTTTGGCATTGTCGACCACCTTGCGCAACTCCTTCCCCTTAGCGTTGAAGACAGCGCACTCAAAGGGTGTCTGCGCATTACTGAAGGTGGCGATGTAATAGGCGTAGTCGGCAGAGAAGAGAGCCTTGTTCCATCCCTCACGGGGCGTGAGGAGCCGTGTCTTGCCCTTGTTGTTGGTGACATACACCTCACGTTGCATGGGCGAGCGGCCGGCAGCCTGATAGTAGAGGCTCTGGTTGCGCTCATCGTAACCATAGACCGCGTCAACGCCATAGCGTGCATCGGTCATCTTCCGCAGGAGCCGGCCGTCGAGGTCGTAGAGATACACCTGCATGGTGCCGTCGCGGTCGCTGGGCACGAGGATGTGTTTGCTGGTGACGGTGATACCCTCCATGGCCTCCTCCTTCACGTAGCATGGCACGCTCTCTGTGATAAGCAGCCGGCACTGCAGCGTGGTGTTCGAGGCGGAGTATACCTTCAGCGTGTCCTGATGGCGGTTCATCGTATAGAGCAGCACATCATTGGTTCCCACACCGGGGAGGATGCGGGGGATATAGCCGTCGGCATTCAGCGGCAGCGCTATCTGCCGTGTCGTGCGCTGGGTGATGTCGTAAGTCCATGCCGACACCACGGCATTGTCTTCTCCTGCCTTCGGGTATTTATAGGCATAGCCCCCGGGATAGACCTCATTCTCCTCGCGCTCGGGCTTCAATCCCTTGAAGAGTTGCAAGGCATAGGTCTTCACGCCACTCTCGTCATACTTTATCCAGGCCAGGTTGCGGCTGTCGGCAGTGAAGGCAAGGGCGGTGTTGAAACCGAACTCCTCCTCGTTTACCCAGTCGGGGATGCCGTTGATGATGTAGTTGAACTTCCCGTCGGTGGTCACCTGGGTCTCCGTGAGTTCGTCGCCTATTTCCACGATAAAGATGTTGTTGTCGCGTACGAAAGCCACGCGCCGGCTGTCGGGCGACCACACCGGCACCTGTTGGGCACCGTTTGCCGACAGTTTCCTTACGGCACGGGTCTTGGTGTCGTAGAGGTAGTATTCGGCGCTGAATGAGCGGCGGTAGATGCGTTTGCTGTTGGTGCCGATGAGGAGATAGCGGTCATCGGGACTGGCTTTGTAGTCGTCGATGCTTGCGTAGTCGATGAGTGCAGCATCGAAGATGACACCGGTCTGCTCGCCGGTGGCGAAGGCATATTTTAGGATTTTGTCACTATTCTGACTGATTTGGGCGAAACTGGCGCCATCGGCCAATGGTTGCAATGACTTGAGATTATCGGCAACGTAAGTTCCTGCCGTAATGTCCCATAGCGACATTTTCTCTTGGGCGTATGCACTACCGGCAAGTGCCAGCAGCATCATGAAAAGGCACAGTGTATTTTTCATCATGGCCACAAATTTAGTGAAAGTCGAGTGGAACACCAAAGAAAAGACGAAGTTTTTTGTTTGGATTCCCGAGACGCATCCTAAATTCGACCGAAGGTCAAATTTGGAAAGTCGAGCGAAGCGCAAAATAAATCTTGATTTATTTTCGATTCCGAGGCGCATCCTAAATTCGACCGAAGGTCAAATTTTGAAAGTCGGCAAAATAATTTTCATTATTCAATGAACAATTATCAATAAAAATCATTATATTTGCCACCATGAAAGACACCAACGACCATAATAACACAACCGCTTGCGATGCCTCGCGCTTCGCATTGGTGGAACTGCACCTGCATGTTGACGGCTCATTATCTGCCGACGACGTGATGTGGATGGCAAAAGAAGAGGGAATAGATGTGCCGTCGTCGCGCGAAGAACTGCGCCAGATGCTCGTCTGTCCCGACCACTGTGAAGACCTCAACCGTTACCTCCACTGTTTCGCTCTGCCCATCGCTGTGATGCAGCAGGAGTCGACCATCGCCCATAGCGTGGAGAGTCTGGTAAAGCGGCTCGACGCCATGCGCCTGCTCTATGCCGAACTCCGCTTTGCCCCCCAACAACACCAGCAGAAAGGACTGTCTCAGGAAGCAGTGGTAAAAGCCGCCATTTCGGGTCTGCGCAGCGGTCTTGCTGAATGCCGCAACGGTTTCACCGCCAATCTCATCGTCAGTTGCATGCGCGGCGCTGACAACGAGGAGCAGAACAGGGAGACGGTGAGGCTGGCAGCGAAATACCTCGGCGAGGGTGTCTGCGGCACCGACCTTGCCGGCGCCGAGGCGCTCTACCCCACCGAACGTTTCCGACGCCTCTTCGCCTATGCGAAGTCGGCCGGCGTGCCCTTCACCATCCATGCCGGTGAGGCAGCGGGTGTGGAGAGCATGCGCCAAGCCATCCTCTTCGGCACACACCGCATCGGCCACGGCATCCGCAGCCATACCGAACATGAGATGAAGCAGATGCTCATCGACAACGATGTATGCATCACCCTCTGTCCGTCGAGCAACCTTCAGACGAAGGCGCTGCGCGACGTTACCCAATTCTCCGACTATCCCCTTTCCACGTTCTTCGACGATGGCGTGAGTGTGAACATCAGTTCCGACAACATGACCGTTTCCAACACCTCGCTGCGCAAGGAACTGCAGAGATGCTTCGATGCCGGAATACTCTCCCCACAGCAGGCAGAGCGCGTAGTGGAGTCGGCCATCAGCCACGCCTTCCTCTCCGACAGCGAGAAGGCCGTCCTCCGCCAGAAAGCCCATGAGAGGATGAAGTGCTGACCCCCGTCGCGTGTGTCGCTATGCCTAGGCTGTTTCTCTACGATGCGCATGTTGTGCCACACGCAAAAGCACATGATTTGTGACATAAAAAAGGCAGGTTTTTGATTGCTTTTACCTACAATCAAAAACCTGCCCACATCTATACAAAATAAAGCCGTTCAGTATGTTGCGATTCTATCGCAACCAAGAGCCGCGACCAAGAGCCGCCGCCCTCCACCATTAGAATCCGAACCAGCCCTTCTTTTTCTTCTTCGGTGGCTCCTGTGCCTGCTGCTGTGCCTCGCGCTTTGCTTCGCGGAGGATGCCGTGGTAGGAGAGGTTGTCGTGAATCATGTGATAGGCGGTCTCCCAATCGAAGCGCCCCCCAATGTTGCAGTCGTCGATATAGAGGTCAGCGTCTATCTTCCGGGTATTGTGATTGTGCTCACCGGTATCGGCACGCAGCGTCTCGTTGATGGCACTGAACTCCACGCCGCGCTCGCGGCACCATTCCACTGCCTCATCGAGGAGCCTGCCTTCTCTCACGGTCCACAACACGAGTTTGTGACCGTCTTCCATCAGTTTCCTCAGCGTCTCTGTGGCATGGGGAATCTCCTCCCCTATTTTCGGGTAGCGGTGTTCTACCACCGTCCCGTCGAAGTCTATTGATATAACCATTTTCTATCGAGAATTGAAATCAGACTGCAAATTTAGATAAAAAATCGGACTTCCGTGCCTATAGAAAGGAAAAAAGCGACAAAATGCCCCAATTCATGGGAACAATGCCGCTGTCAAGGCTGTAAATGGTACAGATAGTGAAGCGTTTAAAACCGTTCCGTTTGTTGCTGTATCACAGCAGCCAGCCATAAATGGTACAGATAGCGAAGAGTTTAAAACATAAATGAGAATTTTGATTTATCACGCATAGCATAATGAACATTGTTTTGCACTAGCATACTGAAAAATTTACTTTCGTTTTGTTTACGTTTTGAACAATGTTTGTGTTTTTTCAATCATTTTTGTATTTTATGGAATAAAAAATTGTATTTTATGGGATATAATGTTATATTTGTGGGTGAAAATCTTTAATCTATAAACTTGGTCAATTAACAGTTTACATTTATGAAAAAATCCGTTCTTTTATTATTGTTTATGTCGTTAGTACAATATATTTTTGCACAGGGATATCAGCCATTTAAATTGGAAAGAAGGAGTAATAATGGATTATATCAGCAAGTGATAGAATCACAAAATAGAAGAAGTAACAGTACTCTGGAATCTATTCAAGATAGGTTGGAAACTGTAAATTCTTTTATAAGGGAATGTAAGTTTCAAGAAGCTTATGATTTACTTGGCGGTATTCTGAATGATTTAAATAATAACAATCGTTATTTTGAATTCAATCAAGAAATCGAGGAAGTAAACAGACTTAGAGATTATTGTAAGCAACAAGCTAAAGATAAGGAAAATCTTGATAAAATAAATAACTATATTACTTCTGCTATGGAATATATGAATAGCAATAAATTTTATGATGCTTACATTAAGTTTGACATGGCTCTTAAATCGATCAAATATGGAGGTTATTTAGATGTTTTCAAAGACCATCTTGACAAACTTAATGAAATGAAATCTTATTGCAAGGAAAAATCTGAGGTTAAATAGATGTTCCAATATTAGTTGTAGCTGAAGATTCTTTTTGTCTTTACATTTGTTGATAACATTTTGTATTCCTTAAACGCTACAGATAGTGAAGCGTTTAAAACGGTACCCAGGAAGCAATACCAAGCCGTCACGCATGTCGCGATTTCACTGCGACCAATTACAGATACTGAAGTTCATCCGCACCAGTTTCCTCACCAAAATAAAATATAAAGCAAATTAACGTGAAAATGAAAAGAGCATTCATCATCCTCCTCAAGGTCCTTGCCGGAATCTTGGCTTTTCTCTTCATTGTCTTGGGCTCACTGATCATCATAGCACGCTGCAATCCCGAACTTATACAACAGTTCCTTGAGGAGGAGCCTGAGTATATCAGCCTTTCCGCACTGCCGAATGACCGCGATTCCATGAAGGCAGATTTTGACGGCATTCACCAGATTGTGGCTGAAAATTACTCTCTCTACCGTCAAAAGGGCATTTCGATGGACTCGCTCTATGCTGTCTATTCTGCCCGCTTACGTGACTCGGTCAAGACCAACGAAGACTATGGCATGATGCTCTTGGAGTATTTTGCCGACTTACGTTGCGGCCACGCATGCGCATTTCTCATTAAAGAACATTTTGGTGGAGCGGAGCCACGTTACATTGAAGGCCGTCTCTTCCTTGACAATCCTGGTATTTATATGAGCAAACATGGATTCCAAGACAAGGACGAAATCGTCGCCATCAACGGTAAGACCATTCCCGCCTGGATGGCAGACAACATACGGTATAATGAAGGTTCTACCAATGAGCAGAGAGCATTGAGAACGGCATCGGGTGCACTCTCGAGTTATACCGACACTTTGCTCAACATCACCGTGGCTCGTGGAAGCGACACCATCTCTATACCGCTGCCACTCTTTGCGACAGGCTTCCCGAACAACAACATTTGTGAAAGAAAGATCCTGCACGACAATATCGGTTACATCGCTATCAACTCCATGAGGAACGGTATCGTAGAGGTGTTCGACAGCCTTTATCCGTCGGTCAAGAGTCTCCCTTATCTGATTATTGATGTACGCAGAAACGGAGGCGGGAACAGTTTGAATGGAGAGAAACTTTGCGAATATCTGCTAAAACGAGAACAAAAGCATTGTTTGTATGATAAGACTCTCAAGCCTCGTGCCGATGCATACAAAGGAAAGTTGTTCCTGCTTATTGACACACGAACATTCTCCGCTGCTGAGAGTTTTGTCATCGATCTTTGGGAGAGTGGCGAGGTAACTCTGGTGGGATGTCCCACAGGTGGAGATACAGGAAGCCATCCGGATATATTCCATTCTCCATCTGGCCTTTCTTTCCGAATCGCCACGGGTGAGCCCCGCCTGTCACCTAAGGGTTTCCCGTTGGAAGGGCGTGGGGTTCCACCACATTACAAAGTGGCGCAGACGGTGAAAGATTTCATGACTGGAATTGATACTCAGTTGGAATTCACACTCAACTTGATTCAAAAAGGATTCGATTAATGAATCGTAAAGAATAAAAACCAAAAGTAATCATTAACACAACACTATGAAGCGCTTATTCACATACCTCATCCTATTCACCGGTCTGTCATCATCTGTCATGGCATTCAGCGTGAAGGAAATCAAACCACGCCTTGTGGTATGCACCGACATCGCACCTGCCGATGTGGAGCCCGACGATATGGAATCGATGGTCAGGCTGATGGCATACGCCGACATGTTTGAGATAGAGGCTATCATCACGAGCGTGGGGTGGAACTGCGACCCCTACCCTCCTGAGTGGAAACAGTATCTCACAAGGGTGATAGAGGCCTACCGCACTGACGTGCCCAACCTGATGAGGCGGTCGGGACAAAGCGGATTCCGCACAAGGAAAGAAGAAGAAGGGTATCAGACGATGGGCTACTGGCCCAGCGCCGACTACATCGCAAGCCGTGCGGTTATGGGCAGCCAACGGGGCGGCATCCGCGCCATCGGCAACGACAACGACAGTCCCGGCAGCGACCTGCTCATCCGTCTGGCCGATGAGGATGATGCCCGTCCCATCTATGTGGCGGCATGGGGAGGCGCCAACACACTGGCACAAGCCATCTGGCGAGTGAAACAGACACGGAGCCCAGAGGAGGTGAGGCGGTTTGTCAGGAAATTCCGCATCTATACCATCACCGACCAAGACATGCAATACAATATGCGCATGGACCGCGCCTACAGTTCACACCAATGGCTCAGACGTGAGTTCGCCGACGACCTGCAGTTTATCTGGGACGAGGGAACCTGGCAAGAGCAATGTGAACTGGGCAAGCGCCATTGGTCGGAACATGAGTCATACATTCAAGGACATGGGGCCCTGGGCAAAGAATATCCTACCTATAAATGGGGTGTAGAGGGCGACACACCGAGTTTCCTGTATGTCATGCCCAACGGTCTGAATGACCCTGAAGACCCCACACAGGCGGGGTGGGCAGGCTATCACCTGCGCGGCATGTGCCCCGACTCACTCACCACGGCATGGACCAGTTGGGAAGAACCCACCAGAAGCATCAGCGTGGGATATAAGAACACTTTCTACCCCGACGAACTCAACGACTTCAAAGCACGTATGCAATGGGCGGCTGAGGGTAAGGGCAACCGCAATCCGAAAGTCATCGTAAACGGGAAAAAATATAATTGTCGCGCCAAACATATTCGATGCCGTGCGGGCAGCACCATTCGCCTGAACGCATCCAAATCGTATGACCCCGATGGCGACGCCTTATCGTTTCACTGGTGGCAGCAAAAAGAAATAGGCAAAGGCACATTGGCAATAGCACAGCCCCATGCCTCGAAGACAACCGTGACAATACCTTCCGACGCAAAAGGGATTACATTTCATATCATCTGCGAAGTGCACGACAACGGCCCGTTTCATCTAGTAGGATATCGAAGGGTGATAATTGAGGTGGAATGAGGTTTGAGATTTGAGGTTTATCATGCTGCGCATGATGATGACTGCCTAGCGGGATTGACTTTTTTGACATAATTGTTTGGAAATGCCAGTAAAACAATATATCTTTGCACAGCAAAATAATGTAAAATTCGTGACCATACTCCCAATTTTTATATAAAATTCAGGAGTACACTCCTAAAATTTAGAATTTTATGTACAAGATAGGCGGCGGCTTTCATATAACAAGGTTGGAGCAAACGTGGGTGAAACCCGCACAAACAATCGCGACAAGAACCAAAATTGGATGGTTTTTCGCATGGAGGTGAGCGGAGCGAACACAAACAATCGCAACTCTGTTGCGTCGGGAATCTCCCCGCGACTCTCTGATGGGTCGCGGATACCTTAGTGACCGAGCGAGCGGATGCGAGCGGTTGCATCCCTTCCCCTGGAGAGGGGAAGGGCCTTGGGATGGGGTTGAAGCCCCTTCTTAGGACCACAAGAAGGGGTTGGGGTTGTTGTGACCCCCAAGCCAAAGGCTTGGCAAAAATGTTATTCGGGGCTTCATGTTGTATGTTGCCCAATTCGTTACTCGGAAAAGAAAACAAAAACTTGTTATTTGTTTTGCTTTTCACTCGCCTTGCACTACTTTGCCGCTGCGCAGCGAAGATAGGATGCGGTTCGGAAATGCAAAAAAATCTTCGATTCTTTTGACATATCTCTCACCTTTCACTACTTTGCCGCTGCGCAGCGAAGATAGGCGGCACCTCAGGAATAGAAACAAAAAAATCCATTTTTGTTTCATATTCCGTTCGGTTTGCACTATCTTTGCCACTGCAAACACAATTACTCATTTAAAAAAAACACTTATGAAAAAAGTTCTGTTTTCTTTGTTGTGCATGATGCTGCTCACCACTGCGGCATCCGCTCAGGTGAAGACATTCAAGACGGTGGTAGAGAACGACACGATGGTGGTGAATGCCAGCGACTGCATAGACCGCTCACGCAACAACTACTTGCTGTGGGTGCGCTATGACTATAAGAACCTGAAAATCTGCAAGAAAGACGCCAAACGCGAATATGTCACCGGCAAACCTGTAAGAATGGAAGTGCTCTACGAAATGGACGAGCCCCTCCTCTCCTACCGCATCGTTGCCAAGAAATTCTACGACAAAAACGACAAGGTGCTGAAGGAAATCCGTTATTACAACGCACCGTGGAACCAGGTCGGAGGGTTCGACTATTCCCTCCCACTCTGCATCTACATGACCCATGCATTCGACATTGTCGCGGGGTAACGAAGAAGGTCTTTCTCTCCATATCATATCCTATTCCCCGTCACCCCACTCGCATAAGAAAAGATGAACGACCTGATTACCCAAGTCAACGACGCCATTTGGGGCTATGTCCTCATTGGTGCACTGGTGCTGTGCGGACTGTGGTTCACATGGAAGACGAAGGGCGTGCAGTCTCATCCTTCCAGGCCTTCGCCGTGTCGGTGGCTACCAGGGTGGGGACGGGAAACCTGGCATGAGTAGCCACAGCCATAGCGGTTGGCGGACCGGGAGCCGTGTTCTGGATGTGGGTCATCGCCCTCATCGGCGCTGCCACTGCCTTTGTGGAGTCTACCCTCGGCCAACTCTTCAAGAAACGCAACAAAGACCATTTCATCGGCGGTCTGGCATACTATATCGAGAAAGGACTGCATCAGAAATGGATAGCATACATCTTTGCCATTCTCCTCACCATCCTGCTCTTCGCCTTCTCTTCTATCATCGGCAATTACTACTACGGCGAAGCGAACATCCGTTTCATGACCTCCAACAACACCGTCATCACCATCTACCGCATTTGTTCCGGAGGGGTGATGGTGATGTTTGGCGCCATGGTCAGCCTCGATATGGTATGGAACCTCGGTGACTTCTGCATGACCCTCCTCACCGCCTGCAACCTCATCGCCATCGTTACCCTGGGCAAGTATGTGTTCAGGCTGCTCGACGACTACCGCACACAGAAACGCAACGGCATCAAAGAGCCCATCTTCCACCGCAGTCTGCTGCCGGAGATTGAAGACGAACTGGAGTGCTGGGAATAACCTTTTTATTCCATGTTTTTTTATCTTTTCGGGGATTTTGTTGAACTGACCATTGATAGATACGATAGACGAATTAGGAGAGTCAATGAAAGAGGTGGGTGGAAGGAGATGGTAAGAGTTCTAAATACTGCGACGACTCGTCGCAGTTTTGAGGATGATATTACCATGTGATGATTTTATCCACAATGGCTTGTTGCTCACTGGCAGTCCGTCGCAAATAGATACGTGTTGTCTCTATACTCTCATGACCCATCAAGTCAGCAAGCAAGGAGATGTCGTTGAATTTTTCAAGGAAATTTTTGGCATAGCGATGCCTGAATGAATGGGGATAGACCACCTTGGGGTTTAGACCAAACTTGGTTGCGTAGTTCTTCAACTGCTGGGCGATGCCACGGGTTGTTATCCGCTCTCCAAAACGATTGAGGAACAAATAACCACTTTCCCTTTGGGTATCTTTTAGCCACACAAGGGTTTCTTCTTTCAGTTTCTTGGGAATGAAAAGGCGGCGTATCTTGCCCCCTTTTGTGTAGATGTCGTAGTAGCCAACGTTGACGTGTTCCACTTTGAGTAGCACCAGTTCACTCACTCTTGCTCCCGTTGCGGCAAGGAAGCGGACTACAAAGTACCATTCCAGATTGTTTTCCTTCTTCAACTTGTTCTTCAAAAATGTGTAGTCGGCATTACTGATGACATTTTCTAAGTATGTCCTTTGTTGTACCTTCACGGATTTCAATCTTAACTGTGGCTTACGTATGTAATCTAAATACTTATTCAAAGCCTGGATCCGCAAGTTTACTGTCTTGGGCTTGAACGTCTCAATGAGGTACGTTTTGTAGAGCAATAAGTTTTTCTTTGTCAAATCCTTGTACTTGGATTTGAACTCATTCACTGCATAAATATAGGCAGTGACTGTGTTCTCGGTCATATTAGATTGCACGAGAAAGTCTTTGAATTTTTCAACCATGATTGTTTATGTAAAAGTTAATGTTCTATTTAATAATCATGATTTTATTGTTCATATTGTGGATTTCCATTATTCCCAAATTAAGTATTATAAGAACTTAATTGAGAACATATCCCAATGTCCTAATCTCGTAGTTAACACATTCCGAGATGGCAATAGATTCTGGGGTATTAAGGAATCTGAAAATATGAAAATAGACGCTGTAGTTGGCAACCCTCCATACCAAATGATGGATGGAGGAACAGATAGAGGTGCTGTCCCTGTATACCAGAAATTTGTTGATATTGCAAAAATACTCAAACCTACATACATGTCTATGATAATGCCAGCGAGATGGTATGCAGGAGGGCGTGGTCTTGAAGAATTTAGGACAGAAATGCTATCTGACAAGCGTATTCAGATGCTATTTGATTATGAAACCAGTAAAGACATTTTCCCATCTGTAGATATTGCAGGAGGCCTTTGTTATCTTCTATGGAATATCGCCCACAAAGGAACCTGCCAAATATACAATGTAAACTCTATGGGAAGAGATATGGTTGAGCGACCCTTAGATGACTTTGATGTATTCGTCCGTTCCAACAAATCAATACCGATATTGAAGAAAGTTACTTCTATTTCCTCGCGGTATTTAAACACCAGAGTCCTTTCTATCAATCCTTTTGGTTTTAGAACCTATTATAGAGGAAGAGCAGATAGAAAAGATGGTGATATAAAAATCCTTACAAGCGAAGGATGGGCTTACGTGGGCAAGGACGAAGTTATAAAAGGATTAGAGTATATCGACAAGTATAAAATAATAGTAGGACGATTCGTTCCAAGTAACGGAGAATTGAACGTGAAGCCTGGTGAAGGGTATAGGGTGTTGACCACTCCACGAATAATAAATGCAGGAGAAATAAATACGGAAACATATATTGACACTGCCGTATTTGACACCCTTATCGAAGCAGAAAATTATAAAAAATACTTATGCTCAAAATTTGCCAGATACCTATTGAAACAAGGCATATCATCAGTTAATGTTACACGTGATTGTTTTAATTTCGTTCCAGAACAGGACTTTACTAAAGAATGGACTGACAAGGAACTATACGAGAAATATCATTTGAGTCAAGCAGAGATCAACTATATAGAATCGATGATTAAACCTATTGCTTAATTGACAGCAACTTCCTCAAAACGCTATTATCGGAAATCCACCATACCAAATGATGGATGGTGGGGCTGGCGTGAGTGCAATCCCAGTATATCATAGATTCGTTGATTTGGGGAAAAGCATGAAACCTAAGTACATATCTATGATTATGCCTGCAAAATGGTATAACGGTGGTCGTGGATTGGAGCAGTTCCGGTATGATATGCTTCATGATAGAAGGATTCGGTCATTGTTTGACTATGTTGACCCACACGAATGTTTCCCAACGGTTGATATTGCTGGTGGAATATGTTACTTCCTTTGGCAAGCTCAATATGACGATTTATGCAACTTCGTATCATGTAAATCCGGAAAGCAATATTCACAGAAAAGATTCCTGGATTATACAGATGTGTTAATCCGGAGCAATGTCGAGATAGGTATAGTTGAAAAGATTCAAGCGATTGAAAAAAACTTTCTATCGTCACAAGTATTCTCCCAAAAGCCTTTTGGCCTTCGTACATATGTTAAACCTTTACAGTCTGGTGATATACGACTCCGATATAACGGAGGAATAGGATATTATTTACGTGATTCTGTAACAACCAATAAAGATCAAATAGATAAGTGGAAAGTTATTACATCATGTCTAACAGCTGAACATGCTGGAGAGACCGATAAGAATGGACAGAAACGCATTTTATCAACTTTGGAAATTTTACCTCCTGGTACAATATGTACAGAAACGTACATGTTGTTAAGCGTTTTTGATCACAAGGAGGAATGTGAGAATTTCATGGCGTATTTAAAAACGCGTTTAGTACGTTCTCTAATCGCTATTGTTACTTCTACTCAACACATGTCAAAAGGTAATTATAGGTATGTACCGTTCCTTGATTTTTCAAAGTCATGGAATGACCAAGAATTATATGTTAAATATGGTCTTTCATCTGAAGAGATTGATTATATTGAAAGTACTATTAAGTCTATGGATTAAAAATCTTACTCCATAGGCTTAATCATAGATTCAATAAATGAGATCTCATCTTTCGATAGGTTGTACTTCTCGTATAAATCTGTATCAGCGCGGATTCAACAAGCAAGTGCAAATTTATATGATTTTCTCATAAAAGCACTCATTTGGTGTTAGGAAATTCAGTTTTTCCCTTGGTCTTGCGTTTATCTTCTCCATGACTTGCTTTACTTTTTGATGTGAGATTTTGCTGAATTCAGCAGCTTTAGGTATATATTGTCTGATAAGTCCGTTTGCGTTTTCGATGGCTCCTTTCTGCCATGATGAATATGGGTCAGCGAAGTAGACTTTGACTCCTAGTTTTT
>Ga0256407_10001665_pt1 | contig 45503 bp, 36 predicted proteins | sample RumenRJG_04DNA_FD_193489 | JGI IMG/M metagenome (GOLD analysis project Ga0256407, IMG submission 193489) | Bovine rumen microbial communities from Lethbridge, Alberta, Canada - RJG_04 | ecosystem: Host-associated > Mammals > Digestive system > Stomach > Rumen | place: Canada: Alberta...
TATCTCCGAGTCCTTGACTCATACTTCGACAAAGCGACGACAGACGCGGAAAAGACAGGGTTAGACACGCGACCCACAAAACGACCCACAAAACGGCGTCAAACTACGTAAAAATACATAAAAAAAAGGGCGTTTCCGCCCTTTCAAAAAACCCTTGTTTTTTCGGTTTCGCTCGGTATTTTACGAGTCAAACTTGAATTTCAGGTCAGACTCAATATAGCCGCGGCGGGACTCGAACCCGCACGTCCGTTAAGGACAAGGGATTTTAAATCCCCAGCGTCTGCCATTCCGCCACGCAGCCACACGAGGGACGCTAGCCGCCCTCTAGCCTGCCATTATAGTTCCGAGGGATATGACGTCAACGCGTTTTTCTGACCATTTCCCGGTTTCTTTACGAACAAACGCCAATATCTCGAGTCAAAATGAAATTGAAAAATCCAGAAAAAACGTTATAATCCCCACGCTGGGGGATCCTTCATCAAGAGGGTCAAGCGAGCATTATTGTCGCCGTTTCTTGTTATTTCAGGAGCATGGGCAAATGAATTTTTCCTCCAAAGCCGTCGCAAAAACAGTTTTTTGGAACTTCTTTTTGGTCTTCGTAATCCTTTTCTGCCCGATCAAGTCCAACATAGCTCAAGAATCCTCCGACGTTCCAACGATATTTTCAGTCCCCAAAGGAATCGACTCGATCGTCCCCAGCGACGCCCCGTCTCTCGTGTCCCCCAAAATGCGCTGGGCGCCCGTAGATTTTGCTAAAGATCCGACCGTCGTTCGCTTTAAGGGAACATATTACATGTACTTCTCCATTCCCCCACAGGAAAAGGACGGAGGAAAATATGGTTGGACGGTAGGAATCGCTCGAAGCGACGATTTGACAAACTGGGAGTTTATAACCAATCTTCTTCCAGAACAAGAAGTTACAAAAAAGGGGTTCTGCGCCCCTTGCGCTCGCGTCTTCAACGATAAAGTCTATCTCTTTTACCAGTCCTACGGAACGGGCGCCAAAGACTCGATCTGCGCGTCGGTCTCCGACGACGGCGTCCATTTCAAACCTAATCTTAAAAACCCCGTTTTCCGCCCCCAGGGCGATTGGACCAATGGTCGCGCTATCGACGCGGATCTAATTCTGTTTAAAGGTAAGTTCTTCCTTTACGCTGCCACGCGCGACCCTGAAGGTAAAATTCAAAAACTCGTGGTCGCGACGTCCGACGCGTCAGTCGAACAACTCGCGGACCTCGGTCCAGACGACTGGCGACAGGCGGCGGATCGCTCAATTCTCGAACCGACGCTCCCTTGGGAAACGCAGTGCATCGAAGCGCCGACGACAGTCGTTCGCGGCGATAAACTCTATATGTTCTACGCAGGCGGATACAACAACAATCCGCAACACATAGGGGTCGCCGTCAGCGACGACGGCGTCAATTGGACGCGGCTCTGGAACGTCCCGTTCATTACGAACGGTCCTAAGGGTCAATGGAACGAATCGGAGTCCGGACACCCCGGCGTTTTTGTCGACGACGACGGGCAGACTTGGCTCTTTTTTCAAGGAAACAAAACTGGCGGCAAAGACTGGTATCTTTCCCGCGTCAAAATCGACTGGAAGGAACAAGATGGGGTCGAATTCCCCGTCCTTATTAATGAGTGATTCGCGCCATTTCAACTTCGAGAGTTAACATAATGAAAACCCTGATCGTCATCCCCGCCCGTTATAACTCTACACGTTACCCTGGAAAGCCCTTGAAGATGTTGGCGGGAAAAACTATTCTTGAACGCGTTTGGGAAATCGCCTCCTTTGTTTGCAAGACGGTCCCCTCATGTTCCGCGATCGTTGCGACGGAAACGCCTTCTGACCAATGTCCCAGCGACCAAATCGTAAGTTTGTGCGAGAAATCCGGCATACCGGTTATGATAACGTCCGACGCCTGCCGTTCGGGTTCCGATCGAGCATGGGAAGTCGCCAGTCGTCAAGAACCTGCGCCCGATTTCGTCGTTAATTTACAAGGCGACGTCCCGACTTGCCCTCCCGACTTCGTCGTCAAGCTTATTAAAGCGCTGGAAGAATCGCCAAACGCGGACGTCGCTTCCGTTTACACGCGCCTTTCTTGGGAGGCGCTCGACGTCTTACGGGACTCGAAAAAGGATACGCCTTTCAGCGGCACGACCGTCGTAACCAACCCCGCCGATGAAGCGCTCTGGTTCTCTAAAAACATTATTCCCGCGTTCCGAGACGAAAAACGGCTGCGGAAAGAGTCGCCGTTCAGCCCTGTCAAACGGCACGTTGGTCTTTACGCGTACCGTTACGACGCTTTGCGTTTCTTCGCAACCTCTGAAAAAAGTCCGTACGAAGATTTGGAACAGCTTGAACAGTTGCGATTCCTTGAAAACGGTCGTCGCATTCAGATGGTTGAAGGAACGTATCCGCAAGGCTACGATAAGACCGTTTCGGGAATCGATTCCGAAGAAGATCGCAAACGAGTGGAACAGATCATTCGTGAAAACGGCGAATTACTTGATCATTATCGTTGATTTACCAGAAGTCAAAAGACTATGCAAACGACAAAACTAATCGTCGCCCGACACGGCAACACGTTCAACAAGGGCGACGTTGTTCTCCGCGTCGGTTCTCGAACAAATCTTCCGCTTACGGAAGAAGGTCATGAGCAAGGGAGGCGACTCGGCGCCAAACTACGAGAAATGAATCTCTATCCAACGCGTTTTTACGCCGCCCCGCTCCGTCGCGCCGTTGAAACAAGTTTAGAAATTGCTTCGCAATTTGAACTTGGCGCGCCTCCTCAAATCGCCGATTTTCTAACAGAACTCGATTATGGCGAAGACGACGGACGTCCGGATAAAGAGGTCGTTAAACGATTGGGCGCGCTCGAAGCAAACTCGTCCGACCTGTCTCCCGAAGAGCTTGAAACGTTGGGCAAGGAAGCGCTTAGACGCTGGGACGCGGAAAGAATCTTGCCGGTTGGTTGGCGTTTTCTACAGGATCGCGTCAACAAACTGGAAGACGACTGGCGCGCTTTCGGACGCATGATTGCGAAGAAATATCCCGCCGAAACGATTGTCGCGACGACAAGCAACGGAATCGCTCGCTTCTCGCTAGGGCTCCTTCCCCCCAGCGAAAAACGTCCCGACGATACAAAACTTTCAACGGGCGCCTTCGGCGTTTTTGAACTCGAAGCCGGTTTTTGGAAACTCAAGAACTGGAACGCCAAATAAAGCGTCGAAGCGTCAAAGCTTTAACGTAAGAAAGCCCTCCGACTCGTAGTCGGAAGGCTTTCTTTCATTATGAACGCTCGTCTTTTAGGACCCGCTAGCGTTCCGTCGGTACGGCGGGATCGGCTTCAACGCCTTCAGCCGTCATTTTAATCGGTTTGATCGTCCCGTCTTCGTTGAACTCCATGCGGTCGACGCAGGTCACTCGGTAATTACCCTCGTTCTCGTCGATCGGACGTCGATGGTACACGACATACCATTTCCCCGAAGGCGCGCGCAAGACGCTGTGATGCCCGGCGCCCTTTGCAAGACCCGGTTCCGTTCCTAGCAACGATCCAATTCTTTTGTGGGGTCCGAAAAGAGAGTCGGAAATCGCGTAGGCGACCTGATAATTTGAAACGGTCCATCCGCCTTCCGACCACATGAAATAATATTTTCCGTCTTTCTTAAAGACAAACGGTCCTTCGACGTATCCCCTAGGAGTAATTTCGCGGAAATAGGAACCGTCTTCAAAGGGGAGCAACCCGGTAAAGTCGTCCTTGAGTTTTGCGACATTACAATGTCGCCACCCTCCGTAGATGAGATAATACGTCCCGTCGTCGTCTTTAAAGACGAATTGATCAATCGGCTGCGCGCCGTTGACGATCTCGTTGACGAGCGGTTTGCCAAGATAGTCGCGATACGGTCCTTCGGGGCGATCAGCGACGGCGACGCCAATTCCGCCAACCTCGCCCTCGTGGACGTCGTTTGCTCCGAAGAAGAAGTAGTACTTTCCGTCTTTTTCAACAACGGACGGCGCCCACATCGCCCGCCGTGCCCATTTGATTTCTTTATTGGTCAGAATCTTTTCGTGCTTTGTCCAATTGACGAGATCGGGCGATGAAAAGCAGTCAAAATACGTTTGATCGTCGTATTTTAGCGACCTGGTGGGAAAGATCCAATATTGGTTGTCAAAAAAAGCGACCTCGGGATCGGCGTACCATTCGGGATCAATTGGATTGCCAGAAGTTTTTGCTCCATCGACCGCATAAGCAAAAGCGGCGCTGAATATCGAAACGACGAGAATTGCCGCTGTCGGCATAATACGCTTGAATCGAGTCATTTTCTTCTTTCTGTTAAACAGGGGTAACAAGGGGAGAAGTCGACTACGGCGACCCCTAATCGGAAAGTTCTACGCGTCAACGTTCCTTCCATATCCCGTCGGGATACGCAAGCTTAAAGGAACGGAGAACGATTTTTTCAAAAGGACGCTTAATCCGCGTGAACCAATGCTCCTCCTCCGGAGCGATGGGGGGCGCGAGAAAAGTACGAATGCCCGCTAAACGTCCCGCCATAACGTCGGCAAAAATCTGGTCCCCGATAATCGCCGTTTTTGACGGCTCGAAGCCGTATTCGCGAAACGCGCGGCGACACCCGGATGGAAACGGTTTGCAAGCCTTTGCGATATAGGGCAAGTCGACGAGAGTGGCAAACTGACCGATTCTCGTTCCAACGCCGTTTGAAAGCAAGCAAAGCTTAAAATTCTCATCCCGGAGTAAGTTTAACCACGCCATAACCTCTGGCTCAGGTTCTTGAAGGGCGTAGCGTTTTAGAGTACAATCGACGTCGAGAAGGAGATTTTCGATTCCAAGCGTTCTTAATCGCTCAGGCGTCAGTTCGACGACGCTATCGACGAGAAAGTGCGGATATAAAACCTTCCACATACGACGTTCCTTTCGCGCCCGTTCCGTTCCTATAGGCGTTCAAAACTAAACGCTAACGTGCGCGGGTTCGTCTAATCAAAGAATTGAAACGGGGATGAACGCTACCGCGCAACCCTATCTTACCAGGGCGCGACGGTTCTTTCAACTGTCTTCGTTTCAAAAATACATTTTGTGGCAAACCTAGAACCGCAGTCTCGACCCTTTCGTTTGCCAAACCGAATATTCATTTGAAAGCAAATAATCAAATGGTTCTATCGTTTAAAGAAGCGCTTCGGGAGTCGACGCTCGTCTTTGACGGCGCCACCGGAACTGAAATATACCGTCGTAACGTATTCACGAATCAATGTTACGACGAGTTAAACCTGCGTAATCGCAAGATGATCAGGGATATTGCTGAAGCCTATCGAGACGCGGGCGTCGACGTTCTTACGACAAACACCTACGGAGCAAATCGTCTTGCTCTTGAACTTTACGGTCTAGAATCGCAAGTTGAAGCAATCAACCGCGCAGGCGTTGAGATTGCCAAAGAAGTTGCGCAATCGTCTTTAGAAAGAAAGGTTTACGTTGCGGGTTCCGTCGGTTATCCCTCTTCCAATGCGCTCAAAAACCATGATCGCGAAACGGTTGTTGAGGTCTTTGCGAAACAGATCGGCGTCTTAGCGGACGCCGGCGTTGATTTTATCCTCTTCGAATCGCAACCAAATCGCGATTCCGCAGAAATTATGGTCGACGCGATAGAAAACGCAAATATTGATATCCCGTTTGTCGTTTCCTACGGATTGCAACCTTCTCTCTTCCAAGCGCCAAACACGCTTGAATCTCGCGCGCGACTCTATTGCAACCTCTTCAAGACGTTTGACGGAACCCCTCAACCAATCGCCTGGGGGCTCAATTGTCTTCTCGGTCCAGCGGAAATGCTCGACGCCGTTCAAGAGGTCGTAAAGACTCTTAAACTTCCTCTTATCGTTCAACCGAACGCGGGTTCTCCTCAACCGTTCGAGGGACGCTTACTATACTATAGCTCGCCCGAATATCTATCGACTTACGCCGGACGGTATGTAGCCCTAGGCGCCGCGGCGGTCGGAGGTTGTTGCGGAACGACGCCCGCCGAAATTGCCGAAATTGTCAGACATATTCGTCCTACCTCGAAAAGTCGTCGTTCAAAAATCGTCCTCCTCGACGCGCAGCCAAACGTCGTTGAACAGGAAGAATCTAAACCGGAGACGCGTAGTGAGTTCGCCCGAAAACTTTTTGAAGGTCGTTGGGTTCAGACGGTCGAAACAACGCCTCCATGCGGATACGACCTCTCGGGTTTTGTAGAAAAAGCAAAAGCTCTCAAAAACGCCGGTATCGACGCCGTCAACCTTCCCGACGGTCCGCGGGCCTCCGCTCGCATCGCCTCGATCGTCGCTGCCCAGAAGGTAATAAGCGACGCTCAAATCGAACCGATCCTTCACGTTTGTTGCCGTGATCGCAATCTCATTGGTTTGCAAGCAGATCTCATCGGTTGCGCGGCGTCGGGAATCTCAAATATACTCTTCATTACCGGCGACCCCCCTAAATTAGGACGGTACCCGAACGCAACCGGAGTCTTTGACTGCGATTCTATCGGTCTGTGCCAACTCCAGCGTCGACTTAATCGTGGAATCGACCTTGGCGGTCTCGCCATCGGCGCGCCGACAAACGCCTTTTTTGGCGTAGGATTCGATCCCTCCGCGATTAATCGCCAACTTGAACTTGATCGACTTCGTAAAAAAGTGGACGCCGGCGCGCTCTTCGCTATAACCCAGCCTGTTTTTGATCCGTTCATTCTTCTTGAATTCCTGGACGCTTATGGAGACTTCCCATTACCGGTAATCGCCGGCGTCTGGCCCTTCGTTAGTTATCGCAACGCCCTTTTTATGAGGAAAGAAGTTCCCGGAGTGATTGTTCCCGACTCAATTATGGAACGCATGAGCGCCGCAGCCGATAGATCGAAGGAAGATCAGGTTCAAACAGGAATATCGATCGCGCGAGAGTCGTTAGAGTTGTTGCGTTCTCGCGTTCAAGGCGTTCAAGTTAGCGCTCCTCTAGGAAGAATCGATATTAGCTTGAAAGTCCTAGAACCTTAGTTTACAATTTCATTGGTCGTTTGACCTTTACCCGTTTCAGCATTTTCGTCGACTTTCGACGTTTTCGAGTAATCTCGAGCCGTCGTCGCGTCTCGACTCTTAACAAAGGATTCATAAGATGGAACGTAGAAATGTTTTGAAGGCGGCGGCGGTCGTCGGCTTAACCGCAGTCGCTCAGGTCGCCAACGCAGATCTTATTGTTCCGGGTCGACGTAGGCCCGAGCGTCGTCCTACTCCGCAACCAGAGAGAATCGACTCCGCCCCTGACGCGCAAAACTATATCGTTTTGGAATTTTTCTTCGCGCAGAATAAGGAAAAACGTGACGCGCTTGCCGCAAAGTTCGATGCCGAGCTCATTCCTCTTCGTCATGAAATCGGTTTTGACAAGATCGGTATTTTTACGGTCCACGACGAACTGATGAAGAATGAAAGGGGCTATGACGCCGAAAAATTCGACGGCGTTGTTTTTACGGTTCAACAGACAAGTTCACCCGATCTGCTTCTAAGCTATCAAGATATTAGCGTAAAAACCGCGTCGAAATTCAACCTCAGCGACGATCTCGACTTTGTCGACGAAGAAATCATCGCGCTGCGTTGCTTCCCGTCCGTCCCCAAAATCGAGGTTCCAAATACCAACGAAGGACGCGTGTTGCAGTTACGAACGTACAATTCTCCAAACTATGAGCGCAACCTTGCCAAGCAAGCGATGTTCGAGGACGCCGAGCTTCAAATCTTCCGCAATAGCGGAATGGATCCGGTTTTCTTCGGACGAACGGTCTTCGGCTCAATGGCGCCAAACGTTACCTATATGCTCAGTTTCAAGGACGACGAAGCCCGACGCGAAGGTTGGAGCAAATTCGTCAATTCCGACGAATGGAAAACGTTAAGCAAGGATCCAAAGTACAGCCGTACCGCGACGCGGATCCGCAACCTGTTCCTTACCCCGACGCCTAATTCCGAAATTTGACGTCCAAGTCCTGCGATGCGGAGACGACGTCTCGTCTCCGTTTTCTAACAGCGTTAACCTTTTGATTTCAATCAGTAGGATAGACTCATGGATATTAAGAGAAGACAATTTATCAAAACGACGCTCGCAGGCTTGGGAAGCGTCACGGCCGGCGCCGAAGTCGCCGCCGCTAGAGCGATCGCGCGTGCGGACGAAAGCCCCGCTCCTCCGAAAAATCCTTTTTCTACCGATCCCGTCGCAACAATTAAATTGACCGACGCCGTTACGACGTCGCGCGTCGGCTTCGGCACGGGCATGAGCGGTCATCAGCGTTCCGCGCAACTCACCCGAATGGATCGCGATAAAGCGGAAGACTTGGTTCGCTACGCCTACGATTCGGGCGTTCGTTTCTTCGACTGCGCGGATCTCTACGGCACGCACCAGCTTGTCGTCGAAGCGCTTAAGGATAAACCGCGCGATAGCTACCAAATTTCTTCGAAACTTTGGCCCCATCCCGGGGGAATTCCCGAACAGGAACGACCGACGGCAGACGTCGTCGTCAAACGTTTTCTCGAAGAGCTTAAGACCGATTATATCGATCTTGTCCAGATTCACTGCATGATGAAGCCCAACTGGCAAGAGGACTTCGCAAGTTATATGGAAGACCTTGAGAAGTTGAAGGAACAGGGAATCATACGAGGACACGGAATTTCGTGTCATTCGCTCGGAGCGATTCAAAGCGGCGTAGTGGACCCTTGGGTCGACGCGTTGCACATTCGAATCAATACGACGGGCGCTCGCATGGAGGGCACGTTTGAAGAAAACGTCGCAGCCGGCAAAACAGCTCAAGCAAACGGCAAAGGCGTCATCGCGATGAAACTTATCGGCGAGGGCACAATCCGAGAACGTAAAGACCGAGAAGAGTGCATCGACAAAATCGTTCGCGCCGATATCGTCGACGTTTATGTCGTCGGCTTCGAAGAAAAATGGCAGGTCGACGAAATCATTGAAAACCTTGAAAAGTCGCTAAAAGGAATCGAGGCGGAACGCAAAGCCGCCGACGCCTGATATTGCGGGATTTTACCAGACGACGGGGGATCGTTCGAAAGAACGATCCCTTTTCCTAATATGCTTGAACTTTTAAATCAACAGGGCTCTCCATCATGAAACGACGTGATTTCCTCCGCGTTGTCGCCCTCGGCGCGATAACGGCGCGTTTTGGCGACGTTGAACGACTATTCGCCGACGATTCGATTCCGCTCGACCCCACGATTGTCGCTATTTTTTCCGATCCCCATTTGCACGGTCCGGAAACATCGCAGTATTATGTTCGATTCAAACAAGGAATCGCTAAAGTTTTAGCGATGAATCCTCGACCGGCAAACCTTCTTGTCTACGGCGACGTCGCCTTTGATCACGGCGAACGCGAAGACTACGTTCTCTTCCGAGAATTAATTAAACCGCTAGAAGACGCGGGAATCCATTGGGAAGTCGCAATGGGCAACCATGATCGCATCGCCGTCTTTCGCGACGTCTTTCCAGAACGCTTTGAGAAACCGCAGCCAATTGACAATCGTTATATTAACGTTGTTGAAACTCCAAACGCAGACTTCATTCTCCTAGACTCCTACCTGGAAAACGAGGTTGCCGGATCAATTATTCCTGAACAGAAGGAATGGCTCCTCGAAAAACTCAAGAGTTACGAGAAAAAGCCCGTCTTCGTCGGGTGTCATCATCATCTAAAAGATACTAAAATAGCCGATCTTCTTAAGCCTTGTCCAAAGTTCGTCGCGTATCTCCACGGGCACCTCCATTTTTACCGTAATCCGCGTCAGGAAGATATTGCCACCCTATGCTTCCCGTCTCTCGGCTGTTGGGGCGACTTGGGATTCGTCGTTGCGCATGTTTCAGAAACGGAGGCAATTTTCACCCCCGATATTGACGCGTATCAGTGGCCAAAGTGGAATCCCAAGAAAGATCCAGTAGACGACCTTGAGCCTTATCTTGCGCAACTAAACGCAAACTCGCCAGTCTTCCAGTTGCCATAGTCTTTCGCCGACAATTAATTCGGACATAGGAAAACCGCCGCAGAGTTCAAATGTCTCCGCGGCGGTTTTCTTTACTAAAAGCAGTGCTATTCTCGTGCTTACTTAGGTCAGACGCGAACGTCAAACAAGTTTCGTAACGCCAGGTTCGCCGATTTCGTAGTTGCCGTTCTGATCGCGCTTGGCGGGCGACGGACTGTCGAGACGAAGGTCGTCGATATTCGGAACGAGTTCGCGAGTGGAATTCATGACGTCGTCCATCGTAACGTAATCGCCAGTTTCCATCGCGGTGCGACCAAGAATGGCAGTGCGTGTCGCGTCGATCGCATATTGAACTTCGTTCCAAGGTTTATTTTCACGGATCGCCTTAAAGAGAAGATCATGTTCCGTCTGGTAGGAGTCGTTAGATTCGGATTCCGGCTTCCAGAGAACCTTACGGTTACGAACGTCGCGCATCTCGGTTCCTTCGTAAATAGCAGGATCGCCGACGCCTTCGCCAACTTGAGCGCATCCCTTGGTTCCTTGGACGTTCGCTTGGAACATACCCCAGCAGTTCGGGATCGTACGGGTATGAAGATTCATGCGACGTCCGTCTTTGAAGATAAATTCGATCGCGCCGCAGTCAATAAGCTGATCCTGCATACGACGCTGTCCCTGATCGTGCATATTGCAGATTCGTCCGCCAGATCCGAACGCGGCGATCGGATAATCGTCCATGCTCCAGCAACAGATGTCGATGTTGTGAATCAAAGCGTCGACAATAAAACCGCCGCTCGTCCAGTCAAAGCAGAAAATATTGCTGATTTCGTTCTGAAGATCGGTGTACCCCTCATGAAGATTAAGCATGTGCGGTCCCTGAAGACGATACACCCACGTGGTGAGAACGTCGCCAAGCTTACCGTCGCGAATCGCGTTAACAGTTTCTTCAGTACGGAGATAGTGACGATTATTAAGACCGACGCCGACTTGAATCCCCTTCTGTTTAGCGACTTCGTTCGCTGCGGCAAGACGCTTCAGACCGGGAATATCAACGCCGAGAGGTTTTTCCGCAAAAATATTGATATGCTTCTTGTGGGTCGCGGCATACTCAAACGTAATTGGACGAAAACCCTGCGGAGTCGTGAGCACGACGACGTCGCCGTCGTCAAGGCAATCGATCGCCTGTTGATAACCATTGAGATCGTGGAAAATACGATCCTTGCAATCTACACGCTCTTCCCCATGGGTGTCGATAACGCCCTGAACGGCAGAGTTGGCGCGCTTTTCAAAAGCGTCTGCAACAGCGTAGAGTTTTGTATTCGGGTCGGCATTAAGAGCCTGGCGAATCGCGCCGTTGCCGCGTCCACCGCAACCGATCCAAGCAATTTTGATAGTATTGTCCTCGCCTGCGTGGACACGCGGGGTCGAGGTAAAGGAAGGAATAGCCGCAGCGGCAGTGAAAAGCCCGGACGACTTGATGAAAGAACGACGAGAAACGCTACCCATGTGAATCTCCTTGACAGCAAGCGCTAAAAATGCGTTTAAATAGTCAGAACTCATTCGATCAGCGAAACACAGTACTCTTGCGCTTGAAACAATTTTGGCACAAGATGAAAACTGTGTTCAGACCACAGCGGGATTCTACCAGAGTCTGATTTATATCGCAAGCGAGAAGTAAGATTTTCATAAAAAAACTCCCTGCTTTTTCTTCGGCGTTTTTTCAAAGTCTGAAGACAAAGAAAAAAACGTTAGACATAACATCTCTAGTTGTCACGCTTATGGATTCGCCCAGTTTTACCAAACAGAATATTCTTCCAAACAGTCTTTTTTCTCTTGAGAACTCTTGGGACGGTTATTTATCAGCTGTGAATCGCCTGAGAATCAGAACCTTTTCTTTTTCGTAAAGAAAGGTTCAAATCCCGTCGTTTCAAGCGAGTCTCCAACAATTAATAAAATGAAATGTGTGAATAAAGCCTTGAAATTCCATCCCTTTTAAGTCATATTTACGGTGTTGTTCTCGGTGTTCAAGTACTTGTGAAATAACGCCTGAACTTTTTCATTCCACTTTGACCTGAAAGGAATTCGTCATGAACGACCGTTTATCTCGACGTCAATTTGTAAAAAATGGGATAGGAATGGCAGCATTATCGCTGAGCGCTTTTCCTACCGTGTCTACGGTTACGTACTGTGCGGCGCAGGCGGAAACTCCTAAAAAAGCCTTGCCTCATGCAACGTGGGATAAACTTCCAAGATGGCGTGGGTTCAATCTTTGCGAAAAATTCACACTCGGAGGCGCGCAACCTTTCAGAGAAGACGATTTTCGTAATATCAGCGACCTCGGTTTCAATTTTGTAAGATTGCCGATGGACTACCGAATCTGGACCGACCCTAACAACAAACGGAATCTAAAAGAAAACGCGCTTTCCGAAATCGATCAGGCTCTCGAATTTGGTCAGAAGTATGGGGTTCACGTCCAATTCAATTTCCATCGAGCTCCCGGTTATACCGTTAATAATCCTCCAGAAGAACAGTCCGTTTGGCACGACGAAGAAATCCTCGACGTTTGTCGTTTTCACTGGCAAACATTTGCGAAGCGTTATTGCGGCGTTTCAAGCGACTCCCTAAGCTTCAATCTCTTCAATGAACCGGCAGGTTGTTCTGAAGACGACTATTATCGCGTTGTAAAAACTATTATAGACGCGATTCGTATCGAGGATTCGGAACGCCTTGTAATCTGCGATGGAATCAATTGGGGCGGATCCCCATGCCTATCGTTTAAGAATCTTAAGGTTGGGCAAGCAACCCGAGGTTACGCGCCAATGGAAATTTCGCACTGGGGTGCTAACTGGGTCAATAGCCGCGACTTCCCCACCCCTCAATGGCCAATGTTCAACTTTAACGCTCTTCTTCCATCTCGCCATAAGAGAGAAATGCCAGCATATCTACGCAAACCTCTCGAAATTTCTGGAGATTTTGACGGACTAGAAAAGCTTCGTTTTACCGTCGGAACCGTTTCCTCTGAAGCAGAACTCGTTGTTCTCCTCGACGGTCAAGAAACGTTTCGAAAAAGATTTAAGTGCGGTCCAGGTAAAGGAGAATGGAAAGAAGCACGCTTCGTCGAAGAGTATGGAATCTACGCCAATATTTACGACATGGAATTATCGATTCCTGTGTCCCCGGGTACAAAGAAAGTCGAGATCGCTGTTGTCGAAGGCGATTGGCTGACAATATCCAAAATTACTTTTGTTTCGTCCAATGGCGACGAAACGTCGGCGACAGGAGTCGCCGACTGGAATGCGAGCAAACAAACACAATTGCAGTATTTGAACAAAGATGGACGCAAACATATTGCAGGAGGCGTTGTTCGTGATCGCTCTTGGCTTTTCGAAAACAATGTTAAACCTTGGGTTGACGCTCAAAAATCGGGAATCGGAGTCATGGTCGGCGAATTTGGAGCGTATAACAAGACGCCCCATAAAATTGTCTTAGACTGGATGGAAGATATGCTTGCCAACTGGCGCGACGCCAACTGGGGCTGGGCTTTGTGGAATTTCCGTGGAAGTTTTGGCATTGCCGATAGTGAACGAAACGACGTAGAATATGAAGATTGGCGAGGTATGAAACTCGACAGAAAAATGCTCGCGTTGCTTCAGCGATACTAATCTTCTTAATTTCTGCTAGTAACGCCCTTTTCGTCATATTTTTAACGCTCAACAACGTTCCTCATGTCAAATGGGTAAATTTCGATTTGAATCCCTTCTCAAAATTCGCGAGGCGACGCGAGATGAAATAAAAAGCGCGTTTCTAGATGTTGAAAACCAACGTCGGAAGGCGTCTGACGAACTTGCAAAACTTAACCAAGAAATCGTTAACGAACGTGAAATATCGCGTCGCTCTCGTAAAAACGCGGAAATACTCAAAGACGATCTAAGACTTTCCCAAGAACGGAGGGACAAACTTTCTGTTAAAAGGAAACAAGCGTTAACAATACTCGAATCGCTCGACGAAGAGTTAGAAAAAAAACGCCAAGAACTTAACGCTGCAATCAAGGAGGTCAAAATTCTCCAAAATCTAAAAGATAAGACTGAAGAACGAGAAATAGAAGAAGCCAAACGCCTCACTACTAAAGCAATTGACGAACTTACCTCTCAGCAAAAAGCCTATGAACTCCACCAAATGGAGGATGAGAAGGAAGAGTGATTTCGAACAAAACCCAAAAAACCTCAATCCCAAATCAGCGGGGATTGAGGTTTCTAAAAGACCGTAGTTCCACGACAATCGCTATCAGTCGAACTCAATATCGTCGATTGTCAGATTAGAGTAGTCGACTCCCTCTCCAGACTCAAGTTCTTCCAGCGTCGCGCCACGCTGTCGTTGAATCTCCCAAGTTTTTGGCATGGACTTGACCTGTTTGGCAACTCCAGCACGTTCGAGGAGCGATTTCTGAAAAACGTCGTTGTCGAGGTAATCTGGCGGAATTTCTCCCTGGGCGCCGTTCTTTACGGGATCGTAACGAAGGATGAACTCGTGCTTTCCGAAAGAAACACGAGAATCTGGATCAACTCGATGATCTTGGGTACGGAACCCGTTGACTCGTGTTCCGTTAGTACTTCCCAAATCCTCCGCGTACCAATACCCGCGAGAAAGAACAAGACGGCAGTGCTTCCCAGAAACGTCGGCAAACCGAAGAACGACGTCGTTCTTTTCGCTTCTTCCGACGACCATTTCAGGTTTTCGGAGCGGAATGTCGTCCCCGCCTCGGTAAGGTTCTAAAACGCCTAACATATATGCTCCTCAATACATGACTTACAGACTTATATCTGCGCGTCAAGCAAATTCATTCGCCAATTAAGTCGTCGTCTTCAAGAAATACTCGCTTGCCGACTCGACGTTTGCGCGGATTATACCCCCATTCCCAAAAAAGACAAGGAAAGAATTCGCCGTCTTTGACTCTTCCATTTCCGACATAGAACCCCTTCCCCTCGCCCTTGATAGATTTGAAAAAGCGGGTATCTTTACGTTTGATTATCGCGACCGACTTGCGTTCCAAAGTTTGTGACGTTGTCTCAAACTTTACGGAAAATCTTCTCCCACTTGAGAACGCGTGACGTCCTTTTCAACATATTTGTTTGAATGACCGTCTAACGTCCAGAAAATCAGTCGAAAATCGCCGACAACTTATTGAGTATTAAATAATTAAGGAGCGTATTGTGTCTCAGAAAGATCAGAAAAAAATGGAAACTGCCAGTCAAGAAGGCGCAAGAATGCTTGACGGTGCGAATATTATTGTCCAAACGCTGATCAACTGTGGCGTTAAATACGTATTTGGCTATCCAGGCGGCGTGACTATTCCACTTCACCAGGCTTTTACTCACTATCGCGATAAAATCCGCGTCATACTTCCTCGACACGAACAAGCCTGTGGGTTTGCCGCACAAGGATATGCGCGTGTCACTGGAGAGGTCGGCGTTTGCACTACGACAAGCGGTCCAGGCGCCACAAATATCATCACGGCAATCGCCGACGCTAAACTCGACAGCATACCCATTGTTGTTATTACTGGTCAAGTCGGCAGAGGATCTATCGGCGACGACGCGTTCCAAGAGACGCCTATTACCGAAGTTTGTCGCTGTATAACGAAGCATCATTATCTTGTAGACGATACGAAAGAACTCGCTCGCATCGTTAAAGAAGCAATCTATGTTGCAAAATCGGGACGCCCCGGTCCAGTCCTGATAGACGTGCCTAAAGACGTTTTAGTCGGACAATGCTACCCAGATTTTTCCCAAAGCTTTAACCTTCCGGGTTATCGTCCGGAATCTCCAAGAATTGACGAGACGCTTATTGAGGAAATTGTCGAAAAGCTCAATAACGCGAAAAAACCTGTTATCATCTCTGGCGGCGGCGTAAGTCTTTCAAATACGACAGACTTACTCATTAAAATTGTCGAAAAAACAGGCGTTCCTGTTTGTACGACCATGCCAGGGCTTGCGAGTTTTCCGCGTGACGATGAACACTGCCTAGGCATGGTTGGGATGCATGGGACATACTGTGCCAATAAAGCCGTGCGCGAATGTGATTTGCTCTTTGTTTTTGGCGCGCGTTTCAGCGATCGAGTCGCTGCCGTTCCCTCACATTTCGCCCCCAGAGCGCATATCGTTCACTTCGACGTCGATCCTTCTGAGTTCAACAAGGTCAAGACGGTACAGACTTCTGTTTGCGGCGATCTCAGGGATTCGATGAGCGCCTTGATCAAAGGGCTTGAGAAAAACTACCATAAGGCGGATATTTCCTCATGGCGCGAGACGCTCAAGGATTATGAAAAAGAGCATCCTATTCGATATACGCGATCTAAGGTTGAAGACGACGAGGATATGCCCATCGCCCAAGAATCGATAGAGATACTCTCAAAAGAAACCCAGGGAAAGGACGTTATAATTACGACGGGAGTTGGTCAGCACCAACTGTGGACGACGCTTTTCTATCACTTTAACAGACCTAGGACGTGGTTGTCTAGTTGCGGGCTCGGGACGATGGGGTTCGGTCTTCCTTCTGCCATGGGAGCTAAAATCGCCCGACCGGACGCGAATGTTATTGCGATCGAAGGCGACGGAAGTCTTCAGATGAACATTCAGGAATTGGCGACCTGCGTGACAGAACATATTCCAGTTAAGCTCTTGCTTGTTAATAATCAGCACCTAGGCAACGTCGTCCAGTGGGAAGATATGTTTTTCAAACGGAATCATGCGAATACATATCTTGGCGATATCAACGATAAGGAAAACTTTAGTCAGGGCGACGGATACCATCTGAAGCGCTATCCTGATTATGTTATGATTGCCAAGGCCTACGGATGGGACGCTATTGCTGTTGAAAAACGTTCTGAATATCCTGCCGCGCTTAAAGCGATGCTTGAGAGTAAAGGACCCTTCATGATTGATTTACGCATTCCATATTGTCAAAAGGTTCTCCCCATGATTCCCCCCGGCGGAACCCTCGACAGCGCGTTCTTTGCGTAAAATCAGCTTATCAAAGAAAAACAGACCGCCGAATGGAAAACCAAGAGAATTCCATTCGGCGGTTGTGTTTTTGAAAATAAACTAACACTCACTTAAGAGAGGCTATCGCTTCCTTCATTTCTCTGACATATTCGGCGACAAACGCAGGACTCTCCTTTCCATGTTCCGCTATAATCTTCATAATAGCCGAACCTACAATTACGCCGTCCGAGTACCGCGCCATCTGTATCGCCTGATCGGGTCGAGAGACGCCAAAACCGATCGCAAAAGGGACCTTGGAATGTTCACGAACAACTTTCGTGATAGAGGGAATGTCTGTTTTTATCTCGTTACGAACGCCTGTGACGCCGAGGCTCGAAACAACATAAAGAAATCCCTTGGCCTCGTTGGCAATCGTAACAAGACGGTTCTCAGACGTTGGCGCAACAAGGGAAATGAAATCAACTCCATAACGATCGCATGTCGGAGCAAAATCTTCCTTCTCCTCAAACGGGACGTCAGGGAGAATAATTCCGTCTATTCCTATCTCGGCGCACTTTTTAACAAAACGTTCCGTTCCATAGGAAAAAACAACATTTGCATACGTCATGAAAACGAAAGGAATCGTCACGTCCTTGCGCAGGTCGGCGACAAGATCAAAGATTCTGTCAGTCGTCGCTCCGCCAGTCAGCGCGCGCATGCTCGCTTCCTGAATAACAGGCCCTTCCGCCATAGGATCGGAAAAAGGAATTCCCAATTCGATAAGATCTGCGCCGCTTCGCGCTACGGCGCGAACGATTTCAGCGGTTGATTCAAGATCTGGATCGCCGCAAGTAATGAAAGGAATAAACGCCTTTCCATTTTCAAACGCTTTATAGATATTACTCATCGATCTGCTCTCCCTTATACCGCGCGATCGCCGCGCAATCTTTATCGCCTCGTCCAGAAATCGTTACGACAATAATCTTATCTCGTTCCAGCTCCGGCGCGAGTTTCATTGCATAGGCAACTGCATGAGCCGATTCAATCGCGGGAATTATACCTTCGGTTCGAGAAAGAAATTCAAACGCCTCAACCGCCTCGTCGTCTGTAACTGGAACATATCGGGCACGACCTATGTCATGTAAGTGTGAATGTTCGGGTCCAACTCCGGGATAATCCAAACCAGCCGAAATGGAATAAACAGGAGCAATCTGACCATATTCGTCTTGGCAGAAATACGATTTCATTCCATGAAAAATACCGACGCGACCAGTCGTAATTGTCGCGGCTGTTTCAAAAGTATGGATATCTCGGCCTCCAGCCTCACATCCTATGAGCGCTACGTCTTTATCGTTGATAAAATGGTAGAAGGAACCAATTGCGTTCGAGCCGCCGCCGACGCACGCAATAACGGCGTCTGGAAGTCTTCCTTCCCTTTCAAGAATTTGCGTCTTAATCTCACGCGAGATTACCGACTGAAAATCGCGAACGATCATAGGAAAAGGATGAGGTCCCACGCTAGAGCCAAGACAGTAATGGGTGTCGGAAATACGGTTTGACCATTCGCGCATCGCTTCAGAAACAGCGTCCTTAAGCGTCGCAGTTCCTGATTTTACTGCGACAACTTTGGAGCCTAATAGTTTCATACGATAGACGTTGAGGGCTTGGCGCCTAGTGTCTTCTTCACCCATAAAGACCACGCACTCCATCCCAAAAAGCGCAGCGGCTGTCGCAGTTGCAACGCCGTGTTGACCGGCGCCTGTTTCTGCAATCAATCTGACTTTACCCATCTTCTTGGCGAGAAGGGCCTGACCAAGCACGTTATTAATCTTGTGAGCGCCTGTATGGTTAAGATCTTCACGTTTAAGGTAAATCTTTGCGCCGCCAAGAATTTTGGTCATTCTTTCGGCAAAATAAAGGCGCGAAGGACGGCCAGCGTAATCGTTCAAAAGAGATTCGAGCTCTTTATTAAAAGTCTCGTCCGATTTGTAACGATTGTAAGCCGTTTCAAGTTCAATCATAGCGTTCATCAAAGTTTCAGGAACATATTGCCCGCCATGAACGCCAAATCGTCCTCGTGACATAATATAACCTCTTGCTTTATCAAGAAAAACTATATGAATAATGCCAATGATTTTAACCTGCTAGATCAGTCTTTTATGATTCCTGACCCGAAAGACGATCTCGCGGATTTTATCAAAATCTTTAATTCCTCCTGACTCGACGCCGGAACTAACGTCAACTGCAAATGGATTCAATAATTCAATCGCTTGAGTTATGTTATCTGCATTAAGTCCGCCGGCGAGGAAAAAAGGGCGTGAAAAACTTTGAACGACGGTCCAATTAAATGTTTTTCCCGTACCGCCGACGCCATGATCCAGCAAAACAAAATCAGCGAGCGAATCCTCCGCTCTTTTTAGATCGTCTGAAGAGGTCACGCTAAACGCTTGAATAAGCGGAACGTCAACGTAACTTCTTAACGTATCCAAATAAACGTTGTCCTCACCGCCGTGAAGTTGAACAAAGTTAATAGTCTGACGTTCAACCAACGTAACCACCGTGTCCAAAGGCGAGTCGACAAAAACGCCGACGGAGGGAATATCCAACCTGAGGCTTGCTCTAAGCGCAGCAGCACGCTCGGGAGAAACATACCGTCTACTTCTAGAAGTAAAAACAAATCCCGCGTAATCTGGACGCAGTATATTGACATAATCAACGTCCTCGTCACGAGTAAGACCACAAATCTTTATTTTTGTCATCTTGCGAGACCTCTAAGATTTCTTAGCGCCTGTCGTTTGTCGTCGGCTCGCATGAGCGCCTCGCCGACAAGAACCGCGTCTACGCCTATTCTCCGACATTTTTCTACATCGTCTGGAGATTTAATGCCGCTTTCAGCGACAAAAAGGGCTTTGGTCCCAACAAGGTCGCGCAATTTAAGAGAAACGTCCATATCGACGGAAAAATCTCTAAGGTTGCGATTATTCACGCCAATCATACGGGCGCCCAGTTTTAAAGCGGTCTTAATATCGTGTTCGTTACGCGTTTCGACTAACGCGCTGAGTCCTAACTCGTCGCTAAGCCTGAGGAAATATTCAAGCTGTTTATCGTCGAGTATGTCGCAAATGAGTAGAACAGCGGACGCGCCTAAAAGCTTCGCTTGGTAAATCATGTATTCGTCGACAGTAAAATCCTTCCTTAAACAAGGAATCGCCGACGCCTTTGCAATTTCTGCAAGATATTGATCCGATCCCAGAAAACGCGTTGGTTCAGTCAAGACGCTAATACAATCAGCTCCGGCAAGTTCATAATCCTTCGCAATCTTCAGATATGGAAAATCAGCGGCGATTATCCCCTTCGAAGGCGACGCCTTCTTACACTCGCAGATGAAAGAAACATCCGGTTTCATCAACGCTTTTTCAAAGGCAAAATCTCCGAGAGGGCTAACAACAGAAGAAACGGCTCTTTTAAGCGCGTCGAGCGGAAGCGTCATTTTTTGAGACGCAACGCGTGCGCAAGACGAGGCGGCTAAAGTATCGAGGATTGAAGTCATTCTGTCGTTCTCCGTTTGTTAGAGGCGACGACAAAATGTTCCATTGTTTCCAACGCTTTTCCAGAATCGATGAGACTCGCGGCACATTCGACGCCTTCTTTAATCGATTGAACTTTTCCTCCAATATAAAGAGCCGCGCCTGCATTAAGCAAAACAGCGTCGCGTTTTGCGCCTTTCTCGCCTCCTAGAACCCGACGAGTGATGACGGCGTTCTCCGTAGCGTCGCCACCTAGAAGATCTGAACGTTGACTCCGTTTCATTCCAAACTGTTCAGGTTCGATAACAAAAGAACGAAGCCAGTCGCCAGAAAACTCGCAAATCGAAGTCGGAGCGCTCAAAGAAATTTCGTCAAGACAATCCTGACCATAAACAACCATACCACGTTTAACGCCGAGTTTACCAAGGACTTTCGCTAGAGGTTCAAGGAGTGAAGGCGAATAAACGCCCATAAGTTGGCGGGCTGGACGCGCTGGATTCGTCAGCGGACCAAGGATATTAAAAACTGTTCGAATCCCTAATTCTCTGCGCGTTGCGGCGACAAACTTCATGGAGACATGGTATTTTTGCGCAAAGAAAAAGCAAAAACCAACTTCGTTAAGAAGTTCGACACACTGTTCTGGCTCGATAGAAATGTTGGCGCCCAACGCTTCAAGACAATCAGCGGCGCCACACTTGGACGAGGCGGCGCGATTGCCGTGTTTAGCAACTTTGACGCCGCCAGAAGCGACGACGAACGCTGAAGTTGTAGAAATATTAAAGCTATGCGATTTATCTCCGCCTGTGCCTACAATTTCCAACACGTCAAGATCATGTTTGACCTCGAGGGCGTGCTCTCGCATCGCCTCAGCGCACCCAAGAATCTCGTCTAACGTTTCAGCGTCGGCATTTTTCGTCGACAGCGCGGCCAGGAAAGCGGCGTTTTGTGTCGGGGACGTCTCGCCGTTCATTATTTCATTCATGGAAGCATAGGCTTCGTCGTATGATAAGTTTTCCTTCTGAACGACTTTAAAGATTGCTTCTCGTATCATTTTATTTCCTCGCAATCAAGTTCGACAAAGTTGCGGAGGATCGTACGTCCTCTAGGAGTCAAGATCGACTCGGGATGAAACTGAAGTCCGAAAACGGCGTTGGTTTGATGTTGCACTGCCATAATCTCATTCCGATCAACCGTAAAAGCGACAACCTTTAGACAATCAGCCATCGTTTCGCTATCAGCGGCAAGAGAATGGTAACGCGCCACAAGGTCTTCCTCTGGCAAATCTTTAAAAAGAGGACAATTTTTATCAAACCTGACGAGAGACTGTTTACCATGCATAATTCGTTCAGCATGGACAACCTTTGTTCCAAATGCCGTGCAGATGGCTTGATGGCCTAGGCAGACGCCTAAAATCGGAAATTGTTCGCCTAGACGTTGAATAACTTCGATCGAAATTCCCGCGTCCTCAGGACGTCCAGGTCCCGGAGAAATCACAATATGAGACGGATCAAGACTCGCTATTTCTGCAACAGATAATTCGTCGTTGCGAACGACTCTCACTTCGGGATTAAGCTCGCCAATAAGCTGAAAAAGGTTATAGGAAAAGCTGTCATAATTGTCAATCAATAAGATCATTGTCAAGCTCCTCCGCCTGTTTCAAGGCGTTAATAACTGCAGCCGCCTTGTTTAAACACTCTTGATACTCTTTCTCAGGAACAGAATCCGCAACAATGCCAGCTCCGCTTCTAACAAATACGAATCCGTTTTTTTGATAAGCAATTCTGATCGCGATACAACAATCCATATTGCCAGTGAAATCGACATACCCGATTGCTCCGCCATAGACCCCGCGTTTGTTGTCTTCCAACTCGCCTATCAACTGACAGGCGCGAATCTTCGGCGCGCCCGAAAGGGTTCCAGCGGGTAGTACGGCGGATATTGCGTCGAGCGCGTCGCAGTCGTCGCGAATTTCCCCTCTAACCGTCGAACCGATATGCATAACGTGTGAGTAACGCTCAATAGAATGGAGTTTTTCAACTTGTACTGACCCAAAGCGACTAATTTTTCCAAGGTCGTTACGTCCAAGATCGACAAGCATATTATGTTCGGCAAGCTCTTTCTCATCCGCGAGTAGCTCAGCTTCTAACGCTCTGTCTTCTGTCTCTGTTTTTCCACGAGGACGCGTACCCGCGAGTGGAAACGTGTGAAGGACGCCGTCTTGAAGTTTAACTAGAGTTTCTGGGGACGCGCCGGCCATTTCTACGTCTGTGCCAGAGAAGTAAAACATATACGGCGAGGGGTTAATCGTCCGCAATATACGATAAGTGTTAAGTAAAGACCCCTCAAACGGCGCGCTAAATCGGTTAGAAAGAACAATCTGAAATATGTCGCCTTCGCGAATATAACGTTTCGCTCTCTCTACCATGTCGCAATACTCGTCTTTATTGAACAGAGGAGTTATTGAACCTGTAACCCGACTCGCCGGTTCACGTTTCTTTTCGCCCGTCTTCAAAAGTTCAACAAGGCGCTTGAGTTCGAGCGCTGCCCGCTTGTATTCCGTTTCGACGTTAGCGAGGTTTATATTAACGGTTAATAGAATCTTTTGCGTGAAATTATCGAAAGCGATAACCTTGTCAAAAAGCATCAGATCAGCTTCTTTAAAGTCTTCGATATTCTTAACTTTAACTCGGACAGTCGGTTCGCTATAGCCAAGATAATCATAGGAAAAATAACCGACAAACCCGCCGGTAAACGGAGGGGTTCCCTGAAGTTTGGGACTACGGTGCTGAGCTAGAATCTGACGAAGATATGAGGACGGATCGGACGTCTCTATTTTAATGTCATTAATTCGAATGGAATCGCCGTCGCAAACAAACTCCATCTTTGGATCAAAGCCCAAAAAAGTGTAACGTCCCCAGTTTGCGCTATCGGAAATGGATTCCAACAAGTAACAATGTGTTGAGATATTTTTAAGTTTACGGAGAACTTCAATCGGGGTATAGGCGTCCGAAAGAATTTGGCAACTGACAGGAAGAACGTCGTAGTTCCCTGAACTCGCATACGTTCGCGCTTCGTCTAGCGTTGGTGAAAAATTCATAATAAGGTTCCCTTGCTTATTCCACCTGCCAGAGAACCCATAAAAAAAGTCCCTGACAGTCATCAAAGAACAAACTGTCAAGGACGAATATAAAATCCGCGGTGCCACCTTGATTTGTGGGGAACCAGCAGTCAGGAAACCCACACGCTTACGTACTCAAATACGTTGATTTTGATAACGGAGATCTTACTCCGTCTCACATACTAAGAAGCGATAACCGCCGCCGTTCTGATCACCCTCAGGAGTCCATTCAGCCTAATATGTTTCGTTACGATCACACCGCCCGTAACTCTCTCTTGAAACAGGGAAAAAGCCTACTACTCTCCCTCAACGGTTTACAGAAATTCTACAACTCTTCATCCTGGCGTCAACAGGAAAAAGAAAATCAAATTAAAAAAACTCAATTACGAGACTCTTTCGTATTGCCTAAAAGGATATAAGAACCGTCTTTATCTTTCTGTATCGACTCTCTCTCAACGCCAAGTTCCCGCGATAGAATCTCGAGCACACGCGGCCCACAAAAACCGCCTTGGCAACGTCCGCTTCCAGGTCGGCAACGGCGTTTAACAGCATCTAGCGTGCGCGCGCCAAGAGGCCGACGAATGGCGTCGACGATCTCGCCTTCAGTAACTTCTTCGCAACGGCAAATCACACGCCCATAGAGAGGATTTTTAGCCACAAGTTTGAGCTTTTCCTCATCAGAAAGAGAGGAAAAACGAATCTCCTCTCGATTCGGATTGAAATCTGGATTATCATTAAGCTCAAGACCACAATCTGCAAGAAGTTGGACGGCATATAACGCGATCGCTGGCGCTGAAGTCAACCCAGGCGATTTAATACCAGCCAGATTAACAAGTCCTGCAACGTCAGGATCACGTTCAATAATAAAATCCTTGCCGTCAGGTAGCGAACGTAGACCGGCAAAATTGCGGATTGCGTCGCCAAAATCGACTTTGTCGCTTAAAAGTTTCGACATATTGCGAACAAAATCTAAACCCTGCTTCGTTGTAGAAAAATCTTCTTTATCGTCGCCGTCTTGAGCGTCTGGCCCCACCAACAAATTACCGTGAACCGTTGGGGAAATCAGCACGCCTTTGCCGAGTTTTGACGGACACATAAAAATCGTTCTATCGACAAGATTTCCTTGCCGTTTATCAAGAATATAATACTCGCCCTTGCGAGGCTTAACGCTAAAACGTTTTTTGCCGATAAACTGCTGAACGTCGTCCGAATAAATCCCTGCGGCGTTAACGATGAAACGGGCGTCGACAGAAGAACCGTTCTTAAAGGTAATACGAAAATACCCGTCTCGCTTTTTATCCTCAAGTAAGACGCCGTCTTTATCTAACTTATCGATTTTTACTACTTCAGAATTAAGTAAAACCTTGCCGCCGTTTACAACGCCGTTTTCGGCGAGCGCAGTTGTGAATTCGTAGGAACCGACAATTCCTCCAGTGGGCGCCACTAGAGCGCCGCGTACCGATTCCCTAAGATTAGGTTCCAGGAGACGGACAGCGTCGGAGTCCACAACTTCAAGTCCCTCGACTCCATTACGTGTCCCATTCTCATACAGACGTTGAAGTTGCGGAAGTTCGTCGTCTGTGAGCGCGACAATCAACGAACCGTTCTGACGAAAGGGAACGGAAAGTTCGGCGCAAAGCCGCGGGTACATTCTGTTTCCTTCAACGTTGAAACGCGCCATAAGCGTGCCAGTCGGCGGATCATAACCAGCATGAACAATCGCAGAATTCGCCCGCGAACAGCCAAGGGCGACGTCGTTCTCTTTTTCAATCAGCGCCGTCGAGAGCCGATACTTTCCCAGTTCTCTGAATAACGCCGAGCCAATCACGCCAGCGCCAATAATCGCAACGTCGTAAGTCATACTAATTTACCGACTTTCATAAAAAACAATGAAGGGCGAAATCTGTAAGGCGTCCTAATCCATAACGTCATACAAAGAAAACGCCTATGGACCAGTATAACGGGAAAGTCGTAAGAAACAACTGCAGATTCCTTGGAGAGGTCGGATATCAGAACGTTTTGACCCTCCAGAATTAGAACTTCATAACAGCGAACGTTGACTCCGAGCTTTATTTTTCATCCTTTCTGAGCGTAGTCCCATTTCAGAAACGAGCGGTGGTTTGAACCCGGATTGAACGGGCGCAGAATCGGCTTTCAGACGATAATCGCCATGATATGAATCCTCAAAAAAACTCCCGTCGTCTATTTCGGCAATAAAATTATTCTCCATTTTTAAATAGGGACGCGCGGCCTTTTCTACAGTATCGCCCTGCCATTGGCCTCGTTTGTTGACGTCCCAAAATCCGCCGATACAAACGTTTCCAATAACTTCACACCCTTCAGGATAGTGGGCGGAATCTTCATCGTCGAGAATTGTCGCGAGTTGTGGATACTTAGAAAGGTAAGGTTCTTCACGATACTTGATTCCACTTAGCGTTCCCTTATCCTTCCCTTCTTGAATCCATTCGTCGACGTGATCACGAGCCCAACCGGCGCCTCGAGCGTCAATATGAAGGGCGGGATTGCAGTTAACAAATAGATTATGATTAATCTGAGAATCTCGACCGCCGCCAATAAAGGCGGCGCGTGTTACGTTGACAAAGAGATTGCCGGAAATTTCGGCAGATGAAAACATATCGTCGAGATAAACGCCAACACATCCGTTGTTTTGAAACCCTTGAATATCATGGAGGTAGTTTCCGCGCAGAATATTACCTCGCATCGTCCAGTTGCGTCCAGTATAGATCGCGCCTGCGTCGTTCGACTCAAAACAGACGTTGCATATTTCGTTACCCTCGATCAGATTCTCATTCCCACTAAACCCAATGCCCATATGCGGCGCGTTTTCGATCAGGTTCCGTTCGACACAATTTCCGACTCCGTCGATAGATATTCCGGGCTCGTAAACACGTTTGATTAAGGCATAGTCATGGATGTAATTGTCGACAATCCTATTGCCACTCGGTTCAAGGGTTTTACGATTTCCGCCTGAAACTCTGACGCCGCCGCGTCCAAGACGGTAAAGCTCACACTCTTGCACTAGGATTCTCTCTCCTGAAAGGGAAAAACCAGAACCGCTAACGTCATATACGTCGCATTTCTCAATCGTTACGTTCTGAAGGTTGACCCCGGAGACAGCGTCTCCTCGCGAACCAATCATTGTAAAACCAGACAAGACAAAATTCGAAACGCCGTCAAACTCTATTACGCGAGGTAATCTTGTTATGAGAAAATCGCCGACTTTCCATTCTTCTGTTGGAGGATAGAAATAAAGCTTCTCCTCGTCGCGGTCAATATAATACTCGCCCGGCGCATCCAACTCACAGAGAGCGTTAAAAACGTAAAACCATTGCCCCACCCTGTAACCATAGCTATGATAAGGAGGCATGACTTCTATCGTCATAGACGAAGGATCAATAGACGCGACACGATGTTTTTGTTCGGCCCAATCCCAAAACCAATATCCACTAACCCATAAATCTTTTTCATCAAGACATTTTAAAATTTCTTCGTCGTCAAAACTAAATTTTCCCTCGGCAATGCCCTTAACGCCACGAATATCGACTTCATGCGTTCCATCTTTTGATAGTCCTGTGATCTTAACGAAACCATCGTTCGGATAACGTGCGATTCTTGTTGGTTCGCTACGGAAAAAAAGTTCAGGCGAATTATCTGGGGTTCCGAGATCGCCAATATTTTGAGAGCTAAGCTCGATCACACAAAGTTTACCAGATAGTTCCGGCTTAATTCTGTCTAATGTGGCAAGGTCGTTTAAAGGCCGAATATCAGAGGGAAAACGTCCGGCGTTTAGAAGGACGGAAGCGCCTTCCTCGGCGCGCCATACAATGGGATTCTCAGGGGAGTCGCCGCTGTCGTCATTTGTGAACTTTAACGTGTTTGGAAGTTCGTATACGCCGCCTCGAACCTCAACCACAACGTCTTTTAAATCTGTGTGACTCTTTTTTAACTCTCGTACGGCGTCCCGTGCTTTTTCAAGTGAGGCAAAGGGACCGTCCGTTTTATCATCGGTAGAAACGGAAAGAGTTCCCGACCATTCGTCTGATCCTTCAGTCGAAACATAAAACGTGGGAGACGATTCGGACGCGTTACTCAAAGTGAAATTGCTATAAAAAGCCGTTAGAGCAAGCGTCAACATAAAGGGAATCGACGCGCAACGCGAACAAAAGCGTTTTAACATGAATATCGACACGTTTCTACCAAAGCCTTTCAGGGGAATGTCGTAAATACGACGTTACCCCTCAAAAAAATCAAAGAAAAAAAGTCCTAAAAGAACGTTCAAAAGCATGCGCGAATTATACCCTACCTGAAAATAGAAAAAAACACGTTCACTCCAAAGAAAATGAGTTCGTCGAGAAAAAACAAAAAATCGGCGCTTGCCTGCAAACGCCGATTTTCCCCAAGAAAATGTTGTTCGTCGACTCCTTAACCAACACGATCGCCTTGTTTAGGAGGACGGCTGAACACCTTAATAGAACGAAGGGCACGAACAATGTCTCTAGCGCTTTTCGGACGATCTTTCGCGTTTTTCGCTAGCATTTGCGCTAAAAGAGCAGCAAACTCCTCAGTAACCTCTTTATTTCTAGCACGAACAGAAGGTATCGCGCCAGAAACATGTTTCTGTAGCAGTTCGTTCATAGAACTCCCGGTAAAAGCAGGTCGACCGGATAGTATTTCAAAATAGGCGCAACCTAAACTATAGATATCCGCACGTCCGTCTAAGGGAAGTCCTCGAATTTGCTCTGGCGACATATAGCTCGCCGTACCCTGCGGGGTTGATTTCATCTTAAGGAGTTTTGCAAGAGGGCTCGGCTTCACGGGCTTACAAAGGGCAAAATCGATCAGTTTAACCCCGTGTTCTTCCGAATAGAGAAAATTATCCGGTTTAATATCGCGATGGATCCATCCAGCTTCATGAAGAACAGCTATCGCCTCTGCCATTTGAGGAATCATCGTCGGTAGCGCGACACAATAATTCTCATACCCCTTATGGACATACTGCTTGATGTTCGGGGCGGCAAACCACTCCATAGCGATGTAAGGAGTCTTGTTGTACCAGCCAAAATCGAAAATATCGATAATACGTTCGTTTTTCAATTTGGAACCAACGGCGTACTCCCACTTTAACATCTGAACCTGGCTTCGATCACGACTTGCGCTCTGAAATAGAGTTTTTAACCCCACATAACGACGATTACGATCGTCGTATGCCTGCCAAGTTCGGCTCGTCTGCCCCGTATAAACCACGTTCAGCAAACGATATGGACCAATATGCATCACTTGGGTTGAACCCATCGAAGTTCCCCTTCTAACTTCGAACCAACGCTGACTCGTTCCACCAGATGATCGTACTAAAAGACAACGTCAAATCAAAGCCAACGACCCTGTTATTCGGTAAAAGCTCCAGCGGCGACACAGGCGTTGTGACCGCCGAACCCAAAGCTACTGGAGACAATATACTTAATCCGACGCTCCTTTGCAACAAGAGGAGTGAAATCAAGATTGCACGCTGGATCGGGATTTTCGAGGTTCAGGGTTGGAGGAACGACGTTGTCTCGAATCGCAAGAAGAGAAAAGATTAACTCAACTCCGCCGCTACCGCCAAGAAGATGTCCTATAGAACTCTTAGTACTTGAAATAGCAACAGACTTTGCACAATCTCCAAACGCTCGTTTGATCGCGCCGACCTCCGCAACGTCGCCTAATTTAGTCGCCGTTCCATGCGCGTTTATGTAATCGATCTGTTCGGGATTAAGACCTGCGGAAAAAACCGCGGCTGACAACGCGGCTCCGGCATAAACGCCTTCTGAGTCCGGTTGGGTAATGTGCGACGCGTCAGTTGAGACGCCATAGCCAAGAAATTCGCCGAGTATCCTCGCGCCTCGTTTTTTCGCGTGTTCAAGTTCTTCAAAAACGAGAATTCCAGCGCCTTCGCCAATAACGAACCCGTCGCGATCAGCGTCAAAAGGACGGCTTGCCTTAGAAGGTTCGTCGTTTCGTTCAGAGAGCGCCCGCATTGCGGCAAACCCGACAAGACCGAGCTTCGAAACTGCTGCTTCAGTCCCGCCGGTTATAACGACGTCAAGATCGCCGTCGCGAATAAGGCGATAAGAGTCAATCATTGCGTTATTGGCGCTAGCACACGCAGTAGCGACGCCGTAGGATACGCCATGAATTCCAAAACGAATTGCCAGATGGCTGCTCGCCGCGTTGAGCATGATTTTCGGAATCGTAAAAGGCGAGACCCTCGAAGCGCCGCATTTGTCCAACTTAGCGTCCTGACGCTCAATTTCGCCAAGTCCGCCGACCCCACAACCGACAATAGCTCCGCAACGAAAGGGATTTTCTTTACTAAAATCGATTCCAGATTCCTCGACCGCTCTTATACCGGCGACGTACGAGAACTGGGCAAAACGATCAATCCTTTTTTCTTCTTTGGAATCGACGTAAGGAAGAGGAGAAAAATCGCGACACTGACCTGCAATTTTTGAACGAAAACAATTCAGTTCAGGATCAACCAATGGAGTTATGCCGCTTTCGCCCTCAAGCAGTTTTTTCCAAACGGCTTCGAGTTCGCAACCCAACGGCGTAACGAGTCCCATGCCTGTGATAACGACGCGTTTCTTCATAGAGCGACCAACTGCAATGACGAGGAACGAAAACGGAAATGTAAAAACTCTTTCTCCAGAATTGGCAAATATGCTTTCCACTGGAGAAAGAGGAGAGCCGCCGCGACAAAGACGTCGAGGCGACGGGACAGATCACTCGTTGGAGTCGAGAACCTTGCAAATCTGATCAACAACGTCGTTGACAGTAGAAATCTCGCCAACCTTGTCTTCGTCGATGTCGATATCGAAGTTTTCTTCAAACGCAATCATGAGTTCCGCGAGATCGAGCGAATCGGCGCCAAGATCATTGGCAATGTCGCTAGCGCCGGAAATCTGCTCCTTGTCGCGCGCGAGTTGATCAGCGATAATCTCGATAACCTTCGCTTCAATTTGTTTCCTATCAGCAGCCATTGTGAACCCTTTCGTAAAAGTTTTCTTAGCGTTAGAAACTTCCAACGCGAAAATCTGGATCAAAGTAAAGCATGCCTCTCAAAACGCTATCTACGACGCCGTTAAGAGAGGCAACGTTAAACTACATTATAAGACCGCCGTCAACCGTCAGAACCTGACCTGTAACATACGACGAATCAGGACTCGCGAAAAAGAGAACGGCGTTCGCAATATCCTCTGGAGATCCAATACGCCCCACAGGAATCCGGTCTTTGATTCCTTGGATTAAAACAGGATTAAGAACCCTTGTCATATCGGTATCGACAAATCCTGGACAAATTGCGTTTACAGTAATATTGCGATTGCCAAGCTCTTTGGAAACGGTTCGTGTAAAACCAATTACGCCAGCCTTGGAAGCTGAGTAATTCGCTTGTCCAGCGTTACCGATCAAACCGCTAATACTGGATATGTTAATAATTCGCCCCCATTTACCTTTACGCATAGATTCGACGAACGCACGCGTAACAAGAAAGGTACCCCGAAGATTAACGTTGATAACGTCGTCCCACATTTCATCGGTAATGCGACGCATCAGCATATCGCGAGTGATGCCAGCGTTGTTGACGACAATATCGACGCGTCCATATTCAGCAAGGATTGCGCTTGCAACTTCAGAAACAGCGGCAGAGTCTGCAACATTACAAACGAAAGCCTTCGCCTCGCCGCCGCCGGCGCAAATTTCAGCGACCGATTCCTTAAGCTTTTCCTCATTTGTACCGATGCAAGCGACCTTTGCGCCTGACATAGCGAGAGCTTTAGCAACGCCAAAGCCTATGCCGCGCGTCGCTCCTGTCACAACAGCGTTCTTACCAGTAAGATCTACTTTTATCATAGTGATTTGTCCGAGGGTTAAATGGTACTAAAAACGAACGAAATCAGTTCAATGTCGCGGATCGATCAATACGCTTCATCAGACCACGAAGCACCCGACCAGGTCCAACCTCATAAAACGAATCCACCTCGTCTTTGAGGAGTCTGCGCATAGCGTCCTCCCAATAAACGGGAGCGGAAATCTGACGAATCAAGATTTTCTTGATTTCGTCAGGATTGCTATGAAACTCAGCGTCTACTCCGCTAATGTAAGGAACAACAGGGGTTGAAAAAATCATCCCCTCAATAACAGGTCGCATCTTCTCAACGGCAGATTCCATCAAAGGCGTGTGGAACGCGCCGGCAACAGCAAGCGGAAACAGCTTAATGGCCCCGGCTTCTTTCGCAAGTTCCACGAGTTTTTCACAGGCGGAAAGTTCGCCGGAAACCACATAGTTCTTCGGACAAAGGTAATTTGCGATTTGAATTGCCCCAGAATCGCCGGCTTTTTCGCAGAGTTCCGCGACTGTTTCCACCGGAAGGCCTATAACGCTGACCATCCCGCCTTGACGTTCGTCGGCGGCTTCTTGCATGGCGACTCCACGCATACGAACTAGCCGTAAACCGTCTTCAAAAGACATAACGCCAGCAAAAACAAGAGCCGTATACTCGCCAAGGCTGAGTCCTGTCGTCGCCACGCAGTTCTCTAGCGCTTTCGGATCAGAATCTTTCAAACCTTCTAACGCGGCAAGGCTGGTGAGAAAAATAGCCGGTTGACTCTGGGCAGTCGAATCAAGTTCGTCAGCAGGACCGTCAAGACAAATTTTTGTCAAGTCGTATCCAACAATCTCGTTCGCGTGAGCATAAAGTTCGCGAACACGAGACGAAGAATCATAAAGTTCCCGTCCCATGCCAACCGTCTGAGCGCCCTGACCAGGAAACAAAATTGCCGTCTTGCTCAAAATACCGTCCTTTACGAAAAGGCGTCAAAATACTGTCGATTTCACAAGCGCAGTAAACAGCAAGTGACCGACGAAATAAATATCAATTCAGATCACACGAGGAAAAATTGGCAGAATTCCCAATACGAATTACTCAAAAAACGACAAAAGGGGAAGAATCGCAAGACTCCTCCCCCTTATTAATCTCGAAATCTTCGTCGTTAAACGGCATAGTCAACAGACGAAGCAAAACGGGAAACAAACGTCACTCTTCGCCGACGTTGACGACAGTACGACGCATATACTTGCCACAGTTAGGACAAACAGTATGCGGCTGAATCATCTTATTGCAATCGGGACAAGCAACCGTCTGAACGGGTTTCTTGAAATCGTGCGAACGACGTGCGCCGGTACGAGCGTTGCTTTGCTTTCTCTTCGGAACTGCCATTTTAATTACCCAACTAACTAACTTTAAAACCCTAAAACGCGCGGTTGTCGAAACTGACAAACCATGCGCGCCAACGGCGCGCGTAGCATTTGTTAAACGCGGTCATAACAGGCGGCTGACGTCGTTGGAGTCTCCATGAAATCAAACAACGCCTGATTAAAAATCGTCAGTATGATAATCCCAAAGGCCCAGTCCGTCAACCGACTCCATGCTCGAATGCGAAGTTTTTTACAAATTTTACCGAAAATTTCAATTCTTCTGGTTTAAATTCAATGGTCCAAAACTTCGTACAACATAAAGTTTTTCGCAAAATACTCGACAAGATATAACCAGTATCGCACGTTGGATACTACTTCCGCTATTCTGCAACGAAGCTTCGGATTTAACATAAGAAGCGACGCCAAAGACGTTCCACAATGCAAAAACTGCGGTTACTCCTGTACAAGCCACACGCTGATTTTGACACTATAACAAAAAATGTCATTTTGTCAACATCACGGTCAAAGGGTTCATAACGCCATGGCAAAAATCTTGACGTCGAGGTACAAAGGTAATAGAATTCCTCAAAGGCGTCTGGTTGACATAAACACGTCGGTCGTTACATGCTTTATATAACATGGCATAAACTTGACGTCTACTGAATTTACGTTGATTTTATTTTAAGAATTTACGCGCCGCGGAGGTAACGAATGCAACGTCGAGATTTTTTTAAGAACGCAGGCATACTTGCCGCTTCAGGTTTAACGGTTTCCTTGGACTCTTTCTCGTACGCTGAAGAACCGCAAGATTTTAACACTGTTACTTTCCCCAACAAAAGCGGCTCGCCTAAGCCAAATTGGGGCGATCCGCAAGTCGAACACTTCACATCCTATTATCCGGATTTCGCCGATAAGAATTTGTGGATTCGTAAAGACAATCAGGTTATCGCCGCATATCGGACTGGCGCCAGTCAGAAATATCCCTACATCTATCCACTCGCTGGGCCGATTTCACGTGTCTCTGTCACTAGCGAGTCTGCTCAACCGTGGCCTCATCACCGTTCCGTTTTCATGGGCGCCGACCGAGTCAACGGTGGAAACTACTGGCAGGAAGGATCGGATCGTGGTCAAATTTTCAGTACAAAACTTAAGTTGACAAAAGCTGAAACTGACACAGTTGAATTTACTGACGTTTGTATCTGGAAACATCCTCAACAAGACCCGATTATTGAAGATACGCGTAAATACACGCTCACTTGGAAAAATTCCGACTATTATACGCTCGATCTAGATTTCTCGATGAAAATGCTCCAAGACGTCCATATTGAAAAGACAAACCATGGATTCTTCGGAGTTCGCGTCGAACAGGATCTTTCCCCTCAGGGCGGCGGCAATCTAGTCAGTAGCGAAGGTCTTGTCGGCGAACAGGCTACTTTCTCTAAACCTGCCAAATGGATGGCGTTCTATGGTAAACGTCGATTTAATCCGGCTTTAACCGAGGGAGTCGCCGTTTTCTGTCCGCCCAAAGAACCTTTCGAAAACTGTCCGTGGTTCACGCGTGATTATGGTAATATTTCGCCTATGCCATTCCTTTTCAAAGAAGATGGTTTTAGTTGGAAGAAGGACGATATTCTCAAGGGCGTTTATCGGATTGTCGTTTTTGCGGGCACGCCAAAGGATATTGATCTAACCAGTCTTTGGAACGAGCTTTACGCATGAGCTCATCCATAATCGACTCGTAATATTTCGTCTAAACGTAGTCGTTTCCTTGACGTTAGATGTGAAGAACGCGTAAACGGGAGCGGCTACGTTTCATTTTTAAGTTATCCTCTGTGGCTACTCAACGAAGGAAATGCTTTGAAAGAGGAAAAAATTATCCTAGGAGTCGATCCCGGACTCCACACTACGGGTTACGGCGTTATCGATATTTCCTCAGGACGCGCTAGACTGCTGGAAGCCGGCGTTGTTCACAGTTCTTCCAAAACTTTATCCGGACGCATCAAGGACATATATGACGGCATTGCCGAAGTCGTCCAAACTTTTCACCCCGACGTACTCGTTCTCGAGCAACTCTATTCACACTATAAACGCCCTATAACTGCGATTCTTATGGGGCATGCTCGCGGAGTCATTTGTCTGGCGGCAGAACAAGCAGGAATCTCTGTCGTTTCTTACGCCGCTACGAAAATTAAAAAGACGATGACTGGATCTGGTCGGGCGCCCAAGGATCAAATGCAACGGGCGGTTCAATTTGAGTTGCGTCTTTCTCAACTACCAGAACCCCCGGATGTTGCCGATGCGATAGCAATCGCGTTTTGTCACTACGCCGAAGCGCGTCAAACATTTAAACTAAATCCGTAAACGAAATTCTTCCACACGTCTTTTCCATGCTTCAAATCCTACAACCGTTCGAACTCGGCACAAAATGAAAATTGCTTCTCGGCCGTAGACTGTCGAATTCCTTTATGATAAGAAATATTATAGAGTTATGAACAAAAAAAACCTTGTCGTCTGTTTCCGTGCCGCGCCAGTTGAAGAGCGTCTAATCGCTCGAATCGATAAAGCTTGGTCTTCGACGCTCAACATCGTCAACGTCGGACAATCAGAAGTCGCAGACGCCCTTCTAGAAGCCGATTTTTTTTGTGGGCATGCTAAGGTTCCAGTCGATTGGGAAAAGGTGGTAAAACAAGAGCGTCTAAAGTGGATTCAATCCTCTGCGGCCGGCATGGATTGGTGTCTCGTCCCCGCGACGATCCAGTCAGATATTACGATCACCACAGCGGCAGGCGTTCTTTCTGATCAAGTTGCCGAACATGGACTTGCCCTTATTTTGGCTTGGGGACGTAATCTTCGTTCGTTTATCTACGATATGCGAGTCTGCGACGGCAACCCTGATTATCGTTCATTTAAGCGAAAACCGACTTTCGACCTCGTTGGTAAAACGGTTGGAATTGTCGGATTAGGCGGAGTCGGTCGCCGATTTTCACAGGTCGTTGCGCCGTTTGCTGGTAAGATTCTTGCCGTCGACCTTTTTCCAAACAATAAACCTGAACAAGTTGCCGAACTCTGGCCAGCTGATCGACTTGACGATCTCCTGGCAGTATCTGACGTCGTCTTTTTATCTCTGCCGCTTAACGAAGAAACGCGCGGAATCTTCAACGCGGAACGATTGGCCAAATTCAAACCTGGCGCCCTACTTGCGAATCTAGCGCGCGGTCCTCTTGTCGTTACAGACGACCTCATTAAAGCGCTACAGTCAGAAAGACTTGGCGGGTATGTATGCGACGTAACTTCGCCCGAACCGCTCCCCGCAGATTCGCCGCTCTGGGACTTCGACAACGTTCTTATCACGCCGCATGTCGCAGGTCAAATTGGTTGGCGTTTCGACGACATTTGCGATATCTACTGCGAAAACGTTCGTCGTTATTTATCGGGCAAACCACTCATTAACGAACTCTCTTTTCAAGGGAAAAAATGGGGTTTTCCCCTCCGCGACGGCTCTGTGCCTCTTTGGATCGACGTCAAGAAAATTTATTCAACACGTCAATCTATCAATCGTACAAAATATGATTTCAAAAATTTCTGACGAAAAAAGCGCCCTGTACAATAGGTACAACGACGCTTTCTTTCGAGGATTTTGCGCGCTACGCTTTGCAAACCAAGGTTTGAGTTACTTAAAGAAGAAAAACTCGCCAACCTCGATCTGCATTTCAGCGCCGCGGGAATTGCCCCCTATTGAAATTGATCGAATTCGATCGGGTAAAAACGGATCAGACATATCTCCGTATGCATTAAGTTTCTCAAAGGGAATCACCACAAAGCGTTCCTCTCCATCGGCGGGTGCAAACCCTTCGCTTGTAAAATAATACGCGCCCTTATCGCTATAGGTAAAGAATCTTAATTGACCGCCGTCGACATTAGCCGTCCCTTTGACACGAAAAGCCACGCCTCTAAAACCGCTAAGATCGTAAGATTGATTTGAGCACGACAATTTTCCGTCCTCAACAGGCAATTCAAATATGGGATAAGCCCATTTATCGCCGTCTCCCGTATAGGCGACAGAAAAACCCCATCCTCTTGATTCGTTTCTCGATAATCCTTTATTAAATTCAAGAAAACCGTTGGCGGAACAAGAGTTTCTCCATCTCTCTATGTCTGAAATATCGATTTTAACAACCTCGTCGACGTTTTCAAAAAAATTCTTCTCAGTAAAGACACGAGAAAGAACAAAAGAAAGGACTCCCCCGTCTTCAGTCTTAAAAAATAGGCGCGTTGGACAAAAAGGCGATATCTTCTCAACGTTAACTTTAAAGACAAGCGTTTCTCGACCACGAGGAGAAACAACCACAGACTCTGACGTCCGCAAAAATAATTCCCTCTGTTTGATGGCGCTCGGTTCAGGACAACACGCTTCGGCAGTTACCGTAATCGCCTTTTCTTCTGCGGAAAAATTGAAAACGGAAAGACGAACGTCAAGTTCTTTAACCTCTGGATCAATAACTGAATATCCGTTCGCTGTTGCAGAAACAATATTCGAATCAAAGTCAAAGCGTAACGCTAAATCAAAGTTACGACGCCTTTCAATTCCATGCGACTTACGAACTTCTTGACGGAATTCTCGCCCCCTGTCGACTGCAGTAACCTCCTTAAGTTCCGGATCATATCCTTCAGGAAGCCGCACAAAAAGAAAACCGTCGGAAAAATCAACTATACCCGAATCCTCTTGTGCGACTCTTTCGCCTGTGACTCGTTCTGCAAAAACAACTTCGCATGGCAACTGGACAGAGCGACCATTCTGGATGTTGGAAGAATACAAGACTGCTGTTTTTTCATGACTCTCAGGATCGATAAAAAGCCACGAACTATCCACTCCGTCGACATTCCAACTACCAACGCACTCGCTTCCGCTGAGGAGAAAGATCATACGTGCATAACCGGCGATGGAACGTAGCGGCGTATTACTCTTATCACACATTCCAAAGTTGTTGTCGTTCTCCTCATAGTAGACATAAACAAATGGAAAATAAGCGTCTATATCTAGCGCTTTTGCAACGACCCCTTTTTCGACAATATCAATGGCGCTTTCAAGATCGGCCTCTCGATCAGGACGATTAGTCCCTTTTTTCCAGGGGCGTCCACATTCCGTAAGCCATACAGGTTTCCACCCTGCATTATTCTTGACAAGCCAATTGAGATACTGAAGGCAAACAGCCGCCATTTGCGACGCACGACAATAAGTGTGGAAGGAAAAAATATCGCAAGTCTCAAGTCCGCCGTTCATCGCAAAACTATCCATATACTCATTTTGGAACGATGCGATAACGCCGCCGACAATTGGCGTTTCAATCCCCTCGCGATGAAATTCTTGGGCGACAGTCTTGAGAACTGGCACGTACTGATCGGCGGGGAGGTTGCCGCTAAAACCTATGTCTGGTTCATTCCAAACTTCTATCGAATTCCAAAAACGACTCCATCTTTTGCTGATAACGCTCCAACTTTCTGCTGTTCCTATTAAATCTTCAGGAAAAGTTCCTACACGCCCCGTCCAATCCGGCGCGGAATGAAACAGTTCAAGGATCGGCATTTTATATTTAAACGCTGATTGACGAAGCGTTTCAGAACGAGAATCGCCGTCGAAGTGAAAGGAATCTTGGGTAGGCTCTATCCGTCCCCAATTCACACGTTCACGGTATGTCGTCACGCCTATGCGTCGGGCGTTGCGAATGAGCGCCTCGCGCGTTCCATCGTCTTTGACGAGCCAAGTGGAAGCAGAATCGATACCAAAAAAAGAATCTTGCGCCTTCTTTTGACAAGAGGTTGAATTTGAAAAGCTAGAATCAAACGCTGGTTGAGACGCAATCCCAAACGTTTGATTAGACTCGGTAAGTTCAAGTTCAAAAAAACCTTGGGGTATAGTAGCGTCAATCTCTAAACGTCCGTTCTTAACAGTTCCTTCGCCTTCACAGAAAAGCTCGCCGTCAGTCGTTTTCAGCAAATACCCCACTCTACCAGGTTTGGAACCGTCCATGTCTACGTCGCCGTCCGAATTGAACTCAAAATGAGCAGGTTGATCAGGTTCAATCCAAAACTGAGAAATATCATTAGGAACCCAACCTAGAACGCCTAGAAAAAAGATGTTTAACACCGTCAAAAGGTTCATTTTTCATCCTCATATAAAGCTTGCAAATTACAAGGTCATTCGTAATAGATGGAATCAAGATTCTGCTAGTAATGTAGATTGCATAATTCTTTGCGAAATATATCAGGCTAATAGATGCAATCTAAACAAATCACTCAAGAATCACGTAATCTCAAAAGACTGACCTTGAATAGGTATTGTCTGGAGATTCGATAATCTAACCACAAGCTTCTAAACGATTAGCAGGCCTGAATTCTAAAACAAGAAAACTTCAAAATCAAGTTTTCGTTGCAGAAGACACGTGAAACTGAACGGCAAACAATTGGACAAGCGTCAACTAAAATGATAGGATAGGAAGCGCTGGATTGGAAATACTCAACTCATCCAAACAGATAAAAAAAAACACTTCAATCGAGGACAACAATATGTTTAGAACTGCATTTCTGCGAACTATTTTTGTTTTGCTACTGGTATTTGCATTTTTTACGCTTAACGGATCAAACTTGTTTGGTGAAATGCCTGAACGAGGTCTTTGCGCACACCGAGGCGACCAAGGAATCGCGCCAGAAAACACCGTGCCGGCGTTTGTTGCAGCAGTTCGTGCCGGAGCGCAACAAATTGAACTTGACGTTCAGCGCACAAAAGATGGAAAACTCGTCGTTATGCACGACGCTACCATTGACCGTACAACTACGGGAAAAGGCGCGGTAAAGAATTTGACGCTTGATGAAATCAAAATGGTTGACGTTAAACTCGAAGGCGACATTTACGATAATATCAAAGTACCTACGTTTGAAGAAGCGCTCGATTGCCTTCCTCATAACGTTTGGATCAACGTTCATGTTAAACCTGGCGAAGGAATTGGCGTAGAAGCGTGTCGTCTCGTTATGGAAAAAAAACGTCTTCACCAAGCTTTCTTTGCTTGCAATAAAAAAGAAATGGACGGCATACGCGAAATATGTCCTGAAGCGTTGATATGTTGTATGGAACGCCAACCGAATCCGAAACAGTATATCCAAAACACCCTTGACTGGAAATGTGACTTTATTCAATTGACCCATGATTATACGGAAGAAGAGATTAATCGTCTAAAGAACGCCGGCGTAAAGATCAATTTCTTTGGAACAGACGATCCTGAAAAAATTCGTCGGCTTCTCAAAGACGGCGTTGATTTTCCACTTGTCAACTACTTCACAAAAGATTGGCCTGTTGTTGAAGACCTTGGCGGTTTCAAACTCAACGAAGTCTCAAAGGAATATCTTGTAGAATCAGAGAACCTCCAAATTTCTCCAAGACTTGCCGAACACGGTCTTTGCGCGCATCGAGGCGATCAAGGAGTCGCGCCGGAAAACACTATTCCGGCCTTTATTGCAGCGGCCTTGGCTGGCGCGCAGCAGATCGAATTCGACGTACAACTAACCAAGGATGGAAAACTTGTTATCATGCATGACCTAACTGTCGACCGAACCACCGATGGTAAAGGCGCTGTTAAAGATTTAACCTTCGACGAAATCAGATCGCTCGATGCGGGAAGTAAATTCGATCCCAAATTCGCAGGCGTTAAAGTTCCAACCTTTGAAGAAACGTTAGACGTCCTCCCGCCCAATATCATCCTCAACATTCATGTCAAACCCGGGGACGGAATCGCCGCAGCCGCTACGAAGGTTGTCTTAGCCAAAAACAGAATCCGTCAATCACTCCTCTCTTGTGAGTTCGATAAGGACGTCGAAGAAGCGCGCGCCGTCTGTCCAGAAGTTGCAATTAACTATCTCACAGGCGCGAAAGGAGACGCGCTGAAAAAAATAATCCAACATACGATCGATTTGAAGTGTCAGTACATCCAACTTCAGTCTTATGACGCTGAAGATATTGCAAAACTAAAAGAAGCAGGAATCAAAATCAACTTCTTTGGAACAGACGACCCTGAAAAAATTAGAACGCTCATGAAGGATGGCGTCGATTTTCCACTTGTCAATTTCTTTGCGAAAGATTGGCCGGTCCTTGAAGAACTCGGCGGCTATAAGTTGAACGCGTTGCCTAAAAATTACGCTCGTTCAATTGAATCTAGAAAATGAGAATCAACGTCTGAGTTTAGAAAACAACAATCCGAAAAGCCGCCTTCTAAACGAAAGAAGACGGCTTTTCTACATTAGGGGAGACCCAAACAAAGTTCAACAGAAAAATCTCACATAATGGAAGAAAACAGGCGCTGCGAAACAAAGGGAATCAATACGATCCAAGACGCCGTTGTGTCCCTCAATTAACTCGCCGTAGTCGTCGACGCCTTGGTCTCGTTTAATCGCGCTAACAGTGATATTGCCGGCAAACCCCATACACGAAATGACAATACCGGCAAACGCGGCTTTTTCCCAGGCGTCAAAAGGCGTAAATTTCCACAGTGCAATCGCGAAAAGCATCGTGGTCAGTATTCCCAAGATTAAACCTTCATAAGTCCGATTCGAGTTAACATGAGGCGCGATCTTATGTTTTGAAAAAATCAAAGACCACGAGTACTGAGAAAAATCACTGATCTGCGTTAAGAGAACAAAAATAAAGAGAAGCGTTACGTTCGAAGTTGGGTTGCGAGGATGTTTCGAAGGCGATTTCACGTTTTTCTGATCGTCAGAGTTCTGAGCTTCGCCGTCATGAACGTCGTGAGAGTCGGCAACGTCGTCTTGGGAACTCGGCAACGCTGACACTGATTGTTCAAAGGGCGAAATAACAACATGACCAAGATCTGCGGCAGGAAGATCAGAAACGTCGGTCGAAGCATTCGCGGTTACAACACGCTCTGGAAGCGAGATTGTAAGAAGCGCCGGCACAAAACTGAGCGAATACACGCAAATCAGTAAACCGACTTGAAGTTTTGCAATACGTTCCAAAAAATACTTCGTGTCGTCCGAGAGAGCTACGCAGGCTGGCAAAACAAGTAGCGCCAACGAAGGAATCATTGCAGAGTAGAAGAAATACGGATCATATCGAAAAGTATTCGCAAACCATTTAGAATCAACGCCAACCAAAAGAAACTGTAACGGGGTCAGAACAAAAAAGACGCCAACGAGCATCTTATGATCAGCCAAACGAGTTGGAGTGATCGTGACATATTCTCGTAACGCCCAGAAAGCCACAATTCCAAAAAACAAAGTAGTGAACGCCGTCCCCAGAAGAAGCGAGCAAACAAGAGATCCAAAAAGCAACCACCAAGCGTTGATACGCGAACGACAACTCGAAAGAGTCGCCGCGTCAATTCCGCTGGGTCGGTTGCGGAAAAACTCAGCGACAAGCGTCGCAATAGCTAACAGCGTCAACACGCCGCTTGTCAAAATAATACTGCGGTAATCCATAACGTCGCTAACCTCAAACGCAACGAGTGAAAATCATCGCGACCAAGAAAGGACTGTTCATTACTTCAATTTCTGTGATTTTTGCGCCACCAATTTCGGAAGGTCCCATGACTAATAGGTATCTCGCGAGCACGTGTCCAAGCGCCGAGATACGAAGGGTGAATGGAACGAGGTAGGAGAGACGCAAATTTAGTTCCGACACGAAGTCCAAACATCATTAACGAATAGCCGCAGGAAGACTGCATGAAAAGAGAAAAAGTCTTCCACATAAAAGAGTCGACGCGCGTTTTCGCAGGCGACTTTGACTCAGTTTCAATCGCTTTAGCTCGCAAGCGCACAAGACTGTGTGCAAGATCGACCTTAACGGGACAAATCTGGGAACAAGCGCCACACAAAGACGAGGCAAATGGAAGTTTACCGGCCGTCTGAACCCCTAAAAGTTGTGGCGTAAGAACTGCTCCAAGAGGACCAGGATACACCCAACCGTAAGCCCAGCCGCCAACATGCCGATAAACGGGACAGTTCGTCATGCAAACCCCGCAACGAATACAACGGAGAACGTTCCGTGTATCGGGAGAAGCAAGCGCGTTTGTGCGACCGTTGTCGACAATAACGACGCGCATATCGCGACCGTCTGTCGGAGCGTTGAATATATGGGTGTACGAAGTAAGCTTCTGTCCAGTGCCCATCCGCGGCAACATGTTCAGGAAAAGCGGAATGTATTTTGAACTGGGAATAATTTTTTCTATGCCAATAAGCGCCACATGCAGTTTTGGACAAGTCGTCGAAAGACCTATATTTCCTTCATTTTCAACAAGACAAAGAGACCCTGTGTCGGCAATGCCAAAGTTGGCTCCAGACATTCCCATGTCGGCGTTGACAAATTCATGACGTAACTTATCATGTGCGATCTGCGTTAGTTTCTCGTGTTCAGCCGTGTAAGGAACGCCAAGCTTTTCGGAAAACTTACGCCCGATTTCTTCTGCGCTCAAGTGAGTTGCGGGCGTAACAATGTGCGTCGGTCTTTGTCCAAGCAACTGGACGATGTATTCGCCGAGGTCAGTTTCTAGGGATTTGACGCCAATAGACTCAAAAGCTCGGTTAAGAGCAAGTTCTTCAGAGACCATCGACTTTGCTTTAACAACGGTGCGAACGTTGTTCTCTTTTGCAATTTCAAGGACAATTCTATTGGCTTCCTCGGCGTCTTTTGCCCAATAGACCTTAACGCCTTTTCTGACGAGGTTCTCTTCAAACTGAACCAATGTTTCGTCAAGTCGAGCAAGTCCATAATCCTTAATCAATTTGGCGGATTCACGCCAGTTCGGCCATTGTTTAAGTCCCCAGCAAAGGGAAAGACTTGACTGAGCGCTCTGTTCTGCCGTGATTGCAAGAGACGGAGACGCGTTATTGTCGGGTTCTGCCAATTCTTTCGTTTTATCTGACCAAAATTCAGCGCCTTGAAGAACTGGCAACATCGTCATCGACATGTCTCGACTCCTAAAAAATAGTCTTGCGACATAACATTAAAACCATTGATAACGGAAAGATTGTCTCGAACATGACGTCATAGTATTCTCTATATCGACGTCAAACCTCATAGCGTCATTTTCCCGGTCAACGAAGTCCCTGTCAATCGTCCCAAGTTTAAAAATACTTTTTTCATAACGCCAAAATACCCCTAAAATCCCTATCGAACGTCACGTCACACTGATTTAAGAACAAAGATAGAGAATACCGAATAGTTTCAGAAACACTAGGATTCCTTGACGCCAGAACGAGGTAAGGTTGGGGAATCTGAATCGTTGCCAAAAATCTTCGTAGTGAAAGGTCGAGGCGTAAGAAACATTTCTTCCACGAAAGTTTCACCTTCGGGAACGTCTACCCAATCGCGCCAAGCCGAATAAAGAGGCGCGTGAAGAGTCACTCGCTCTTTAAGTAGAAAATCAACAAAGCTTAACTCGCGAGAATGGAGAGCAATGGCACGTTCACGAACGTCCTCGAATTGCTCCCCAAAGGGAATTGTGGAACCATAAAGTTCGTCGCCAAGAAGCGGAAAACCACGAGAGGCACATTGCAAACGTATTTGATGAGTACGACCTGTCTCTAATTCAATCTCTAACCATGTAATCTTTTTGAAACGTTTTAACACGCGAAAATGCAGAATTGCTTCACGAGCGTCTGGTCGTGATGGAGAGACGATTTCAGACTCGGCTCTTCCTGGAATTTTACGCATATAGTCATACCAAGCGCCTTGATCTTCTGAAACGTTTCCTCCGACAAGCGCCCAATATTTTTTTGTCACGGAACGTTCTTGAAACTGATCGGAAAGACGACGAGCAGCACGAACATGGCGCGCCATAACCAACAGCCCAGAGGCTGGACGATCGAGCCGATGCGGCAACCCTAAATAACGTTTCCCTACTCGTCCGTCACGAAGATTGAAATATTCCCTTACACGCGCCTCAATTGAGTCGACATAAGGAGGCGCTTGTGTCAGAACGCCAGGTTGCTTATTAACGACGATTGTCGGACCATTTTCATAAACGATGTTGAACCTCGGTACGACGTCTGAATTAACGAATTTAGGAAGACTGACGTAATCTTCCTCAGAACTATCGTCCCCTGAGAAGGAATATCTCTCTATTTTATCGTTGTACATTTTCTACAGGAATTTACCAGGTTAAAATAAAACACGAGGAAACAATCGCCCAGCGCCTAAGCGACATTCTAACAGAAAATAACACGACGTCGACTTCGCATGAAACAGCGCCGTTAAAAGAGAAGCCAAATGTTCAAAAAAAGGAAAAAGGCGCTTGCCAAACAAGTAATTCAAGTTAGAATGGGCACGCTTTCGAGGAGGATACGCGAATGGTTAGCAACCTGACTCGAAATCAGGCGCCGGCTTGCCGGTTGAGGGTTCGAGCCCCTTGTCCTCCGCTTTACTTCTGTAAAGTTTTAAAACTCGACAAACGTCCCGCCATGAATCTTGGCGGGGCGTTTTTGTTTTTCTCACGAGCCAGGTTTCACTTTCTTTCCCTTAACTCAGAATTCTCACATATTCAGATCAGAAATTAGAAGGCGACGTTTCGATCGTATAAGTTCTTAAGTTCAGACGCGAACGAGAAGCGTCGGCGTC